>Ga0335085_10006554_pt1 | contig 18326 bp, 5 predicted proteins | sample Lox_Sample_45_FD_206712 | JGI IMG/M metagenome (GOLD analysis project Ga0335085, IMG submission 206712) | Soil microbial communities from Loxahatchee National Wildlife Refuge, Florida, United States - Lox_Sample_4.5 | ecosystem: Environmental > Terrestrial > Soil > Wetlands | place: USA: Florida...
GCATTGCGGAGACTCTGCACATTTCCCGCGTGGCGGTATTACTGGGACGTGACGGACCTTATTCTCCAGCCTATGCCCTCGGCTATGGTGCGCCGCCTAACATCGCCTTTTCAAAAGCCGCGGGAACTGTGCAATTTCTTCAACGTCAAAAAGAGCCGGCGCGAGTGTACTTCGACGATCCTCATTCCTGGCTGTACCGTGAGCCCGGCGTGACGGAAGAGGACCGCTCGAATCTAAGCCGGCTTGAGGCTGAGCTGCTACTGCCTCTGAGCGGCCGCAACGAGTTGCTGGGATTCATCACGCTGGGGCCGAAGCGCTCGGAGGAACCTTACTCACGCGCTGATCTGCGGCTGCTCAAATCCGTTGCCGCGCAGACCGGCCTTGCGCTTGAAAACGCACATCTGATCTCGGCCATTGCCGACGAGGTTGCGGAACGCGAGCGTCTGAACAGCGAGGTGCAGATTGCACGCGATGTTCAGGAGCGTCTGTTCCCGCAGAAGCTGGTTCCGATTCCCGGCATCGCATACGCCGGCGCCTGCCGTCCCGCGCTCGGCGTGGGTGGAGACTATTACGATTTTCTCGCGTTGCCGGGTGGACGGTTGGGAATTGCCATTGGTGATGTTTCCGGCAAGGGCATTGCCGCAGCATTGACCATGGCCAGCCTGCAGGCTTCTCTGCGCAGCGAGGCCACGCGCGCACCCGACAATCTTTCGGGGTTGATGGACAACGTGAATCGCCTGCTGCATGAAGCGCTGGCGTCCAATCGCTACGCCACTTTTTTTTATGGCCAATACGATCCGGAATCGCGGCGGCTCACTTATGTGAATGCCGGACACAATCCACCAGTGCTGTTGCATGGCCGCGACGGAGAATGCCGGGTGTCTCGGCTGGAAGCTGGCGGAACCGTGGTTGGCTTGTTGCAAGACGCTTGCTATCAGCAAGCCGACCTGACGATCGCGCCTGGAGACATGCTGGTCGCCTTCACCGACGGCGTCAGCGAAGCCATGAACAAGGCAGATGAGGAATGGGGCGAGCAACAACTGATCCAGACCGCGCAAAGCTGCCTGGGCTTGGCGCCGGCAGAGACGATTGCCTGCATCATGCGCAGTGCCGACGCATTTGCTGCCGGCGCCAAGCAGCACGACGACATGACCCTGGTTGTTCTGCGCGCGTTACCCGACACTTAGGCGTCGGCAGTTTGCGAGATCAGCTTACGCGGAAGCGAAGTTGGGCACGCCGGCCGGACGGGGTTTGATACCGCCGAGATCGGAAGAGGGAAGTCCCACTGCCTGGTATTCAAATCCCATCGCCAGCATATCTTCGCCGTTGAGCAGGTTGCGGCCGTCCAGCACCAGGGGACGCAGCATGGATTCGCGGATGCGCTGCCAATCCAATTCCTTGAAGCTCTCCCACTCGGTGGCGATCATCAGCGCCTCGCAACCGTCGGCGACTTCGTACGGGTCAGCGCAATACTGAATCGTGGGAAACACGGCCTTGGTCTTCTCCATCGCTTGCGGATCGAAGACGCGCACCTGGGCGTGCTCGCGAAGCAGGTGGTTAATGATCTCGAGCGCGGGTGCGAAGCGGATATCGTCGGTGTTCGGCTTGAACGCCAACCCGAGGATGCCGATGCGCTTGTCCTTCAGCGTCCACAAACAATGCGCCGCTTTGGCCAGAAAATGGTCGATGCGCCGCTTGTTAATCTTCTCAGCATCGCGGAGCAGGGAAACATCCACGCCGGCTTTTTCTCCCAGCCGGATGAACGCCTGAATATCTTTGGGCAGGCAGAAGCCACCGAAGCCCAGCCCCGGCCGCAGGAATGCAGGACCAATGCGCGGGTCGAGGCCCATCGCATTCACTACTTCGTTGACATCGGCTCCCATGCGCTCGCAGATGTCCGCGATGAGATTCGAGTAGGAAATCTTGACGGCGAGAAACGAATTGCAGGCGTGCTTGATCAGCTCGGCACTGTTGATGCTGGTGACCAGCAGGGAAGGAGCCGTTCGCGCTGGACAATTCCCGTCATGTATGGGACAAAGCGAGAAGTCCTGGCTAAGGATCGGACGATAGATCTCGCGCAGCTGCGCCTCGCTCTGTTCGTCGGCGACGCCGATTACGATGCGGTCCGGGTGAAGAAAGTCATGGACCGATGTTCCTTCGCGAAGGAATTCGGGATTCGAGGCCACAGAAAAGGTGCAGCCGGAGTTGCGGCCATAGATGGCCAGGACGCGCGTCAGCTTCTGCCCGGTCTGCATCGGTACCGTGCTCTTTTCGACGACAAGCTTGGAGCTCTTCGACTCGACGGCAATCAGCCGGGCCGCGCTGTCGATGGAGCTGAGGTCGGCGTCGCCGTCAGGCAACGGCGGTGTGCCAACACAAATGAAGACCGCGTCTCCGGCGCGCACCGCGTCACCCAGATTGGCGGTGAAGCTCAGCCGATTCGCAGCGACGTTGCGGGCGACGATCTGGTCAAGGTGGGGCTCATAAATCGGCATGCCTCCGGATTGCAGCGTCCGGATCTTGCTTTCGTCATTATCCGTGCAAACAACCGTATGGCCGATCTCGGCCAGACACGCACCTGTAACCAGTCCCACGTACCCGCAACCCAAGATGGAAATCTTCACAGCTCTCTCCGCCCGGAACCCATAGAGTCAATTGCGCTTGAAACGAGTTGCATGCAAATGAAATGCGGCGCTGCACGTCCTGCCGTTGAGCGCCAGCAGATTATAACGTGTGTTCGCTCAGGACGCTGGTCTTTTCGTGGGCAAAAAATCCCGTGCTTCCGGTATCCGGAATTCGCAAGCGGGTCCTTTCCCGATTTCGTGGCCCTTTTTCTCGCCTACGCGGCTGATGTCGCGCCACATCCTTGCCGAAAGCATGAAGGGGAGATGAGAAAGGACGCGCCCCGGTTATGACTCGACATTCCCTCGTGCCTTCGCTGTTCCTGACATTTGTGCTGATGCTGTTCGCCGGATGCGGCGGCAGCTCATATACGCCTCAGTCATCTGAGCCGGCGACTCCCGCTCCGCTGAGCTCCGGCGGCCTCAACCTGATCTTCGTGGCGAGTGAGGATTTAGCGTACCAGGCTTCCGGGGACATCAACCTCAGCACGGCCAATCTCACCAGTCAGGGCCTGCAGCGCTCGCTGCTCATGGCAACCTTTCTGCAACAGAAGGTGCTGGGGATGCGGAATGTGACGCAAATCTACGCGCTCGAACCCATGACCCATCTACAAACGGCGAACGATTACCCCGACATGGTGGGACTGGAGACGGTTCAGCAATTCGCCATGCTCAACCAGGTCACCCTGTCCAGTGACGACCATTACGGTACGCCGCTTGCCGGCCAGAGCTATCCCATCAATGCATCCTATGCGCCAGTTCCACTGCCCGACAAAGTTGTTCGGCCGCCGCTGGGCTTCTGCCCGAACTGCCAGGGGCTCGATTTCCGTGACCAGGACGGCGATAACGAGACCCTGGTGACCACGATCATCCAGGCCAACCTGCCGGGCTTCTATGTCTTCGCGGCACCATGGGAAACCGTGAGCGCCTTGATGGCGAACATCAACCGGGCCGAAGGCTACAACCTCAATCTGCCGACGAGCTATGTCAGTCCTAACTTTATTTATGCGATTTCGATTACGCCGTCGGGAAGGGCCAGCCTCGTCACCTACGACAGTCACATCACGCCGGCTTCCAACTACCCGGTGCTGTCGCCGGCGCCAGTTCTCAGCAAGGCATGCACGCAGCAGACGCCGCCCTTCAGTATCACCGTGACCGGAGGGCAAAATGGCGCCGGAATTCCCGCAGGCGCCAATACGAACGAAACCCTGTATATCATCCGGCACGCCGACGCGCATCCGACGGCCGACTGGGACGACAACAACTACATCGGTAAAGGGCAGTGGCGAGCGTTGTACCTCCCATACGCATTGGCAGGCAAGGTCAGTGTGAACCAGGTCTATTCGATCGACCCTGCGCAGTTTGGCCCGGGTTCGCTTAGCGCCTCGGGAGACCGCACGTGGTCGTCGGTTGCGCCGGCGTTGACCGCCGAACCCTATGCCATCGCCAACAACCTGCCCTACAATCTGGTCACCGATTTCGCCCTTACCGATCCGCAGGCCAACGCCCCGGAGATCAGTAGCTTCTTCTTCAACGGCGGTCAGTTCTCTGATCAGACCGTGCTGGTGGCCTGGGCCTACCAGTTCATCCAACCGGCAATTCTCGAGCTGCTCAAGACGTACAACGCCACCCCGCAACAGCTTGCCCAGCTTTCCGCCTGGCCGTCGACCGACTACGACACCATCTGGACGGTGAAGCTTGACGCCGTGGGCAACTTGACGGTGAGCAACGGGACTTGCGAAGGCATCGATTCCACAACACTGCCGAGCACGCCGCCGCAGTTCTGAACGGCGTTCCGTCGGTCGGCTGCCGTGCGCGAGTCCATCGGAGATGCCAGGCGGGCTCGCTTCGACTGCTAGAATGGCCGCCATTAGCTCTATTGCTGAGAAGCTCGGCAGGATTGGACGGCCTCGTTCCCGGAACTACAACTTCACTTTCCGGCGATCGGCTCAACTTTCGACCTATGGAGCTGGAGGAACAACTTTGTTTGCGGCTGGCCCGGTCGGGGTCTTCGCCCGAAACTGAATCAAGAACAGGCGAATTGCTGGCCGCGTCGCTCGACTGGGATCGCGTGATGCGTCTGGTCCGGCTGCACGAGATCCTGCCGCTCGTGTATTGCAATCTCAAGCAGCTGGGTTTCTCTGGTGTGCCGGAGCCGGTGCGGGCCGAAATGACGAGCCTGTTTCAGCGCAACGCCCTGCGCAACGAACTGCTGAGAGAAGAACTCCGCAAGCTGCTTTTGCAGCTCGCCGATGCCGGTGTGTCTACGATTCCGCTGAAGGGCATCCCACTGGCTGAATCGCTTTACGGCGACGCTGCGCTACGGGTTTGCGCCGACATCGACATTCTTGTTCCACCGCAGAAGTTCGAAGCGGCGTTTCGTGCGCTGGCAGACGTGGGATACGAAGCCGCCTTCAGCCGGCCGCAGCTGGTCACGCTCACAGGGCGTTACGGAAAAGACTGCGGCTTGATGCGACAAGACGGCTCAACCTGGTACCCGGTTCAGCTTCACGCCGGGTTGATCTGGGGAGGGCCACCAGAACGGAGCGTCTCCAATGAAATTTGGACAGAGGCTCGCGCCACAACATTTCACGGAGCGCCCACGTGCGCTTTCAGCGCGGAATGGGAGTTTCTATACCTCGCGATCCACGCTGCGCGGCATGGCCTGTCGCCGCTGAAATTTCTGTTGGACATTGACCGGATTTGTCGCCGAGAGGATGTTAACTGGGAGGCGGTGCGGCAGAAGGCCGCGCGACTGGGATGGGAGCAGACCGTTCAGTCGACCTTGTCGGCCTGCGCCACTCTGCTGGAAACTCCGATACCGCCAGCTCTGCAAACAACGGAAGCTCACAATCCGCCGCAATCGATCGGCGCTGGGCAAAACAGGCGAGCCAAAGTCGCGCCGTCATTGCCGGATGCGGAACATTCCTCTCTACAGATCCTGAAAGAAACGCTGTTTTCCATTCGGCTGCTGCCTTCGCCATGGCAGAAGCTGCGCTTCATTGCATCTCGTACCTTCATTCCGACGACCGCGGATTTCCGGCTGCTTCCACTACCTGAGTCTCTCTTTAGCCTGTATTACGGGTTGCGGCCTCTAAGGCTAATCATGACGGTGGCCGGCTGGATCGTCAGCTACCCGCTTGGTCGAAGGGGCGTTCGCAGTTGATCGGGAGCGGGTAAGGCTAAGACGATCGTTCGCCGTGCTCCAGAGTCAAAGCTGGTCGAGTCAATGCCGGCGCTGCCAAAATCCACCCGCTCGCCAGCGCAACAGAAACAGAGCAGCAAGCGGAGCAAGCAAGAGCAGGCACTCCGTCTGTCCGCTTCCATTGTCCGGGAAAATCCCAAATAACGATTCCAGGAAATGCATGCTTTGCCCCTTTTGCTAGCAAGTAAACGGCCTCGCCGACATCTGCAATTACGCGAGGCGTTGCTGCGCCGGAAAATCAAAATGCGAATCTCCGACACGGCGCAGCATGTGCGCCTAAGGTAGCGGTGTGGCGGGGAGCATACCACAACTCATCACAATTCGATGCGAACTTTATCTTCGTCAGAGACCGACTACTTTAAAAACTAAACCTCCAACGCGGGAATCCTCCATGGCACATTTGGGCCCCGAGAATCCACGCGAAAATTACCGCTGCAGGTCTCATTTCGATTGCCTGAAACCGGTGTCCGCGCTATAGTCTCCCGCATTGTTTACCTCTGGATCAGGGTTTCATCGGGGCGTTTGCCGCTGAATTCTTGGTGCCATTCCGCTTCGTATTAACAACGTCATCCGCAAGCTGCGAGTGCAGGTCCTCAGGGGGCTTCGGCATGCTGCTTCTCTCGGTCCTTATATTGTTGCTTGTTTCGGGGCTGCTTCTCATCCTGCTGCTGGCATTACTGCTGCTCCGTCGCAAGCATCGTATTGGTCCACCCCCTCTGCCTCCTCCGCCGGACGGCACGTACAAGATTCCCGACAACTTCGGCGAGGCTGATCTTCCCGCGGCGCTGACAACGCGGCTGATGGGCACTCCCGCGAACGGCGTTCCCGCCAACACTGCACCCGCCACTGCTTCGTCGGTGATCTGGGTCAACGGCAGCAATGAGGTGCTCGTGCACCTCGACAGCACACAGGTCCGCATTCTGGATGGCATGTTGCTGGTCTCGGTCGATCTTGAAACCGATCAAACCGGCCGCACTCCTCTCATCTGTTCGTTTGCGCTCAGCACCGCCGCTGATCCCGCGGCTTTGCTCGCTACCACCGACGAATATCCGCAGGGCGACGGCCTGCTGGCCGCTTGCTGGGGGCAGCAGCTTCAGCAGGCGGTGTGGTCCAGTATTCTCTCGCTCGCCAACGATCATGCTGACGAGCGCAGCCTGGCACCGCGCGGCCTGGTTGCCAGCGCGGGCAAGCTGAGTCTCTCGGCGGGCGCACCCATCGCCCTGAAAGGCACAGCATGATCAGCGGCAACGATCTCGCCGGGGAACTGCTGGACCTGGGCAAAGCCATCGGACTGTTTGACGGTAGCGGCAATCTGCAAACGTCCTGGTTCGACAATCCGCTCAACAGCATCGAGTCGCTGCTGAGCGACAGAACGCAACGCGCCGCCTTCCTCGACCTGCTCGACGCCTTCCTGCCGCCTGCCCAGGTCGCCGACGTTCCAACCGGCGAGTCGTGGCACCCACTGCTGGGCGATCAGCCCCGCGGCAATGCCTATCTCACCGTGCAGAAGAACGGCGCTGTGACCTTCGGCTTCGCCGGGCTGTTCCAAAGTGACGACAGTGCGACGCCGTTCGCGAGCTTGCGCGCTCACCTGCCCATCGTCAGCTTCAGCGGCAGCACCGTTGCTGCAATCGCCGGAACCTCTGACGGACCGCTGGAATTCAGTTTGCGTCTGCATCTCGGCTGGCAATTCGGTATGGATCCGCTGGGCCTGCATTCCGTGGTGGTGGACGCGTTGCTGGCGCCGTTGCCGCCGGGGAGTGCCTCGGCGAATCTTCGCATCACGCTGGAGCAATTGCAGCTCGACAGCTCGGGCGCGAAGGATGTCGTACTCGATCCCAACAATCTGACTTCGGAAGCAGTGCAGCTCATTACCGGGCTCCTGCACGAAAGGCTCAGCCGCCTGGCGGGACCGACGGGCGAAGCCGCCTCATTGGTGGACCATCTGCTGCCGCTGCTGGGCTTCGGCACCGATGGCATTCCTCAATTCCCCTTTGCTCAACTAGGCGATCCCAACGCGCTGAATAACTGGTTCGCGTCCCTGCTGCAAGGAGCAGGAACTGCTCCCATCGTTGCCTGGCTGGGACATCTGGCAGGACTACTGGGAGCGGGAAGCAGCCCCACTGTCAGCGGCAGCGGCACCGTGTCCGATCCATGGACGGTGATGGTGCTGCCGATCGGCAGCGCTGCGGGTTCGGGCGTGAGCCTGACGTTGGCCAGGCAGACGATTTCGTCACTGACTTCGCTGCTGCCCGGCTTGGCCGTCACGGTTGTTCCCGGCGGAGCGAATCCGCCGCTGCGCATCGAAGCAGCTGCCACGATCGCCTCGATCCCCATCGCGGGTATCGGCTCGGCAACCATTCTGCCCGCGGCGTCCATTACTGCGATCGCACCCGGCAATGCAGCCGGCGGAAATCTCGTCAGCAATGCGACCATCACCGTGGCCTCAACCGAAGCCGGGTTGGCGTGGAACGGAAGCGCGCTGCAACCACTGTTGGAGCTGGTGAACGTCACGCTGGCGGGCACGCATTATGACAAGCTCGATCTGACCAACACAGACAGCGTTGGTCAGCTAGCCAGCGGGGCGGTGAAGACTGCATTGATGAGCGCGATCGGCAACACCGGACCGGGCGTTCACCTGGCGGCGTTGGCGGGCATCGTGGCTCCCACGAACGATTCCACTTCTCCCCACGGCATCGATCTCGCTGCGATGGTCGCCAATCCGGCGCAGGCCATCGGCGCATTTCATCGCGGCGTGCTGCTCGATGCCACCCACAACTGGTCATTTCTGCTGGAGGAGATTACCGCACTGGCGGGCATTGCCAACCCTGTCAGCGGCAGCGGCACGCGCAACGATCCGTGGCGCGTCAGCCTGGCCGCGCCAGGCAATCTGATCGACATCGAACTCGCCGCGTGGAATGCGCAGACCAGCGGCGTCAGCAGCGATCCGCAAAAATTACGGCTGGGACTTCGTGCTGCGGTAGCGCAGGGCTCGCTGACGTTCTGGTGGCTGTGCGAGTTGCTGGCCTTCGATTTGCCGCAGACCGGTTCGGGCACCGTGTCGCTGATGGCTGGACAGGAGGCGCACCTCCAGATTCAGCCGCTTCCCAGCCTGCCCACGGTTGGCGGACTGTCGATCAGCGTCGCCGATTTCAGCGCCGACATGAGCTGGACGCCCGGCCAGTCGATGATGTGGAGCGCCGGGCTCGACAATCTCGAGGTCGCGTTCGCCGGCAGCTCGGTCACCGTCGCTTCACTGAAGTTCCCCTCAGCCGAGGCGTTCGACGTGAGCAATCCAACTTCGATCGCTACCGCGCTGGGCATTAGTGTTGCCGATGTCGAAACGCTGCTGCGGCTGCTGCTGGCGCGCGCCGCCTATTCCTGGGGAGGCATGCAGGGTTTCGCGCTTGCCGGCTTGCTCGGCGTACATGCGGGATGGCCGGGCGTACAGAGCGACTGGCCGACGCTCGCCGATCCTGGCGGCGCCGGCTCGCTGCTGAGCGACCCGTTTACGGCGCTGCGTAATTGGCTTGCGGCCGTTGCCGTCAACACCAGCGCCGATGGCTCAGCATTTTTGCCGACCGCACTGGCATGGTTGCGCGCATTCCTCACTGGAGCGTTGCCATCGTCGCCAACCGACGCTTTACCCAGCTTCGGCATTCCCCTGTCCGGCGCGGGGACCTACGACGACCCCTGGACGCTGCCGCTCACCACCGACGTCCCTTCGTCGCTCGACGCGCTGGTGTGGCTGGAGCCGGCAGGGCCGCCTCCCGCGTGGGCCAAGCCGCTGGCGAACGCCGCCACCGCAGCCGCCGATCTCCCGGCCTTATTCACAATCGCGCAGCAAGTGGGAGCGTTTGTTCCCGACGTTGCCGCCGCGTTCAAGAATGCGGATGCAGGCTTGATTTCCGGTTCGCTGGTTGGACTGGACGATTACTTCAGCAGTAGCGACGGAGTGGTGCCGCTGATTTCGGCTGTGCCGTCCGGCGGCTCGTGGACCGCGGGTACCACGCTCAGCAGCGCGCATCCGGCGCTGCCCGCTGACGCTTCGGCGATCCAGCAGATTCTGGCGCAGATCGACACCTGGGCAGGCGGCGCGGGCTCCAAGCGCACCGTGCTGCTGCTTGGCCCGGCATTCAGTGATCACTCCGTCTGGCAGACGCTGCTCAGCGACGCCAATCTGCACGGCACCACCGATGCGTCCGCGAATTTCAATTTGCGCGTGCCTGGCCTCGATCCTTCGGCAGTGGACCTGACAACCGTCACCGCCAAGGTGAATTACTACACCGCCGACCTGAACGATGACGGAACCGGCAATCTCACTTCGCTGAGCGCGCAGATTGCGCGCGTGGTGTCGCGCATCCAGCAACTGACCTCGGCGACGCAGGTGGTGCTGGTGGGACACTCCACCGCCGGTGTGGCCGCACGGGCTTTCACCGCCGCCAATCCCACATTGGTCGTGGGCCTGATCACGCTGGGCTCGCCGCACTTGGGCGCGGACCTTCCGTACTTTGACGATCCCTATCAGGCCGACGCGGTCCGCGCGGCGCAGAGCATGCGCGCGTCGATGCCGGCGGGCGCTTTGCGCGATGCCTTCAATCATGTGGTGCAGGCGCTGGACGGCTACCTGGCGTCTGCGAATCCGGCGCAGCTGCCGACCGCATCGCCGTATCCCATCGGCTCTTTCGCCAATCCCAGCAGCACCGATACCGGTGGACGCCCGGCGCTGGCGCTCGGCAGCCAGTTGCCGGGGACGCTGCTCACTTTCTTCCAGACAACGGTCTCGGCGCTGGCAACAACGGCGGCCAATCCGGGGACAACTCCTCCTGCGCCCACACATCTGGCCTTCGGCGTGCGAACTCATCTGGATTTCTCCGGCAGCGTGACCGGGCAGTATGCGGTGGATGTCTCGCTGCGGGCCGACGCCTTCCGGATCGCGTTGCAAAAGGGCGCTGCCGATCCACCGCGCCCGGCGCACGGCCTCGCGCTGCGCGCGCAGGTGACGAATCCGTTGGGTTGGCTGGCGGGCGCCTCCAACGCCTTCGCCGGAGCAGAATTGCCCCAGGCGGACGTGCGCGTGAAGTGGATGGAGTTGGGCGTGGACATCGCCGCGGGTACCGGCGGCATAAGGGTCACGCCACAACTGGCGCTGCATCAGGTCTCGTTCCACGGACCGCTCAGCGCGAGCGCCGCGTGGAATGACGTCAATGCCCAGGCGCTGCTGGGCGCGGTGTTTCAGCGGCTCTCGAACCCCGCGCCCCTGGGGGGCTCCAACGTCGGCCTGTTGCTGAATGTCCTGACAAACCTCGGCATCGCGGTGGCCGATCCGCATGGCGGCGTTGGAATTTCCGCCGACGCTTTCGCTGCGATACAAGCCGATGCCGCCGGATACCTGGGCTCGAAACTGGCAGGCGCCTTTGATGCGGGCATTCCCGGCTTCTCCGGCCCGGCGGGCGGACCTTGGAGTTGTACACTCGACAGCCTTCCGATCGAAGTCTATCTCTCGCAGAATCCATGGACGCTTGGCGCGCGGACGTCGGCGGGCGTGGCTTACACGCTGGGCGGCACGGCCGGTTTCGTCTTCGACGGCAGCGTGAGCCTGCCGAATTTCCAGCCCAAGCTGGACGCAGGCTTCCTGATTGACGCGCTGTCGCTGATCTGGTCGAGTACCACAAATCAACTGAAGGCGGATGCCTCGCCGTGGCTTGCGCCGCTCACGCTTATCCCTCCGCCCACTGCGGCGACCCTCGAGGCAGCGCTGAACGATGCACTACCGCGCCTGCTCTTCTCTTCGGCGGCATCGGCAATTTTCGAATCGTTGATGGGCCCGAGTTTCAAGGTCCCGCCGCTCGACCTGTTCTTCAGTTCGACCTCGGGTGCGATGTCGCAGCCGTCGGCACTCGGCAACAGCAGCGGCAACGGTCTGGATTCGGCGCGTATCACGCAACTGCTTCAGGCGATCAACAGCGCCGCGAAATTTCCCGCCGGGCCGGGCCTCAGCCTGCCGGGAGGATTGCAGGTGACCGCCTCGGGCGCGGGCACCGACGCCAGTCCCACTACGCTGCAACTGGCGACGACCTCGGACATCGGCGGCGTAGTCGGCATCACCGCCGGCGTGTCGTTCGACAGCACGATGCACATCACGCCGAGCGGCAGCATCAACCTGACGATCGGGCTGCCGGGAACGGGTTGGGGCGGCGTTGTCATCACTTTTGGAGCCAGCGCATCCGGCGTGAGCCTGGTGGTGGCGCCGCAGGCGATGGGGGTTGCACCGATTCAGATTCTGCCGACCTTCAGCGGACTGGGCGCGCTCGCGGGCGCGGCCGAAGCCCTGTTGCCGCAGGCCCTCGACGCTCTGGTGAGTGCGATTGGCGCCTCCAGCATCATGACGCTGGTGCTGGATGTGGCGGCCGCGTCCAATATCTACGATTCCGTCGGCGGCTTCGCCGCCCATGCCGATGAGCTGAAGACGCTGCTGCAAGCCAATTGGCTGGCAGGATTCAACTCAAGCGAGCAAGCTGCCGTGGCCAATGCCATCACAGCGCTGTTCAGCGGGGGCTCGCCGCTGGCCGGCGTGCTGCCCGGAAGCGTGTCCGCCAGCGCCGGCACGGTGAAGTGGGCGCTGCCGCTGAGTGGAAGCGACAGCGGGAATCTCGCGCTCACGCTTGGATGGGATGCTTCGGGGCCAACCGTGCTCGTTGGCTTGAGTTCGGTAAAGCTCGGCGACGGGGCGCTGGCCATCGATGCGTCCGCCGGATATGCCGATGGCAACATAGCGTTCTCCACCGGCTTCGGCTTGCATCTGGAAAATGCAATTGGCATCGCGCTAGCGCCTACGCTGGCGGTCTCCGAGAGTAGGGGCAAATTCCAGATTGAGTTCTATCCATTGGCGGACGGCACCGCGAATGGCCCAATCACGATCGACCTGGTGCCTCCTGCGGTGCACATGGGCGCGGGCGGCGCTATCGGCATCGTCAACCAATGGCTGATTCCGCTGATCGCAGACATGCTGTTTACGGCCACACAGAGCAGCCTGAACTCCCCGCTGTGGAGCGGTGGGCCGACGCTGCAGACCGTGTTGATCGGCTCGCACATCGCACAGTCGGGCGGCGGTGGCATTGTCGTCAACCCGTCAATTCCCGACATCACTACCATTATCACCGGACTGATCAGCACGCTGGCCACCGGCGTCAGCATCGGTATCACCGATACGCTCAACCTTGCGCTTGCTAATGACGGCGGAAGACTGGGCGTTCGCATCTATGGCTCGCAGGCCTTCGATATTGGCGACTATTCGCTCAGCCTGCTATTCGGCGCGCCGACGGATTGGGGATCGGCATTCGATACCGGCGCGGCCGTCTATCTGTTCAATTCCTCCGGGGGGAGCTTCACCTTCAACCCGGGAATGATCGTCGCCGGACTCGGGCTTGGGCTTACCGGCCAGGACGACTCTCCCCTGATCAAGACCTCCGGCTTCCGGCTTGGCGGCGCGCGTCTGTATTCCTTCTTCCACGCCGAGTTCGGCAGCGGATTCGTCTTCGATTCCCTGGGAGCGGGCGTGGAGCTCGACGCTCTCGGGCTGCCGCTGGGCCAGGCGACTGGCGGAAATGTTGGCGGGAACAATCCGGTGGCCGCCAGCCTGCTGCAATCCAACGGCGGCGACAACAAAGCAGGCGACACCCAAAGCGTGAACCCGGCCGTGGACATCGCGGCCTGGTACTGGTCGGCCCCCACCGGCGACGGCAGCTTCCACATCCTCTTCCAGGACAACGACCAGCCCATCTGGATCGGCGTACACGCGCAATTCGGGCCGATCTATATCGACCAGATCGGACTGGTGCCCAACGGCAACACCTCGATGTCCATGGTGCTCGACGCGTCGGTGAAGATCGACGGCCTTACCGGCCAGGTGAACGAGCTGGGCGTCACCATCCCCTACAAGTCCATCACTACCCCTGGCGATTGGACGCTCGATCTGAAAGGCATCGCGCTCAGCTTCCAGGGCCCGGAGGTGACCATTGCAGGCGCCCTGCTGAAGAACGACAGCGGCCCGGCCATCGAGTACGACGGCATGCTGCTGGTGCAGGTTACCGAGTTCGGCATTGTCGCCGTGGGCGCCTATTCCAAGCCCACCGATGCGCAGGGCGGCTATACCAGCATCTTCATCTTTGCCGGTGTCTTCATCATCATCGGCATCCCGCCCATCATCGAGATTGATGCCTTCGGCCTCGGTGTCGGGTACAACCGCGAGCTCATCGTGCCCGACGACATCAACAAGGTTCCATCCTTCGTGCTCGTCGCGGCGCTCGACGATGGCGGCGCCCTGGCCAACGATCCTATGGGCGAGCTGATGCAGATCAGCACCAGCATGCCCGCCAAGCGCGGCAGCTTCTGGCTGGCGGTCGGCCTGCACGGCACCACCTTCGTCATCGTGCACGTGACCGCGGTTGTCTATGTGGCGCTGGACAGCGGCGTGGAAATCGGATTAATCGGCGTCGCCCGTATGGCGATTCCCAGCGACGACACTGCGCTGGTGAGCGTCGAGCTGGCGTTGAAGGCGCGCTACAGCAGCGCCGAGGGCGTGCTCTCGATTCAGGCCCAGCTCACCGACAATTCCTATCTGCTGGCTCCTGACTGCCAGCTCACGGGAGGCTTCGCATATTTCATGTGGTTCCCCGAGGGGCAGTTCGTGCTCACCCTCGGCGGCTACAATCCGCATTTTCAGGTGCCGACGCAGTTCCCCAATGTGCCGCGCCTGGGCTTTAACTGGGGATTGCCGATTGGCGCAACCGTCAAGGGGCAGTCGTATTTCGCCCTGACCAACACCTGCATCATGGCCGGCGCGCGGCTCGATCTCACCTGGGGAGCCTCCTGCGCCTACGTCTGGTTCACGGCTTACGCTGACTTCCTCATCTCGTGGGACCCGTTCTACTACGAAATCGACATTGGCATCTCAGTCGGAGCGTCGCTGTCGATCACGATCTGCTTCTTCGGCTGCGTCACCATCGGCATCTCGATCTCCATCGGCGCCACGCTCACCATCGAGGGTCCGCCGTTGCATGGCACCGCCACGCTGGACCTGGATGTTTGCAGCATCACCGTTTCCTTCGGTCCCGATCCCAACCCCAAGCCGAACTACATCTCCGACTGGGGAACGTTCGCCACGAAGTATCTGTACGGCGGAGATCCCAACGGCAGCGCCTTCGCGGTCAATGTGCTCACCGGGCTGGCGCCGCCGGAGCCTTCTGGAGCTCAACCTGCTCCCGGCACTGCGGACAAGCCCTGGAAGCTGACCAGCGAATTTTCCTTCCAGTGCGATACCAAGATGCCGGCAACGATTTCCACGGACTTTGTCTTTGGCGATCAAACTCCGAGTGTGCACAGCATCGACGTCGCTCCTATGAACAAGGAGAACGTGGACTCGCACACCGTCATTACATTGCAGGCGAAGAACGGCAACAGCTGGACGCTAGTCACGCTGGGCAATGGCGATCGACGCTTCAGCGTGGACAAGCTGCACTGGACCATCACGCCTACCGTCGGCAAAGTTTCCGAGGCAACCTGGCATTGGAACGATCCCGCCAATATTCCGGCGGCGGCTAATACCCTGCCGGCGATCACCAACGTGCAGCTTGTGGGATTCGCGGTCACCGAGGGCCAGAGCGCGCTCATTCCCATCGCGAAGCTGATCTTCTACGGCAATTCACGCCCGCTGCCGTTTGCTGTGCCTTGGGACATCACGACCTTCAAGTCGTATGGCACAGGAGCGGATTCGCTGGCGGTGCTGGCCGCGCAGCTTAAGTCCGGATCGACGCTCTCGGTTGCCAGCCAGGTGCTCTCCGGGAACGGCTTCTTTTCGCAGCAGCGCTTGGCTTCCGGTTTGCCGGAGAACGGACTGCAGCCGGTCGCCGTGCGCGCGCTTAAGCTCAACCGCTCGGCGCCGCCTCTGCTGACACCGCTCAGCACAGGACTCACGATGAAGCCGGTCGGCTTGGCGAATCCGCCGGTGATCGGCAAAGTGCCTCCGGTGGCTCCGGTGCCGCTCCAGACGCCGCGGCTTCGTGCCGTGCTGCAAGCCCGACCCCAGGCGGTTGCCGACACGCCAGCCGCACTCCGCACCAGCGTCAGCAAGGTCGCTGCCGCAGCCAATGTGGCGCGCATGGCCGCGCCGCAGGTGATGACCGTGGCATCGCGGCTACAGCGTGTCCCCGCAGCGAACGCGGCACGCTCCACTCGGCTGGCCTCGGCGTCGCGCACGCTGCGCTCGGCGGAGCTGGCGTGGACCTCCGGCGTTTCTCATCAGGACCAGGTGACGAATGCCGAGCAGGACCTGACTACCTCCGGCGTTGCCGTTCCCGCAGGCACCACTCATCTGTGGGACATTTCCGCGGGCACCAACAGCGAACTCGTGGTCAGTGGAAACGCGGCGTTCCGCATTACCTTCCTGACGCGCGGGGGCAGGGTCATTAGCGACATCGAATACGGCACCGGCAGCAGCGCGGGAATCGCCGTGCCTGCTGGTTGCGGCATGGTCGCGATCACCTGCCTGGGAGTGCCGCCGGCTCCGCTGCTCAAGCTCGCGCCGGTGTTGGGCGCGGTCAGCTTCGCGGCTGCGCCTGCCGGACAAATGGCTGCGACCGGGTGGGAGCTTCACAATCTGCTGCCGCAAGTAGGCGCCACCACGCTCCTGGGACGCGGGGCCTGTGTTCTGTTGCCGCAAACGCATACTCCCGCACGCAAGCAGCAGGCAGTCAGCAGCGCTATGGTGAATGTTTCCGCCGCGCTTGCCAGCCAGGCGGGAGTCGAGACCTGGCTGCCCGCGTCCACCGGCGTAGTCATGATCCTGCTCGATCAGCAGGACCCTTCGGCCGCGACGGATGGCGATCTCGGGCTGGCCGTGGATGGCGCCACGCTCAGCAACTCGCCGATTCGCATTCTCGGTGGCCGCCGCCGCGCCCTGCTCTACGATGTGCAGAAAGTCGCTGCCGGCGCCACCCACCTCACTGTCGCGGTTGCAAGCGTCGCCGGATGGCGTTTCTCCGGAGTGATTGGCCTCAGCGGCAAAGCGCAGGAGTGGGGTGTCCGCTTTAACGGCAAAATTCCTGAACAACTGGTACCGGATGGACCGCTCACGCCCAATGGCAGCGTCAGCGTCCGCCTGGTATCGCCTACCGGAGGTCCCTCATGAGCTCGCCGCCCGTCGGCTCCATGTATCTGTACGACGAAATCACCCCGCCGTTGCTGGATAACAGTTACCAGTTGTCGGTGGTGACCGACGTGACCTTCGACGGCACGCAACAGCAGCTCGATCCGGCGATCGGCTACTTCGATATCGATGGTCCGCGCTTTTCGCTTTCGGCCACCGAGGTGGGCGGAGTTTTCCCGCCGAACAATGGCCACGGCGGATTCGACGAAGCCATTCCCCACATCGCTCTCATTCGCCGCACGCTGCCGTGGGAGCGGGCGATTACCTCGCAGCCTGCGCTGATCGGAACACCGAAGCGAGCGGCCGGTGACCCTCCGCAGCCCAACCCGATTCCTCCGCAGAACGGTCAGCCGCAAACCTTTGGACCGGCGCCATGGATCGCGCTGTTGCTCTTCGAAGAAGGCGAATACCAGATCAACCACAATGTGCCGCTGCAAAATGCGGTCCCCCGCGATGTCTATAACCGGCTGGATCCTCCCGCCGGCATCACCTGCGACACGGTGCAGGCGTCGCTGGGGCTGGTGAGATCGCTGATGCCGTCGCTGGAGGAGCTGACCCTGCTGGCGCACGTGCGGCAAGTGAACGTTGATGACCGCGAGTTGAACTCCGGCTCGAGTGATGGCTGGTTCTCGGTAGTGATGTCGAATCGCGTGCCGGCGCCGGGCGCCAAGTATCGCGCCTGTCTGGTCTCGCTGGAGGAGCGCGCAGACGTGGTCGCGGCCGATCCGCCGGATGTGGCCCTGCCCATTCTGCTGGGAAGGTTTGTTGGGAACGAAGAACTCGCGGCTCACCAGCCGGTCACGCCGGTAGAAGGCATTATCGACGAAGTTGGCACCACCATTCTCGCCAACGCCAACGAACGCCGCATCACTTCCTCCGTCTATCAGGTCGCCTCGCCGGTCTTCCAGTATTTGTTCAGCACGGTGCAGCTCGTGCTGCTGTATAGCTGGCAATTCGAGTGTACCGGCGTGGGCACATTTCGCGACTACATGCAGCGCATCAACGTGTCGATGGTGGGCACGGCGGAAGATCCCGGGCATCCCGAGGTCAGCGACACGGGACACATCCAGATGACGCTGGCCGATCGTGCCGGAGTGGATGAGGACGTGTGGTATCGCGGGCCGCTGGTGGCCTTTCCGCTCACCCGCGATCCGCTCACGTATCACAGCGCCGACCAGTGCCGCCGCGTCTCGCCGGAGACGGGAGCCGAGGACATTTCCTACTCCGCGGCTTTCGAATCGGGACGCCTTCTGGCGGCAGCCGATGCGCGGCTGGCACAGGAGTTGATGCGCTG
>Ga0335085_10006555_pt1 | contig 18325 bp, 16 predicted proteins | sample Lox_Sample_45_FD_206712 | JGI IMG/M metagenome (GOLD analysis project Ga0335085, IMG submission 206712) | Soil microbial communities from Loxahatchee National Wildlife Refuge, Florida, United States - Lox_Sample_4.5 | ecosystem: Environmental > Terrestrial > Soil > Wetlands | place: USA...
TTGTCCATCATGTGCGGTGCAATTGCGGCGATCAGGCTGGGATCGTCGTGACGCCCAATGGCAAACAATGCAGCCACCCGCACAGTCCCATGCTTATCGCAGGCCGCCCTAAGGAGCCCCTTACCAATCCGGGAGTCCGGATCGTTTGCGAGCTTCTTGAGCGCATTGAGGCGCACCGGAGTGGCGTAGTCCTTCGAGAGTTCTCGCCACACCATCCATCCATAGCTGGCATACGGTGCAAATCCAATTCCAACCCCCATTGCCAAGAGCACCATCGCTCTCTCGTCCGTGATCAATCTCTTTTTTGTGGCGATCAAACCCTCACCGCTTTTCCGTTCGCCGGTCAAAATCTCGTAATAGACGTCGTAGCCAGAAGGATCGTCCATGGCGAGCAAGGAATCAGCGGCTGCGAAAAAGACCTGATTTTCTTTGTCCGCCAACGCCTTCTTCAGCAAAGGAATTGAGGATTTGGATTCCATCTGGCCCAAAGCGGTAGCAGCAGCCGCGCGTACGGCAGCCTTCTTATCACCGAGAGCTTCTTCTGCTGATTCGATTGCCCAGGGATCATTCTGCAAAAGGCCGAGTGCCGCCACGGCGGCAGCGCGTTTGCCTGTGTTGTGTTCGCTGAGTCCCGTCTGCAGAATCACTTTGGCTTGTTCCTGCGGTATCTGGGGATATGCGGCGCTGCCCAGGAGCAGCCATACGCAACATGAGGCGAATAAAACTCTTGCCGTCCAAACCCCGTTTGCGCCACTCCCTTTTCTGCGCATGACTTACAACTCCAACGAGATGTTTACGCGCTTCTGGCATGCGCTGCTGTGATAAGAGTCACAGAATGTTGTGAGCGAGATTACGTCGCTCAGATAGAAGCGCTTTTGGCTGAGCGGACGGCGATGATCGTGTTAACAGAGTAGCTCTGGCCAGCCCTCTGCTAGCCCTTATCCCCGCCCCTCTATTGCCGGGGTTCTCAACGGGCACCCCAATTGACCACACAGTGGCCCGCCGGGAACCACCTAAGTAATCCGTCAGACTAACTAAACGTTTTTTTTCTGGAATTATCCGTGTGGAAAAATAAATCGGAAGTTCAAACGTTGTTAAAAAATGCATCGCGCAGATCAATTTGTTTTTCTGGTTCAATGATTTTTATTTCTGACTGAGACGAAAAACTCCGGCTTGAAGTTCTAACAGGTGGTCACAAAGCTAGAAGGCAGAACGGGCTACGCTTCTAAAGTCCTTGCGCGGTCAATCAGATAATTGATTTCTGGCTCTGCACGCCCAGCCTTCTTGAACTCGGCACGCCATGTAGCTTCAGATTTCGGCTCGCTCGTCCGCATCGGAATCTGCTCAAGCGTGAACCAGACCATCACAAACTGTTCTGGGTTTGAACCTTTAACCTTGACCAATTCATAGCGCTCGCTGGACATTCGCAGATGTTACCACGTCCCGGGTGAGCCCGCGCCTAAGATTAGCTGGGAAAAATTGACCTCATGACGATTCGCGCGGTCAGCGTCGGCTGGCAATTATCGTAGGTGTCAGGCTTTGTGCATAGCAATTGAACCCAGTGGATTTTTGGATCTGATTTCTAGAAACTTTGAAACATGAGCTGCAGAAAAGTTTTTACTTGACACTACGTAACGCAAGGCTCAACATTCAGCCGGTTAAATCCCACCTTGTGTAACTCGTGCTCTGCATGAGCTGGCTCGAAGTTTTAGGCAGGAGGCATGACAAATGAACTATCGACGCTTCGGCGTTTTAGGATTGTGGTTGTTTTTAGGATCCAATGTCCTCTTTGCGCAGTCCCAGCCAGATGTGAAGACGCGGATAAAGTTGTTCTGTGACGAAAAAGTCAAACTCACGGAAGCTAGTATCAAGTTCGATGTACAAAAGCTTGTCTCGCTCGAAGCTGGTGTCAATTCAGCCGCTGCGGTGGACAGCGTCAGTACGGTCCAGATCGCGACAATGCATCTAAATTGCAATTTGTTGGTAGGTGGTTTCATCAGTTCTGATCAGTTTCTCGCGAAACAAACAGAAATTCTTCAATTTGCAGTTGACTTGGAAACGGCACGACAAGAGGCTGAGGCAAAAAAGGCCGCTGCGACCAAGACAAATCCATCTCCTTCCGGGAGTGGCGGGACTGGTTCCCAGGTTGCTGCAAATTCCCAATCTCCTTCGGAAGCGACCACCAAGGATGCCTCGGGAGCGTCCAAGGATAAGGCAAAAGAAAACGCACCCGCTCCGAGTACCTCTCAAAAACCTGCCGGCCTTGACCTCAACGCCATCGCCAAAGACCTTGGCGTGACCGTTAAGAAAAAAGCTGCGGTGAGTCAATCTGGTAGCGAGGACTTAGTTCAAAGCTCTATGCAGAGACTTATACAAGACTATTCACCGATCAAACCAACTAGCTAAATGTGATGGACGTGGCCTGCCGTGTTCAGAGCACAGATTCTCGTTGTGCTGGCCGTCTCTGCGTATATTCAATTGCAGGGCGGCAAGGATACAAGGAAACCCGGCCGCGCATTGGCTTCGGACGAAATAAAGCTGTCGGACCTGTACGACAAACAATCAGGAATTTATTTCGAACCTGTCTTTGCAGATCTGCCCAAGCCGCCACAGGCTGATTCCAGTGACGGTCCCGGCCGAAAGATCAGGGTAGCAATACTCGACACTGGTGTCCTCCATGCCCACCCTTCGTTAAAAGGGGTCAAGATTCTCGATAAGGACTTTACCGGGGAAGGTACGGAAGATCAAAACGGGCACGGAACCGTCATGACTTTGCTGTATCTGGAAGTCACGCGCAGCTTGACCAACCAAGAGATTCTCAACGTCAAGGTCTTGGGCAAGGATGGGTCCGGAGACCCCGACGATATCAAGAATGGTATGCAGTGGGCGGTCGATAATGGCGCTGAAATCTTAAACATGAGCCTTGGAGTACCTGCGTCACTTTTTCAAGACGTATGTACGCTTGCATCGAAGCTCAGCAAAGAAAAGGGCGTCCACATCGTGGCCGCAGCAGGTAATGATCCCGGGATTCCGATGTGTCCGGCTTCAGCTGAGGGCGTGATTTCAGTTGGGGCCACAAATAGGAAGCCACCGATGGAGCCCTCTGTTTTTGCACCGGGAACCAACACTTTCACGCCCGTCTTGCCTGCTCCATCTGTCCAACAAGAAAGCAAATGCAGTGGCGACAGTTGGCGACCGACTTATGATGCCGCGCTGGCTCAAGGTAATTCCGAAGAAATCATCAACCTTTTCAGGACTTGTCCGGAAACGGCAGAGGCAATCTTTAAACAACTCACTTCCGACTCAAGCTCAGCGAACTTGGCAAACGACTGCGACAGGAGTCTCAAAATCGCAGGCATACAGTTTCAGATCGCGAACGGAGGACCCAATACTGAACACGAGGTGATTGCGCTCAATCGGGTTGGCGTTGGTTTTACATGCCGCGGTGATTTTGCCAAAGCAACCTTCGTACTCAATAAGGCGCTAGAGCTGAGCAAGCGGCTTCCAGATCGAACCGGAGAGGAAAACACACTTGTTAATTTGGCTGATGTGAAGCAAAGGAATGGAGATTTCGCCGGAGCGGTCGACATATTAACCGAATCTCTAGAACTAGCTCGCTTACCTCAAGTTAATGATCAAGAAAGTGAAGCGGGTATTTTGGGAAATCTATGCAGTGCCTACGTTTCCCTTAAAAAATTCACTGAAGCGACGGCAAACTGCAATGAAGCGCTCCGCCAAGCTTCGGAGCAGAACGATCCTTACCTGAAGGGCCGCACACTTCTCAATCTGGGAACTCTTTATTTTGACGAAAAGCAATTGGAGAAGGCTCGTAAATATTTTCAAGAAGCCAGGAATGTTTGCATATCCGAGATTGATCTGCCTTGCATTCAGATTTCTCAACGTGAACTTGGCAAGGTAAACGTGGAGCTCGGCCAGAATTAATATCGTTGTGGTTCAGCTGTATTCGCTTAGCGTCCAGGCCCTGGAGTGACAAATCTAAGTAAAAAGGAGTGCGATATGAAAGCTATTCGTTACAGTGGCATCGCGGTTCTGGCGACTATACTCTGTTTGCTGGTTGTGAAGGGCCAGGCGATTTCACATCGCCCCGGGCTCAATCAAGCCCAACAGGGGGTGACCTGTACGAACGGAAAATCAACGGAGGCAAACCCTCAAGATCGAAGGCCGAAGTGTTGTGGACAATGCACTGCGAGCGATGGTAAGGCTGGCTGCACGTTTACGCGAAGTGACGGCACTACAGGTTGCACCTCCTGTGGTGGGTAGTCATTCATCAGGTAGGGGGTAATGTCGCCGCCGTCAGGATCGAGTGCTTACGGTTCGATCCTTTTTCAAACTCCTAGAGCTGGTTCAGTCCTTTTTGTAATTAGAACCAGCCGATCCGAGGCTCGCTTCGGGTAAGTTAGCTTTGACTGATTCGGTACCGATGCCTGTTCTCGTCGTTGGGTTGAGTTGTGTGGAACCCGCGAAATCTCGATGCTTTGCTTGTCGCAGAGCGAGCCTTGGATCGAAAGGCCAGAATTATCACAACAGAGTTGAGGGTACGATCTTCGGCCTTTTTTACTCGCGGAAAAGGAGCCGAATTGCTTGACGTTTCTAAGACATTTGGATGTATATGAAGTAGAAAGAGGTGTGCCATGGACGCATTTGAACTATCTTGGAATGGCACATTCCAAAACTCCACCTGCCGTTGTTGACCGGGTCGAACGATTTTTCCACCTCGCATTTTCTATCACCCGATTGGCGACTTGTTTCAGAAAAACCGACTTTTTCAACATCGACTCTTCTTCTCACCGCTATCCCACAATTCGATTCGCGGTAGGAAATTCCTACCGCTGCCGATACACGTTCGACCGGGTGTACTATTCATCCTCGATGGTCACCAAGAGGCCTTCGGAAGGGCTGCGACTGACAGAAGCAGAGGCAGATTCGTTTGCGATGGAGCTAATGGAAACGTTGCAACGGCTTTCCCTCTCAAACGAATCCAACGAATCAATTACACCTGACGAGGTTGCGACCTCGGTGCGGGCTATGTTGCCGTTGTTCAAAGACAAACTGCCAACTGCCAAAAAGAATACTCCGCCCTTTTTGGTTGATCTTTTGGTTCTCTTTACCGCCCCCAAAAAGGAACAATCTGCATTCTTGAAGAAATATCAGAAGCTGCTAACCAACCCACCGAAAGCCGGGGAGGGCTTGCGCGATTTATTTAGATGGATTTATCTGAACGCGTCACCGGCGGAAGTAGCGATGCTTCAGCAAGTCGTCCAACAGTTAAAAGTGCTCGGCGCTCGCCCGCTTGTGATGAGGGACCAACTGATCGATACTCTGAAAAAGAACGTGAGAGGCACCCCGGGGCCCCAACAAGACACTACCAGGGATTTGAATCTTATCGTTGCAAGCTCTGACAAACTGCGCCCAGTCTGTCGGAAAATCTTCGAACTTTACAAGGAAAGTACGGAACCATTCTCCGAAATTGTCAAAGCTGCTTACTCCCTCAACCACAAATGGAAAACTGAATGTGACTTCTTGCTAGCGAACGAGGAATTGGTGGACCGAAGCATGAAGCTGTCAAAAATTTGGAAGGCGAAGAGTCGTGGCAAGGCCTCCATGCTTGCTGATGCTCTTGCCTGTAAGTTCGCAGGTTATGACGACGCTCCATCGTATTCCATGCAGATCGTGGAGCAAGCCCGTCGATCCCAGAAACACTAGATTTGCCCATAAATTGCGTTGCTAATCTATAGGCAAAAAACCATTCCTTCTCACCATTAATCAGTTCTTCGACTTGTGTTGTCTTGTCGGCCTGTTCTTCCCCATGCGTTGTTCTTTGAATTTCCACCTTCTTCTTACATCTGATTTTCTGTTTGAGGACTGACGCAGCCCGCGAATCCCTCCCGCAGTTGCGCATGAGAGGGCCGGCAAGCCGCCATGATCCAGAAAAAGGGAGCAAGAAAATGAGCTACGACAAGTATTGGGATTGCCTTTCGCTAGATCCAAAAACGTGGATTAAGTACCTCCCTGGAAACGGGCCTGTACCAAACCGTCCGTTTGCAGTTTCGGTCAGCCACGGCGAGAACTGTTTAGCAGATGAGCTGTATCTTTTCGCGACCTTTGAAGACGCCCAGAACTTCTATTCAAAGGATGTGGAGAGCAGGCAGTACAAGATCCGGGGACGCCTGCTCGGGTTCGACAACGTTGCATTGCTCGAGACGACTCACGACATTGCGCTAGCTGAAAGAAAAGTTAGCGGTCGACAGACGCGAAGCCACCGTTCTTCCAGCAGACGAGCGGCACACGTCAGGCTGGTGCGGTGAGCCATGACCGACAAGCGCAGGGCCCACCAGCGTAAGCCACGAAGTGTACGAGAACGAGAAGATCAATTGGACGCGTTCGCAGCCCTGGCGTTGATGCGGCGCGAGGGGCTCCCCGCGTCCGAGGCGGTCGAAGTAGAAGGCACCACACTAGCGAACCTTGAGAAGTATGTCGGTCCGGCCCTCACGAGGCGTGGCAAAGATTACGTAGCAAAGCCGAGCGACGACTTCGTCCGCCGCATGTTGCTTCCCGACCCTAAGGGGGTGCGGCAGGTAGAGATTCGGGGTTCGAAAGCAGCCTCTCTGGTCGGCACGTACTGGAACGCACTCGATGACGCCTTGAAGGGAAACCTGACGGCGCTAAAACAATTCAAGGGTAGGACAATCCCGGGCACCGACCTCACCTTTCTCACTGACCACAAATCGATCGAGCGTCTGCAGGATGCCGGACAGCTCGAAAACATACAGGAAATATACTGGCACGGGCGGAGGCGCTAGTGGACAGCAACTCGAACCGTACCGCTCTGCGCGAGGCCACGAGAATTAAGAAGCTTGGCGGATGCAATGGCTGCTGTCTCATTTGTGGCGAGCCTGCCCTATACGTAGTTTCAGCCGAATTTGCCGAGGAACGCGGAATCCCGAGATGCTTGATTGAGGCTCACCATGTGGTCTGCAGACGCAGAGACCCCGATCTCCACGCACCTTTGTGCCTTACTCACCACTGGATGGCCACCGTCGATCTTCTGCGAGAAGGAGTCAATGCCCAGCCTGAGCACAAAAGAACCGAACGCGTCGTCACCTGCCTGATTGCCTTAGCGATTTTCTTGGAAATGCTGGCGCCCGCCATCAGGAAATGGGCGACCTGGCTGAAGGGGAAGAAATGAATCGCACGATCATCCTTAGGTGCCATACAGAAGTCGCGACAGAGCCTGTCGAGCTCGGTACGGTGCAGCCGGATCACCCAAAGGCTCACCCGTCGAACAGCCGGAATCAACGCCGTTGGTCGCCATTTGCTCTGCCGTTTGATTGCGAGACACGGCTCGACGAAAACAAGTCGCTAACGTGCGGCTTTGCTCGTTTGCTGCAGGACGATGGGGAAAGCTATGCCGACTGCAGAGCCGAGATATTGTTTTACGACCCCGATGAACTGACGCCCGTTGAAGTGAATCACCTCAGACAATACGTGGCTCGCAAGCGCGCCGAGGTCGCCAAAGATGTTGTGTCAAGAGAGATTGTGCTTTGCACGAAGCAGTATTTTGTCGAGAAATTCCTGTTCCCCCACATCGAAGCTGGAAATCTTATCGTCGGCTTCAACCTCCCTTTCGACCTGTCAAGGCTTGCGGCGGATGCACGCCCCGCAACAAGCCTCAATGAAGGATGGTCGCTCATTTTCAACTACACCGATCGAAAGACTCGACAGGTCAAAACGGATCGAATCCGCCGCATCAAGATCACGCGGAAAGACGGCAAGATCGCTTTTATTCGTATGTCTGGATTCTCCAAGCGTCGAGGGATCTTGCCTTACGGACGCTTCCTTGACCTCTTCACCCTAGCCTGGGCGCTCCGCAACGTGCACTACAGCTTGGACGGCTTGGCCCGGGAGCTCAAGATTCCTGGGAAACTGAATCATCGCCCGACTGGAACCGTCACCGCACAGGAAATCAACTACTGCCGCCAGGACGTTCGCGTCACAGCACAAATTCTCAATGCCTTGCGGAAAGAATTTGATTGTCACCCCATCGATCGCTCCGCCGACAACGTGTATTCCCCAGCCTCCATTTTCAAAGCCTATCTGCAGGCAATGGGCATACGCCTTCCGTCGGAGAAATTCAAACTAGATCCGGCCATTCTTGGAATTGGAGCGCAAGCCTATTATGGCGGCAGGTCCGAAGTTCGGATCCGCCTCGCCAATGTGCCAATCGTTCACACGGACTTCATCAGTGAGTACCCGACTGTGATCATTCAGCTGGGAATATGGGAAATGCTTACCGCAGAACAATTGCAAATCGTAAGCGCGACGGATGAAGTCAGGTCGCTACTGGCAAGATTTGTGACCGATCCTGACGCTGTTTTTCTCCCGAATATTTGGAAGGAGTTTTGCGGATACGCCCTGGTAGTTCCAGAAAACGATATTTTTCCTATTCGAACGGAATATAACGAGCGCAGCGATGAGAACAACATCGGCGTAAATAATCTTGAAGGTTCGGATTTTCCGATCTGGTTTGCGATTCCCGATTTGATCAACTCGATTCTGCAGACCGGAAAAGCCCCCAAGATACTGGAAGCGATCCGCATTCGCCCGGAAGGGGTTCAAGCAGATTTGCGACCCGTGGCGCTGCGTGGCAAGGAATGGGTCGATCCGGTTTCGGGAAATCTCTTTAAGTCGTTGATCGAAGCAAAGCAAAGAGAAAAGAAAAGCGATCCGGAGCAGGCATTCTTCCTGAAGATCATGGCCAATGCAGGGTATGGAATTTTCATGGAAACTACCCCGAAACGCGTATCCGAATTTCAGGAAGTAAAGCTCTTTTCCGGTGAATTGCATTCGAAAACGAGAACACAAATCATTGAGGACAAGGGCAAGTTCTATTGCCCGATCTTGGCTGCTTTGATTACCGCAGGAGGACGCCTGCTGCTAGGAGCGCTTGAGCGCGAGGTGAGGAGAGCGGGAGGCAACCATCTGTTCTGCGACACCGATTCAATGGCAATTGTTTCAGCCGAAAAGCAGCGAGCGGTGCGCCTAACTGACCCAGAAGCTAACGAGCAGCAGTATGTCACTGCGATTTCCTGGGCGACCGTCGCAAAAATTGTGGCAAAGTTTGAAGTTCTAAATCCTTACAGCTTCCCTGGATCAATCTTAAAAGTCGAAAAAGATTCGCTCGACAGGCAACTCTATGGATTTGCAATCAGCACGAAACGCTATGTTCTGTTCGACGAGCGGTCGAGAATCGTTCACGCAAGCTCCCACGGCTTGGGACACTTGTTCGTGCAAGATGCGAAGTGGGACAAAGAGGCGGACGCGCCAGAGTGGGTGAAAGAAGCGTGGAAAGTAATAATTAGTAGCGATTCCGTTGCGGAATCACCGATGCAGTTTAAGATTCCCGCGATGATGCGAATCGCAATCACGACGCCCAAGGTCCAAATGTGGCGAGTCATAGAGCAGCAGCAGCGAAACCTGCCTTATCGCCTGCGGGTTAAACCATTCAATTTTGTGGTGAGTCCGATCATTAACCGGTTTGGCGACGAGCACCACCACGACGGTTTCCCTACAACAGGGGGGCCATTCTTTTTTGTGTCGCCGTTCAGCCCCAAGACTGCGGATTTCTATGAGCTGCTGTACACGAATGTGCATGACGGTAAGAAATACCGGTTGGTTCCTCTCGATAAGAAGACAGACGCAGATGCGTCGCCGACGACCTTGGAAGACGTTATTCGCTTACATCAACTTCACCCGGAATCGAAGAGTCTCGCACCAACTGGAGGCCCGTGCATTCCGTCGACGAGAGGCCTGCTGCGCCGAACGTCCTTAAAGGCGGAGGGCCTGCCGCGACTGATTGGGAAGGAAGTAGATCGCCGATGGGAACAAGAAGAAGATCCAAGTGTATTTGACCCAATGCTTGTCGAATACAGACCAGACGAGACCCCGCGTATCACGGCTGACCTCCGGCTGCAAAATCGACTCAGAAATTGCGGTCTCTCCCGTCGACAACTGGCAAGAAAAGCGAGACTGAATCTTTCGACGATCCAAAACGCCGTTGCCGGTCGACGCATTCGAAAGTCTGTAGCATCAAAATTGTGGCGATTTTTCAAGAAACGCTAGCCGTCAAGGCCCCGTAAGTGATAGAATATAAGTACTTTGACACCTTCCCAAGGAGTTGTAACGCTGTTCGGCCACGGGATCAGTGTGTTCGTTGATCGTGGTCATCTCACCCTGGAAGACGGCATTGGCGAGCGCATCCGAACGCGGTTTCCGCGCGTTAGGCATGGCCTTCGCCGACTCGTTGTCATCGGCTCCGATGGCTCTGTTTCGCTGGCCGCAATTCGGTGGCTAGCCGATCAGGATGCGGCGTTTGTAATGCTCGACCGCGACGGATCTGTGCTCGCCACGACAGGTCCGGTTCGACCGTCCGATGCTCGCTTACGGCGTGCTCAGGCCCTCGCTCATCAGACAGGCGCAGCCGTCGAGATCGCACGATATCTGATCGATGAAAAACTGAAGGGACAAGAAGAAATCGCCCGTAATACTTTCAACGATTATGAAACAGTTGCGAAGATTTGCTATGCTCGAAAGTCAATTTCAACCGCTCGTTCCACTGAAGCGATTCGCTTCTTCGAATTGCAAGCCGCACTAGCCTACTGGAATGCGTGGAAATTTCTTCCGATAAACTTTCCGACTCGCGATCTCAGGTGCGTACCGGATCATTGGCGAGTATTTGGCGCTCGTCTTTCACCGCTCACCGGATCTCCGCGACTCGCAACGAACCCAGCAAACGCGATCTTAAATTATTTGTATGCCGTCCTTGAATCGGAAGCTCGCCTCGCCGTCTCTGCACTGGGTCTCGACCCAGGTCTCGGTGTCGTACACTTCGACGCTCGAGGCCGCGATAGTTTGGCGTTCGATGTTATGGAGCCCATCCGCCCACAAATCGACGCCTATGTTCTTAACTGGATTCGTCGTGAAATTCTCAAGCGCGAATGGTTCTTCGAGCAACGAGACGGAAATTGCCGCTTGATGGGTTCGTTTGCAGTCCGTCTCTCGCAAACAGCCATTGCTTGGGCAACAGCAGTTGCACCGATCGCAGAACGAGTGGCTAAAATGTTTTCAGCCTCGATAAAGAAACCATACCGGCAGCCGCGACTGCCGGCAACATTGACACAAAACAATCGGCGGAGAGTTCAGGGAGCCCCGGCAGCAACCCCTAGGCCGCCTGCACGAGCTGATAGCTTTTGTCGGGACTGCGGCGTCGAAGTAGGACGAGGACAAACTCGGTGTCGTACTTGTGCCGACGTCGTCAACACAGCGGTGCTACTGAGGGCGGCGAAGCAAGGTCGAATCGCGGCGCAAAGCCATGAAGCACAAGCGAGAAGGTCTCGCACGCGCAAACGTCATGCCCAAGCAGTGGCAGCGTGGAAGCCAATTGATCTTCCGATTTGGCTCAACAGGAACTTCTACATTCGCGAAATTCAACCGCGACTAAAAGCGATCACGCTATCGACTTTGATAAAGAGACTGGGAATCTCTATGCCTTATGCGGTGAATATTCGGAATGGAAAGAGAATCCCGCATCCGCGACACTGGCAGAAACTTGCTGACCTCGTCAAGACTTCCGGTGACGTTTGCACTAGTGATTTTTCTGTTCAAATCTAATCGACAAAGCGGCTGAGGAATAGTCGCGATGCAGACATCCAACTTAGGAATTGTTTTCCCTTTCTTTTCTTTACGATCAAGGTCTCTCTTCCTGGCGAGCAGACAGCAGAGCGAGAGGCTTTTGGGGATCGCGTGGCCACATTAATAGCTGTTGTTAACATGCTTGCTGAAAGAAAACCTTGTTGTTGTAAGAGGTTGTGTTTCTGGTATGCTCCGGTTGCTGAAAGGTCACTACTACGAGCAATAAATTAAAGACTATTAGCTGTTCGTTTTCGTTGGAGGCCGTGGGCTAAGAAAGCTGTGAGATCTGATGCAGCCTGACATTCAAACACAAATCAACCACTTAACTGAGCTTCTTCAATCGCCCTTTTGGCATCGAGGTGATTTTTGGATTTTCGCGATTCTGGGCATGGTGAGTATAGTTGTAAGTGGTTTTGGCTTATGGTTTTCGATAAAGGCTTTTGGAGAAGCTGAGCAAGCAAAAGTTGCAGCCACGCAGGCAAAAGTAGCGGCCAAAGAAGCAGGCAAGGTCGTTAGAGTTCAAACGGTTGCCATCGAGCTTGGGGAGATCTCTCAGCGGCTTGAGCGTTTGGAGCCGGACATTCTGTTCAGTGATGCTCGTGAATTAGTCAATGAAGTAGCGAGGAAACTTCTGAGGTCGATTTCGCCCTACTCTGAGGAACCCTTGCTCAAGACTAAGATCGCTGAAATCCGCGCCGCGATTCCCGCTGCACAAAATTCTATGAAGGAAGTAAGACCTAGCCCTGGCGCATCAGAAGTACCCGGTGCCGTCTACAACGCCATTGAGGCCGACTTAGCGAAGCTCAACAATTTAGTGGCTGAACTACTTGGATTATTCGAAACAATGAATATACATTCTGGAGAGCCAAATGCTTGATCCCGAGCTAAGGGCTTGGATAGACCAAGTGGTCGCTGACACGAAATCGAGGCTAATCGTCTGGAAAATGGTGAATCCGTCGACCTACGTTTGGGAAATGACTCAACCCCATGCAGCGCGTGTCGTTCTTCAACGCGTAGAGCGACTTAACCAAACTATGATAGCCCCTGGACGAATTCAGGCGCGCAAAGAATTCAGCCATTTCGTGTTTCAGGTGTTTGATCTTACAAAACCAGCTGTGCCGATCGTGCAAACAAACACCCAAGAAGACCCGAGCTCCGCCGATGCTCTTCTTAATTTGTATGACGCAGTTACGGGAGTTGAATCTAAAGAGACTTTGAATTTTCTCAATTCACTTCTTCCTAAAAAGCCCGCTACTTAGGTTGCGATTTTTTCACTGTCATGTGGGAACTTAGTGCCGGATGACAGATATGAAACCTGTTATAACCGTGTTTCAGGAGCTGCATGACAGGCTCGATTGCGTTTGGGGCGTAGTTCATAAGCATCATCCTTTGTCCTCGCTGTTAAGGCTCCTGCGCAATGTTCTCTCATCATTTGATACTTCCTTTAGGCGGTGGTTCGCGCACGCGGATTATACGCTTGAGTAAGTCGCTAGTGTATACTTTGGCCGTCGATTTCTAAGAGTTTATGTCTTAAACTTAGCGGACAAGACGGTTGGAGCGGGAGAGTTAAGGTGGCCAGAAAATCGCCCAAAAGTATTCGTGTCGATTCCAACGTGCGATGTCTGAGAATCTATCCGATCGAGGGAACGAGCAAGAGTGTGAAGGATCTAAAAACTGTGGGCATCAAACTGTCTAGGGATCAGGCAGTGCATTTGGCGCGGGTTTTATTGGCCGTCAGCCAAGATTGGGACGAAGTTGATGTCACTGGCTATCGGCTAGATCGTCGCAAAACCGATGGGACGTACCACATCACCGTAACCAGCTTCCGGCCGAAAGAATAGTCGGCGAGCGTCGTAGTTTGTCCCGTGGGCTAATTACTTTTAGTTTACTCCAAAATGAATTAACCATACGGGTGCCGGCGGAGGCTGCCGTACACTCATAGCCTATGAAGCGCACCGCGAGGATTCCCAGCGAGAGGTTGGTCCAGCAGACCAAACGCGGGAAATTGTATTGGGGAGACTGCGCTCACATTCTATCTTCACGGTTGGGAGCAAAGCTCAGAGGCAAGGTGCAATTAATTCTGACCTCTCCACCGTTTCCACTCAACAACAAGAAGAGTTACGGGAATTTGAACGGTGACCATTACGAGAAGTGGTTTGCGAGCTTGGCTCCTTTGTTCGCGGACCTGCTCACCCCAAGGGGCTCAATCGTCATAGAAATGGGAAATTCGTGGATGCCGCAGCGTCCTGTGCAGTCCCTTCTGCACCTGGACTCCCTTATGGCATTTGTCAAAAATTCCGAAGCGGGTCTCAGGCTTTGCCAAGAATTCATTTGTTATAACCCGTCGAGACTTCCGTCGCCCGCGCAATGGGTCACTATAAAGCGAATCCGTGCGACCGACAGTTTTACTCACATTTGGTGGATGGCGAAAACCGACTATCCCAAAGCCGATAATCGGAGAGTCCTGCGGCCATATAGCGCCAGCATGAAAGCACTTTTAAAACGACAGACCTACAACGTGGGGAAAAGGCCATCGGAGCATCGAATCAGCAAGACCGGATTTCTGGTAAGACATCGAGGTAGCATCACACCGAACTTGTTCGAGATGGAATCGATCGAGCCAGGTCGCATCGTGCGTCTGCCTAATTCATTCAGCTTGTCCAATACAAATTCTAACGATTTCTTCTTTCGGAAATGCCGCGAGCGCAAACTAGTTCCTCATCCGGCCAGGATGCCGTTGGGACTTGCCGCATTCTTTATTCAGTTTCTGTCCACTCCAGGCGATCTTGTTCTCGATCCTTTCGCTGGGAGCAATACGACTGGATTTGAAGCCGAACGGCTGGGACGCAGGTGGATTTCTATCGAAGCCCGCAGGGAATATTCAAAACAGTCTGTAGTTCGATTCATGGACCCGACTTTGAGCCGCAAATAGTCTTGATTGGGGGGTATCAGAATGCCTGTCAACTTTGCGAGTGAAATAGACAAGATAGCCTCGATTGACCTCTTCAAGAAAAACAACAAGGGTGAGCACGACACTGGCTTATTTATCGGCCGCCCGTTTCATCTCGACTATGACATCGCCAACATACTTGTGGCCGATTCCTGGAAGATAAAAGCGCGGGGGATACCGCAAGGTACGCTTCTTCTGGCCTTTTACGACAATGAGCCAGACGTGCAAGAAGCTCTTCTACTCAGAGTGTTAAAACCGACCAAGCTTCCGACTGATAATGATGCGATTTCTTCGATGGTCGAATATTACAAAGACAATCAAAGAACGAGCGGACAGAACAGTCAGCTTGATAGTTTCACCAGATACGAATTTAGCTTCTCTGGTCTTGAGTGTAGGGTCTTGGGCACTTTCTATAAGGACGAAAGCAAACGAACCAGCTTTGGGGCAGATGTGGAAAATTTCTACAGTGCTCACAATTACAGCGTCATCAAGCCAAACCGTGATGTTTTGGAGTTCATTGTCAATTTTCGAGAAGGCAAACCTACCGGAAGTCCAACCGACATAAAAATCGGGCGAGTACGTTACAGTTCGAGCCGTCGCTTCCAAGAAACCGAAGCGCCAGTTCCTGTTTTTGTCGCACCGGCTGACTTTCTGGGTAAGCGAACAGCTCTTTTCGGTATGACAAGGACCGGAAAGTCCAACACAGTAAAGAAGATTATTCAAGCGTCCGTGCTAATGGCGGACAAAGCTCCGCTGAGTCTGAAACAGGCCACTAGCGAAAAACCCGAAGACACGTTGGACCCGTTTACGGCCGACGGTGTGCCGAAATTTCCCGTTGGTCAAATAATCTTCGACATCAATGGTGAGTACGCAAATGCAAATCTTCAAGATGAGGGAACCGCGATCTTCGAGCTCTATAAAGATAGAGTATTACGTTACAGCGTAATTGAAAAGCCGGGTTTCAAAGTACTAAAAGTCAATTTTTTCGCTGATGTTACCTCTGGTTTTGATCTGATTTGCAGTGGGCTTGCGCTTGAAACTGCTGACTACTTCAAGAGTTTCTTATCGATCGACCTCAACGAACCAGAAGACAAAGCCGACCATTCGCTCAACACCCGATACGCCAGAAAGAAGGCCGCATATTTATGCTGTCTATTTAAGGCCGGTTTTAAGCCACCGACAGGGCTCAAAGTCTCGTTTGATGGCAACAAAGAACTCAATGCCTTGGCTGCAGGGATCGATCCAGGTAAAGGTATTTCGCTCGAAGACGCTTCTAACTGGTTTACGGCAATTTGGGACAGTCAAGATGACGAATATTTCACCGACTACAAGAAGAAGAAAGGCCACGAGTGGGCAGACGAGGACCTCAAGGCACTTCTGATTTTGCTGACACGACGCACAAAGCCGAACGGAAGCGCCAATATCTCGGGATATCGAAAGCTACGAAGTTTTCTAAATCTTCACACGGCGACCGTCGGCAAACCGTTTGAAGAAGAGATCATTGACGAATTGCGCGCCGGGAAAATCATTATCGTAGATCTATCGCAAGGAGATCCAAACATTCAGAAACTTTACTCCGATCGCATTTGCCAGCGCATATTCGCTGATGCGATGAATCGTTTCATACAGAACTCGGCTAACAACTTTGTTCAATTCTATTTTGAGGAAGCTCACAATCTGTTTCCGAAGAAGGACGATAGAGATCTGAGCCAGATCTACAACCGCCTCGCAAAGGAGGGAGCAAAGCTAAACCTCGGTCTCATCTACGCAACACAGGAGGTTAGTTCCATAAGCGCGAACATTCTCAAGAATACTCAAAACTGGTTTATAGCTCACCTCAATAACGAAGAGGAGACCAAGGAGATTCGGAAGTATTACGATTTTGGAGATTTTACCGAAGGGCTTGTTCGGTTTAGCGCAAATACCGATAAGGGTTTTGTGCGAATGAAGACATATTCCAATCCATTCGTTGTTCCTGTTCAAATTGATCGCTTTTCGAAAGACGACCGGGCGTAATCATGGGCTACTCAAGTAGGCGGGGACGGAGGCCGGACGAAAATGCTAGTAAATCTGCGCACAGCTATGTAATCAACGACCCAGAGGTTCAGAGGTTCCTGAAGCACTGCAATCTACCTAAGAAATCAGCAGATGTTTCATTCGCTGGCCACGGACGCATCAAATTCCAACCTGTCGATGCCAATCCAATCAGGCACGTAATAGCCGTTGATGGAGGCTACACCGAAGTTGTTATCGAAAAGGAATTCCCGTCCTCGACTTTGTGCTTTTTTCAATTTGGTGCTTTAATTTTTGGTGTAGAAGACTTGGAACACATCGACCGAAGTCCGTTTATTGATCCCGATGACATCGCGAAACTCAAACACATACAACGCCTGAAGCTAACGCTTCCAACTAGAAATATCACCCTAACATCCTGTGGATCTATGATCGATTCAGTGAGAATGTCAATTCACAATTTTCTATCACAGAGCTCCGAAGATCAAAGCCTTAACGAAACACTTAAGTGGTTTGTATTCGAGGAATATGACACTCCAACTGCCGAGTGGATATTGGCGAGCTGCCCAAATCCATTGTGCGGAGCACAAAGAATTCCGCTTTCCAGATCCAAAATCACTGAACAATACACCTTCATCTGTAACAAGTGTTCAAAAGAGATCTTTCTTGCAGATGTTTTTAGATTACACGAGGCGATCGACAACGAATTGGGCGCCGGTGGAATCCTAGGGTACGTCACGACGACAATCGAGCAAATTCTGATGGTCCATTTGATTCGCTTGATTCTAAAGACCAAGCCGCGACTAATGGAGCACGTTCTTTTTATAAAAGACGGTCCGCTAGCATTTTTTGGACAAACTGCAAACATGCACAAGCCGATGCGGGCACTCGTTCAATATTTATTCAAAAAACAAGATTTGTACCTAGCCGGACTGGAAAAAAGTGGTCCTTTCGTGGAACATGCCGATGAAGTGTCGGGACATCTCGACGGAGGGGACATTTTGATTCTCGACGATGATTACATCTATCGTTATATCGTGCCCGGAACTCCTGACCCTTCGAATCCCTATGGTGTTTCAACCTACTATGGAAACAAGATAATTTTCAAGACGCCGAGAGGATCGATGTACGTTGCGTCATTGCCGACTACTGCTGCCAACGCCAGGCCGACAGAGTCGCATTTTAGAAACTTACAGTCGATTCTGACAAACATTGAGAAGTTGAGGTGTGATATGTACGACAACTCTCTTATTCCTGTTGCCCTGGCAAACAAATTAATTTCGCTCGCTAATCACCCCAGCTCTCGCATTCTGCAAAAATTTGCTAGCGATTCGGTGACGCACTGAAAAACCCATCTGCCAGAAAAATGTCGTTCCCCCACAACGTCAAAACTCCGAAAGAATATTGAAAAAGTTTGTTCATCCATTTTCCAATGGGCCATTCCGGGCCACTGTGTGGTCAATTGGGGTGCCCGTTGAGAACCCCGCCCCTCTATTGCCTGATTTTGGTGCGGCTGCTAGACTAACGTGGCAAGAGTTGATTCGCAGCTCCTGCCACACTTTCCATAGAAGGTTAGACCATGTCTGGACACTCAAAATGGGCCACGATCAAGCATAAGAAGGCGGCTACCGACGCCAAGCGTGGCAAGGTTTT
>Ga0335085_10006556_pt1 | contig 18324 bp, 17 predicted proteins | sample Lox_Sample_45_FD_206712 | JGI IMG/M metagenome (GOLD analysis project Ga0335085, IMG submission 206712) | Soil microbial communities from Loxahatchee National Wildlife Refuge, Florida, United States - Lox_Sample_4.5 | ecosystem: Environmental > Terrestrial > Soil > Wetlands | place: USA...
TTGACGATCACCGTGAACAGGACGAACCCCAGCGGGATGATGGCCAGCACGAACGCGAGCACCATCGCCGCGGTCGCGATGCGGTTCTTGGTGCGCCGCCAGGACGGCGGCTCCCGCAGGTCGACCTTCTGCTCGCCGGTGACAGCAGCCATCAGGCACCACGCTTCCGCCGGGCGGAGCGCTCCACGACTCCGCGGGCAATAACGTTGACGATGATCGTCATTACGAACAGCAGCACGCCCATCCCCATCAGCCCGGCCTTGAACACGCCGGTGGCCTCGCCGAACTCGTTAGCGATGACCGCGGCCAGCGCGTCGCCGGGCGCGAACAGGTGCGACGTGATCGTGGGGGACGATCCGATCACCAGCGCTACCGCGATCGTCTCGCCCATCGCCCGGCCCAGCCCGAGCAGCACCGCCCCGACGACGCCGCCCTGGCTGTGCGGCCAGACGGTGCCGCGGATCATCTCCAGGCGGGTGGCGCCCAGCGCGTACGCGCCCTCCCTGTCAATCGCCGGCACCGTCGCGATGACCTCCCGCGACAGCGAGGTCACGATCGGCGTGATCATGAAGGCCACGATGATGCCGGCGGTAAAGAACGAGGCCCCGCTCGTCGGCGGTCCGAACAGGTTGCCCAGCACCGGGATGCCGTTGACGCCCGAGCCGATCGAGGCGTAGATGTGCTGGACCCAGGGCGCGAACACCAGGATGCCCCAGAGGCCCCAGACGACGGACGGGACCACCGCCAGGAGGTCGATCACGTACACGATCGGCCGCGCCCACCGGTACGGCACGACCTCGGTCAGGAGCAGGGCGATGCCCACGCTGACCGGGACGGCGATCACGAGCGCGATCACCGACACGATGAACGTGCCGTAGATGAAGGGCAGCGCACCGAACTGGTTGGCCGGGGGGTTCCAGCTACGCGAGAAGATCTTCAGGCCCTCGGTACTGAACCACGACGAGGCCTGCTGGCTCGTCGAGACGGCGATCAGGACCAGGATCACCAGGACCAGGAGGCCGGCCGCCAGCGTGAGGACCTGGAAGCTGCGGTCGCCGAGCGGCCGCCGCTCGGACAGGGCGCTGGCGGGCACGGCCTCATGCTCCTGCGTGATTGTGCTCACGGGGGCGAGCCGATCCGGTCAGCCTGCGTTACCGTGCTCACGACGAGCTCGGTGCCGGGGTCGCTGACGAGCCGATCTTGCTGAGCTGCGCCTGCGCCATCTGGTCGATGTTGGCGGGCAGCGGCGCGTAGTTCAGTTCGGGGAGCAGTTTCTGGCCGTCCCCGAGCAGGTAGCCGATGAACCCCTTGAGATTCGCCGCCGTCTGCGAACTCGACTGCGCCTCGTAGACCAGATCAAACGACTGGTAGGTGATCGGGTACGAGCCGGCGCCGGGCGCCCAGATCGCGCTGAAGGTCAGGTTGGGCGCGACGGTGGCGTTGTTAGCGGCGGTGGTGGCCGACGACACTGACGGCGCGACGTAGTCGCCAGCCGAGTTCTTGACAGAAGCGAAGGTCAGCCCGGAGGCCTTGGCGTCGGCGTAGTCCACGTAGCCGATGGCTCCGGGGGTGCTCTTGACGATCGACGCCACCCCGCCGTTGCCGTTGCCCCCGCGGCTGGCGGCGGGCCAGTTGATGGTCGAACTGGTGCCGAGCGTCCATACACCCGGCGCGCCCTTCACGAGAAACTCGGAGAAGTTGGCGGTGGTGCCCGAGGAGTCCGAGCGGCGGGCGACGGTGATCGTCGTGCTGGGCAGGGTGACACCGGGGTTGACCGCCGCGATCGCCGAGTTGTTCCAGCTCGTGATCTTGCCCTGGAAGATGTCCGCGATGACCGGCGCCGTCAGCTGCAGCGGCTTGCTGAGGCCTGACAGGTTGTACGAGACCGTGATCGGGCCGATCACGACGGGGAAGTAGAGCACCGTCTTGCCCTTGAAGTTCGCCTCCTCCTTGGCGGGGATGGGCGAGTCCGAGCCCGCGTAGTTGACGACCCCCGAGGCAAGGTCCGTCCGCCCCTTGCCCGAGCCGCCGCCGCCGTAGTTGACCGTCAGGCCGGGCTGGATCGACTTGAAGCTCTGGATGGCCGTCTGCTGGAAGGTGAGCTGGAACGTCGACCCGCTCCCGTTGAGCGTGCCCGAGAGCTTGGCGGTACTGGCGCTCGGCGAAGAGGCGCTGCTGCTCGACGAGGGTGTGCTGCTGCCGCTCGACGAGCAGGCAGCGAGGGAGATAGCCGCCGCCGTGATGGCGAGCCCCGCAGTGGGGACCCGCCCGATGTGCCGACCTTGCATTTTCAGATGCTCCATTTCCCGGTATTCCCCGGTCCCGATGAGCACCGGCCCCGCGGCCGGTCATTTAGCTCGCTAACCGTGCAACCCTACGATCTTGGCGTCTTGCCGGTACGCGCGCGTTAATGAAGGTCGTAGTAAAGGTGAATAGTGCGCAGACAGAAGGTAAAGCGAGCGGTCAGGGCCCGGCGGGCAGCCGCGGCGTCGACTGCTGCCCGGCGGCCTGCGGGCAGGCGCGGCGGAGCGGGTGCGGTGGAGCGGGTGCGGTAGCAGGCGATGCCGACCCAGGTCCATCGGCCGGCGCTCGCACCGCACATCAGCGGGACAACTTCACCGATCTAACTCGGCGGGCCGGGATCCCGCGAGGTAGATCACTCGGCGGGCGATGTTGACGGCGTGGTCGCCGAGACGCTCGTAGAACCGTGCCACCAGCGTCATCTCCATCGTCACCGGTACGGTCATCCGTCCGGAGGCAAGCTCGGCCAGCAAGCTGGCGTGAAGATCGTCCATCTCGTGGTCACGTTCGCTGATCACGGCCGCGGCCGAACGGTCGCGCTGGTACCAGGCGTCCGCTGTCTGGCGCCACATGTCGGATACGACCTCCCCCATGCGCTCGATGAGGCCCCGGCTGCGCGGCGAGAGGTCCCCGCTGAGAATGTGGTTGGCCCGGCGCGCGATGTGCAGGACGAGGTTGTGAGAGCGCTCGAATTCGGGCACGATCCGGAGCACCGACAGCAGGAAGCGCAGGTCGGAAGCGACCGGCCCCTGCAGCAGGATCTGCCGGTTGACCAGGTCCTCGATCTCCGGATAGAGGGCGTCGATGACCTTTTGGCGTTCGGCCAGGACCTTGACGGCCTCGTTGTTGCCGCTCAGGAGGGCATCGGTCGCCGCCGCCAGGTCCCCGGCGACCATGGCGAACAGTTCGATGACCTTAGCTTCGATGGCTTCCAGCTGACGGGTGAATTCCTGTCGATGCTCGACCATGATCGAAGCGTACTGCGCCCCGCCCTGCCCCGGGCTTTCGCAGGCATGCCGAATGTGCGCAACTGCAGCCGGCTCCGCGCGTGCAGATAAGCCCGAAGGCAGGAAGATTCAGGTCAGGATGGGTTCGCCCGCCAGCTGCGGGGGTCGCCCACGGCACCGCCCGGCAGGCATGCGACGGCGTGATGGGCACTGTTGACGGGATGTCACCATTGACGGACGATCGAGGGACGGAAGCGAGGTAAAAACTGCCTGATCGTCCCTCTTCGGAATTCCTATCGTCAGCGCTGATGAGGACGCCCTTGCGCGTGTTGCCCGGTGATGGCCCGGAGCGGCCAGGGGTTTGCTGCCCGGGGACTGGCCACAGGGGTGCTGCATGACGATCGAGCCGGCCGCGCAGGAGGTCCGGGACGCCTGTATCCGCCTCGCGGAGTCGGCCGCGATGGTGCGGCACCACCACGAGCATTATCTGGACGGCTTCGCCGGCGGGGGGCCCGGGAATGTCCGGGCGGGCGGGCGGGGGCCCGGGGGGACCCTGAGCCGGGCCGCCGGTGATCTGTTCGGTGCCGTGACGGCGCTGACCGCCGCGCATCCGTGGGCTCTGGCCAGCTTCGGTGACCTGGCCTGGGATTCCTACCAGCCTGCTGCCGACGCGCCGCCGCCGGATGGGCTGCGCGTCGGCACGCTGCGGGCGACCGGCCGGGAACGCCTGCCGCCGCTGCCCGCGGTGGCGCGGTTCGCCCGGTACGGCCATCTTCTGATCACCGAGGGCGGGTGCCCTGGCCGGGCGCGTTCCCTGCTGCAGGCGCTGACTCTCCGCCTCGCGGTGGCCACTGTGCCGGGCACGGTGCGGCTGGCGCTCGCCGATCCGGCCGGGCAGGGCCACCACCTGAGTGCGTTCCTGCGGCTGCCGCCCCAGCTGCGGGTGGGCAGCGGGGTCGCGGCCGGCCCGGCGGAGATCGAGGCCCTGCTGGCGAGGCTTACCGATCACGTGGTCGAGGTCACCCAGACACGGCTGACCAACGTGCACGACTCGGTGGAGGCATACAACGGGGCGACCACCGGCGCGATGGTCCCGTACCACGTGCTGGTCTTCGCCGGCTTCCCGGCCGACGTCACCCAGTATGCCGCGGAGTTGCTCACCCGGCTGGCCCGCAACGGTCCCCGGGCGGGTCTGTACATCCTCGCCACCCAGGATCCCCGGCTGGAGCTGCCCCGGGGCCTCGATCTGGCAGCCGTGACGGCAACGTCTGCCCGGCTGGGCCTGGACGAGTTGGGGAACCTGGCCTGGGATGACCCGGACTTCGGGCCGAGCGTGGCCGAGCCGGACCAGATGCCTGCGGCGGCCCGGGCCAACCCGTGGCTGGACGCGGTCGGTGCCGCCGCCAGCTCCGCCGCACGGGACCTGGCGTTCCGCCGGATCGCGATCCCCCTGCCCGAGCGCTGGTCCGGCACCACCACCGATGGCCTGGACGTGCAGATTGGCGTGGACAGCAAGGGCGAGCCGCAGCATTTCGCCATGGGCGCGCGCGGGGTACACCACGGCCTGGTCGGCGGGGATGTTCGGATGGGCAAGACCAACCTGCTGCACGTGCTGATCAGCCAGCTCGCCCTCCGGTATCCGCCGGAGGAACTGGAGCTGTACCTGCTCGATTTCAAGGAGGTCGAGTTCGACGCCTACCTGACCGAACGGCTGCCGCATGCCCGCGCCATCACCTCCCGTACCGACCGGGAGTTCGGACTGAGCATGCTCCGCCGCTTCCACGACGAGATCGACGGGCGGGCCCGGCTGTGCCGGGAGGCGAGGGTCACCGATCTGCCCGACTACCGCCGGGAGACCGGGCAGGTGCTGCCCCGGGCGTTGGTAATCATGGACGAGTTCCAGGTGCTGTTCAGCGAGGAGGACCGGCTCGCCAGGGAGGCCGGGCGCCTGCTGGCCGACATCGCCAAACGCGGCGCGGCGTTCGGCCTGCACCTGCTGTTCGCCACCCAGTCACCCGGCGGCCCGCTCGCGGCCTATCTGCGCCCGGTCTACGAGCAGATGGCGCTGCGGATTGCCCTCGGATGCACGCAGCCGAGCGTGTCGCAGGCGATTTTGGGTGAGGGCAATGACGCCGCCACCAAGCTGATCCGGGCCGGCGACGCGATCTACAACGACCGCCGCGGCGAGGGCGCCAACCCGGTCATGAGGATTGCGATGCTGCCCACCCGCGAGCGGCTGGAGCTGATCGCGGCCATCCGGGCGCTCGGCGGCGGCCGGGAATACCCGCCGCCGGCCAGTTTCGACCCCGACGCGCCCGCGGATTTCGGCGCCCACCCTGCCTGTACCGCTTTCCTCTCCGGCCCGGGCCGGTGGCGGTCACCGGGGGAGACGGTGCAGGGGTGGCTCGGTGAGGCCATCGAGATCAAGCCCGCGACCACGGCGACGTTCGACCGTTATGTCCGGTCCAACCTGCTCGTCGTCGGCGGCGAGGAACACGGTCACGGGCTGCTGCTGGCAACTGTGCTCAGCGCCGCGGTCCAGTGTTCCCCCGCGGATGTCTCGTTCACCATCGCCGAATTCACCCGGCCGTCGTCGCCCTTCCACGGGTTCTTCAGCGCCGCGGCGAACCTGCCCTGCCCGGTGCGGATCGCCGGCCGCCGGACGGCCGGGGCGGCACTGGACGACCTCGTCGCCGACCTGGACGCGCGCCTGGCCGACCCCGACGGGATCACCCGACCGGAGCGGTTCTTCCTGGTCGCCGGCATGCACCGCTGGCACGAACTGCTCGCAGAGGGGGACTACGGCCGGCTGAGCGATACCTCGGTGCGTCTCATCCGCCTGGCCGACAAAGGACCGGAAGCCGGCATTCACGTGGTGGCCTGGGCCGACAGCTACACCACCGCCGAACGGGCCCTCCGGCGGGCAGGCATCGGCCATTTCGGCCTGCGCGCGGTGCTCCGCGTGCTGTCCCCGGCTGAAAGCGACTCCCTGCTGGGGGTGACCGCCGCGGCCGGGCTGGACGACGACCGTGCCCTGTACCGGGAAACCGAGTGGCCTATCGAGCAGGTCGAGAAGTTCAAGCCGTACTCGATCGCGTCCCTGCACGCCTTCACCCAGGCCGCCTTTGGGAGCTCAGCATGACCGAGCAGGAACATACCGTCCAGCCCGCCCCGGCCCTGTCCCCCTACCTGTCCCTTCGCCGGGCGGTCCAGCCCGCGATCTTCGCCTACCGCCTCCTGGCCGCCGACCAGGCAAGAGCGGGGAAACTGGCCGCGGAATGCGAAGATCTCCTGCTCCTCACCCGCGAACTGGTGAAGGCCGCCGGGCAGACGCACCTCCTCGCCGGGCAGGCCGCTCATGAGGTGGCGCACGTGCCCGGCGGCGACCGGCAAACCCAGCTCCTCGACGCCTACGCCGACGCCGGCCTGCTCTGGGCCAAGGTGGCCGGCAGCTGCCTGGCTCTCGCCGGGACGCTTCTCGACCGGGGCGACTGGGACGAGGTACGGCGATTGGCGGACTTCCTGCACGACGCCGGGGAAGCCGAGTCGGCGGCTTACCTGCGAAGCCAGCTGGGTGCGGCGGTCTGGGAAACGTACGGCGGCCAGCTGAGCGGCATCAGCAACGCAATGCCACCGGAGGACATCAGGAGAGCCATCAATGTGCTGCGGGCGCTACTGCGCGAGGTCCCGGAGGATTTCCCGGGCCGCAATACGGAAGTCAACCGCCTACTGCCACCGCTCGCCGCCTCTATTTATGCGATCATGCAAAATGAGGGCGCTGAAATATCCCATAACAGCCGGGTCGAGCATATCGCCACCGGCGGTGTCGCAATGTATCCGGGTATCGTCACGATGAGCCTGGATGAACTTTCCGCTGAGTTCGAGGCGATCTTCCGCTGAACGGGGGCAGTAGTTTCCGGGCTGGGCCGGCAGGGGTTTCATCACGCAGGAGATGTGCATGGCTGGGGTTATCAACGATATTGAGGCACTGGAGGAATTCAGGGCCCATCTGGTCCAGTTCAACATGGACCTGGCGGAGAGCTTCACGACCATCCGGGGCCATTGGCGTGAGCTCGGCGACGTCTGGCGGGATGAGATGTACCAGCAGTTCGGTGAGGCGCTGGAGGAGGTCACCCCCGGTATCGAGCTCTACCTGTCGGCGACCGAGGGTCACGAGGCGCATCTGGCTGCCCTCATCGAGCAGCTTCGCGGCTACCTGGAGGTGGGCTACGGCAGAAACCAGCGCGACCACAGCCGCGGCCGCCGCGCGAACCGGCCTGACGACAAGACGGCGAACCGGCCTGACGACAAGACGGCGAACCGGCCTGACGACAAGACGGCGAACCGGCCTGACGACAGAACGGATCGCAGGAAGGCCCAACGTGACCAGGATTCACGCTGACATCGACGCCCTCAACGGGCTCCACCGGGCGATGGCCCGATTCCGCCAGGCCGGGCGCAGCGTGGCCGACCGCGGCGATGACCAGATCACGGTGACCCGCGCGTCGCTGGAGGCCAAGGCCAGCCGCTGCCAGTCCCGGCTGGCGCAGGGGCACGCCGATCTCGGCGCCTGCCAGCGGCGGGCGGCCGAGGCGGCCGCAGCCGGGAACGACCCGGTGGACTGCTCGGACTACGCCCGGGCGGTCAGCGAGGCCGAGGAGCGGCTGGAGCGCATCCGGCTGTGGCAATACCGGGTCGATCAGGAAGCCAGCGAGTTCCTCGGCATCGCCGGCCGGTTCCGGGCCCTGCTGGAAGACGACCTGCCCCGCATGGAGGATCATCTGCTGGCCATCATCGCGAGCCTCGAGGGCGCCCGCCGCCTCCAGGCCCCTGGCGCCTGATGCCCGGCCGGCCGGACCAGGACGGTGACCACCAGCTCCGCCTGCTCGACGACGCCTGGGACAAGACGCTGCAGCACTGGCACGATGACCTCGCCCGCGGCTTCGCCGCCCAGCGCTGGACACCGTTGCGGCAGGAATCGGGGTTCTACCTGGAAGCTCTCCGCAAGCTGATGGAAGTGCTCAGCGCCGCCGAGCGCGAAACCGGCTGGTGACGGGGACGCCGCGGGTATCAGGCATACGGCGCCGCGGTGTCCAGGCCACCCGGAGCGGGCGGCATCACCGCGTTCATGCCCGCCAGGCAAGCGGCCGGCTCGACGGCGGCCAGGACCAGTTCCGCGAATGCGGATCGCTGCGCCGACACCCTCAGCAGGGCAGGACGGACGGTTTTCCCGGTCGCGCGGTCGACGGTGGTGACGTGCCCGTGGAAGACGACCGCCTGGACCACGCCGGCCGGGGTGGCGCTGAAGATCTCGTGCAGCGTCCGCAGCGCGACACAGGATATGAGCCGCCGGTAACGCTGCCTGATTTCATTTTCCGGGCGCGGCAGCGGCTCGATGACGTCACTCGTCGTGACGTAACGGTACGCCCGCGCCGACGGTATGACGTCCCGCGGGGGGAACTCGAATTCCACCACGACGTCCCGGCTGCCCGGGCGGTAGGACACCTGGTATTCGCGGGGAAAACCGTCCGGGTACCGGGAAGCGTCAAGGACGCGTCCGGCGAACCACGTCACGGCCTCGGCCTCACCGGCCGCAAAGGCCAGTTCACGCCTGCTGACGTGCGCGTTACCCGCGGCCGCCTGGCCGCGCTGTTCGGTGACGTTCTGGTCGTGGCGGGCCTTTGCGGCGGTCAGCGCCCGCTGCCGCTGCTGTTCTTTCCGCTGATGATCGGAAACGGCATCGGCGAACAGAATCTCGGCTGCCGCCAGCTGGCGGCGGTAACTCGCGGCCCCGCCCAGGAACCGGCGCAGCCCGCGCGGTTGCCGCGGCTCGAAACTGCTCCAGTCTGGCGCGGGAAGCCCGTGGCCCAGGGGACCGGGATCGAACCGGGGTGTTCCCGGGAAGGTCATGAGCCGTTTGAAGGTGAATGGCGGCAGCGCCAGGGCGCTCGTCAGCACCTCGTCAAGCCTTGTGATCTGCCGCTCGACCTCAGCGGTCTTTGCGGCTGCTGCCTGTTGCTGAGCCTCGGCGTGCTCCTGCTGGCGGGCTTTCTCCCGCTCCCTGGCCTGCCACGGCTGCTCCCGTGCCTGCCGGTCATCGTCCGGGGGCTGCACGGCCAGGCGGCGCTTCCACTCCGGGCTCCCGCTCCAGGCCATAACTGTGCCTCTCCCGGCCTGCGTCATGACAGCTCCCAAACGACGATAACCGGGTTCAAAGATCATGAAAAGACCGCCCCTGGGATCAGTACTGAGGCCTGAGTTTGGAGATTTTGACGTTCTTGACGCTGAGGTGTGCGTCCCAGATCCGCAGGATGATGTCACCGGACCCTGTCTCCGTGAGTCTGACGGTGCCGTACCGGGTGCCGTTGACGGAGACAGTCATGTTCATGCAGTTAACGGCCAGTTGCCAGTGCAGTAGTCATCATGAGAAATCACCGACGCGGTAGGTGTGGTGCTGCCCCGCGCGGTCGATCGGGGTTTTCCCTGAGGACAGCGACGGAGTGGCGCGTCAGCATGGTGGGTGTGCGCCGGCCGCTCTCTGCTTCCTCCTCCGCTGTCCGTGCATTCAGGGGCATGCGCGGCGGCGGTGGGGGCAGTGGTTGTTCTTGCGGCGCAGCTGGGCTAGCGAGTGCGTGGGCGGTCCAGCTGGCGGTGGCGCCGCGCGGCATCATCGACGCTTGAGTACTCCAGCCGGAGATCGTGACTTGATCATGGTCTCCATCAGGATCATGTTCAGCGGGCCGTGTACCCGCCGTCGATCACAAGTTCGCTGCCGGTGACGAATTTCGCCTCGTCGGACGCGAGGTAGAGGATGCCGTAGGCGATGTCCTCGGGCTCGCCCAGATGCCCGATCGGATGCAGCTTGGTGAGCTGGCGTCGTGCCTCCTCAACGTCTCCCAGATCGCGGCAGACGTTCTCGACCATCGGCGTCCAGATAAAGCCGGGGTGCACCGAGTTCACGCGGATGCCGTCCGCGGCATAGAACAGGGCGTCGGTCTTGCTCATGAGCCGCACGCCGCCCTTTGTGGCGTGGTACGGGGGCGAGTCCGGCGCGCCGACCAGCCCGTAGATGGAGGACAGGTTGATGATGCTGCCGCCGCCCGCCTGCCGCATGTAGGGGATCGCGTGCTTGGTGCACAGGAACACGCCATTGAGGTTGACCGAGATGACACGGTTCCATTCCTCCAGCGTGACCTCGTGGGTGGGCTTGTTCACTCCGGAGATGCCCGCGTTGTTGACCAGGACGTCCAGGTGGCCGAACGCGTCCGCCACCTCCGCGAAGACGCGCTGGATGGCTTGTTCGTCGGTAGTGTCGAGCTGCCAGTACTGCGCCTGGCCGCCGCGCTGCTTGATCTCATCCGCCGCTTCGAGGCCGGCCTCCGACTGGATGTCGGTGACCGCGACCTGTGCCCCTTCTCGTGCGAGCAGACCGGCGGCCGCGCGGCCAATCCCGTACGCAGCTCCGGTGACCACCGCAACCTTGCCGTCTACCCGGCCCATCTCTTCATCCCTTCGGAGCCCAGCCGCTCTGCACCCTGGACCGCCCGCTCCGGATCCGTGGCCAGTACCGCGTGCCCAACGCGGCCGGGCCCCATGATAGGTGCGAACCTATGAGATGCCGGACAGGTGTCCATGGGACGCAAGTCCCCAGGCTGGCGAGACTTCGGTCACCACTACTAACCACTCGCACGGATTGCCGCAGGAAGACCGGCACAACTCCAGGCCGGTCACCCACGCCAGACCGTCCGCAGCGAGATCGTGCAGGCGGGGGGGCGGCCCGGACGATATCGCCGCACGCCGCATCGCGGTGCAGCCCCGCAAGCAGGTCTCAGGCACACACGTAAGCTCCGATTAGGGGCTAGCCGCGGCGCCCGGCCAGACATCCCGTTCGGAGGTTGTTCCTGTGATCGATCTTTCCGGCCGCGTCGTCATCGTCACGGGCGGCAACAGCGGCATCGGACTCGGCATCGCCCGCGGCGTCGCCCGGGCCGGCGCGTCCGTCGCCGTCTGGTCGCGTCGCCACGAGCGCAACCTCGCGGCGGTCGCCGAGCTGGAAAGGCTGGGCGCCACGGCCATCGGCGTGCAGTGCGACGTCAGCGACGAGGACAATGTGGTCGGCGCCATGCAGGAGACGCTGGACCGGTTCGGCCGCCTCGATTGCCTGGTCGCCAACGCCGGGACGACCGGCAAGCAGTCGTTCACCGACATGTCGCTCGGCGAGTGGCACCGCGTGCTGCAGGTCAACCTGGACGGTGCCTTCCTCTGCTTGCGGGAGGCGGCCCGCGTGCTGGTCGGGCAAGGGCAGGGCGGGTCGCTGGTGGGCGTGTCGTCGACCAGTGCGATCGACGGGGCTCCCGGCCAGCAGCACTACGCCGCCAGCAAGACGGCGTTGCTCGCGGTGATGCGCGCCCTGGCCGTCGAGCTGGCCCGGCACCAGGTGCGGTGCAACAGCCTCCTCCCCGGTTGGACCGACACCGAACTGCTGGCCGAGGCCAAGACACACGAGAAGTTCGTGACCGCCACGATCGGCCGGACGCCGGTCCGCCGGTGGGGCACGCTGCACGACTTCGAGACCGTCGGGGCGTTCCTCGCCGACCCCTCGCTCATCTTCCATACCGGGGACAGCATGGTCGTCGACGGCGGCTACACGATCTTCTGAGCTGGCCGATCCGGGCGGTGAGACGGCTTATCTGGGCGTCCAGCTGGTCAATCTGGTCCGGCAGCATCGAGGCCAGCTCGGTGTGGTGGTCATCGAACCTGCCGACGCTCACTTGGTTACTCTGCAAACCCAGGGACCACCGGCTTGTGCTCGCGGCCTGTACTCGCGGGACGTTCGGCACTAGTGCTCTGGCTCTAGCCCTTTAGGGTTGGCGCCTAACAGGAGTGTTGCGTAGAACCGAGCTTGCGGTGACGACCCGCACCTATACCACGGGATGTTAACCAGCGAGTCCGTTAGGGAGGAAATCATGGCGATCGCCATCTACTTGACCCCGCCATCCATGAGTGCTGCGCAATACGACGAGGTTATCAGCCGCCTCGACGCGGCCGGTGCAGGCACACCCGCTGGGCGCCTTTACCACGCCTGCTTCGGCTCCGGTGACAAGCTGCAGTTGTTCGAGATCTGGGAATCGCAGCAGGATTTCAACAAGTCCATCGAGACGACGATGCCCATTCTCCGGCAAATTGGCCTCGACCTGGGCCGACCCATGGTTGAGCCAGTCTACAAAAGCATTCCGTAATCCGCTGCCTGCCAAGAACCGGCTACTTACCTCAGCCGCACGCTCTCGCGCACATAACCGGTTCATGACCTGCGTATTGCCGGTCCTCTGATGTGTGCGACCGTCGAGCTGGGCATTATGCGTCAAGCGAGACTCGTCCACGGGCGCCCATGCCTCACATCTGTTCCTAACTCTGTCGGCGTGTTCTTTACTGTCCGGCCGCCGCCGTGTTACATACGCCACATGGCCAATGCTCCCAATCTCTGGGCGACCGAAGAGGACGACGACGACACCCAACAGATCGGGCGACTACTGGGCGGTTGGATGGCCACCCAGGTGGTCCGCACCGTGGCACTACTCGGGATACCCGATCAGTTAGCGGCGTCGCCGCGCACCGCCGCCGAGCTTGCCGCGGCGACGAGCACCGCGCCGGATTCGCTCGCCCGGTTGCTGTGCGCGGCGGCCGTGTACGGACTGGTTACCCGGGACGGGGCGGGCCGGTTCGCGCTGACCGGTCCCGGCGGCCGGCTGCGCGGTGATGTGCCGGGCTCGATGCGAGACCAGGCCGTCGGTTTCGTCGCGCCGCCGCTGTGGGACAGCCTGGGGAAGCTTGTGGACGTGGTGCGCGGTGATCCCGTCAACCCCAGCGCACCAGGCGGACCGTGGGACTACTTCCAGCGCAACCCCGGGGAGGCCGCCTGGTTCGCCCGCGCTATGAGCGGTGCGACAACGGAATTGACGGAGCACTTGCGTGCCATGGCGTATGGCCTGCCGACCGACGCGGGACGTGTCGTGGACGTGGGCGGCAGCGGCGGCGTGTTGCTCGCCTACCTGATCAGCACCGCGCCGGCGGCCACCGGCGTGCTGTTCGACCGGGCCGAGGCGATGGCCGAGGCTCCCGGTGTGCTGGCCGTCGCCGGGGTCGCCGGCCAGGTAGAGATCACGGCAGGCAGCTTCTTCGAAACGGTTCCCCCAGGCGACGTGCATGTGCTCGCGAACGTGCTCCACGACTGGGACGACGACGCGGCGGGTGTCATCCTGCGCAACTGCCACCGCGCGGGCCGGCCCGGCGGCACGCTCATCGTGTTTACCTTCCTGCTGACCGAAGCCCTCGAACCGCCGCAGCCGTACCTGATGGACCTGCTGATGATGGCGATTGAGGGCGGCCGCGAACGGACGCTCACGGAACTGTCGGCCCTGGCGGGCGCGGCCGGTTATGAGCTGATACGCGACGTGCCCGTCGCCCGGTCCAGCCCGTATCACGCCGTCGAGTTCCGCCGGTGCTAGCCGAGCTAGGGCCGGCGAAGCCGGCGAGATCTCCCCGGAGACGATTGCCTCTCTCAGTTTGCCCGCGGCTTGTTCCCAGCCTGGGCGGGAGTCCGCAGGGTCCGCGAGGAGTACCGGGATGAGGCGGTGTTCGGTGAATGGCCTGCCCGTGCAGGATGGGTCGCCGCACCGCTTCAGCTGCGCGTACAGCTTGTCCAGGAGCGGTCCTCGCACCCTGCGGATCTGAAGGTGCCCGAGAGCGGGCTTGATCGTTCGCCGGATGTAGCCCTCATTGGCTTCCCGTGTCGACAGTTCCCACTCAGCGACCGCGGCGTACTCATCCATCAGCCTCGCCACGGTCACGTTCGACTCGGGCTGTCGGCCAGCCCGCAGCCCGTTCGAGCAGCTTGCCGAGGGCGATTTGGGCGGCCCGTCGGTCTTGCAGGTTTCCCGGAGGCGGATCTCGCGGCGGGTGAGTGGATCCACCCGGCGTACACCTTCGCGCGCCACGATCCGCTTGGCAGTTGCTCTATGTGTCCGCTCGGGCACTGGCCATGGGGTGACGGTACACCGCAGGACTGACATCCGGTCCACAAACCGGTCCACGCCCAACACGTCGACTAGGCGTTTCCGCTCCTTCAGGGATGAAGACTCCTGGTGGGGCGCCAGGGGGTCGAACCCTGAACCCACGGGTTAAAAGCCCGCTGCTCTGCCATTGAGCTAACGCCCCGGCGCGCGCATAACGCACCAACCATGAAGCGTACCGATGTCTGCGCGATGGTGCAGCGGCCTGTGCGGCCCGCCCGGAGGCGGTGGCCCTCAGCGGTAGGCGGACAGGCCGGTGATCGCCTCGCCGATCGCCAGTTCGTGGATCTCTTCGGTGCCCTCGTAGGTGAGGACCGCCTCCAGATTGTTCGCGTGCCTGATGACCGGGTACTCCAGCGTCACCCCGTTGGCTCCGAGAATGGTCCGGGCCTGCCGCGCGATGTCGATGGCCGTCCGGACGCAGGTCATCTTGCCCAGGCTGACCTGCTCGGGGCGCAGCGGGCCCGCTTCCTTGAGCCGGCCGAGGTGCAGCGCCAGCAACTGCGCGCGAGCCAGGTCAGAGGCCATCCACGCGAGCTTGGACTGGGTGAGCTGGAACCCGCCGATCGGCTGGCCGAACTGCTCGCGCGTCTGCGCGTACCGCACCGCGCACTCGTAGCACGCGCGCGCCGCCCCGGTCGAGCCCCAGGTGATGCCGAACCGTGCCTCGGTCAGGCAGGAGAGCGGACCCTTGAGGCCCGTGACGCCGGGCAGCGCGGCGTCCGCGGGCAAGCGCACGTCATCGAAGTGCAGTTCGGAGGTGATGGACGCGCGCAGCGCCATCTTCTTGTGGATGTCGCTGGCGGTGAAGCCGGGCTCGCCGCGCGGGACCAGGAATCCCCGGACACCCTCGCCGGTGGCCGCCCAGACCACCGCGACGTCGGCGATGCTGCCGTTCGTGATCCACATCTTGGTACCGGAGAGCACCCAGTCGGCACCGTCCCGGCGGGCGCGGGTGCTCATCCCGGCCGGGTCAGAGCCATGATCGGGCTCGGTCAGGCCGAAGCAGCCGACCGCCTCGCCCGCCGCCATCCGCGGCAGCCACTGCGTCTTCTGCTCCTCCGAGCCGTACTTCCAGATCGGGTACATGGCCAGCGAGCCCTGCACAGAGACCATGCTGCGCAGGCCGGAATCGGTCGCTTCGAGCTCGCGGCAGGCTACGCCGTAGGCGACCGGGCCCATCCCGGCGCACCCGTAGCCGGTCAGGTGCATGCCGAGCAGGCCCAGCTTGCCCAGTTCGGGCATGAGGTCGCGGGGGAGGGTGCCTTCCTCGAACCAGTCGGTGATGGAGGGCTGGATCCGGCCGGCGGTGAAATCGCGCACCGTGTCACGGACCAGGCGCTCGTCGGAGGTCAGCTGGTCGTCAATGCGGAGCAGGTCGATGTCGGCCGGCTTACGGGCGTGGCCGGATCTGTGACTGACGGGGCGGCTGTTCCCTGAAGCGTCAGATGTGTCGGATGACATCGGCGGCTCCTCTCGGCGCTTTGGTCCTCAGGGTATTAAGACGGTGGAATTCCCTATGTCAGAACGTCCGCGCAGCGGGCATGATCAAGACCATGAGCGAGAGCAACGGCCACGGAGCTAGCGGGACCAAGCACCTGTATCGCCGCCGTGACGGGAGGCTTGTGGCCGGCGTGTGCGCCGGCGTAGCCGCCTACTTCGGCGTCGATGTCACCCTTGTCCGCCTCGGCTTCGCCATCTTCACGATTTTCTGGGGCCTCGGGGCCCTGCTGTATCTCGTCGCCTGGGCGGTCATCCCGGAGGAGGGAGAGAAAGCGTCGATCGTGGAAAACCTCATCAACAAGCAGCGCTGAAGCGGGTCCCGGCAGGTCCCGGCGGCGTTCGCCGTCCCGCGCCCGCGCTGAGCCGCTGAGGGCTGGACACAGGGGTCAGCGGCTGGCGGCCGAGCGCGCCCGCGCGGCCGCGATCACCTCACCGCGGCGCAGCGTCCAGCTCATCGCGAGGACGGCCGCCGCGCACAGGCCCAGCAGGCCCGCCAGGCCCACCGCGACCGGGGCCCCGATGAGGTTGGCGACGGCCCCGCCGGCCAAGATGCCCAGGCCCTGCACGGCGAGCAGGCCCGACTGCGCCAGGCCGAACGCCCGCGCGCGGCCCTCCGGGGAGACGGTCTGCACGAACGCCGCGGCCGCCGCGAGCTGGTACGCACCGCCCGCGCCGGCCAGGGCCCACAGCATCAGCACGGCCCACAGCGGCGGGTCGAACGCGCTGCCGATCAGCGGCGCGCAGGAAGCCATGGCCAGCCAGCCCATTATCCGCACCCGCCCGGTCGGCGGCACGAGCCGGCCGAAGGCGAACGCGCCGATCACCGTGCCGAACGGCATCGCGGCCATGAGCAGCCCGACGTCCAGGGCGTCCCCGTGCAGCGAATGCGCGTACGGCGCCGCCAGCCCCTCGGGCACGATGCAGAAACCAGCCAGCCAGCCGAAGAGCAGCAGCGTCCGCAGAACCGGGTTGCCGAACACCATGCTCAGGCCTTCCCGTGACACCGCCCACAGGGAAGGGCGCTTTCCCGGGTCGCGGTGCGGCGACGGGCGCCGCTTCACCCAGCCGGCCACGATCACGGCGGACAGGGCGAACGACAGCGCGTCGGTGGCCAGCGTCCGGTACGGGTTCAGGGCCGCCACGACGGCCGCACCGGCGACGAAGCCGAGGATCTGGCTCGCCTGGAAGCTGATGTTCCCGATCGCTGAGCCGACGACGAACGTGTCACCCGGCAGGACGTCGGGCAGCAGCGCTGACCGGGCTGAGGAAAACGGCGCCCCCAGCAGCACGGTGAAGAAGAGCAGTACGCATAGTCCCGCGAACGGCATGCGCGGAACCGCCATCGCCGCGACAAGTCCCGCCCGGATGACATCGCAGACGATCATCACCCGCCGCCGCGGGAACAGGTCGGCGAGTCCCGACAGCAGCGGGCCGCCCGCGATCGGCGGCAGATAGGTGAGCGCGTACGCCAGCGCGGTCAGCAGCGGCGACCCGGTCCGGCGGTAGACCAGAATCGCGATGGCGACCTGGGCGAACTGGTCGCCGGCGTAGGACAGGACCTGCGCAAACCACACGCCGCGGAACTCGCGGATGGCGAAGACCTCGCGGTAGGAGGCCTGTCTCTCCGGCGCCCTGCGGTGGCGTCCTGGCTGCGGCTCGCCACCGTCCGCCGGGAGCACAGCCACCGGTGGGACGGCCGCCGCGTCCTGGGGGCGCGGGGCAGGTGGCGGGGGTACGGCGGCCGCGTCATCGAGGCGCGGGACAGTCGGCGGCACGGGCGCGGCGGCTGCGGCCATCCGGTGGCCCGGAGCCGCTGTGCCCGGCAGTGATCCGAGCGTGCCTGACCCGGCACGCCTGTCCGACGGCACGGGCGCGCCTACCCGCGCTCCCGCTGTATCCAGTCGTCCCTCATGAGCTGCCCCCCATCCGGCTTTTTCGCCGTGTGTAGTCGGCCGTAGGGTTGACCGGCGTGACCAGGGTCACTGTAGTGACCTCAGTCTGTTATATCTGTATCACTTACGGTGTCGAAAGACGGCTGGAATGGCAAGAGGATCAGGATCGGCGTGGCGCGGGGGCATCCAGCGGCAGGGTCATGAGCTGCGACTATTCCGGTCCGCCGGCTTCCGGGTCGCGATGGGCGGTCGGCCGCAGCGGGCCACGGCAGCTCACCGGTAAACTCGGGCGCGTAGCGCTTTGCTGGTTGTGCCTCTGTCCCCTATGCTGGGGCAGTCCCCGACGGCGGGCGCCACGGGCTACGGCGGCGAACACGTCGAGCCCCCATCGTCTAGCGGCCTAGGACACCGCCCTTTCAAGGCGGCGGCACGGGTTCGAATCCCGTTGGGGGCACCTGCTGGCATAAGCTGGCACACGCATGGTCCTGTAGAGCAGCTCGGAGTGCTCGCCACCCTGTCAAGGTGGAGGTCGCGGGTTCAAATCCCGTCAGGACCGCTGGGGAAGAGCGGCGGAACCGTCAGCCCCCTGATGGTCAGGTAGCTCAGTCGGTA
>Ga0335085_10006557_pt1 | contig 18318 bp, 15 predicted proteins | sample Lox_Sample_45_FD_206712 | JGI IMG/M metagenome (GOLD analysis project Ga0335085, IMG submission 206712) | Soil microbial communities from Loxahatchee National Wildlife Refuge, Florida, United States - Lox_Sample_4.5 | ecosystem: Environmental > Terrestrial > Soil > Wetlands | place: USA...
GAACGCTCGGTCTTGGAAGCCCGCTCCTCATCCTCCTCTACGGTTTTTATACCCCCGGATTCGCTGAACGTGAGTCCAGCGGCATCCGCCAGATTCCTTGGCGCGCGATCTACAGGGCCGTCCAGTAATTTCACAATTCTTCTCTTCGCGGGGTTCTAGCTTCCAGCGGGACGGATGCCTCGCTTTCGAGCCAAGGGCTCGGGGCTGTCTTCGCGAGATTAACCGACAGGAGAGCGGCGATGACGCGAGTTTATTACAGCACCGTCTTCGAACAGACGGCCGACCAGGTGTGGCGCGCGATCCGCGACTTCAACAGCTATCCCGAGTGGGTGGCGAGCGTCAGCGAAAGTCACATCGAGGACGGCAAACCAGGTGACGCGGTCGGGGCGATCCGCAACTTCGTCGAATACGGCACGCGCATCCGGCAGCGCCTGCTCGCCCACTCGGATCTCGACCGCTCCTACACCTACGAATCGTGCGGCCCGCTCGGAGCTATCAGTTATTACCGGGGTACCGCGCGCGTGACGCCAATCGTCGATGGCAACAGGGCCTTCGTCGAATGGTCGGTCGGCGTCGAATGCCCCGACGCGGAACGCGAGCACTCCGCGGCGTTGCTCGAGCAGGCGATGCCGCAATGGCTGAACTCGCTGCGGGCGATGCTCCAAGGACGAACGGCGGAGGAGCGCGCATGAGCGAGCTTGCGGGGAAGGTCGCCGTAGTGACCGGAGCGTCGCGAGGTATCGGCCGCGCGACCGCCGAGCGCCTCGCGCGCGACGGCGTATCCGTGGTGATCAACTATGCCGTCAGCGGCGAGGAGGCTAAGGCGGCGGTGCGTGAGATCGAGGGGCAGGGCGGCAAGGCGATCGCCATTCAGGCCGACATCGCGCGCCTCGATGACATCGCACGTCTCTTTCGCGAGACCGTCGCGCGCCTGGGCAGGCTCGATATCCTGGTCGCCAACGCGGGTTACGCCTGTTTCAAGCCGTTCGCGGAAATCACCCCGGAGGATTTCGATCGAACCTACGCGCTCAATGCCAGGGGAACTTACTTCTGCCTCAAGGAGGCGCTGGGTCATATGGCGGACTGCGGCAGAATCGTCTGCGTATCGACGATCGGTACCGTCCTGAATGTTCCGGGCGGCGCGTGCTACTTCGGCAGCAAGGCGGCGGTCGAGCAATTCTGCCGCACGCTCGCGAAGGAGGTTGCGCCGCGCGGAATCACCGTCAATGTAGTTTCGCCGGGCTTCACCGAGACAGCGATGCTGCTCGCGAACATCGACGACGCGGCGCGCCGCAGCCTGATCGAGACGACGCCGCTCGGCCGTCTCGGACAGCCCGAGGAAATTGCCGACGTCGTCGCGTTCCTGGTCAGCGAGCCGGCGCGTTGGATCAACCGCCAGAATATCGCCGCCGACGGCGGAATCGTCAGCCGGTAGGCTGGGGAGAACGTGAGACCGCCCGCTTTCGCCTGATGGCTTTCGATCGCGACGCCACGAAGGACGCCGCGGCGTCGCCTCAACCTCCAGACGACACCGCTCGGCTGTCTCGGGGCAATCTGATTGGTAGCTTTGAGACCTTAGTCCTGGGCAGCGGCGTGATTCACCTGCTCAGCAACGACCGCTCGCGGCAGCATCATCTTGTTCTCCAGGCCTATCGTCCAGTTGGCATGATGCGCGGCGATTCCGCGAGGGCTGTGCGGGACTATTCCAGGTTCCACAAGCCCAATCCATGCAAGCCGTATGTCCAGACGATGGATGGCGGAAGCAGGATTGCCTCGGACCTCGTGATAACCTGATTCAACGCGGGCTGATCGGATTTCGCCTCAGGCAAGCGCGATTTGACCGATTCCAGCACTCCGAGAGCAACCTCTCTCCTCTCAAACAACATGAAGCCAGCGCACATCCCACCCGCTCCATCGTCCTGGAACGCATACTCCGTGCTTGTTTTTTGCATATGTTCGACAACGTCGTCCTCGAAGTGGCGGAACACCGTAATATCCACGTCGAGACAGGCGATGCTGCCTGAAGATGGCATGCTGCCCGCCAATTCGAGCAGTGCGTCTATCTTACCGGCGATTTGCGTGTCTTCCATCCGGGCTCGAAATAAGTCCCGCATTCACAAAGTTGCGGTACATGAGCGGCAGATAGGGTATCTCCCGGCCTCATCGGCAGATGGGTTACGAACCAATCGAGCAGTTGCCGATGTGTCGCCGAAAATGTAGTCAGCCAGTGCAACGCAATTCTCCTCCATCGAAGCCCTTAGAGCGCGCCGTGCGATCGACGTTCTCCCAACCCATGCGCTGGATTGCCTATGCAGCCGGCGAGGATTCCGGTGAAGATTTCGGCGACAATTCCTGCTCGAGCGCTCTCTTCACGGCGGGACGCTCGGACATGCGCCCAAGATGGCCGTTCACTTTAGGGAAGCGCGCCGAATCGACGCCATCGGCTTCCAGCCACCGCGCCAGCGTAAAGAGGTAAGGATCGCAGACCGTGTAGTCCTTCCCCATCACCCACGGGCCGGCGAACATCTCGCGCTCGATCAGATCGAAGCACTCGGCGACCGATTGCGGCACTTTCTTCTGCATCGCCGCGATCGCGGCGGCGTCGTCCGCGTCCACCCAGCGATAGCCGCGGACGCGGTGCGCATGGGCGACATGGACGGTCGAGCAGAGGTAGCTGTTGAACGCCTGCACCTGCGCGAACGCGAACGTGTCGACGAGCGGCGCGAGCCGGGCTTGCGGAAAAGTTTGGGCGACGAAAGCCAGAATTGCCGGAGTCTCGGTCAGGATGCCGCGATCGGTCACGAGGGCCGGCACGCGGCCTTTGGGATTGATCGCCAGGTAGTCCAGCTTTCGCTGATCGCTGGCGCGAAAGTCGAGCCGCACGGTTTCGTAGCGGGCGCCGGCCTCTTCCAAGGCGATGTGCGAGGCCAAGGCACAGGTGCCGACGGCGTAAAACAACTTGAGCATATGCAACTCCTTCGCGCGCGAACGGCCGATTCGCGGCCGCCATTCGCGGGCCGAAGCGGCGCTCGCGGCATTAGTGCAGACGTCTCGCGTTACTCGCCGAGCATCGCCTCGAGCTTGGCCTGTTTCATCCTGAGCGTGGCTTCAAGCCCGCCAAGCCCCTCGGTGCGGATCACGCGATCGAACTGCGCTCGGTAGTTTGAAACCAGTGCGATGTCATCGACCACGACGTCGTACATCAGCCAGCCGCGCGGCCCGCGCTCCAGCAGGAAGCTGATTTCGATCGGATCTTCGCCCGGCTGGAGCACGGTGGCACCGACTCGGGCGAAATCGGCGCCCTCAAGCGTTTCCGCCCCGATCTCGATTTTGAGCTTGGAGTACTCCTGGATCTCGCCCAGATAGGCATCCTCCAGGAACGCTTCGAATAGCGGCACGAACTCCTGCTGCTGCGTGGGCGTCATCTCCGTCCAATGCGTTCCGAGCACGTTCTCGGCCATCCTCGCGAGGTCGAGGTTGCGCTCGGCGAGCGCGCGCAGTTCGCGTCTGCGCTGCTCGATGGGCATCGCGGTGTTATGGAGAAGCGCGACGGCGTCGTCGATGGCGCTGGTGACCGCGGCGCGCGGCGTCCCGACATCAGCGGGCGCGGCGACCGCGCCGGCACGCAGCGCTGGCAACGAAAATAACAGCGCCATGGCGAGCGCAGTCGCCCGGCTCATCATAAGGCGTGCGGCGGCTGCGGGGCGTGCCCCGCGATGCGCCTACTGCAGATGCTTCGCCTTTTCGTGGTCCGCACGGGCCGACGTGATCTCGTCGGCGTTGGCGATGTCGAGTCCGAGCGCCTTTATCGAAACCTCGAACCGCTCCTGCATCGTGGCGTCGTCCTGAGTGAAATTGCGGACCAGGCAGCAGTACTCGAGCGACATCCCGTTCGGATCCTTGAAGTAGATCGAGTGCGCCCATCCGTGATCGACCACGTCGGTCACCTGTACGCCCTTGTCGATGAGTTCGCGGCGCTTATCTTCAAGCCCGGCGATCGACCCGGCTTCGAAAGCGAAGTGATAAAAGGCCGCCGGCGTGCCTAGTCCGCGGTTGATGCCCGCGTCGTACTCGACTGGAACACCGGGAATGCCGCGAGGCTCCATGAAGGCGAGCAGCTGATCGCGGCCGGTATCGAAAAAAATGTGGCGGATGGCGCCGCCTTCCTTGATCTTGATCGTATCGGCAACCACGACCTTGAAACCGAGCACTTTCTCGTAGAACTCGCGGGTCTTGTCGAGGTCGAGCGTGGAAAGCCCGACGTGAGAAAATCCCTTGTTGGTCATCGCTGTTTCTCCTCGCAATACGATCGGGTACGGCGCCAGGCGGGTCAAGCTCCCGCCCGCTCGCAGTAGTCATCTCTTAACACTCGCGCTACGCTCCAACAAGCGCCGAGCCATATCCAGGCCGCGCCGCCCGTTGATCATAGGCGCCAGCTCGATGCTAATCATTCGCTTGGACTGAGCCATCGCTCACGCCGCAAGGGAGGACCCAACGATGCCATCGAGTCGGTCAACTTCGCGGTCAACTTCGGGTCCATCGCCCTTGCAGATATACGAAGAACTGATGAACTTCGCGTGGAGAGGCCTCGCGCTCGGCGCCGCAGTCGAACTCGACCTCTTCAGCCATATCGCGGCCGGCAAGACCGGCGCCGCGCAGATCGCGGGCGCGGCCGGCGCCTCGGAGCATGGAACGCGCCGCCTGCTCAACGCGCTCTGCGGCATGGGGTACCTGAAGAAAACCGCGAAGAACTACCGCCTTCAGCCGAGCGCCGCCGAGTATCTGGTGCGAACCAGGCCGCTCTACATGGGCGACGCGGCGATGATCGGAAAGATGCTGATGGGCCCCTGGTCGATGCTCGCCGAGGCGGTCAAAAGCGGCCGTCCGCTCCAGACCGGTGCGACCGCGGAGGAGCGCGCCGCGTTCTTCTCGAAGCTGGTTCCCGCGATCTTTCCCGCGAGCTTTCTTTCCGCCACCGCGGCCGTCAAGCGCCTGCCGGCTGCGGCGCGGCGCAGGATCGGCCGCATCCTCGATATCGGCGCGGGCGCGGCGCCATGGTCGATTCCCTTCGCCAGGGCGCTCAAACGCGCGCGCGTGACCGTGGCCGATTACCCGGTGGTCGCACAGGTCGCTCGCCAGTACGCCGAACGGTGGGGCGTGGCCGACCGCTTCGACTATCTCGAAGGCGACTTCCGCGAGCTCGATTTCGGAACAGGGTTCGACCTGGCGATCCTGGGCCATATCGTGCATGGCGAGGGCGCCGATTGGGGCAGGCGCCTGCTGAGGCGCGCCTGCGACGCGCTCGGCGACGGCGGGATGCTGCTCATCGGCGAGTTCGTTCCCAACGACGAACGCAGCGGACCGGCGTCAGCGCTGCTTTTCGGCCTCAACATGCTGATCAACACACCGGCGGGGGACGTCTTCACGATGCGCGAGTATCGCGAATGGCTGAAGGAGGCCGGCTTCAGGAAAGTGACGGCGATGCCGGCGCCCGAGCACGTGTCGCCGCTCATCCTCGCGACCAAGTGACGGCTGCGAATCCATCGAATCGCGCTCAGTGCGCCGATGATAGCGGCGCGGCGATTTTCTCGAGGCTCATCCGCTCCGCCGCGATCCCGAAAATGGCCTCGACCGTCGCCGCCGCAAGCATCAGGGCCGCGGCGACCAGGTAGCCCCACAAGAGCGCGGTGCGCGATTGGGAATCTATCAGGCGCCCGAAGAACCATGGCGCGACCACGCCGCCGACGGCAGTTCCGGCGGAGTAGAAGATCGCGATCGCCAGCGCGCGCATCTCGAGCGGAAAGATTTCGCTGACCGTGAGATACGCCGAACTCGCCGCCGGCGAGGCAAAAAAGAACATCACCGACCAGAGGATCGCCTGGGTGGTCGCGGTCAGGTCGCCGCGCGCAAATAGCCATCCGGTCAGGATCAGCAGGATAGCCGCGAGCGCGAAGGTCGCGCTGATCATCTGCCGGCGGCCGATGGTGTCGAAGAAATGGCCCAGGGTCACCGGCCCCAGGAAATTCCCCAACGCAAACGGCAGCAGGTAGAGCCCGGCCGCATGCGGCGACACGCCGTAGTAACGCGTCAGCACCAGCGCGTAGGTAAAGAAGATCGCGTTGTACATGAAAGCCTGCGCGACCATCAGCACAAGGCCTAGCATCGAGTGCGAGCGGTACTGCGTCACCATCGGCCACAGCACGGTGCTCAGGCCGAAGTGCCGCCGCTCATGCAGCCGCAGCGCCTCGTCGGCCGACGGATCCTCGAGCCGCGCGCCGGTCTCGCTCGCCACGGTCCGCTCGATCTCGGCAACAGCTGCGTCCGCCGCCTCGCGCTGGCCGTGAGTCACCATCCATCGCGGACTTTCCGGGATATAGCGGCGCAGATAGAGAATGCACGCGCTGAGAATCGCTCCGACGCCGAAGCCCAGACGCCACCCGAGATTGATCGGCAGGATCCGCGGATTCAGCAGGACCACCGTCGACGCCGCTCCTGCCGCGGCTCCCAACCAGAAACTGCCATTGATCATGAGATCGACGCGGCCCCGAAACCGCGCCGGGATAAGCTCGTCGATAGCGGAGTTGACCGCCGAGTATTCGCCGCCGATGCCGGCGCCGGTCACGAACCTGAACAGCGCGAAACTCCAGAGATTCCACGAAAACGCGGTCAGCCCGACGCCGGTAAGGTAGATGGCGAGACTTATGAAAAAGAATTCGCGCCGCCCGTGCCGATCGGTCAGATGGCCGAAGACCAGCGAGCCGAGGACCGCGCCTGCGAGGTAGGCCGAGCTTATCCCGCCGATCTGCGCCGCGCTGAAGTGCAACACTTCGGGGCTTTGCAAGACGGCGCTGATCGCGCCCATCAGCGTGACCTCAAGGCCGTCGAGCACCCAGGTGATGCCAAGACCGATCACCAGCAGCCAGTGGAATTCGCTCCACGGCAGCCGGTCGAGGCGCGCCGGAATCAGGGTTTCAAAGCTCTGGTCGATGTCGAAGCTCTCGTCGCCGATATCGATGCGTTGTTGTCAGGCGCTGCGAACCGCCTCGGGTGCAAACCGGATAGTGAACGTGGCGCCCTTGTCCTTCTCGCTCGCGACCGCGATCGCTGCGCCGTTGAGTTCGAGATATTTTCTGACCAGCGAGAGCCCCAGGCCAACGCCCTCGAATTTGCGGGTCAGGCCGGGGTTTTCCTGCGAGAAAGCCTGGAAGATGTGCGGCAGATAGCGGGGGTCGATTCCTACGCCGGTATCGCGCACCTGCAGGCGGAGCGCGGCGTCCTCGCCACGCCAGAGCCGCAGCGTCACCGCTCCGCGTTCGGTGAACTTGATCGCGTTCTGCAGCAGGTTGGTCAGCGTGTTCGAGAGACAGACTTCATCGAAAGTCACGACTGCCCCGGGCTCGGCGATCTCGGCGCCGAGCGAAAGGCCTTTTTTGGCGGCCAGGATTTTGAACTCGCGGAGCAGCCCTTCGATGAATTCGCCGAGCGCGATCGGCTTCGGATCGAGCCGGTACTCGCCCGCCTCGATCCTGGAGATTTCCAGGATCGAAGCGATGGTGCCGAGCAGCCGCTTGCCGGCGCGGCGCACCGGTTCGGCGTAGTCGCGCGCCCTGTCATCGCCGAATTCGGCCAGCCGCTCGGCCATCAGGTCCGCGTAACCCAGGATTATGTTGAGCGGAGTGTGGATCTCGTGGGTCACGTTGGCCACGAAGGCGGACTTGATCCGCGATGCCTCGAGCGCCGCGTCGCGCGCCTCTCGGGCTTCCTTGGCCATCAGCCGAAAGCGTTCTTCGCTCTCGCGCAGCTTCTCGGCGGTTCGCCGCGCATCCTCATACAAATGGCGCAGACGGTCTTCGCGCAGCCGAACGTAGACGCGGCCGATCGATTCGATCGCTTCGCTCCATAGCCGGTTGAACGGCAGTAGCGCGCCGATTTGCCCCTCGTCGCCTTCCAGGCTGCGGCCGATCTCCTGCACCAGCAGGCCGCGCACCGCGTGGGCGGAAGCGAATAGCGCCTCGATCGTGGCGCGCTGGCGTTCGGGTTCGTCGAGCTGGCTGCGGACTACGTTTTCGATGAATCTCTCATGAGCGGCGAGCGCACCCTTCGGATCGCGCTCGGCCAATCGCTCGAAGAACGCGTGCAGAAAAGGAACCGTCATCCCGCGCAACGTCTGGCGCATCCGCGGGATCTTGTCGGAAGGCGCGCTGAGTTGAATGCTTTCGGCCCATCGCTCCGCGGTCCTTTCGAGATTGGGAAGCAGGCGGCGCGCGACCTGCGCCATCACGTCGCATTCGCGGCTGGTAAATTCAGAGGATGGATGCTCTACGTTGTCCAAGGGCCGAACCAAGAAGACACAAAGTAGAGTGTGCCTTCAAAATTAGAATGTCTATGCGAACCGATCAACTTGATTGATGTTAAATTGACGAAGCAAAACAGAGACGGCCAATAGAGCTAAGTCATGCATCTCTGTGCCAATATTTAGCAATCTAAGCGTGATGCTTAGCGAGGTATCGAGTTAACGACCCAAGCGATGGAACGGCCTCGGCGCGGAATTGACGGCCGCGTCTCCGATCCGCGATTGCGGCTGCTATACCTTCTGCTATCGAGGACAAAGACCCGGGGCTATCTTGGCTTCGTCCCTGGGGGAGCCATTCCAGCTCAACGGGAGGTGAAATCATGCCGCTTTTCGAACGTGCGAACGTTTCGCTCTACTACGAGGAATACGGATCGGGGTATCCGCTGCTGCTGTTCGCACCTGGCGGGATGCGCTCGAGCATCGACTTCTGGCACCGCAGCCCCTTCGATCCGACCGCCGAGCTGGCGCAGGACTTCCGCGTGATCGCGATGGACCAGCGCAACGCCGGCCGCTCGCGTGCGCCCGTCGGCGCGGCCGATGGATGGGAGACCTATGCCGCCGACCATCTCGCCCTGCTCGACCATCTCGGAGTGCGCCGCGCCCACCTTCTCGGGGGATGTATCGGCTCCTCATATTGCCTGGGCCTTACCCGGCTCGCACCCGAGCGCGTTGGCGCCGCCGTGCTGCAAAACCCGATCGGCCTCAGCGACAACCGCCCGGCGTTTTACGAGATGTTCGACGGATGGGCAGGCGATCTGAGGAAGGAACGCCCGGAGCTAAGCCGGGCCGCGTTCGATTCCTTCCGCGCACGGATGTACGACGGCGACTTCGTCTTCTCGGTGTCACGCGAGTTCGTACGCGGCTGCCGCACGCCGATGCTGATCCTGGCGGGCGACGATCTCTATCATCCGGCGCCGATCTCCGAGGAGCTCGCGCGCCTGGCGCCCGACTGCGAACTCATCGCGAAGTGGAAGACGCCCGACGCGACGCCGGCGGCCGTCGCGCGCGTCCGCGCCTTCCTCAAAGCGCACCAATAGCGCTCAGTCGATGGCGAGGCTGGCGAAGGAGACCAGCGAATCGGTCTGCGGCTCGAGCGCGATGTCGTAGTGGAGCAGGCGCGCGCGCCGGCCGCTCAGCAGTTCGAGCTGCGTGTACATCGGCGCGAGGCCGCAAATCTTGCGCTGATCGCCGTCACGCGCGATGTCGGCGAAGAAGGCGCCGGGATCGCCCCCCTTGATGGTTTCGATGAGCGCAAGGTCCTCGCGCCGCACGCGCTCGGCCACGCCGTCGTCGAGGCCGAAGGGATCGCCGAACTTGCGCCCGACGTGGGCAAAATCGACACCGGCCAGAATCAGCACCCGGCGGCGCTCGGCCGCAAGCTCCTCGCGCAGCGCGTCGAGAAAGCGGGCGACTCGCGCCGCGCCCGCAGGACGCTCGTTCGCGCCAACCATCCGATGGAACGAGCTGACCAGGATCGGCGCGACCTGGTAGCCGCGCACCCCCAGCGCCCAGGCCAGAAAGAGCGCCTGGAACTCGATCGAGTGTTCGTTGCGATGGAGCATCTCGTCGGCGAAGAGATCGCCGCCGCGCGAACCCGCGTAGCGCGCCGCCAGCCGCTCTACAAAGGCGCGATCGGTCGGCACCGCACCGAGCGGAGTGACGTAATCCTTGCGCGTGGCGCTGAACAACTCGGGTCCCGCGCCGTAGTGCGAAGTACCCAGGATGACGATCAGCTCCGGGCGCTCGCACCGGCGAAGCTCGTTATAAGCCCATGCGTAAGCCGCGGCGCCCCGGCGCGGATCGATATGCGGCGCGATGAGGCCGGCGAGTGATGCGGCCTGCACCGTGGACGAAGGCGACGCCGCCGCCGGCGCAAGCGCGTCGCGGCCGGGCGCATGCGGACGTTCGAAGAACGACTCGATCTCGGCGCGCAGCCGCGAGGCCTCGGTTTCATAGCATAGCCCTGCGAACGCCGGCGCCCGCGACGGGCTTTGCCCGAACTCCTCGCGCATCGCACCCATCCGCTCCGCGAAGACCGGCGAATCGAGAAAACCGGCGCGGTCGAGCGTGGCGATGAGCTCGCCGATCTTCTCGGACGGGATGATCTCGCCGAAGCGGCGGCTGAACGCGGCCTGCAAATCGAGCGTCGAGTTGGTCCCGTCGAACAGCGTCACCAGGAAATAGGCGCCCATCCCCAACATGATCGGCTCCGGCGCAAGGCCTGACGGATCGCGCAGACAGATCAGCGTCTGGTCCTGTTGTTCCATCGGAAAGGCTTCGACCGGGCGAATTATCGGCTTGTCCATCGGCCTTGATGCTCCGCGGCGAGCGGCGCGGCTCGGTTAAGACTATATAATGATCGGCGCATCTGCCGATGGAAAGGCCGCAAACACCTGGATCGGGATCGAACGCGAGCGATGACGCACGGCAATAGCCGGGGCCGGAGCCTCAAAGGCACGGGAGGCGCCCGCGCGCGCCGCGTCGCGAAACGCGGCGCGGTCCGCTTCCGCGTATGCCGGGCGGATGCGCTTAAGCCCGGCGAGTCGATGAAATTCATGCTGCCCGTGCGGGGCGCGGATGAGGAATGTTTCCTGATTAATTTCCGCGGCGATTTTCACGCCTACGTCAACCGCTGCCGCCACGTGCCGATGGCGATGGACTGGATCGACAACCAGTTCTTTGCCGGGCAGGGGCGGTACCTGATGTGCCAGACGCACAACGCCTACTTCGAGCCGGCGAGCGGCGAATGTATCGCGGGCCCGCCGAGTGCCTGCGGAAAATTCCTATATCGCGTACCGCTCGAGATCGACGGCGGCCTTATCTATGCGCGTCCGCCCGAGCAGGATATCCACGATTAGGAGTTCGAGGACTAGCCGCGCCGCGCACTGGCCGCTCACGTGCTCGCGGGCCTTAATCGCGCCCGCATCCTTTATTATTCGGTAGTTGCGCCGGATCGAGTTGCGCCGGATCAGGGCTTTTTGGATAATGGCATCCGAAAAAATCTGCCGCCTGAACCGGGGAGGATCTACGGGATGAAATCCTGGAAGTTAGCGCTCTTGGGTGTCATGGCAGGAGCCTGCGTTACCGGTGCGTATTCGGTCCCCGCGCTCGCGCAGGCGGAAACCACCGCCGCGCCAACCGCTCCGCCGCCCGCGACGCACAAATTCCGCAGAGAAGATGTTTTCAACACGATGACCAAGGTGTCGCGCGACGTCTGGCGCGCCAAGATCTCGGGCGCCAGCGCGCAGCATATGCAGGAACTGTTTCTCGACGGCCAGCGCGCCTACTTCAAGGGCGACTACGATGCGGCGATGAGCGATTTCACGGCCGCCGAGAAGATCTACAAAAAGTACCCGAACGCGATCACTCCGGATTAGTTCCCTCGCGCCGGGTTCACCGCGTCCTGCCGAATCGGTTCCTCTTAGCCCCGCGGGCACCCGCGCCGCATCGGAACACTCGGCTGCGCGGCTCCATCTTCGCGTTCACCGGATCGATCTCGAGCTAAAGCTGTTGCACAAGACCGGCTCAGACCCGGAAGTTAAGACTGTCGGCAAAACGGGATGATCAGGCGGCGGCGCGAGACACGCGCCGCGCTCATTCGTATTCGTCGCCGAAATGCGCGCGCACGATGCGCGCCTTCAGATATTCCAGGGTCCCGAGGTCTTCGACGATGTCGCCGCCGGTATCGTAAAAGAACAGCTCGCCGTTCTTGGTACGCCCGACCGCGATAATCCATTCGAGCTCGTCGCGATCCTCGAGCAGATAGTTGATGGTTTGAGCGACGCCGCGGCCCGGAATAATCGTAATCTTCGGGCGCGGCGGCTTTTCCTTTTCCTGCTTCGGCATCGCTTTGTTGGCCCTCTGCCGGGTGGGAAAAAAGGGCCGGGTCGACAATCCACATTAGGAACGGGTCGGCGCCGAAGTCAATACCGCATGGGCAACGACCTCGACGTGATGCGTGTTCGGAAAAAAATCGAACGCGCGCAGCGCCGCGATCCGGTACCCGTCGGCGCAAAGCGCGCGCAAGTCGCGCGCAAGCGTCGCCACGTCGCACGAAACGTAGATCACCCGCGCCGCGCGCATCCGCATCAACGGCTCGATCAGGTCGCGCGCGCCGCTACGCGGGGGATCCATGATCACCACGTCGGGCCGGTAGCGCGCGCGGAGCAGAAACTGCGCCAACTCCGCCGCCGCCATCGCGGCGAACTCCGCCCGCTCGAACCCCAGACGCTTCGCATTGCGCGCCGCCGCGGCCACCGCCAGCGCCTCGGCGTCGACGCCCATCACTTCCGCGCCGCGCCGCGCCGCGGGCAGGCTGAAGTTGCCGGCGCCGCAAAACAGATCGAGCACTCGAGCGCCCGTTCCCGCCACCGCCATCTCCATCACCGCGGCGACCAGCTTCAGGTTCTGCGCGCGATTGATCTGGCTGAAAAGGTCGGCCTCGACCTCGAGTTCGAGTCCCGGCTCGAGCGCGACCGCGATCGAGGCTTCGCCAACCACCTCGCGCACGCGGCCCGAGCGCAGCACCGCGCCCGCAATTCGCGCGTCGCCTGCGACCAGCCGCCGCGCCCGCTCGAGCACGGCCGGGCCGGGCGGCCGCGCCAGATGCGCTACCAGCACTTCACGGCCGCGATCGGCGACAACCTCGATCTCTTCGCATTCGATCGCCGCGGCGAACTCGCGCGGCATCCGGATTTCCTGCGCCGCCACGATGCAGCGGTCGACTTCGACCAGGCGGCGGCTGCCCGATTCATAAAATCCCAGCCGTCCGCCGCGCGCGGCCTGGAACCTGATACGGGCGCGGTAACCGAACTCGGCCGGGGCCGGCTCGATCAGAGCCGCGGGATCGAATTGGAGGCCGAGCGCGCGATTGAGCGCCGCCGCAACGACCTCCGCCTTGAATCGCACCTGCTCCGGATAAGCGATTTGCTGCCAATCGCATCCGCCGCATCGCGGCAGGTAGGAACAGGGCGGCGTGCGGCGCGCGGCGCTCGCCTTGAGCACGCGCTCGACGCGCGCGACCAGATGCCCCGCGCGCTGCTCGGTAACCGTGACCTCGAGCAGGTCGCCCGGCGCCGCGTTGGGCACCATCACGGCTCTGCCGTCGAGCCGTCCGACTCCGAACGGCCCGAATGTCATCGCGGTTATCTCGACCTCTGCCATTGAAAGAGCGTATGCGCTGATGCGGTTCGATCTTATCCCATCGCCGACGCGATGTCCGGCGGTATAGCCGTGCGCGCCGCAGCCGACCTATAATTTCCGCACGGGTCCGTCCCGCATCCCTGCGATTCGGATTTCCAGGTGACAGCGTTGGCCAGCGAAGCACAAAACTCTACGACCGTCCCGGATGCCGCGCGCGAGAGCGCGCGATGGCTTGATATTTTCACGGAGCATCTGTTCGGTGGACTCTCTGCCGCCGCCGCGGCGCCAATCTCAGCCGAACGCCGCGCGCAGATCACCGCCCAGGCCTTCGAGTTTTTCTCGCTCCGCGCCGAGCGGATCAAGGTCCGCGTCGTGATCGAGCCGCGCAGCGACGGCGCCGGCGGCTTTGCCGAAACGGCGATGGAGGACTGCCCGTTCATCATCGACAGCACGCTCGAATACTTTCATCACCTCGGCCTCGGCGCCGGCCTGCTGATGCATCCGGTGCTCTCCGTGGCCCGAGACAGCGGCGGCCGCCTGGTCTCGCTCGAAGGCAAGCGCGCGGCCGAGAGGCCCGAGTCCTTCGTCCATCTTGAACTGCGCCTCGGCGGCGTGGCGCACGACGCCGCGCAGATCGCCGCAGGCCTCAAGCAAGTGCTCGAGCAGGTTCGCGAGGCGACCGGCGATTTCGAAGCGATGACCGCGCGGGCGCTGGAAATCTGCGAGGAGACCGCGGCGCAGCGCGAGCTGGTCGAGCTGCGCGACCTGTTGCGATGGCTGGTCGGCGGCGGCTTCGTTTTTCTCGGCTATCGGCGCTATCGGATCCGCAAGGAAAACGGCAGCCGCGCGCTCGCGGTCGATTTCGAGTCGCCCCACTCCGCGCTCGGCCTGCTGCGCGATGCGGGCCGCTCGCGTTACGCGCAGCCGGTCGATCTCAAGGAGCTCAAGCCCGACCATCGCAAGATGCTGTTCGAGGGCCCGGCGCTGATCATGGGCAAGACCCATACGATGTCGCAGGTCCATCGGCGCGGCCTGATGGACGACGTCACGATCCGGCGCACCGGCCCCGGCGGCGAGATAACCGGCTTCGACCGCTTCGTCGGGCTCTTCACTTCCAAGGCCTACTCCGAGGAGGCGCAGCACATCCCGCTGCTGCGGGCCAAACTACGCGAGGTGATCGAGGCCGAGCACGCCGCTCCGGGCTCGCACAACTACAAGGAGCTGGTGGCGGCCTTCAACAGCTTTCCCAAAGAGGAGCTGTTCCGCGCGCCGGTCGCCGAACTGCGCGCGCAGCTCCATCTCATCCTCGATCACAAGGACGAGGCCGCGGTCCGGGTGAGCACGCACTACGACCCTGTGCGCGGCGACGTCGTCGCGCTGGTCGTGTTGCCGCGCGAAAGCTTCTCGGCCGAAGTGCGCAAGCAGATCCAGGCCGCGTTCGGCCGCATCCTGGGCGGCGAGCTGGTCTACTACTACCTCGCGATGGGCGAGGGCTATCAGGCGCGGATGCATTTCTGCTTCGACGCGCCTTCGCCGTCGGCGGCGCAGTTGCGCGCGATGGAGACCGAGGCCTCGCAACTGGCGCGCACGTGGGAGGATCGTCTGCGCGAGGAGCTGGTCGAACGCTTCGGCCTGCGCCGCGGTCCGGTGCTCGCGCAGCGATGGCTCGGCGCGTTCAGCGCGCATTACAGGGCCGGCACCACCGCCGCGCGCGCCGCGGGCGATATCGAGCGTATCGAAGACCTGCTCGAGGGCGGCCGCAGCTTCAGCGTCGAGCTGGTGCGCCAGGGCGGCGGCGCGGCGCCGGCGGCGAGCGAGCTCAGGATGTTTGAAGTCGGCGAGTCGCTGCGCTTGAGCGACGTGATGCCGATGCTCTCGAACTTCGGCATCGTCGTGATCTCGGAAGAGGCCGACGAGCTCAAGATCGATTCTCCGGACGCCGGCTTGCGGGCTTTCGTCCAGTCGTTTCGCGCACAGGACAGCCGCGGCGCGCCGCTTGAGCGCACGAGCGGGGCAGCGATGGTGGCCGAGGCGCTCGCCGCCGTGCGCAGCGGTCGGGCCGAGGACGGCCCCCTCAATGCCCTGGTGCTCGACGCCGGGCTTGCCTGGCGTGAAATCGCGCTGCTCCGCGCGTACGTCGCCGCGGCGTTCCAGATGCGGCTTGCGCCCGCGCTCCCGGCGCTGCGCCGCGTGCTGCTGATGAATCCGAAGCTCGCGCGGATGCTGGTCGAGATATTCCGGCTGCGGATGGATCCCGCGGGACCTGGCAGCGGCAACGCGCATTACGCCGGATTGCGGGCGGCTTACCTGGAAGCGCTCGGCGTGATCGACAACATCGCCGACGATCGCCTGGCGCGGGCGCTGCTCGGGATGGTCGAGGCGACGGTGCGGACCAACTATTTTCGCGAACCGCCCGCGCCTTACATCACGCTCAAGTTCGAGAGCGCGCGCATCCCCAATCTGCCCGACACGCCGCCGCTCTATGAAATCCACGTCGACAGTCCGACCATGCAGGGATGCCATCTGCGCGCCGGGCGCATCGCGCGCGGCGGCATCCGCTACAGCGACCGACCCGAGGACTTCCGCACCGAAATCCTCGACCTGATGAAAACCCAAACGGTCAAAAACGCGATCATCGTGCCGACGGGAGCGAAGGGCGGCTTTATCGTCAAGCCGCGAGCCGGCCGCGGCGTCACGCGCGAGGACGTGGTCGACGCGTACAAGACGCTGATCCGCGCGATGATCGAATTGACCGATAACGTCGCCGGCGGCAAACGCGTGCGTCCGGCCATGGTCAAAGTGCTCGACGAGGACGGCCCCTACCTGGTGGTGGCGGCGGACAAGGGCACCGCCGCGTTTTCCGATCTGGCCAACGCGATCGCGGCCGAACACGACTTCTGGCTGGGCGACGCCTTCGCCTCGGGCGGCCGCTGCGGCTACGATCACAAGGCGCTCGGCATCACTGCGGGCGGCGCGTGGGAGTCGGTGCGCTGGCATCTGCGCCAGATGGGCATCGACCTCGCGCACAGCGCGCCGATCACGATGGTCGGAATCGGCGACATGTCGGGCGACGTTTTCGGCAACGGACTCTTGCAGTCGGACAACGTCAAGCTCGTCGCCGCGTTCGACCATCGCCATATCTTCATCGATCCCGATCCCGACCCTAAGAAAAGCTTCGCCGAACGCAGGCGGCTGTTCGAACTGCCCTCCTCGCAATGGTCGGATTACAACCCGGCGCTGATCAGTCCGGGCGGCGGCGTCTTTCGCCGCGGCGCCAAGAGCATCGCGCTCAGCCCGCAGGCCCGCCGCGCGCTCTCCTGCACTGCCGAGGTGCTCGACGGCGACAGCCTCATCCAGGCCATCCTGCGCGCCGATGCGATCCTGCTCTACAACGGCGGCGTCGGCACGTACGTGCGCGCGACCGATGAACGCGACGCCGAAGTCGGCGACCACGCCAACGACGCCTGCCGTATTGCCGCACACGAGCTACGAGTCAAAGCGGTGGCCGAAGGCGGCAACCTCGGCTTCACCCAGCGCGCGCGCATCGAGTACGCGATGGCGGGCGGAAGGATCAACAACGACGCGATCGACAACTCGGCCGGGGTCGATACTTCGGACCACGAGGTGAATCTGAAAATTCTGCTCCAGCCGGCGCTTACCGAAGGGCGCGTCGATCTGGATCGACGAAACCGCGCGCTGCTGGGCGTCGCCGCCGAGGTCGCCGCGGCAGTGCTGCGCGACAATCGCGACCAGGTGGTGCTGCTGAGTCTCGAGCAGCTGCGCAGCCGCACCAGGGCGCGGGAGTTCCGCGATCATTTGAGCGCGATCGAGCAGCGCGGCGCACTCCATCGCTACGAAGCCGCGCTACCGAACCACGAGGAGCTGCGCGACCGGCGCGGCCGCTTCGCCGGCCTGACCCGCCCGGAGCTCGCGGTGCTGAGCGCCTACACCAAGATCGATCTGTTCACCCAGCTCGAGACGTGCGCGCTGCTCGAGGATTCCTATCTGACCGCGCGCTTCCTGCTGCCCTATTTTCCCGCTTCGATAGCGCGCGACTTCGCGCTCGAAATTCCGCGCCACGGCCTGCGCCGCGAGCTCATCGTCACTCGCCTCGTCAACGAGCTGGTTGACCTGATGGGCGCGAGTTTCGTCTTCCGCCTCGCGCAGAGCCACGGCGCGCGGACCGAGCAAACCGTCCGCGGATGGATCTTCGCCGAGGGCGTGCTCGACCTGGTGGATCAGGCCGAGGTGCTGCGCGCCGGCGGCGGCCTGGACGCGCAGGCGGAGCTGGCCGGGCTGATGGCGCTTGCGGACGCGGGCGAGCGGGCCTGCGGATGGGCGATCGCGGGGCTCGACCCCAGCGTATCGCTCGGCGACGCGATCGCGCATTACAAACCCGGCTTCCAGAGCCTGTGCGGGGAATTCGAGAGCATGCTGGCCGACGATGAGCGGGAGCGTTTCGAGCGCAGTTACCGCGAATTGCGCGCGACCGTGCACACCGAACAGCTCGCGCTGCGGCTCGCCCGCCTGGGCTTCGCCGATCATCTGCTCAACGTATTGAGTTTGAGCTTCGCCCGCCGCGGCGCGCCGGCCGACTGCGCGCGGGCCTACTTTGCGCTAAGCGGTATCATCGAATTCGCGACCCTCGAGCGCGCGCTCGAGGCGATCGGCGCCGACGATCGATGGGAGCGGCGCGCGGCCGAAGAGCTTGCCGGCGATCTGCGCAGCGCGCGCCTGGCGCTTTGCCGAGCGGTGCTGCTCCGAAGCGACGCCCCACCTGCGCAAGCGGTGCGCGCGCTGCGCAACGGGCACGAGCATCCGTT
>Ga0335085_10006558_pt1 | contig 18317 bp, 18 predicted proteins | sample Lox_Sample_45_FD_206712 | JGI IMG/M metagenome (GOLD analysis project Ga0335085, IMG submission 206712) | Soil microbial communities from Loxahatchee National Wildlife Refuge, Florida, United States - Lox_Sample_4.5 | ecosystem: Environmental > Terrestrial > Soil > Wetlands | place: USA...
GCAGGTGATCGACGCCGTGGCCGGGGCGTTCGAAAGCGGCACGGGACGCATCGTCGAGTTTCTCCTGCCGGTGCCGGTCGAGCGCAGCTTCCTGGCGCGCGTCGAGCCGCTGCCGCGCCCGATCGCCGACGGCACGGCCGCCCTCCTCACCCTGCACGACATCACGCAGGTGAAGCGCACCGATCGCATGCGCGTCGATTTCGTGGCCAACGCCAGCCACGAGCTGCGCACGCCGCTCAGCACGCTCGTCGGCTTCATCGAGACGCTGCGCGGGCCGGCGCGCGAGGATGCGGCGGCGCGCGAGCGCTTTCTCACGATCATGCACGAGCAGGGGCAGCGCATGTCGCGGCTGGTGGCCGACCTGCTGTCGCTGTCGCGCATCGAGCTCAACGAGCACACGCCGCCGAACGGCCAGGTCAGGCTCGGCGAGATCATCCGCACGATCGTCGACGGGCTGGAGTTCAAGGCGGCAGGCAAGCAGATGACGATCGTCATCGACGCTCCGCCGCCGAACGGCGAAGCCGCCACCCGGCTCGACGACCTGCCCGCAGTGAGCGGCGATGACGACGAGCTCACGCAGGTGTTCCAGAACCTCATCGACAACGCCATCAAGTATGGCCGGGCCGGGGCCACCATCCGCATCGCCGGCTGGATCGTGACGCCCCAGCGCGGCGCGGTCGGCGCCGGGATGCCGCTGCCGGCGCAGCGCCTCGACCGGCCGGCGATCGCCGTCGCGATCATGGACGAGGGCGAGGGCATCGCGCGAGAGCACCTGCCGCGCCTGACCGAGCGGTTCTACCGGGTCGAGACCGCCCGCTCGCGCGAGCTGGGCGGCACCGGCCTCGGCCTCGCCATCGTCAAGCACATCCTCAACCGGCACCGCGGCGCGCTCGACATCGACAGCACGGTCGGCGTCGGCAGCACCTTCACGGTGCATCTGCCGATCACCAGGCGCGGCTGAGCCGCGCTGGTCCCGCTGGGCGCGCCGATCACGGCGCCAACTCGCCCCGTGCCATCGCCAGATGGTGGCGTTGGTGATGCATGCCTTCGGTCATAATGCCGATGAAACCGAGCGCACGGATTTTCACGGCCTGCCGCGGATCGGATGCCGTCACCGTGAGGACAACGCCGTCGGCGCGCTGCTCCGCCTCGGCGTTCCATCCGTTGGAGCCATCGATCTCACGCGCCTGCGCCGGCACCATACGCTGGATGGCCAGCAGGGTTCGGCCCTCGCCGGTGACGAGGATGCGGAGGCCGCCATCGACAAGGCGCGCCGCGGCCCGGGCGTGGAGCGTGACCTCGTTCATATCGATCAGGTGTTGCCGCAACGCCTCGATGTTCACCTTCGACCAGTCGGTGCCCGGGTCCGCCTCCAGGATACGCACGACCTCCTGGATGGCCCCGAAGGCATCCTGGCCCGGCATGGTCGGCGTCGTATCGCCCGGCGCGCCGGCCATTGCGCCACGGTGCTGCGCGGAATCCATGGCCGGCATATCGCTCTGCGCCCAAGCGCCTTGGATGGACAGGGCGAGGGAAAGCGCAAGGGAAGCGGTGCTCACTCCATACAGCATCGTCTCGTACTCCCGTTGGCGGATGCGCACCAACGATATGGCCGTTTGTGGTCACCGGCGTATGATCCGGATCATATAAAGGTCCCGCCTCGCACTTGGGAGAAGACGTGCCCGAAAGCCCTTCCTGGATAACCCTGGTGGAGCCGACGAAGCTGGCGCGGCGTCAGTTGCAGCCGGGCGAGGCGCTGTTCCGGCAGGGGGACGCGGTCACCGCCGTCTATGTCGTCCAGACCGGCCGGGTACGGCTTGTCCGCCATCTTGCGGACGGCTCGACCTTGGCGCTGCACGCCGCGCGGGCCGCAGAGACCCTGGCGGAGGCGGCGCTGTTCGCCGATGCCTATCATTGCGACGCGGTCGCCGAAGTGCCCTCGGAGGTGACCGCGGTTCCCAAGCCGGACCTGTTGACGGCGCTGGCGGCCCATCCGGAGGCGGCTCTGGCCATCACCAGGGAACTCGCGGCCCGCCTGCGAGATCTGCGGGCCCAGCTGGAGTTGCGCAACGTCCGCTCGGCGCCCGAGCGCATCCTTTGCTGGCTGCGCATGCGCGCCGACGGCATCCCGCCGCTGGTGCGCATCGACCGCCCTTGGACCGAGATCGCCGCTGAAATCGGCCTCACGCACGAGGCCATCTACCGCGCGCTTGCCCGGCTGGAGCGCGAGGGCCGGATCCGGCGTGGGGATGGAGTGATCAGGCTGTGCTCCGCCCGTCGCCGCGGCCGGTCTGTGTAGAGGCTTATGTCATATAACTGTCATGCTTATGACATATGATCTTAGCGCTTGCTCCCTACGGTCGGCCTGCCGGGGAAGCTAGGCGCGCCCCGGAGCGGAGGAGCGCGCCGGCCGCCCCTGAAACTGCAACCGGAGGAACATCGAAATGAAACAGTTGCTAGCAGCAGCAGTCGCCGTGGCGACGCTGGCGTGGTCGAGCGCCTATGCCGGCGATATCTCGGGCGCCGGCGCGACCTTCCCCTACCCGATCTATTCGAAGTGGGCGGACGCCTACAAGCAGAAGACCGGGGTCGGCTTGAACTATCAGTCGATCGGCTCGGGCGGCGGCATCAAGCAGATCAAGGCCAAGACCGTCACCTTCGGAGCCTCGGACATGCCGCTGAAGGCGGACGATCTCGAGAAGTCCGGCCTGATCCAGTTCCCGATGATCATGGGCGGCGTGGTGCCGGTCGTGAACCTCAAGGGCATCAAGCCGGGCGAGATCACGCTCGACGGTGTGACCCTGGCCAGCATCTTCATGGGCGAGATCACCGCGTGGAACGACGCCAAGATCAAGGCGCTCAATCCTAGTGTGAACCTCCCGGACACGGCGATCGCGGTCGTGCATCGCTCCGACGGTTCGGGCACGAGCTTCCTGTTCACCGACTACCTCTCTAAGACGAGTCCGGAGTGGAAAGAGAAGATCGGCGCCAACACGTCGGTCGAATGGCCCGTCGGCCTCGGCGCCAAGGGCAACGAGGGCGTGGCCGGCCAGACCACCCAGACCGACGGCGCCATCGGCTACGTCGAATACGCCTACGCCAAGCAGAACAAGATGACCTATACGAAGATGGTCAACGCCGCGGGTAAGGCCGTGGAGCCAAAGATCGGCGCCTTCCAGGCGGCGGCGGCGAGCGCCGACTGGGCCAACGCGCCGGGCTACTACATGGTGCTGACGAACCAAAGCGGGGCAGAGAGCTGGCCGATCACCGGCGCGAGTTTCATCCTGATCTACAAGCAGCCGGATGACCCCGCAGCCGTGAAGACGGCCCTGGAATTCTTCGACTGGGCCTATGGGAACGGCGACAAGCTAGCCGAGGACCTGGACTACGTTCCGATCCCCGACAAGCTGGTCGACCTCGTGAAGGCGACGTGGAAGAAGGACATCAAGGACGGCAGCGGCAAGGCTATCTACTGAGCCTGCCGCGCCGGATAACCTGTCCGTAGCACCGGATGGGCCGCCGCACGCGGCGGCCCATCCTCATCGAAGCAGCGGGCCGCGCATGACTCAGATTGCCATCAAGGACATCACCACGCTGCAGGCCCCGGCCAGAGACGGGCGGCGGCAACGCCTGCAGGACCACCTGTTTCGCTGGGCGACGCTGTTCTTCGCGCTGCTCGTGCTGGCGCTGCTCGGCGGCGTCATCCTCGCCCTCATCGTGGGCGCCTGGCCCGCGCTGGGCACCTACGGCTTCGGCTTCCTCGTCACGGAAGTCTGGAATCCCGTCACCGAGAAGTTCGGCGGACTGGCGCCGATCTATGGGACGCTCGTCACCTCCATGCTCGCCATGTTGTTCGGCGTGCCCGTGAGCTTCGGCATCGCCATGTTCATCACCGAACTGTGCCCTGTCTGGCTGAAGCGGCCGCTCGGCATCGCCATCGAGCTTCTGGCGGGCATACCCAGCATCATCTACGGCATCTGGGGTCTGTTCGTGCTGGCGCCGTTCCTGCAGCGCACCGTGCAGCCCTTCCTCATCGGCACGCTCGGGAAGCTGCCCCTGGTCGGCAATCTCTTCACCGGTCCGCCTTACGGCATCGGCGTCTTCACCGCTGCCATCATCCTGGGCATCATGGTGCTGCCGTTCATCACCTCGATAACCCGCGACGTGTTCGAGACCGTGCCGCCGATGCTAAAGGAATCGGCCTACGGTCTCGGTGCCACCACCTGGGAGGTGGTGTGGAAGGTGGTGCTGCCCTACGCCCGCGTCGGTGTCATCGGCGGAGTCATGCTGGGCCTCGGCCGCGCCCTCGGCGAGACCATGGCCGTCACGTTCGTCATCGGCAACGCGCACCGCATCAGCAGCTCCCTCCTGGCACCGGGCACGACCATCTCTGCCGTCATCGCCAACGAGTTCACCGAGGCCATCGGCGATCTCTACACCTCGTCGCTGATCGCCCTGGGCCTGATCCTGTTCGTGATCACCTTCATCATCCTGGCGCTTGCCAAGGTGATGCTCATGCGCATGCAGCGCCAGGCCGGGAGGTAGCGATGGACCTCTATCGCCGCCGACGGACCACCAACTACACCGCGCTGGCGATCGCCATGGCGGCGGCCGCGTTCGGCCTGTTCTGGCTGATCGCGATCCTGTGGACTCTGCTCTACAACGGCGTCAGCGCGATCAATATCGCGCTGTTCACCGAGATGACGCCGCCGCCGGGCAGCGCCGGCGGCCTGCTCAACGCCATCTTCGGCAGCCTCGTGCTGACGGTCGGGGGAACAGTGCTCGGCACACCCATCGGCATGATGGCCGGCACCTATCTCGCCGAATACGGCAAGACCAACGGCCTCGCCCAGACCATCCGCTTCATCAACGACATTCTCCTGAGCGCGCCCTCGATCGTCATCGGCCTGTTCGTCTATGAGGTGATGGTTGCGCAGATGGGACACTTCTCGGCCTGGGCCGGCGTCGTCGCCCTCGCCATCATCGGCCTGCCCGTGATGGTGCGCACGACCGAGGACATGCTGAACCTGGTGCCGAACGGCCTGCGCGAGGCCGCCGCGGCGCTCGGCGCCCCCATGTGGAAGGTGATCACGCTGATCGCCTACCGCGCGGCGCGCAGCGGCATCCTGACGGGCATCCTGCTGGCAGTCGCGCGCATGAGCGGCGAGACGGCGCCGCTGCTGTTCACCGCCCTCAACAACCAGTTCTGGTCGACCAACATGAACGCGCCGATGGCGAGCCTGCCGGTCACCATCTTCCAGTTCGCCCTCAGCCCCTACGAAGACTGGCAGCAGCTCGCCTGGGGCGGCGCCCTGCTGATCACCGTGACCATCCTGATCCTCAACATCGTGGCGCGGGTGCTGGCGACAATTGGCACGGCGAAGAGGTGAACATGCTTTCCGCCGCAATCGAAAGAACAAGGGAGCAGGGGATGCCCGCCGACGCCAATGTACAGGAGCGGCCGTCGGCCGCATCTCGGGAGGAACTGGTGGAGAAAATCAGCATCCGCAACCTGGACTTCTACTACGACAAGAGCCACGCGCTGAAGAGCGTCAACCTGCCGCTCTACGACCGGCGGGTTACCGCCTTCATCGGCCCGTCCGGCTGCGGAAAATCGACCCTGCTGCGCGTGCTCAACCGCATGTACGACCTCTATCCGAAGCAGCGCGCCACCGGCGAAGTACTGCTGGACGGCAAGAACATCCTGTTGCCGAGTCAGGATCTCAACCTGCTGCGCGCGCAGGTCGGCATGGTCTTCCAGAAGCCGACACCGTTTCCGATGTCGATCTACGACAATATCGCTTTCGGGGTGCGGCTCTACGAGAAGCTGAGCAAGTCGGAGATGAACGAGCGTGTGGAGGCGGCTCTGCGCCGGGCTGCGCTGTGGAACGAGGTGAAGGACAAGCTCAACAACAGCGGCCTCAGCCTGTCGGGCGGGCAGCAGCAGCGCCTATGCATCGCACGTGGGATTGCGGTGAAATCGAGTGTGCTGCTGCTCGATGAGCCCTGCTCGGCTCTCGATCCGATCTCGACCTCCAAGATCGAGGAATTGATGGATGAACTGAAGACCGAGTACTGCATAGTCATCGTCACCCACAACATGCAACAGGCCGCGCGCTCGTCCGATTTCACGGCCTTCATGTTTCTCGGCCAGCTGATCGAATATGGGCCGACCGAGGCAATCTTCACGAATCCGAAGAACGAGCAGACCCAGGGCTACATCACGGGCCGCTTCGGATGACCGCACAGCAAGTATAGCAAAGGACTGACGGGCCATGGTTGCCGATCATACGGTCAAATCATTCGACGAGGAATTAAAGCGGCTGAACCAGGTGATCAGCCAGATGGGCGGCCTGGTGGAGGCGCAGCTGCAGTCCGCGGTCGATGCCCTCGTGAAGCGCGACGCCGACGCTGCCGCCAAGGTCGTGCGCGAGGACGCGCGCATCGACGAGCTGGAGCAGCAGGCCAGCCAGCTCACCCTTCGCCTGCTGGCGTTGCGCCAGCCGATGGCCGTCGACCTCCGGCAGATCGTATCCGCTCTGAAGATCTCCAGCGACCTCGAGCGCATCGGCGACTACGCCGCCAACGTCGCCAAGCGGGCCGTGGCGCTCTCGCAGCTGCCGCATGTGCGGCCGATCCACGCCATCCCGCGGATGGCGCGCCTGGTTCAGCAGATCATAAAGGACGTCCTCGACGCCTATGTCGAGCTGAACGCAGCCAAGGCCGTGGCAGCCTGGCAGCGCGACGAGGAAGTCGACGAGATGTACACCAGCCTGTTCCGCGAGCTCCTGACTTACATGATGGAGGACCAGCGCAACATCGGCCCGAGCATACACCTGCTGTTCATCGCCAAGAACATCGAACGCATGGGCGACCACGCGACCAATGTGGCCGAGGACGTCTATTTCCTCGTTCACGGCCGGCCACTCGGACAAGAACGGCCGAAGGGCGACCAGACCAGCTTCACGGTGGTGACGACCGGGTCCGGGGCAGCAGGCAAGCCGGAGGAGGTGCAGCCTTGAGTCCACTGATCCTGGTGGTCGAGGACGAATCGGCGCTCGTCACGCTCCTGCGCTACAACCTGGAGCGCGAAGGCTTCCGCGTCGCCGAGGCGCGCGACGGCGAGGAAGCGCTGCTGATGGCGCGCGAGCAGAAGCCGGACCTGGTGCTGCTCGACTGGATGCTGCCGCTGCTCTCGGGGCTCGAGGTTTGCCGGCAGATGCGGCGCATGCCGGAGACACGCAGCGTGCCCATCATCATGCTGACGGCGCGCGGCGAGGAGGGCGACAAGCTGCGCGGCCTCGACAGCGGGGCCGACGACTACGTGACCAAGCCGTTCAGCCCGTCGGAGCTGGTGGCGCGCATCCGCGCCGCCCTGCGGCGGTCGCGGCCCACCAGCAACGGCGAATCGCTGCAGTTCGAGGACCTGACCATGGACCTCGCCGCCCACCGCGTGCGGCGGCGCGGGCGCGACATCCATCTGGGCCCGACCGAATTCCGCCTGCTGCGCTATCTGATGGAGCACCAGGGCCGTGTCTTCAGCCGCGAGCAGCTGCTCGACATGGTCTGGGGCCAGGACGTCTATGTCGAGCCGCGCACAGTCGACGTGCATATCCGCCGGCTGCGCAAGGCCATCAACGCCAGCGACGAGACCGATCTTATCCGTACGGTGCGCTCGGCCGGGTACTCGCTGGACCGCGAGGCGTAGCGCTCACCGCGGCGCGGCTGGACTGCGCCGGGCCTGTCACTATATTCCCCAGGGGAACCCCGACCTGTCGCTCGGGCCGGCAGCGGAACGCCGGTGGCTGCGCTTGTCGCTTTGGCGTGCATAAGAACAATGGCTTGGACCGATCGACTCGGCCGCCTCAACTCACGGTGGCGCTGGCTGCGCCGCCGGCTCGGCAACGATGACCTGTTCATCATCGCGCTCGCCGTGATTGCAGGAACAGCCGCCGGCATGGGCGTGATTGCCCTGCGCGGGCTGGTGGTGGTGTGCCACTATGCGGTGTTCGGCGTTCCCCTACAGGAGCATGCCCTGCTGCGCGTCGCCGTGCCGTGGTGGCGGATCGACCTGGCGCTGATCGGCGGCGGCCTGCTGTACGGGCTGCTCGCCCTGCTCATCCAGCGCCGGCAGAAGCGCGAGCCGTTCGATGCCATCGAGGCCAATGCGCTCCATGGCGGCGCCATGTCCATGCGGGACAGCGTCGTGATCGCCGGGATGACCGTCGGATCGGTCGGCCTTGGGGCCTCGGTCGGGCTCGAGGCGGGCGTTACCCAGCTGGGCGCCGCTTTCGCCAGCTGGTTCGGTCAGCGCCTGGCCTTGAACCGGACATCGCTGCGGACCCTGGTCGGCTGCGGCGCAGCCGCGGCTATCGGAGCGGCGTTCAATGCGCCCATGGCCGGCCTGTTCTATGCCCTCGAGCTGGTGATCGGCGGCTACGCCGTCGCGGCCCTGGTGCCGGTTGCAGTCGCTTCGATCTCGGGAACGCTGATGGCCCGGCTCATCTTCGGGACCGAGCCGATCTTCTACATCTTCACGGTACCGGCGCTGCGGGCCAGGGACTACGCCCTGTTCGGGCTGCTCGGCATCATGGCGGCCGGCATCGGCGTGCTGGTCATGCGGGGCGCCACGCTGGTGGAGGTCGGGCTCAAATCGGTGCCGTCATGGCTGCGGCCCGCCGCCGGCGGGGTCATCCTGGCCAGCATCGCCATGATCTTCCCGCAGACGCTCGGCAGCGGCCACGGCGCCATCGACCAGACGATCCAGGCCGAGTTCTCGTTGCCGATATTGTTGGGCTTGCTGGGAGCGAAGACCCTGGCGTCGGCCGTCAGCGTCGGCTCCGGCTTTCGCGGCGGCCTGTTCAGCGCGTCGCTGCTGCTGGGCGGCCTGCTCGGCGCCGTCTTCTGGTCGGTCGGCACGTATATCCTCCCCTGGGGCATCGCCGGATACACAGCCTATGCCGTGGTCGGCATCGGCGCCGTGGCTGCGTCGGTCGTGGGCGCGCCGCTGACGATGATCCTGCTGGTCTTCGAGACCACCTCCGACTACCCCGTCGCCATCGGTGTCGGCATCGGCGTGCTGGCGGCTACGGCGATCACCCGGCGCTGGTTCGGCTATTCGTTCGCCACTTGGCGGTTCCACGTGCGTGGCGTCGACCTGCGGGGCGCCTACGATGTCCGGCGTTTCGACGAGCTGAAGGTGCGCCGGATCCTCGACCGCAAGATCGTGAAGGTAAGCGCAACGGCAAAACCGGCAGAGGTCTACGCTGCCCTGGCGCCGAGCCGCCAACCCGTCGCCTTCGTGCAGCGCGACAACGGCGAGTTCGTGGGGATGATCGACGCCGCCGACCTCACCGCCGCCCTGCGCGACAGCGCCGAGGACGCCATCGAGGCCGAGAAGCTGGCGCAGCGCCCGCCGCAGCTGCTCACGCCGGCCGATCCGCTGACCGCTGCCCTGCACTACTTCGAGGCCAGCGAGTCGGTGGTCGCGCCCGTCGTGGCGCGCCAGGACGCCCCCCGTCTGATCGGGTGCGTGCACGAGGCCGATCTGCTGCGGCTGTACCTCGATGAGGCGGACCGCATGCGGCGGGAAGAGCTGGGGACGGTCGGGCTGTTTGCCGACGTCGCCAAGCGCGTGCGGCCTGGCGGACCCCCGTCAGCATAAGCGGACACCGGTCCTGTTACTGATTCATCGAGCTGAAGAAATCGGCGTTGGTCTTGCTGACCTTGAGCTTGTCGATGAGGAACTCCATCGCATCCACCACGCCCATAGGCATGAGGATGCGGCGCAGGACCCACATCTTCGAGAGCGTGGGCTTGTCGACCAGCAGCTCTTCCTTGCGGGTGCCGGATTTGGTGATGTCGATCGACGGGAAGGTGCGCTTGTCCGAGAGCTTGCGGTCGAGGATGATTTCCGAGTTGCCGGTGCCCTTGAACTCTTCGAAGATCACCTCGTCCATGCGGCTGCCGGTGTCGACGAGCGCGGTGGCGATGATGGTGAGCGAGCCGCCCTCCTCGATGTTGCGGGCGGCGCCGAAGAAACGCTTCGGCCGCTGCAGGGCGTTGGCATCGACGCCACCGGTCAACACCTTGCCGGACGACGGCACCACCGTGTTGTAGGCGCGCGCGAGCCGCGTGATCGAATCCAGCAGGATCACGACGTCGCGCTTGTGCTCAACCAGCCGCTTGGCCTTCTCGATCACCATCTCGGCCACCTGCACGTGGCGCGAAGCCGGCTCATCGAAGGTAGAGCTGATCACCTCGCCCTTCACCGTGCGCGCCATGTCCGTCACTTCCTCCGGCCGCTCGTCGATGAGCAGCACGATGAGGTAGCACTCCGGGTGGTTGGCGGCGACGGCGTGCGCGATGTTCTGCAGCATCATCGTCTTGCCGGTGCGCGGCGGCGCGACGATCAAGGCGCGCTGGCCTTTGCCCTGGGGCGCGATCAGGTCGACGATGCGGGTGGTCAGGTCTTTCTTCGTCGGATCGGGCAACTCCATCTTGATCCGCTCGTCCGGGTAGAGCGGCGTCAGGTTGTCGAAGTTGATGCGGTGGCGCACCTTCTCCGGATTGTCGAAGTTGATGGTGTTGACCTTGAGCAGGGCGAAATAGCGCTCGCCTTCCTTGGGCGAGCGGATCTGCCCCTCGACCGTGTCGCCGGTGCGCAGGCCGAAGCGGCGCACCTGGCTCGGGCTCACATAAATGTCGTCCGGTCCCGGCAGGTAATTGGCCTCGGGCGAGCGCAGGAAGCCGAAGCCGTCCTGCAGGATCTCGAGCACGCCGTCGCCGTAGATCGCCTGGTCGTTCTCCGCCAGCTGCTTCAGGATGGCGAACATCATGTCCTGCTTGCGCAGGTTGCTGGCGTTCTCGATCTGCAGCTCTTCGGCGAAGGCGAGCAGGTCGGCGGGTGTCTTGCGTTTCAGTTCCTGGAGATTCATCGTGCTTTCAGGGGTGGGCTACAACGGAACAAGAAATGGCGTGGCCGTTGAGTGGTTGCTGGTCCCGCCAGCGATTGCGCCAATGCCCGGACGATAGACGGGCCCCTCGGGCGACTTCGAATCGTGCTTTTCGGGATTGGGGCGCGACGGGCGGAACCCGTGAGGAGTCGGCCCAATCTCTATCGGATGTCCGGGGTCGAGTCAAACCGAGATTGATGCTAGGCCGGCATAGTCAACAAACTCTTAACACCCGTGCTCTCAGAAAGGTTTCACGACGACCAGGATGACGATGCCGACCAGGATCACCGTCGGCACCTCGTTCATCAGCCGGTAAAAGCCGACGGGGTGCTTGTTGGCGTCGGTCGCGAAGGCCTTGCGCCAGCGGGCCAAGGCATGGTGGTAGATCGTCAGCAGCACGATCAGCACAACCTTGGCGTGGAACCAACTGCTCCGCCAGTTGTCGATCATCTCCGGCGTCAACAGGGTGAAAATGCCGAATATATAGGCAGCGATCATCGCGGGGTTCATGATGCCCCGAAGCAAACGCCGCTCCATGACCTTGAAAGTCTCGGCCTGCGTGGAGCCGACCGTCGTGGCCGCGTGGTAGACGAAGAGCCGCGGCAGGTAGAGGAGCCCCGCCATCCAGGCAACGACGCTGATGATATGGAGGGCCTTCAGCCAGGGATAGAAGCCGCTCAGCCAGTCCATCCTGCGTCCTTATGCCACGCGGTTGACACAGCAGGCGTCGCCGGCTGCGCACAGGCGTGGCCCGCCCTCAGAGCGCACGGGCGCCGCTGACGCCAGGGCCGCTCGGACCAGCTCGGCCAGACCGGCGATGAAGGCCGGCGCCGTTCCCACCGTCGGCACGCGCACATAGCCGGCCACGCCGCACTGCTCCGCCAGGTGCCGGTAATCCATATCGAGCTCCACGAGCGTCTCCGAATGCTCCGACACGAAGGCAATCGGGAACAGCACGACGCCGATGCCGGCGCGCCCGGCGCGGCGAATCTCCGCGTCCGTATCGGGCCCGATCCATTCGAGCGGACCGACGCGGCTCTGATAGCAGACCGTCCAGTCGGCGTCGGCCAGTTCCAGCGCCGCCGCGACCGCGCGCGCCGACCGCTCGACCTGCGACGGGTAGGGATCGCCGCGGCTGACGATCTTCTTCGGCAGGCCATGCGCCGAGAACAGCACCCGGAACCGCTTTCCCGTCTTGGCTGCGCACTCCGTGATGCCGAGCCGTATGAGCGCCGCGGCAGCGGCAACGAAGCCGGGCTGCGTCGGATAGCAGCAGATCAGCTTTGTCGGCACCCGCAGATCGACGGCCGCGGCCGCCGCCTGCCAGGATCGGTAGGACGATGCGGTCGTCGTCGAAGAGAACTGCGGATAGAGCGGCAGCAACACGATCTCGTCCGGTGCGAACGACTTTACCGCCGCCGCCACCTCCGGGCTCATGGGGTGCCAGTACCGCATGCAGCAATAGACCCGCGTCTCGCCGAAGCCGCCGAGCTGTTCCGCGAGAGCGTTGGCCTGGGCCTCGGTGTTCGGCAGGATCGGCGAGCGGTTGCCGATCTTGGCATAGATGCCGCGGGCAGTCGCCGCACGGCGGCCGGCAATGATCCGGGCCAGCAGCGGCCGCAGCGGCCAGGGAAGGCCGATGATGGCGGGATCATTGAACAGGTTGAACAGGAATGGCTCGACAGCCGCTGCCGAGTCCGGGCCGCCGAGGTTGAAGAGCACGACCGCGATGCGCCTGGCCGCCGCCACGCTAGCGCTTCCAGCCGTGAACCAGCTCGCACAGCGCCGCGACGTGCTCGGGCGGCGTCTGGGGCAGGATGCCATGGCCAAGATTGAAGACGAACGGCCCGCTGCTCAGCCGCTCGAGGATACCCGCCGCCTCTTCCTGCATGGCGTCTCCGCCTGCCACCAGCGCCAGCGGATCGAGGTTCCCCTGCAAGGCGACGTGCGATTGCAGGCCTACCGCCCATGAAGGTGCCACCGTCGTGTCGAGGCTGAGCCCGTCGCAGCCGCATTCCCTGGCATAGCGCGCATAGGAGGCGCCGATGCCGCGGGGAAATACGACGACCGGGACATCCGGATGCTTGGCCTTTACGCGCCGCACGATCTCTGCCGTTGGCTGCAGAGCCCAGCGCTCCAACGCCGCCGATGAGAGGACGCCCGCCCAGCTATCGAAGATCTGCAGAACCTCGGCCCCGGCTTCGACCTGCTGGAGGAGATAGCTGCTGGTGGCATCGACCAGCAGATCGATCAATGCCATGAAAGACTCCGGCTCACGGTACGCCCAGCCCTTGGCGAGCGCGAAATCGCTGCCGCCGCCGCCCTCGACCATGTAGCTGGCCACGGTCCAGGGTGCGCCGGCAAAGCCGAACAAGGCAACGGTCGGCGGCAATTCCCGCCGGACGGCAGCGATCGCGGTACTGACCGGCGCCAGGGTTTCCGTCAGCCGCGCCAGTGAGAGCTGGCGAACCTCACCCCCCGAGCGAATCGGCGCCAGGACCGGCCCCTGCCCCTCCTCAAAGGACACCCTTTGACCCAACGCATGGGGGACCACCAGGATATCCGAGAAGATGATGGCGGCATCCAGCGGAAAGCGCCGGATCGGCTGCAGCGTCACCTCCACCGCGAGCTCCGGCGTAAAACACAATTCGAGAAAAGTCTTCACGCGGGTGCGCACCTCCCGGTACTCCGGCAGATAGCGTCCCGCTTGACGCATCAGCCAAATCGGCACATGCGGCGCGGCATGGCGCCGCAGGGCGGCAATGACGGTTTTTCCGGGAGCCATGAGCGAAGAACTCGCTGTCTGAGGCACTGCTCTCCTCTTCCTACTATATTTCTAATAGAAGGTTGGAGGAGATAGTTGGAGGGCAGAAACCGGGGATCAAAGAAGACCCTCAAACCATGCCCGAGACTCAGCATTGCCAGATAGAGGAGCGGGCCGGGACTGTGAGTTAGGGGCATAGGCAATCGCAGAGCTGCTCCGGAGCGGAGAGTCGTGGGCAGCGCTGGTGGATAAGTCCTTGGAGAACAGGCCATGAGCTATCCGCAACCCCGGTAATCCCCGGTGTTCGGTGGGATCGCAGGGCTGGCGAATGACCATCGGCAGGATTTTCGGGGATGTGGTAATGAAAAGGCGGGTCCAGCGCGAAACTGCCAGATATCCCCAGAATGCAGAGGATTGGATGGCCGAGGAGTCGTTGACCGAGCATAAGGGCTTTCACCTCCACCTCGTGTCGGACGCTACTGGTGAAACCATCAACAGCGTGGCGCGTGCCTGCCTCGTGCAGTTCGAAGGTATCGAGCCGGTCGAGCACACTTGGTCGCTGATCCGTACGCCCGGGCAGATGGAAAAGGTGCTGGGCGCTATCGCCGGCCATCCGGGACCTGTGCTGTTCACCATGGTGAACGAACAACTGCGGGCGCTACTCCAGGATGGGTGCCGGCGGCTGCAGGTGCCGTGCATCCCCGTCCTGGATCCGGTGATCGGCGCGCTCGGCAGCTATCTCGGTATGAAGAGCAGTGGCCTGCCAGGCCTCCAGCACGAGCTCGACGCCGAATACTTCAGCCGCATCGATGCCATGAGCTTCGCCCTCAGCCATGACGACGGCCAGTCCAGCTTCAGCTACGATGATGCCGATGTCATCCTGGTCGGCGTGTCGCGCACCTCCAAGACGCCGACCTGCATCTATCTGGCCAACCGCGGCATCAAAGCGGCGAACGTGCCGATCGTTCCCGGCTGCCCGCTGCCGAGCGAGCTGTTGGCAACCCGCCGTCCGCTCGTCATCGGCCTGACCAAAGACCCGGCGCAGTTGGTGCAGATCCGCCGCAACCGCCTCAACATGCTTGCCCACTCCGAGGCCACCGACTATGTCGATCCGGAGATCGTACGCCAGGAGGTTGTGGCGGCGAGGCGGCTCTGCACCGAGAATCGTTGGCCCGTGATCGATGTCACCCGCCGCTCGATCGAAGAGACGGCGGCAACGATCATCCAGATGCTGGTGCGCCATCGGGGCGAGGAGGCCGCGCTCGAGACGTGAAGACGGCGATCCTCGGTCCGACTGCAAAGGCTGAGCTCGCGGCAGCGTCGGCCTCCATTGTGCTGGCATCGGCGAGTTCCGCGCGCGCCGCGTTGCTGCGCGCGGCCGGGATTCCCATTCTGGTCGATGCGGCCGCCATCGACGAAGCCGAGGTGAAGGCGTCGCTGCGGGCCGCGGGGGCCGGTGCGGCCGCGGTCGCCGAGACCCTTGCGGAGCTCAAAGCGCAGCGCGTTGCGCGGCGGCATGCCGGCAGCCTCGTCATCGGCGCTGACCAGGTGCTGGAGTGCGACAGCGTGCTGTTCGACAAGCCGCTGGAGCCCGCGGCGGCACAGGCGCAACTGCTGGCCTTGCGCGGACGCCGCCATCGGCTGGTGAGCGCGGTCGTGCTGGTGCGCGATGGCGGGCGAATCTGGCATCATGTCGACCGCGCCGAACTGACGATGCGGGAGTTCAGTACGGGGTTTCTCGATCGCTATCTGGACGCGGCCGGCGAGGCAGCCCTGTCGTCTGTGGGCGCTTATCAGCTGGAGGGCGTTGGTGCCCAGCTGTTCGCGGCCGTCGATGGCGACTACTTCACGATCCTGGGGTTACCCCTGTTGCCGCTGCTCGATATCCTTCGCGAGCAAGGGGTCTTGCTGCCGTGACCGAGGTCCAGAGGCCCGGGACGATCGGCCTGACGCTGAGTGGCCGCAGCCGCGTCGCCGGGGTCATGGGCTGGCCCGTCGCCCATTCGCGCTCGCCGCGGCTGCACGGCTACTGGCTGCGCATCTACGGCATCGATGGCGCCTATGTCCCGCTGCCCGTCCAGCCGGTGCATTTCGCCGCAGCGCTGCGGGCGCTTCCCATGCTGGGATTTGCCGGCGTCAATGTGACGGTGCCGCATAAGGAAGCTGCTCTCGGCGTCGTCGACCGCAGCGATCCGACAGCGCGGCGCATCGGTGCCGTCAACACTGTCGTGGTCGCGCCCGACGGGACTCTCGACGGCCGCAACAGCGACGGCTTCGGCTTCATCGAGAATCTACGGGCGGGCGTGCCAAACTGGTCGGCTGCAGCAGGACCGGCGGTGCTTCTTGGCGCCGGCGGCGCCGCCCGCGCCATTGCGGTCGCGTTGCTGGATGCCGGTGCGCCGGAGATTCGCATCGTGAACCGCACGATCGAGCGGGCTGAACGGCTGAGCAAGGACATCGGTGGTCCGTTGCGCATTCATGACTGGGCGGATCGTACCGGTGCGCTTGTCGACGCCGCGCTGCTCGTGAACACGACGACACTCGGCATGAGCGGCCAGCCGCCGCTCGTCCTCGCACTCGACCGGCTGCCGACCGGCGCCGTCGTGAACGACATCGTCTATTCGCCCTTGCAGACGGAATTGCTGGCGGCCGCGAAGGCGCGCGGCAATGCGGTGGTGGACGGACTCGGCATGCTGCTGCATCAGGCGCGGCCGGGGTTCGCGGCCTGGTTCGGCGTCGAGCCGGCCGTGACACCGGAGCTCCGGCGCTTCGTGCTGGAGGCGCCGGGCTGAGTCGCCGATGACCTCGCAACGCATGACGGTGCTCGGACTCACAGGCTCGATCGGCATGGGAAAATCGGCAGCAGCCCAGCATTTGCGCCGCCTCGGCATCGCCGTTCACGACGCGGACGCGGAGATTCATCGGTTGCTGCGGGAGGACCGCGCGACGATAGACGCAGTGGATGCAGCGTTTCCCGGCGTCAAACGTGAAGGGCGGATCGATCGCCGCGATCTTGGACGTCGCGTCTTCGGCGATGCCGCAGCGCTTGCGCGTCTGGAATCGCTGCTTCACCCGCGCGTTCGTCAAAGCACCGAGCGATTCCTGCGTCGTGCAGCGGCGGCGCGTCTGCCGCTGGTCGTGCTCGACGTGCCTCTACTCCTGGAGACGGGCGGCGAAGATCGCTGCGACTTCGTAGTGGTCGTGAGCGCGCCGGATTTCGTCCAGGCGGGACGGGTCCTGCAGCGGCCGGGCATGACGCGTGAGCGGCTGGCGGCCATCCTGAAGCGCCAGATGCCCGATGCCGCCAAACAGCGCCGAGCAGATTTCGTGATTCCGACGGGGCTCGACCGGCGCACGGCCTTGCAGGCGTTGGCCCGCGTCGTCAGACTGGTGCGTGATTCGGGGCGCCGGCCAGCGAGGGGACCCCATTGCAATGCGTGAAATCGTCCTCGATACGGAAACGACAGGTCTCGATCCGACCAGCGGCCACCGCATCGTCGAAATAGCCTGCCTGGAGTTGCTCAACCACATCCCGACCGGCCGCAGCTATCAGAGCTACGTCAATCCGGAGCGCGACGTACCGGCCGATGCCGAGGCGGTTCATGGCCTGACGGCCGAGTTCCTCAACGACAAGCCGCGCTTTGCCGAGATCGCCGATGCCCTGATGGCGTTCATCGACGGCGCGCCGCTGGTGATCCACAACGCCGAGTTCGACATCCGATTCCTCAATGCCGAGCTCGTGCGGCTGGCGCGCCCGTCCCTGGATGGCGGGCGCATCGTCGATACGCTGCAGATTGCGCGCCAGAAGTTTCCGGGGGCGCCGGCCAGCCTGGACGCGCTGTGCCGGCGATTCGGCATCGACAACTCGATACGGACGAAGCATGGCGCGCTGCTCGACACGGAGTTGCTGGCCGACGTCTATCTGGAACTGATCGGCGGACGGCAGGCCGGGCTGGAACTGCTGACGGCAGCGTCACAGACGACGGTTGTGCTGGCGGCCAGCGGCCGGACGCCCCGGCCGGCACGCCTGCACGTTGCAACCGCGGAGGAATTGATCGCGCATGCCGCGCTGGTGGCGAGGCTGAAGGATCCGATCTGGCTGAGTTAAGTCTGGAACCCTATGGCCGGTTTGCCGTGGCTGCTGCTGCCGCCTCGCGGTTCTTGCGCTTGAAGTCCCGGTACATGGCAGCGAAGTCGATCGGGTTGATCAACAGAGGAGCGAAGCCGCCGTCGCGCGTCATCGAGGTGACGATCGAGCGGGCATAGGGGAACAGCAGGCGCGGGCCTTCGATCATCAGGATAGGCTCCACGGTCTCGGCCGCTACGTCGCCGATCTGCACCAGGCCGCCATACTCCATCTCCAGGAGATAGATGACCTTGTTCTCGTGGTTGGCCTCCACCCTGACGCGCAGCACGACTTCATAGTTCGGTCCGCTCAGCGGCACGACCTTTACGTCGACGTTGACCGAGCCTTCGCGCAGCTCGGTGGCTACCCCGATGGTTGCGGGGGCACCCGGGCTCTCGAACGACAGGTCCTTGAGATATTGGGCCAGTACGGTGATTGGCACGCCACGGATCGTGGCTGGCCCGAAACTGGG
>Ga0335085_10006559_pt1 | contig 18317 bp, 14 predicted proteins | sample Lox_Sample_45_FD_206712 | JGI IMG/M metagenome (GOLD analysis project Ga0335085, IMG submission 206712) | Soil microbial communities from Loxahatchee National Wildlife Refuge, Florida, United States - Lox_Sample_4.5 | ecosystem: Environmental > Terrestrial > Soil > Wetlands | place: USA...
ACGATTTTCATCAAGTTCAGGCGCCGCCCGACGACCAGGCGACGGCGTCGAGCAATTATGTCGACTGTCTGCGTGCGGCCGATGACCGGCTCGACGACGGCAGGATGGACGTCCAAAAATTGGTGGTCGAAGTGGGCGGACGGTGCGAAGATCAGTATGCTGCCTTCAAAGCCACACTTGCCCAAAGCCTCAGCGGCAATGCGCGATTGGAATTCGAAGCGGATATGGATTCGAAGCGGCTGGTGACAGTGAGCGACATCGTGCTGCACAGGCGGCGCGTCAGAGCCCAACCCGCCAACGCCGGCTCGTGAGTTGGCAGCGGGCGGCGGTCGTCCGCCCGTGCGCGGCAGATCGCTGCTACGGAGCGGAGGGCTGCGCCAGATCGACGACCTTGCGCATGATCGCGTTGAGATCGTAGTGCTTGGGACTGAAGACGGCGGCGACGCCGGCCTGCTTCAGTTCCGCTTCGTCTTCGGGCGGAATGATTCCGCCGGCGACCACTTTGATATCGGACAGCCCGGCACGCGCAAGCTTGTCGAGAACCTCCTTGACGAGCGGAATGTGCGAGCCCGACAGAATCGAAAGGCCGATGACGTGCGGCTTTCGCTCCTTGGCCGCCGCAACGATTTCCTCGGCCGTAAAGCGGATGCCGTTGTAGATGACCGCCATGCCGGCATCGCGTGCGCGGATGGCGATCTGCTCGGCGCCGTTGGAATGGCCGTCGAGCCCCGGCTTGGCGACAAGGAATGTGAGGTCGCGCCCCAGTTTCACGGATGCAGCCTGCACCTCCTCGCGCAATTCGACGATGCGCGCGTCGTTGCGGGCAGGCGCGGATGCCGCAACGCCGGTCGGCGCGCGATACTCGCCGTACACACGCCTCAACACATCGGTCCATTCGCCGGTCGTCACGCCGGCCTTGGCGCATTCTATCGATGGCGGAACAATGTTGCACCCTGTGTCGGCGGCATGCTTCAGAGCCGTCAGCGACTCAGCGACACGACGATCGTCACGGGCGGCGCGCCAGGCTTGCAGCTGTGCGATCTGTTCGCGTTCCGCCGCGGGATCGACAACGACAAAATGCCCCTCGCCGGCCGTCAGCGGCGACGTCTCCGATTCGGTGTAGGCATTGACGCCCACGCGCACATCCTCGGCCGTCTCGATCGCCTCGATGCGCTGGGCATTGGAACGGACGAGGCGTTCCTTCATGTATTCGAGCGCCTCTTGCGCGGCAGCGCCGCCGAGCGCCTCGATCCGCGCGATCTCCTGGCGCATCTGCTCGCAGAACAGCGCGACCTTTTCTTCGACGATGCGCGAACCGTCGAAAATGTCGCCGTAGTCGAGCATGTCGGTCTCGAAGGCCGCGATCTGTTGCAGCCGCAATGACCATTGCTGATCCCACGGCCGCGGCAGGCCGAGCGCCTCGTTCCATGCCGGAAGCTGCACGGCGCGCGCGCGCGCATTCTTCGAAAGCGTCACGCCGAGCATGCCGAACAGGATGCGATAGACGTTGTTCTCCGGCTGCTGTTCGGTGAGGCCGAGCGAGTTCACCTGCACGCCGTAGCGGAACAGCCTCAGCTTGGGATCGTCCACGCCATAACGGCTCTGAGCAATCTCGTCCCACAGCCGCGCCATCGCCCTGAGCTTGCAGATCTCGGTGATGAACCGCACGCCGGAATTGACGAAGAAGCTGATGCGGCCGACGGCTTTGGGAAACTCGTCGGCAGGAATGGCGCCGCCGCTCCGGCACGCATCGAGAACGGCAATGGCGGCGGCAAGCGCGAATGCGCCCTCTTCCACGGCGTCGGCACCGGCCTCCTGCAAATGATAGGAGCAGAGATTGACCGGATTCCACTTCGGCAGCTCGCGCGTGGTGAATGCGATCGTGTCCGTCGTCAGCTTGAGGCCGGCGCGCGGCGGAAATATGTAGGTGCCGCGCGCGAGATATTCCTTGATGATGTCGTTCTGCGTCGTGCCTTGCAGGCTGGCTCGGGGGGCGCCTTGTTCGTCGGCAAGCGCAACGTAGAGCGCCAGAAGCCACGCGGCCGGCGCATTGATCGTCATCGAGGTATTCATCCGGGCCAACGGGATGCCCTCGAACAGCGCGCGCACGTCGCCCAGGTGGCTGATCGGCACACCGACTTTCCCCACCTCGCCTTTGGCGAGCGGGTGATCGCTGTCGTAGCCCGTCTGAGTCGGCAGGTCGAAGGCGACCGACAGGCCCGTCTGCCCCTTGGCCAGGTTGGCGCGATAGAGGGCGTTCGAGGCCGCCGCGCTCGAGTGGCCGGCATAGGTGCGGAAAATCCAGGGTTTGTCTCGGCCGGGCATCTCGGGCGCTCAACTGGGCATGCTGCGGCGCAGCTTAGAATGGGGCTTTCGGAAGTCGCAAGGAGGCTTTCAACCGCGATCTCCCGATAGTGCCCCGGGATGGCCGGTTAATTTAATTACGCGTGCGCGGTAATTTAAGCAATCTTGCACGGCACTATTGCAATGCAACACGGGCGCGGGCTTAACTTCCGGCCGCAGTCCCGCGACTGCGAAATTCAGGCGTTTGGAGAACAGGGGCCCATGGAAGCGACCGCCAGACAGAGCTTCGAGGTGTACAAGGACCTTTATGAGATCGGCGAAATTCCGCCGATGGGCCATGTACCGAAGAACATGTATGCGTGGGCGATCCGCCAGGACCGGCACGGGCCGCCCGAAACCTCCATGCAGATCGAAGTAGTGCCCACCTGGGCGCTCGATTCCCACGATGTTCTGATCCTCGTCATGGCGGCAGGGGTCAACTACAACGGCGTCTGGGCGGCTCTGGGGACCCCGGTGTCGCCGATCGACGGCCATAAGAATCCGTTCCATGTCGCCGGCTCCGATGCCTCGGGCATCGTCTGGGCGGTCGGCTCGAAAGTGAAACGTTGGAAGGTCGGCGACGAAGTTGTAGTTCATTGCAACCAGGACGACGGCGACGACGAGGAATGCAACGGCGGCGACCCGATGTTCTCGCCCTCCCAGCGCATCTGGGGCTACGAAACGCCGGACGGCTCGTTCGCGCAGTTTGCGCGCGTGCAGGATCGCCAGCTGATGGAGCGCCCGCGCCATCTCACCTGGGAAGAATCCGCCTGCTACACGCTGACGCTGGCCACCACCTACCGCATGTTCTTCGGCCACCGGCCGCACATCCTCAGGCCCGGCCACAATGTGCTTGTGTGGGGTGCGAGCGGCGGGCTCGGCTCCTTCGCAGTGCAGCTGTGCGCCGTATCCGGCGCCAATGCGATCGGCGTCATCTCCGACGAATCCAAACGCGAGTTCGTGCTTTCGCTGGGCGCCAAAGGCGTCATCAACCGCAAGGACTTCAAATGCTGGGGCGCCATGCCCGAGGTCGGCTCGCCCGAATATGACGTTTGGCTCAAAGAGTCGCGCAAGTTCGGCAAGGCGATCTGGGACATCACCGGCAAGGGCAACGACGTCGACATGGTGTTCGAGCATCCCGGCGAGCAGACGTTTCCCGTGTCATGCCTCGTCGTGAAGCGCGGCGGCATGGTGGTCTTTTGTGCCGGCACGACGGGCTACAACATCACTTTCGATGCCCGCTACGTGTGGATGCGGCAGAAGCGCATCCAGGGTTCGCACTTCGCCAACCTCGCGCAGGCAAGCCAGGCCAATCGGCTGATGGTGGAGCGCCGTCTCGATCCTTGCATGTCGGAAGTGTTTCCATGGGCCGACATCCCGCGCGCGCATACCAAAATGTGGAAGAACGAGCACCTGCCGGGCAACATGGCGGTGCTGGTGAATGCGCGCCGGCCCGGCATGCGAACCTTCGAAGACGTTCTCGAGGCGACGCAGAGTTAGAGCGAAGTGACTTTTCTTCGAATTGTCACTTCGCTCTAAGTTATTGTTTTGTTGCGGTTCCGAACGCAAAAGTGCGCACACTTTTGCTGGAACCGCTCTAGGGAGCGATAAACGGTTGCGACCCGCGGCACGTCGGTTCTACCCATGCAAACGCTGATTCCTCATCTCCTTGATCATTGCGACGAGGCTGTTCTCGCGGCGGAAGGCCTGCTGGCCAATGCCAAATCGCAAGTGCGGACGGCTGTTACCGACGATGGCCGAATCTCCGCCGCGTTGCTGGATCGCGAACAGCGCGCTGTTCATGCATTGGCCTGGTATGCGACCTACGTCGAAGCGCTCCGGCAATTGGCGCGCTGGGCACGCGGCCTCGTGGACAGCCACCGCTTCGGAGAACTCGAGCGACTCATCCTGGAGGCCGGCTTCGGCGAATACCTGGCGCAACTCGCCGGCAGCATTCCGATGAGTCAGAACGAAATCGCGCGGCCGGTCGACTTGGGCTTGAGTGGCGAGGACATCGACGCATTCCTGACACCTGTCGTCCGCGAACTCATCGCCGCCGGCACCCGCCGCGAGATCCGCGCCGGCATCGCCGATCATCTCGCGAGCCACGCAATCGCGTTCGGCAACCCGGGTCTCGACGAGACCATGGATATGGTGCGCGACCAGTTTTACCGCTTCGCGCAGGACAAGGTCGCCCCTTTCGCGCATCAATGGCACCTCAAGGACGAACTCATTCCGCTCGAGATCATCGCCGAGATGAGCGCGCTCGGCGTCTTCGGCCTGACGGTTCCGGAGAATTACGGTGGTGCGGGCCTTTCCAAGACTGCGATGTGCGTGGTCTCCGAGGAGCTCAGCCGCGGCTACATCGGCGTCGGCTCGCTGGGAACGCGTTCGGAGATCGCCGCCGAACTGATCCTCGGCGGCGGAACGAAGGACCAGCGTGACCATTGGCTGCCGTTGATCGCCAGCGGCGCGAAGCTGCCGACGGCGGTTTTCACCGAGCCCAATACCGGCTCGGACCTCGGCGCGTTGCGCACACGCGCCGTGCGTGACGGCGATGTCTATCGCGTAAGCGGCAACAAGACTTGGATCACCCATGCGGCGCGCGCCGACGTGATGACGCTGCTCGTCCGTACCGATCCCGCCACGACCGATTACCGCGGGCTGTCGATGTTTCTCGCGGAGAAGCCGCGCGGTATGGCATTGGAGCCGTTCCCCGCAGACGGGATGAGCGGCGGCGAGATCGGCGTGCTGGGTTATCGCGGCATGAAGGAATTCGAGATCGCCTTCGACGGTTTCGCGGTGCCGGCCGACAACCTGCTCGGTCGGACCGAAGGCCAGGGTTTCAAGCAGTTGATGCAGACCTTCGAATCCGCGCGTATCCAGACGGCGGCGCGCGCGGTAGGCGTTGCGCAATCGGCCCTCGATCTGGGCCTGAGATATGCGCGGGAGCGCCAGCAATTCGGCCGCGCCATCTTCGGCTTCCCCCGCGTTCGCGACAAGTTGGCAATGATGGTCGTGGAAATCGCGCTTGCCCGCCAGATCGCCTATCACGCCGCGCGCGAAAAGGACGAAGGCCGGCGCTGCGATCTCGAAGCCGGCATGGCGAAACTCTTGGCGGCGCGCGTGGCCTGGGCGGCCGCCGACAACGCTCTGCAGATCCACGGCGGCAACGGTTTCGCGCTCGAGTTCGAGATCAGCCGCGTCCTCTGCGACGCGCGCATTCTGAACATCTTCGAAGGCGCCGCCGAAATCCAGGCGCAAGTGATTGCCAGGCGCCTGCTCGATTCGGCGGCGAATTGACCGGGGAAGTGTGTCGGACCGCGCGCCTCCGAGCGCGCATGCGGGCTTGGAAGCCCGCGGTCCAATGCGTATTCTCGTGCTCCTGTTTCAATGCGGCCTGAACCATGTCGGAACCTCATCCCATCGATCGTCTGTTCTCGATCATACAGTCGCGCGCCGGCGCCGATCCGTCATCGTCCTACACGGCGAAGTTGCTGTCCCAGGGCAAGTTGAAGATCGCCAAGAAGCTCGGCGAAGAAGGCGTCGAGACGGCGCTCGCCGCCGTGGCGCAGGACAGCGCGTCGCTCGCGGCAGAGTCCGCAGACTTGCTCTACCATCTGCTGGTGCTCTGGGTCGCGTGCGGGCTTACCCCGCAGGACGCCTATCGCGCGCTCGAAGCCCGCGCCGGCCGCTCGGGCCTGGATGAAAAGGCTTTGCGAGAAAGTTAGCGGTAGATGCGCAACGATCCGGCGTTCTGGATGCCGTTCACGGACAACCGCTCGTTCAAGATGCATCCGCGGCTGCTCGCGACCGCAAAGGACATGCACTACTTCACGCCGGACGGCGCGAAAATCCTCGACGGCACGGCGGGGCTCTGGTGCGTCAATGCCGGTCACGGGCGCGCGAAGATCACCGAAGCCATTCGCGAGCAGGCAACGCGGCTCGATTACGCCCCCACGTTCCAGCTCGGTCATCCGCTGGCGTTCGAATTTGCCGACCGGTTGGCGAATATTCTTCCGTCCGGCCTCGATCGCATCTTTTTTGCAAACTCCGGATCGGAAGCCGTCGACACGGCGCTGAAAATTGCGTTCGCCTATCAGCGGGCGATCGGTCAAGGCACCCGCACGCGGCTGGTCGGCCGGGAGCGTGCCTATCACGGCGTGGGCTTTGGCGGGCTCTCCGTCGGCGGCCTCGTCAACAACCGGCGCAGCTTCGTTCAGCTGCCCGGCGTCTCGCATCTGCCGCACACGCTCAATATCGATGAAGCTGCCTTCAGCCGCGGACAGCCCGCGTGGGGCGCGCATCTGGCCGAGGAACTGGAACGGATTGTGGCGCTGAACGGCGCCGAAACGATTGCGGCAGTGATCGTCGAGCCTTTGTCCGGCTCCGCCGGCGTGCTCGTACCGCCGATCGGCTATCTCGAGCGGTTGCGCGCCATTACGCAGAAGCACGGCATCCTGCTGATCTTCGATGAAGTGATCACGGCGTTCGGCCGCCTAGGCGCGGCGACGGCATCGGAGCGCTTGGGCATCACGCCCGACATCATCACCATGGCCAAGGGCCTCACCAACGCGACAGTGCCTGCGGGCGCCGTGGCGGTCGGACGCGATATCTACGACGCCGTGGTCGATCGTGCGCCGCCCGGCATCGAATTCTTCCACGGCTATACCTATTCGGGCCACCCGCTTGCCTGCGCAGCGGGATTGGCGGCGCTCGACGTCTATCGCGAAGACAAGCTCTTCGAACGCGCGCTGGCGCTGTCTTCCTATTGGGAATCGGCGATCCATTCCGTCTCGGGCAAGCGCCACGTCATCGACATTCGCAACCTTGGGCTGGTCGCCGCCATAGAGCTCGAGCCGCGCGGCAACGCACCGGGGCTGCGGGCGATGGAAGTGTTTCACGCCTGCTTCGATGAAGGACTGCTCATTCGCGTCACAGGCGACGTGATCGCATTATCACCGCCGCTGATCATCGAGAAGCATCAGATCGATTTCATCGCGGAGAAAATCGGCGAGGTGCTTGAGCGCGTGGAATGACTCCCTGCCTGCGAACGTGTCGTGCGCCATCTGCTTCGTGTGGCCGTCCATCCATTTCACCACAAAGGACACCAGGAACACGAAGGAAGGCACAAAGGCGAATTGTGACGCTCCCGCGCGCAGCGCAGAACCAATTCTCACACAGAGACGCCGAGCCGCAGAGACGGCGTCAGGTTCCGTGTGAGAAACGGTTCTGCGCTGCGCGCCGGTCCTTAGTGCGTTCCTTCGTGTTCTTGGTGTTCTTGGTGTTCTTTGTGGTCGACGCGACATCTGAGAAAAGTTGCCCGCGTGAAGGCGCGCTCAGCGGGCGTGTCGCTTTGGTGTCATGCCGGCTCGTATCCCATCACGGCCTTGACCTCGAGAAATTCGTGGAAACCGAATATGCCCCATTCGCGCCCGTTGCCGGACTGCTTGTAGCCGCCGAACGGCGCCTTCATATCGGTGCCGGCGCCGTTCAGATGCACATTGCCGGTGCGCAGCTCCCTGGCCACTTTGCGCGCGTGCTCGATGCTGCCTGATTGGACATAGCCGGAAAGCCCGTAAGGCGTATCGTTGGCCATGCGAATGGCATCGGCCTCGGTCTCGTAAGCGATCATCGACAGAACCGGACCGAAAATCTCCTCGCATGCGATAGTCATATCGTTGCGCACATGCGCGAAGACCGTCGGCCGCACATAATAGCCGCGGTTCAAACCATCCGGACGGCCAGGGCCGCCGGTGACGAGGGTGGCGCCTTCTTCGATTCCCTTCTGGATAAGCCGCTGGATCTTGTCGAACTGCGCCTGGCTGACGACGGGCCCCATGGTCGTGCCCTCGGCAAGCGGATCGCCCACGCGCGCTGTCTCGGCGGCGGCTTTGGCGAACGCGATCGCTTCGTCTTCCTTGGCCTTCGGCACGAACATGCGCGAGGGCGCATTGCACGATTGCCCCGAATTGGAAAAACAGTTGCGCACGCCCTGCACGACCGCCTTCTTGAGATCGGCATCGTCGAGGATGATGTTGGCCGACTTGCCGCCGAGCTCCTGGGTGACGCGCTTGACCGTATCGGCAGCGCCTTTGGCAACCGCGATGCCGGCGCGCGTCGAGCCGGTGAACGACATCATATCGATGCCGGGATGGGCGCTCATCGCCTCGCCGACGGCCGGTCCGTCGCCGTTCACGAGATTGAACACGCCCGGCGGAACACCCGCCTCGTCGAGTATCTCGGCGAACAGCAGCCCGCTCATCGGCGCGACCTCGCTCGGCTTCAGCACCATCGTGCAGCCGGCAGCGAGCGCCGGTGCAACCTTGCAGGTGATCTGGTTGATCGGCCAGTTCCACGGCGTGATCAGCCCACAAACACCGACGGGCTCATACCAGATTGCCGTGGCGCCTTCGACGCGCTCGAACTGGAATTCATTCAGGATGCGGATCATTTCGTTGAAATGCCCGAGTCCGATCGCGGCCTGGGCATTCTTGGAAAGCGCCAGCGGCGCGCCCATCTCGCGCGTGATGGTTTCCACCATTTCGGCATAGCGCTTCTGATAGACCTCGACGATCTTCTGAAGCAGCGCGAGGCGTTCGCTTCGCGTCGTGCGTGACCATGTTTCGAAAGCCCGCCGTGCCGCAGCCACGGCCTTATCGACGTCGGCTTTCGAGCCCAGGCCGATGCGGGCATAGGCCTCCTCGTCGGCGGGATTGATCACGTCGAACGGCTTAGGTACCTCTGGCGCAATCCATTTGCCGTCGATGTAGAAATTCAGTTTCTCGAGCATGACGATACCTCTTCGTGCAAGCGTGTGGATAATGACCTATGCTTTTCATCGCCCCAAGGATTGATTTCACGTTTGCGTCATCAATAGCTGGCAGCTCACGTTCGGTTTCTAAACCGCCAAGGCGCAAAGATGCCCAGGTTATTGGAGCGCGCAGGTCCTTGGCGTCTTTGCGGCTCTGCGGTGAATATGGTTCATGCGCTTCGCGCGGCTAGGGCCAGTTTTCGCGATAAGCGACATTGCTGCAGCTAGACGGATGTCCCTGCTTCCGCTTCGTCGCGGATGCGGTCAAGCCACGTCAGGCAGCTGCCGGCCAGTTTCTGCCAACCGGGCTCGCCGATCAGCCAGTGACTGCGGTCCTTGAGTTCCTCGTAGCGTGCGCGACCATGATACCGCTGTGCCAGCCGGCGCACGGTTTCCGGCGGATTGATGCGGTCACGGGCTCCGGCAACACAAAGGATGGGGCACGTCAGCGCTCGCGCATCGACATAAGTCGCCCGCTTGAGATCGAAAAACCAGTGCAGGGTTTCGAAGGTGGCGAGCCCCGATTCCGGCACGAAGCGCGCGAAGACCGCATCGCGCTCGCTCTCGTCCAACAGGTCGAGCGCATTGGCCGCAGCGATCCAGCGATGCGGCTTCAACGTGGTTTGCCAGAAGCCGCCGGCAAAGTAGAGCGCCTGCGCCGAAAACAGCTCGAAAGCGGTTGACGGCACCATGCCCCACGGCGCACTCGGCGCCAGCAGCACCAGGGCGTGCAGCGTGCGGCGGGCCGCCAGCATCTGCGCAAGAAGCCCACCCAGGGAATGGCCGATGAGAATTGCCTCTTCGCCCACTTGTTTCAGCAGCGTCTCCAGGTCCTGCGCGTATTCCAGCATGCTCGTGGTGCCGAGCGCATCCGGGGGATTTGAGCCGCAATCGTGATGCCTGAGCGTCGGCGTCTCGACGCGATAGCCGTGGCTCTCGAAAATCGTCCGCCATCCGGCAAAGGCCCAGCCGCCGCAAAACGCGCCATGGATCATTACCACCGGCGGCTTCGGCGCAGATTTTCGTGCGGTGGATCGCAATCTATGCGCCCGGGAAAGCAAGATCGCGGAATGCGGTAATCACCCTCGTGTAGGTGTCGCGCTTGAAGGGCACGATCAGCCGCGGCAAGGCCTCGATGGCCAGCCATTTCCAATGGGCGAATTCCGGGTGCTGTGTGGCGATGTTGATGTCGGCATCCTCTCCGATGAAACGCATGGCGATCCACTTTTGCCGCTGCCCGCGGTAGCGGCCGTGAAGTGCGACGCCGAGGAGGTGGGGCGGCAGGTCGTAAGTGAGCCAGTCGGCGTGCTCCCTGAGAAACTCGACCCGGCGTGTGCCGATTTCTTCTTCGAGCTCCCTATAGGCTGCCTCCAGCGGCGTCTCGTCGCCGTCGATGCCGCCTTGCGGCATTTGCCAACCCTCCATGGTCTGGTCGATGCGCTTTCCAACGAATACCAAGCCCTCGCGGTTCAAGAGCATGACGCCAACGCAAGGCCGGTAAGGCAGGTCCTCGTGATGCAATTGTGGGGGCATGAAGCCGCTACCCGCTACTTCGCTCGCGCCACTATGACCGAAGGGGGCACCAGAACAAAGCCCCGCCCCGAAAGCCCGTTAGCCCAGTTGGACACCCGATCGACAGTCACAGGATAAACGAAGCCAACGCCGACGGCAGAGGCGCCGGAACGGGCGCGGCTCTCCAGAGCCGACAAGCGGGAATCGATTTCCGCAGCCGATTGAATATCGTCGACCGACAGAGAATTGCCGACATATGGGGCATTCAATTGCCTGGCGACATCGGGGGCCGCCGAATGTGCATCCTGTTCGCTGTCGAAAAACAGCAGACCGCGCCGGGCAAGGAATGTCATCACCGGTGCGAGTGAATCGGGAGATGCCATGAACCGGCCGCCGAGAAAATTGGTAACGCCGGAATAGCCGGTGGCGCGTGTCAGCGCCCATGTCAGCCTGTCGATATTGGAATTCTCGCTGGCCGTAACAGTCAGCGTATGCGGCCCCGGATCGCTGTCGGGAAAATCATAGGGTTCCATCGGCACCTCGAGCAGCACCTCGTGGCCGGCGGCCCTCGCCTGACTTATCCAGTTTTGGACGTCGCCGGCGTTCGATGCGAACGCGAGCGTAACCGCGGCCGGCAGAGCCTTGATCGCTGCGGCGGTGATTCTGGCATTGATGCCGAGACCGGTGATCACCAGGGCAATCCGTGGCCGCCCGTCGGCTTTTGCTGCGGGGCCATAGGCTGCCATGGGTGTGCGGCCATCATCGGCAATACGAGGCAGTGGGCCCTGTGGTGTCGCCTCGATGAGGGCGGGATCGGCGATGAGGGCCTTGCCGGCAAATACCGGCTTGTCGATCCTGGCGGCTGGCGCAGATGCCGGCTGAGGAGCATTACCCGGCGGCACGCCCTGCAGACCTGTGCCTGGCCGGCTAATTGCCGCCGCCGCGTGGCTGCCCGTTCCCGCGAACCGGGGCGGCCCGATAGCCCCGTGCGGCGCCGGGAGGTTCAAATCCACGGTGACCAGCGGCTCGCCGTCCGTTGCGTGACCGAATAGCGAGACGGCCACCAATATCGCCAGCAGCAAGCCGAGGAAGGCGGCAGATGCGAACGTCAGCACCCTGGCGTCCTGCCCCCATCCCGCCCCCGAGCGAGCATCATCCGTCATGCCGTGCGCGGCCATGCACTCTAGCAACGCCGATTAACGTTAGAGTTGTGTTAACGCAGCGGACGGACCGGCGGCCACGAACCGCCAAATTCTGCTCAGTCCGTACTGGCTTTCTTGATGTAGCGGCTCGTCGCGATTTTGCCGTTCATCACGTCGAGCGCGTACGAGAGCTGGAAATCGGCAACCTTGGATCCTGCCGGCGGCCTGATGATGTTGATCTTTGCGGCTGCCGCCTGCTGCTCGGCCTGCAGATGGTGCGGCAGGTCGGATTCGCTCGGCTGCAGGATTTTTGGCGTGTCTGCCGATTGGATACCTTGAGCCACCGCGATGTCCGGAACGATCCCGGTCGCCTGAATGGAGCCGCCGGAAGGCGTGTAATATCGTGCCGTCGTCAAATGGAGAGCGCCGTCTTCGCCTCCATTCAGCGGAATGATGGTCTGGACCGAGCCCTTGCCGAACGATGTCGTTCCCAGAACCGTGGCGCGCTTGTGATCCTGCAGGGCGCCGGCGACGATTTCGGAAGCCGAAGCCGTTCCCCCGTTAATAAGGACGATAATCGGCTTGCCGTCCGTGATGTCGCCGGGTTTCGCATCGTAGCGCTGGGTGTCGTCGGGCCGCCTGCCGCGCGTGGACACGATTTCGCCGCCGTTGAGAAAGTCGTCGGAGACCGCGATCGCCTGATCCAGGACACCACCGCCGTCGTCGCGCAGATCGACGATATAGCCCTTGAGGCCCGGTCCTATCTGCTTCTTGAGATTGCGGACAGCGGCCTCGAGCCCCTCGCTGGTGCGTTCGTTGAATGCCGGAATGCGAATGTAGCCGACATCGCCTTCGCGGTGCGATTTCACAGCCTCGACTTCAATGGCCGCACGTTCGAGAGCGACTTCGAACGATTTTTGCTCTCCCGAGCGCAGCAGCGTCAGCGTGACCTTGGTTCCCGCCGGTCCGCGCAGCATGTCCTGCACCTTGTCGAGGCTCAGACCCTGCAGGCCCTTGCCGTCGATCGCCAGGATCGCGTCGCCGGACTTTACACCGGCCTTGGCGGCCGGCGTGTCGTCGATGGGCGAAACCACCTTGATGCCGCCCGTGTCCGCCGCGATCACCAGGCCGACGCCGCCATAGGTGCCTTCGGTCTTCACCTGCATGTCCGAGTAGGTCTTGGGATCGAAATAGCTGGAATGCGGATCGAGGTCGGAGATCATGCCGTTGAGCGCATTCTCCACCAGCTGACGATCATCCGGGGAATCCACGTAATCCGTGCGCACCAGCGCAAACGCATCGCCGAAACGATCAAGCGCCGCATAAGCGGACTGAACGTTCGCGTCGTCGGCGCCCTGGGCAAGCGGCAGAACGGCCAGCCCGCCGGCCAGTCCTGCGAGGCCCCCCAGCGCGGTCAGCGCCCACGGCTTCATAGTAGCTCCACACGCGCCCGCTAGTTTGCGTCGGCGCTCTTGGTCGAGACCGAACTTACGGTCATTTTTCCGTGCAAGAGATCCAACGCGTAAGCCAGTTGGAAATCGTCGTACTTTTTGCCGGGAGCCGGACGAATGATCGGGCCGCTCTGCTTTTTTGCAGCGCCTTCCGCGTTCAGGTGACCGGGCAGATCCGCTTCGGCCACCTGATCGAGCTTCGATGTCTGGTCCTCGTCACCTTGGGCGACGGCCACATCAGGAACGATACCCGTCGCCTGAATGGAATGGCCCGACGGAGTGTAATACCGTGCGGTCGTCAAGCGCAGCGCACCGTTGGCACCATTGTCGAGCGGAATGATCGTCTGCACCGAACCTTTGCCGAAGGACTCCATGCCCTCCACCGTCGCGCGCTTGTGGTCCTGCAACGCGCCGGCAACGATCTCCGATGCCGAAGCCGTTCCGCCGTTGATCAGCACGACGACCGGCTTGCCGTCGGTAATGTCGCTGCGCGTCGCCTGGTAACGCCGCGTGTCGTCGGGATGCCGACCGCGCGTCGAGACGACCTCTCCGGCGCTCATAAAATCACCCGCAACCGAAACGGCTTGATCGAGCAATCCGCCAGGGTTGTTGCGCAAATCGATCACGTATCCCCGAAGTCCCGGGCCGATTTGCTTCTTCAGCTCGCGTACGGCGTGTTCGAGGCCCGACGTGGTCTGCTCGTTGAATGCCGCCAGGCGAACATAGCCGATGTCGCCTTCGCGGTGGAATTTGACGCTGTCGACATGGATCACGGCGCGCGTGAGCGCCACGTCGAAAGGTTTCTTGGTGCCCTCGCGAAGGATCGTCAGAGTGACCTTCGTGCCTTCGGCTCCGCGCATTCTCTGAATGGCGTCGTTGAGCTGCATGCCCTGAATCGGCGTGCCGTCGATCGCGGCGATGAAATCACCCGTCTTGATGCCGGCCTTGGACGCCGGCGTGTCGTCGATCGGCGAGATGACCTTGACGAGGCCATCTTCCATGGTGACTTCGATGCCGAGGCCGCCGAATTGGCCGCGCGTCTGAACTTGCATATCCGCAAATGCCTTGGCGTCCATGTAGCTGGAATGCGGATCAAGGCCGGAAACCATCCCCTGGATGGCGGACGTGACGAGCTGGCTGTCGTCCACCGGATGGACGTAATCGGCACGAACACGCTCGAACGCATCGCTGAAAAGATCGAGCTGGCGGTACGCGCTGTCGTTTGCGCCGTGAGCCGCGGGGAACAACATCAGCGCGGCGGCGAAGCCTACCGCCATGCCGGCACCCACGAATGCAAGCCCTTTCATGATCTTCTCGCCTTTCTCAGATCGATCTGTAGCCATGGTGCGGGGTCGACGCTTTTTCCGTTCTGCCGCAATTCGAAGTAGAGTTTCGATTCGGCACTGCTCGCAGGCATCGTGCCAAGCGGCTCACCGGCCAGTAACGCGTCTCCCGTTCGGACATCGACGTGTTCGAGACCCGCTAAAACCAGATCGTACCCGCCGCCGGTTTCCAAGATCAAGACTTGGCCTGTTTTATGGTAAGGACCGGCAAAAAGCACTTGGCAATCCGTGGGCGCGATGACGCGCGCGCCGGCCGGCGCGATGAAGCTCAAACCTTCCGAATGCTGCTCCGCGGCATCGGAATCGCCACGGATGATCCGGCCCGCCACGGGGCGCAAAAGCGAGCCGTGACGCAGGTCCAGGCTGGAGTTTTGGGCCGCGACGACCACGACATTGCCGGCGGGACCCTCCCTTCTGAGCTCGGCCACCTTGCCGAGAAGCGCACCGAGGCTCGCAGCCTGATCGGCGGCGGCATCCAGCTGGGCGGCGAGATCGCCGTACTGGGCGGCAGCTTCGTCGGCCTCCTGGGACTTCATCGCGAGAAGTTGATCGAGCTCCGCCCGGGCGGACGACAGTTCCGCCTCGTTGCGTGCACTTTCCTTCCGTCGCTGCATCAATTCGGCCTGCGTTTTCTGCAAGCTGCCGACGCGCTGTGCAAGATCCGCGGCCGATCTATAGATACGCGGCAATGCCGCACCGAGCATCATCGCACCGCGCGAGGCCGCCAAAGCGTCGTCGGGCCGCAGAACCATGGCCGGCGGCATGTCTTGCTGCAGGCGTTCGAGCACCGCCACCAGCCGGGCCACCTGTACACGGTCCTTGGCAAGCCGGGCGGCGGACATGCGTTCTTTGGCGGCAAGACCTGCGATGGCGCCATCGAGTTCACCCCGTTCGCTTTCCAATGCCTCCACGCGGGTAGCCGTGGCTGCAAGCTGCTGTCGCAGGGAAGTCATTTCCGCCGTCAGCGTCTCGCTTTTGCGCTTGGCTTCCTCCACGCGCGGCTTGGCCGTCGTGATCTCCTGGTTGAGCGTACGGTATTGTTCGGCGGTGGAGGGCAGCGACGTCGCTCTATCGAGCGGAACGGCACCCTTCAACGTTTCGTCGGACGATCCGACCGAACCGCTGGGAGATGCTGCCGCCTGCGCCGCAATGAGCGCAAGCACGAAGACCAGGCAATCGCGCGTCAGGCGGAGACCTCCACGGAGGCACGCATGGGTTCCAACAAGGAATGACCCGACATGGCATGGGGCTTGGGCAGTCCCATGAGGTCGAGCAGGGTGGGCGCGACATCGGCGAGCCGGCCATTTTCGAGCCGGAGCGGCCGTCTGACATTCACCGCGACGATGGGAACATCGAACGTCGTGTGCGCGGTGTGCGGCTCGCCGGTTTCCGGATCGCGCATCATTTCCGCATTGCCGTGATCGGCAGTGATGAGCAGGACGCCGCCGGCTTTTTCCACCGCCGCGCGCAATCTGCCGAGACATTCGTCCACGGCGTGCACCGCATTTTCGGCCGCGTCGAGGTGGCCGGTATGTCCGACCATGTCGGTATTGGCAAAGTTCACGACGATGAGATCGTATTTGCCCGACGCAATCGCCGCTTCGAGTTTTGCCGTGACCTCGTAGGCCGACATTTCAGGCTGTTTATCATAGGTCGCAATTTTCGGACTTGGTACGAGGATACGATCTTCGCCGGCAAAAGGCTCCTCGCGGCCGCCGTTCAGGAAGAACGTGACGTGCGCATACTTCTCGGTTTCGGCGATCCGCAGCTGGTGAAGGCCGAGCTCCGCTGCATATTCCCCCAGCGTCTCGGAGATGTCGTCCGGCGGAAAGAGCGCGGCCATGAAGGCTTTCAGCGCCACGGAATATTCCGTCATGCCGGCGGCGGCCGAGAATTTCGCCACCCGCGTGCGGGCAAATCCCGTGAAATTCGGATCGAGCAGCGCGGTCGAGATTTCACGCGCGCGGTCGGCACGAAAATTCGCAAACAGCAGCGCGTCGCCGTCCGAGACGCCGCGGTAGTCGCCGATCACGCACGGAATCACGAATTCGTCGCTCACGTTCTCGCCATAAGAGGCTTCGATGGCGGCCTGCGCCGTCGGAGCCGCGTTGCCCGTGGCTGATACGATCGCGTCATAAGCCTTGACGACTCGTTCCCAGCGATTGTCGCGGTCCATGGCGTAGTAGCGCCCAGAAACCGTTGCGATTTGCGCCTGCGCACAGCCTGCGATTTCCTTCTCGAAGAGACGCAGGTAGCCGAGCGCGCTCTTGGGCGGAGTATCCCGCCCGTCGAGAAACACGTGGACTCTCACGGGAAGTCCGCCGGCCGAAACGGCCTTGACCAGCGCGACGATGTGGTCCTGGTGGCTATGCACGCCGCCCGGGGAAACCAGCCCCATGATGTGGACCGCGCTGTGTGCCTTCCGGGCCTTGTCGATCAGCGCCGTAAGCGCAGGCAGCCTGGCGAATGTTCCATCGGCAATGGCGTCGTCGATCCGCGGCAAATCCTGCACGACGATGCGGCCGGCGCCGATGTTCATGTGCCCCACCTCGGAATTGCCCATCTGGCCGGCCGGCAGCCCGACGGAACGGCCCGAGGTGGAAAGAAGCGCATGCGGGCACTCGGCAATCATTCGGTTGAAATTGGCCGGCTTCGCCAGCGCGATGGCGTTGTCTTCCTGTTCGGGCCGCCAGCCCCAACCGTCGAGAATGCAAAGCACGGCTGGTCGCGGCCGGTTGTTGGCGGCAGGACTCGTCATAAGGGCTCCGAAAGTAGCGCGCCCAATGAAGATAGGAACGCGGGTGCGGCCTGTCCATCTGGCGGAAGAGCACGGTCCTCGCGCGCTGGCGCAATTCGCTGGTAACAGGGAAATTTACAGGGAATTGTCGCGCGAGCCGCTGTGCGGATATGCGAAAATATGAGCAAATTCAAGCCGCTAGTCCGAAACCGTTCGGGGGTGAGCAGGGAATTAACAGCGAATTCGCCGGCAGCGCCGGCATCTCCGTGCAACGAAAAACCCGGCCACCACGGGGCGCCGGGCGCATGTTTTCGAGATGGGAGATTCTATAGCATGTTTGATCAAACGCGACCAGCGGATCTTTCGCTGCGGCGCCGGATGGCCGGATGAAGGAATAGCGCGATGCCAGCCTTGCGCAGACTTTTATGGGCCGTCGCGCTTGCGGCCGTGTCGGCCGGATGGACCCCCGCGTGCGCCCAGGTGGCCGTATCGATCTCTCCGCGGTATTCCCAGGTAGTTCCCGGCCGGACGCTGCAGTTCGCAGCGACCGTCACCGGCAGCGGCAACACCGCCGTGAGATGGCAGGTAGACAACGCCAATGGCGGTACGGCGTCGTCCGGCTCCATATCGGCTTCCGGGCTCTACACGCCGCCCGCGAAACTGCCCGTTCCAGCCATCGCGACGATCACGGCGGTATCGATGGCCGATCCTGCCGTCTCGGCGACGGGCGCGGTGACGCTCGTCGCGCAGGCGCCGGCGGGACAGACCCACTACGTCGCCACCGGCGGCAACGATGCGGGACCGGGCACGCTCGACAATCCCTGGGCCACCATTCAGCACGCGGCTAACCCTTCTTATTCATCCCAAATAGGGATTTGAGCGACGGATGTGGCGAAAACCCGCCAATCGATTCATGATTCGAGTTGCGAGAACGATTCATGTAGCGATGAAGGGGCGCCACAGCCGTCATGAGCG
>Ga0335085_10006560_pt1 | contig 18313 bp, 13 predicted proteins | sample Lox_Sample_45_FD_206712 | JGI IMG/M metagenome (GOLD analysis project Ga0335085, IMG submission 206712) | Soil microbial communities from Loxahatchee National Wildlife Refuge, Florida, United States - Lox_Sample_4.5 | ecosystem: Environmental > Terrestrial > Soil > Wetlands | place: USA...
TCACCGTGCAGTCGGGCTTCGAGGTCGCTCGTCGGCGACGGCTCATGGGGCAGCTCGATCCGGCGGACGTCTGAACCCGACTTCCCCAACTGCAGGACGAGGTGGCGTCCCACAAAACCGGACGCGCCGGTAACCGCAACGGAGGTTCCCGCCATCTCAGGTGGCTTTGGCAACTACCGCGAGGCTGGTCGTATTCCCGCCCAGTTTGGTCGGCCAGGGAAGATCGCCAAGGGGGAGCACCCGCAGCTTCGCACCTTCGGCTACGAGGCGCTCGGTCGCCAACCAGGGACCGGGAATCACCGTGCCACCTGCCCATAGCGGTCGGCCACCGGGGAAGAAATCGTGCAGTACGATCACGCCCTGCGGCGCCAGCATGGCGCAGGCGGCCGATAGCTCCCGATACACCGTCGCGGCGGCATGGTCTCCGTCCAGGAAAATGAAATCGTATTTCCCTGGCGCCGACGCCATGAACTCCAGAGCGGGGCCGGTGTTGAATTCCACCATGTCTCCGACGCCAAGCTGCTGCATCATGGCGGCCGGCGAAAGGCGTGAGCCGTACCGCTCCCACAATCGGGTGGCGGGGTCGTTGACGGGCAGAATGTCCACAGTGGTGAAGCTGCCCGGAGGACTCCCTTCCCTCTTCGTTGCCCGGAGCGCCGCTGCGATGTGCACCGTGCTGGCGCCGATGTGGGTCCCGACCTCCAGCACTCGATTCGGCCGCAAAGCACGAACCAGGCAGTACAGCGCTCGGCGGTCTCCCGGGTTGACGCCTTGGGCCCTCTCTGTGATCCCCAGTGTCGCCAATTGTCGGGCGATGGTGGGCCACTCTGCGGCAACTCTGTCATCCGCCAGAATCGACCGGATGCGGCTCTCGTCGATAGCCGCCAAGGCCTCGCTTGTGCACTTGATCTCAGGCTCGCGACGAAGGCGCCGAGTCTCCCGCCACCGACGTATCGAATTCAGGCCGTTCACGAACAACCGATTTCCGTTGCTCATGACGGCAAGGGTGTGTCAGCCGTTGGTCTCGGAGACTTTCCCGTCACCTCAGCAAGCTCCTCATAGATAGCCAACGTGGCAGCGATCACCGCGCGCACATCGAATTCGCGTTCCGCAAGCGTTCGACCTGCCTCTCCATATCGCCGTCGCAAGTCTGGATTTCGCAGCAACCGCTCCAAGGCGTCGGCGAGCGCGTTGGGAATCCCCGGAGGGACCAGCAGTCCCGTCTCTCCATCACGAACCACGTCGCGGCATCCGGGCCAGTCCGTGGTCACGACCGGCCGGCCACACGCGGCCGCCTCGAGCAGGATCTTGGGAACTCCCTCTCCGTAGGTACTCGGCAAGCAGACCACGTGGACGCTGGACAGGACGGCCGGCATGTCCGACCGCCTGCCCCAGAGCTCAACCACGCCCTCACGCTCCCACTCGCGCAAGGTCTCCATCGGTACCGAAGTCGGATTGTCGGGATCGGGTTCGCCGATGAGAACAAATCGAGCGGGAATCCCTCTGCCCCGGATGATCCGAGCGGCATCCACCAGCTGGCCGACCCCTTTGTCCCACAGGAGCCTCCCGGCGAAGGCCACTACGGGCACTCCTTCCGGCTCGGGGGTCGGCTTGAAGACCTCCAATTCGACTCCGGCGCCAGGGATCATTCGCACCCGGTCCGGTGCGGCCAGCCCCCGAGCAAGCAGCTGGGCCCGGTCGTTTTCATTCTGCACGATGATCACACTTCGCTCACGCCGGAGGAGCGGCCGGAGGGCGAGGGTGATCGCAGGGCGCACGGCGCGGGCGAGCGGTCGTCGGCTGGTGAAGGCGAAGCCGAGTCCGGCGAGCGCGTTGACGACGGCGACTCGCTTCAGTCCGATGGCGGCAAGGGAGCCGAAAACCACGGGTTTCAGGGCAACGTGGTGCACTATTGCAGGAGCATACTCCTGGTAGATCCGGCGAAGCTCCAGGATTGCAGAGACCTCCCCAAACGGGCTACTGCCTCGGCGTCTGAGGCGAATGGGTCGAAGCGTGAACCCCTGGCTCTTGAGAAGCGCCTCATGAGAGGCAAACCGGGAGGCGATGATGACGCGGTAGCCTGCATTTCTGGCCGCTATGGCCAGGGGCAGGCGGTGGCTGACGAAGTACCAATCCTCCGTGACAACCAAGACTAGCACCGGTCGTGCTGCTATTGGCGCGTCACCCATCACGCGCGCGGTGATCAACTAGCCGAACAAGAAGGCGAGTAGTCTCAGCCACCATCCGCTTCTGGCTGAAGCGGCTTACGATGCGAGCCCTAGCAGCCGCACTCCACAACTCGCCGCGCCGTCCGTAAGCAGCCCGAATCGCCAAGGCAAGGGCGTCCGGATCCTGCCTGGGAACAACCAGGCCGGTGTCGCCAACGATCCGCGCTGAATCCCCAGCCTCGGTCACCACACAACGCACCCCAGTACTCATCGCTTCAGCAATCACATTGCTAAAGCCCTCCGAACGGGATGACGTGACAAGCAAGTCGAAGGCATTGTAGACGCTCGGCATGTCGTGTTCCTCGCCGACCACCAAAACCCTGTTGGAGAGTCCGCGCGACTCAACCAAGGCCTCTAGCCTCGCGCGCGCCCCAGGGGGTCCATCGCCTACACACACAAAGTGCAGGTGGCTGAGATCACTAAGCTGCGCCACGGCATCGAGAAACGTCGCGTGGTCCTTGTGGGGATCGATACGAGCAACGAGCCCTGCCAGGCAGGTGTCCTGCCTGATGCCCCAGCGCGCACGAACGGCAAGGCCCGCGGCGCGGTTTGGCATGAAGCGGTTAGTGTCAATGCCGTTCTCTATGACCGTCATGCGTGCACCCCTGTACCCCACCCCGATATGGAAATCCCGGCCCGCCTCGGAATTGACCACGATAGCATCCGCAAGACCCGATAGTCTTGCACCCAGCCGGACGATGATGGCTAATGTCCAATGGTACAGAGCGTAGTCCGCATTCGCGGTCCGCAGGCCCCATACCACCCGGGCATGAAAGACTCGGCCTGCCAGAAGTGCAAGCTCGTTCGCAACCGGTTGAAAACTGTAGATGAGACTTGGACGAAACTCCCGTACCACGGTGAGCAAGCGCCAGACGAGTCCCAAGACGTCCCATCGCCCACGCTTGGCGAGCGGAAACATACGGATATGAGCGCACTCGGCCAGGTCACCTTCAAAGGCGCCGCCGCGATAGAAGGTGGCCACGGCGCAGTTGAACACCTTCGGGTCCAGCCGCTTCGCCAGCTCAACCAATTGACGCTGAGCCCCACCGACATCCAGATCGCGGATCAGAAATAAGAGTCGAATTCGGCCGGCGGAGTACGACTCGCCGCACGAACGCACAAGGGTACTATTGCTGAGGGGCGGCACGAGACGGGACCACGCCCGGCACTCGCTGATGCAGGCGGTGACTACTGTGGGCCGCACCCCGCCAGGTCAGCAGATGAAACGGATGGGAGGGTGAAGGGCGCCGTTGCCCAAGCGAATCCGCAGACAGTTCGGGGGGTTTGAGCAAGTCCGGCTGGGGCTGCATACAGATATGCCCCATATGACTGCATCGGGCCAAGGTTGTGCACGTAGACAGAACCGTATCCCCATCCTGGGAAAACCGGGGTGACAAATGGCCCGGCCTGGAGCGGAACCAGTACCCGAACCAGTTGATCCCCATCTCTGAGAAATTCCGCGGCGTCGACTTGAGCTTGGGAGTTATAGTATACGCTACTCTGGAGCGTATCCGTACGAAAGCTTATTTCTGAGGTACTGATCGACGCAGGCCCCCACAGCCCACCAAAGCCCACCTCGTGTTCGACGTCGGGGTACGGATTCAATAAGGGCGTCTCCATACTCACCTGCGTAAAATAGCCGTATTCCTCAGGCCGCAGCCACACCACGCGGGAGAAGGGGTACGGCTGGGGCAGGTACGACGAGGGAAATCTCTCACGAACGGGGTCAAACTGGTGATTCCCGAAGCGAAGGCGGACTGCGACTGCTGCGCTATCGACCTGAAGCAACTCAATCTCGGTCGGCTGAGTCACGACCGAAGAGGCGGGGAAGAGCCAGTCACCATAACCCACTGCAGTGCCCGGAACCCACCCCGCTCCCACCCGCGTCTCAAGCGCCACTGCGGCCGGTTCAAGCATATGTGGGGTCCAGCTGACCCTGACCCGACCGTTCGAGAGCTCGATCCGCTCTGGCGCGACGATCTGGCCTGGGCTTGTCCTGCGCTGCCCGTCGACCGTCACCACGACGCCCTTCACTGTGACGTTTAGGGTGAGCCGTGCCGTCCCTGCCATGACGGTAGCCGTCGTATGGCCGGGATAGAGCCCGGTAACCGTCCCGCTCGGTACTGCCTCGATCACCGTGGGGTCTGCGATATCGAAGGTGAAGGAGGGTTGGGGGACGAGGAAGCCGTTGGAGTCCTTTGCCGTGAGAGGGAGAGCAAGGCCGTTGTCAAGCTGAACGGTGTAATCCGGCGCAGGGCTTGCGAGAGAAGCAATCACTTGCCGGATTTGAAACTGCGTCACGCTGGTCACTCCTCCGACAGTGGCTTCGAGGGTTTCCGTTCCGGGCCCGCGCACCACAAAACGCCCGCCTGAGAGGAGCTCGACCGTCCCAGGATTCAAGCTCCGCCATGTCGGGCTCAACCCGGAAACCTCGGCGCCTAACCTATCGAAAGCTCGCACTTGCGCCTGAAGCGTATCGCCGAGCCGGTTGATGGTGTCGAACGGCACTAATGCCTGTATACGCACCGGCACTTGAGCCACTGTAACACGCGACGAGCCAACGACCGCGCCCACGGACGCTTGAATACTTGTCGATCCATTGGCCATTGCCCGGACTATCCCCGCCGGCGAAACTACGACCTTCGAGCTGTCGAGGCTCGACCAACGTACGGCACTGCTGTCGGCTGGATTGCCAAACCGATCCGTTACCTTTGCCCGCAGCTGAGTGGAAGCTGCGAGGGCGTCAAGAATCAGCGTGTCCGGGAACACTGCGACTATGGCCGGTTGGCCGGGTGCAGCCACCGTAGAGAAGGCAAGCTTAGTTCCAAGTCCGCTGGTACCTCCCGAGGTACTTGTGCTTGGAGCGGAGGTTGCTATCCCATTGGGGGAGGTGGCTACCCCAGTGGCGGAGGAGAAGAACGCGACCGCCCTTTGCTCGCCAACGAGAGGACCGAGCTGCCAATCAGCTGCGGCAAAGCCCAAGCTGTCAGTCCCGACATGCGTTGCGGATACACTTCCCCCTCCGGTCTCTACGCTGAAATTCACCAGAGCTCCAATGACAGGCCGGCCGTCGGGAAGCCGGACGTTCACTCGAAGGTAAGACGACAGCAAGGCGCCAACAGTATCTGAAGACGGGGAGTAGGGAGAGGATGCTGCGACAACAGCAGAGTCCGACAATACGGACCTCGCCTGCAGGCGGAGCGGTTGAGCTCCACCTGAGGCTACCTCGAGAACTTGCATCTCGTCTGCATGAAGCCCAGCTTGCCAGACGGCGCTCCCAAGGCCTCCATCCTCGGTGGACTGATCGGCATCGGGGTGGATGGAACCGCCACCAGAAAGGACACGCCACCGAATTGGTACTCCCGGTATTCCCCGGCCGTTCCGATCCAAGACCCTAACAGACACGCGACGATTGACTCCGAGAGAAATCGCGGAGTCCCATTGCGCACCGGCCCACGCGATGGACGTTGGTTGCCGAGCGGACGAGTAGACGTCGTGTTGGCTATCGGAGGGTGCCTGAGGATCGGTACAACAAAGCATAGCTACGCCTGCGGCGACTACCCACCAGCCGCAGCTAGGGCGCCCAGCATGGTAACTCCTTGAGCAGAAAACGCTTGTCCTTGACACCCGTATCCGGTCCTCCGAACGTGGGTTTCCGAGGGGGCTAGAACTGTGCCAATGGAAAGCAATAGGCCGGAGAGGCTAACGTGATACGATCGAATATGTTAGGCGAGGAAAACCCGAAGATTTCCCACGAGAGAGGGGCAATGCTGATTGAGCCGACTGTAGAGGAAGCACGCTCAAGTACTTAGGAGATATAGCTTTAGGACCCAGCCAACACCTCGCGATACAATGAGGAGTACCGAGAGGCCGCTACAGAGAGGGAAAATTCCCTCTGAATTCTTTGACGTCCCTTGAAACCCAAAGCACGTCGAACCTCAACGGGAGCGCAAATGAGTTCCAAGAGGGCGCTCGCCAAGGCGGCCGGTTCGTTAGGGTGGACGACGATTCCCGCCTCGTCGACGAGCCATGCACTGTCTCCGACATCAGTCGTAACGCAGGGGATCGCCGAAGCCATCGCTTCTCCAAGCACGTTCGGAAAGGCCTCACCCCAGGCGGAGGCCTGACAAAGGACATCCAAGCCAGCCATCAAGGGTGCAATATCCTCCACGGGACCGAGCAGGTGAACTCGCTGATTGAGCCCATGCGCGGTGATAGCATCGATGAGCGCGTGGTTGTTACCGTCCACGCCGGCCCCTGCAAGCACGAACTCAACGTCCGGCCGCTTGTGCGCCACCACTGATGCGGCTTGAACGAGGCCGAGATGGTCCTTCATGGGGTGATAGCGAGCAACGTTGCCGACAACTATCGCTTGCGGAGAAAGGGCCAACCTGGCACGGAGCTGAGCGGACGCGACCGGATCGGGGCGGAACGTGTTGAGATCAAAACCGTTCGGAATGACAACCGTGCGGCGAGGGTCGTAGCCGATCGCCTCGTGCTGCCGTGCACTGCTCCGCGCGTTATAAATGATTCTCGCGGCCCGTGACGATAGCCACGCACCAACCTTAATTGCGATACGAGTCATAGCCTTTTCATTACTGTAGCCTCCAAATGACTGGCGGATACTCCAGGTCACCGGCCACCTGTGGTTGGGGCGGCCAAGCAGCGCCGCGAGATTCCCGTGATACATCCACCCCTGAATCAGATCCGGTGTGCAGTCCGAGATCGCTCGCCTCAGGCGCCACCATGCAATTGGCCCCACCAAGGGCTTACGTATGCCAATATCCGTCACCGGGATCCCCAGGGCCTCGAGCCGAGGACCGATCGTACCCTTGTCGCGGAGAGAGATCACGCTGCTCCGTACCCTGAACTCCGACGCGCTCAGAAGCTTCCAGAGCATCATCTCCGCCCCACCGGTCTTCAGCCCGGTGATGACGTGGCAGATACTGGGTGTCCCTGTCATCCGCGAGGCCGAAATGCTCTCCAAGGCCTCGGCAGGTCAGCCAAGGCTCTCCGGCGGGCGGCCACAAATTCCTCATATCGACCAGGTTCCCGTGCTCTGACCAGCTCGAGGTTGAGTGACACAACAATCACGGCGATCGCTAACAATCCACCCAGAATTGCTCCAAGAACACTCTTCCAGATCGTGCCCCGGCCGTCTCGCTGCTCAGGCGGGCGGGGAGCCTCTACCACTGTCAGCACTGGTGTGTCCCTGACCTCTTCAATTCGCGCCTGCTCATACGCTTGAGCAAGTGTGGTCGCAATCTGCTGTCGAAGCGCGACCTCTCGCGCCAGCCGCTCCTGTTCGAACGTCAGTTGTGCGGAACTGCGGTATTCCCGATTGCGCGTGAGAAACTCCTCCAATCGATCCTCAGCAGACCTCAGTTCTGAACGAACCTCTGCGAGACGCCGTTCCGTAAACTCGCGCTCGGCAGATGCCTGGCTCTGCCTTGCAACACGGTTATACCGGTCGAGTAGTTCGAGCAGCCTGGCATTAACCTCCGCGGCCAAGACTGGATGATTGGCCCTCACCTCGAGTTCGATAATGCCGCTCTTCGGATTGGTGTACGTACTGACGTTCTTGAGCAGACGCTTCCGAGCCCTGAGCAGCCTCTGCATCGAATCGCCACCAATGGGATAGAGGTCGAGCAGAGTCGAACGAACCAGCCCACTATCAACGGTGAATGTGTAGGTAGCCACGAGTGCAGAATCCATCACCTCGCGAGTTCGTACGAGCTGCTCGAAAAATGCAGGCCCCTCGGTCACCTCGTTCGTTGGTAGGCTCAGCCCCAGCTGGGCAGCGAGACCTGAGACTGATGCCGCTGCCCGTCGAGAGCGAGGAAAGAATTCTGATACAGCGGTGTAAGTCGGCTGGCTCAGGAGCGAAAGTAACGCGACCAACGCGCCCGCCACTGCCGCGCTACCAACCACAACCCTGCTCTGCCGCAAGACCGCAATCATGGCATTGAGGTACGGGAAGGACGGTTCAAGCCTCCTGACATGCGGCGGTAGACTCTCCATCGTCTTGTTACCTCTCAGCCAAGATCCAGCGGGATCCTACTCTCGACCAAGCTAGGATGAATGCGTGAGCGCGACACCTTGTCTCAACCACAGCAGCGTCAGAGCCAGGAAGGGATAGGCATACTTGAACATGAAAGGCTCCTTCAGTTCGACAACGAACATGACGCCAATCAGTGCCCCCAAGAGTGGCTCGTAATGGGTCCTCGCCCAGAGAAGGGAGGTTAGCATTAGCATCATTGCGTAGAACACTGTGGCCATCGGCAGGCCGAGGGCGAAGTAGGTCTCGATGTAACCGCTGTCATTTCCGGAAGCGTTCCTGACCCGATCGGGAGCGGCCACGAGTCCGGTTCCGAGCACCGTTTCAACATTTAGAGCCGGCACCGGCTGGCTCAGGAGCTCCCGGAAAGAGGCCTCCTGGCGTCCTTCGAGAAAGAGGCGAACATCGCGCTCAAGACTTGCTGGCAGTTTGGGATTCACGTCTGTTAAGGCTGTGACTATGCGGCCACCGATTAACGCGACGACGATAACTACAGTCGTTGCAATACCCGCATAGCGCATCAGCGTCCCGACGCCTCCAGTGAGCGCAAAGACCAGCACGAACACTAGGGCCATTTGCATTCCTGTTCGTGCAACCACCAAAGTCGATAATGCATTGGCGACGCCTGCGATACCGAACAACAGGCGCTCCCTTGCTCGTGGCGCAAACCTAACTCCATACAGAGCCGTGAAGACGCCCAGGCCCTGAATCAGCGAGAGCGCCGCCCCAGCACCATTGCTAAACCCCGGGGGCTGGAATCCTGAGGTGAGAGGGACATTGCCCCCCTGTATCACAAGACTACTTAGCCATTCCCGGTAGCCCGCACTGGCGAAGCTGTAACCGATAAAGAGGGACTGCAACGTCACCGCAGCAGTGAATGCCTCGACGAAGCGCAGAATCTCCAAACGGCAAGCGACGGCGACGACCAGCCCTCCGACCCCGGCAAACAACGCCAAGTGGATCAGCCGGGACAACTGGGTGAAGTCCGCAAAGCTGGCCGACACGTACAGTACGCACTGATAGAGTGTAACGATGGCGAACAGTGCTGATTCCACCCAATGGATTCGGAGAAAGGCAATGACCTCCTCGACCCCGCGTCGACCGGTCCAAAGGAGGAGAAGAAGGAGTGCGACCCTTCCCGTACTAACTGACGGCGCCACGAGGAAGCTAACGTTGTAGAGCAGTCCGAAGACCGCTAGAACCAGCCCCAGAGACCGGCCCGCCTCCTTCATACGGCACTCCGCGAACCGACCTGGCGCCACTGTGCTTCACAAAGCCCACACATCCACGCTGAAACCAGTGCAGCGCCAGCATATACTCCTACCGTTACCCATGCGGCGCCTACGATGCCACTCATCGGAACCACTATCAGATTACCGCCAAGACTTGCGAGTCCGAGCGCAAGGGAAAGGACGGAAATCGTCAAGAATCGGCCACGCCCAACCCACTGTGGGAGCGTCAGCGTCGCCAAGGCGCTCCCCAACATCGAGAGCAGAAGAATCCGGAACACGGTGCTTGCGGGCGCAAACCGCTCCCCAGCAATCATCGTGATCCCCCACGGGGATAGGATTGCAGCCAATCCACCCCCCAAGAGAAGAATCCCCATGATCGCGGGCACCATGCGACGCTGACTCGTCCAGGCGCCATCGGGCCCCAGAGTGGCTACACGACCAGAAAGCACGAGGGCGGCAGCCTGTGGAAGAATTCCAAAAAGCCCCACCAGCTGCACTGCGAGTTGGTACAATCCCGTTTCGCGGCCTCCGAGAAAATGGTTGACCACAAGAACCCCGGAGGACGTCGCCAGCACACCCCCGATGAAGTTTGGATGTAGCCGCAATGCCCCCTTTATCAACTGTGCCGCCGTCTCGGGGCTACCGCGAACAGATCGCTGTGCCGCGCGGGATAACAGGCGCAAAGTGGTCAGTGCGAGAACCGCCTGACCGGCAGCCACTCCGACAAGAACCGCAGGTATCCCACCACCGACTCCCCAAGCCAACAGGATCGCTAGCAACGTAACCGTGCGCCCTACAACTAACGCCTGGCTATAGACGTCAACCCGCTCGACAGCCCCGAGCAACGCGCTGCTGTACTGTTCCCAGATTAGAAATGGCAGATTAGCGAACCCGATGATAAGCAACAGGGGCGATTGGACGTGGAAAACACGCCCCCCACTGACGTGATATAGGAAGAGTACGCTCAGCCAAGTCACCAACGTGAGGCACGCGCACAGACTAAGCAAGCTGCCCAAGACTGAGGGAAGCCATTCTTCCCCGCGCCGTTTCGTTGCAAGGTGCAGGGCCACCGGCCCCAGGCTCATCCCTGCGACGGAAGAGGCAAAGGTTACCCACGTGGTGACTGCCGCGATAATCCCACGACCTTCAGGTCCCAGCCACCGCGCCGTAACGCTTAGGGACACAAGTGAAGCCAGGGTGCCGTATATCTGGCTTGCGCTAACCCACCCCACACCCCGCCATAGTTCCTTCACTCCTGGCCTTGCTCCCCAGCGCCGTGGTCACGGTCGATCCATGCTCGCTCCCTTGCCAAGGTTCGGTTGATAACCGCCCGTCGGTAACCCTTGGCAAGGCGCTCGAGCAAAGAAGGCAACGCTCGCAAACGGTAGCACAGCTGGTGCCGACGGTTCACCCAGACCCCGTATCCGGCGCTTTGCTCGATCGCGTGACGGAAGTCAGAATGACGTCCTGCCTCCAAGTGACGGATGGCGGCGAGGTACCACACCCTCGCGGTCCCAAACGCGATTGCTGAACTCGACGCGCCCAGGCCAGCAGCTCGTTCAAGCGTGTAGAGTTCATCCTTGAGAAGCCTCTCGTAGGCATAGGCGGAGGAGGCCGTCATGCTCTCTCGATGCTTCCGATATTGCCCCAACATCTCCCCGAGAAACCCAACCTCGCCTGTGCGTGCATTCTGCATATGATGCAACCAGTCAACCATGTACGCCACGCAAGGGTCGAGTCCCTCGGCCGGCAACGCTGACCGCCTCAACATCTTCGAGCTATGGCAATAGACGGTCCCGTGCCGGACCAGATCATCGAGCGTCCGGACCGCAGGATCCCCCTCACGATTGAAGCTCCCGATGGTTAGCCCCGTGTCACCGTCGAAAACGCGCATGTTGTGAAAACAAAGGGCCACGTCAGGGTGGGCCCTTAGGTAGGCGACCTGTCGCTGCAGCTTCTCGGGAAGCATCAAGTCGTCCCCGTCCAAGTAGGCGATAAACTCGCCACGGCTCGCGACAAGCACAGACCAAGCATTTGCACGGAACCCAAGATTGTGAGGATGCAGGATTGGCCGAATAATCCCGGGGTACCGGGTGGCGTACCTAACCACAACATCCCGGGTGCCGTCTGTAGAGGCGTCATCACCTACGACAATTTCAAACGGGAACTGTGTTTCCTGCAGCAGGACGCTGTCGAGGCAAGGCCCAAGAAAACGCACGTGGTTGTAGGTGACCACCGCGACAGAAACAAGTGGCGCGGGAAGGTCGGTGTCAGTTTGCATAAGCATTGTCTCAAGCCACGGGCTTCAAGTGAGCCCCACTCGTGAACACCCGCAGAAAGCTTCCCAGCAACCATGCCACCGTGATTCAGGGCAATGGCGGATACGCTCGACGCCTGTTTAGTTTCTGCCTTCTCGATCGCGATTGCAACCAAGGGCTAACAGGTACGCAGGATGGGCAACACAGTCACGTCGGGACTACGTTCGCGATGAACACTTATGCTGCTCTGAGGTCTCTGTGGCGGAATCTGCCCCAGGGAATGCGTCTGCGCCTCCTAAGTTCTCCAGCTCTCCGCGCAATCGTTCTCAGGCTCAGGTCCACAATCGCCGGCCACAACGACCTTTACGATCCTACGTACTACCAAGAGGTTGATCGGCAAGCAACCGCCTCGGCTCCCATGATTGCCAGCTCGATAGTCAGCCTCTTTTCACCCCAGAGGGTGCTCGACGTTGGGTGTGGCACCGGCGCGCTACTGTCCCAGCTTGAGCAACATGGGGTTTGCGGAGTCGGTCTCGAGTATTCCGATGCTGCTCTCCTGTACTGCAGTGAACGCGGTGTGACCGCAAAGAAGGTCGATCTCGAAAAACTCTGCCTTACGGGGGGAGAGCCCTGGTTGGAACGCGCCGTCTTCGACGTAGTCGTTTCTATGGAGGTAGCCGAACATCTGCCTTCCGTTCTCGCGGCTCCCTTCGTAAGCCTCCTCTGTCGCCATGGCCGCGCTGTGGTCTTCACCGCTGCGACACCCGGGCAGGGCGGAACCGATCATGTTAACGAGCAACCACATGAGTATTGGATCGACAAGTTTGTGCAGAGAGGATTCAGCTACGATGAAGACTGCTCCCTCGCCTGGCGCGCCCAGTGGGCTGAAGCGAACGTAGCGTCATGGTATGTCAGGAACGTAATGTTGTTCCGGGCACCATAATCCAGCCTTCTCGAGTCTCAACCGGAAAGCCACGCTTGGAACATAAGAAGATTCCACAATGGATATTGGCGATTTCGGGTGCCGCTTTGGTGTTGCTGCCACTTGCACCACACCATCTCTGGATCGAAATAGCCTTCTTCTCTGAGCCGGCTGGGTGCGAGCAGACTTTCGGCCCACTCCCTAAGCGGACCGCGAAGCCAACTGTCGATCGGTACCCCGAAGCCCATCTTGCGCCGCTCCACCAAGGCCCGTGGAACGTAACGGTCTAGGATAGCACGAAGAGCCCACTTGGAACGCCCGCCTCGAAGTTTGAGCCGCAGCGGCAACCGCCACACAAACTCCACTACGCGGTGATCGAGAAAGGGCGCCCGGGCTTCCAGACTAACCGCCATGGATGCCCGGTCCACTTTCACCAGAATGTCATCTGGGAGATAGGTACGGCTATCAAATAGCATCATGCGCTCCACCAAACTGACCCGAGGAAGGTCGGGGCCTGCTGAAAGCCAAGTCCCCGGTTCGTCGGCGTCCAGCAGGATTTCACTGGGAGGGTCCCAATTCGACACCAGCGTCCGATACATTGTGTCCGGGGAGCTCATGGACAGAATCCTCGCAGCCTTGTGCAGCCGGTCGCCCGCGAGAGGTACCCTGAAACGCAGTGGTAGGCCTCGCTGGGCCGGGGCGAGCAAGACCTCCCAAGCACTAGGGGACACCGATTGAATCGCCTTTCCAGCGCCCCGACGCATCCACATGGGAATGGGAGCGAGGGCTCGCCAAAAGCGGCGGCCAAGCGAATACCGCTCGTAGCCAGCGAACATTTCGTCCCCACCGTCTCCAGATAAAGCGACGGTGACGTGCTGGCGCGCCATCTGGGCCACCAGATACGTCGGGATCTCCGACGAGTCGCCGAACGGCTCATCATAGATCATGGGGAGCTTCGGAATGACAGCACGTGCTTGCTCGGGCGTCACGTAGAGCTCAGTGTGGGCGGTCCCTAGGTGCCGGGCAATGGCTCTTGCGTGCTGCGCCTCATTGTAACTCTCGTCCTGAAAGCCGATGGTGAACGTCCGCACTGGCCTCTGACTCTGAGCCTGCATCAGAGCTACGACGGTCGTCGAATCGATGCCACCAGAGAGGAACGCCCCCAGGGGAACATCAGCAAGCATCTCTTCGGCAATGGTACGCCGAAGCCGCGCCTCAAGCTGGTCGACAAGCTCGTCGTCGCTCCCGGAAAGAGGGGTTTCCATTCCTTGCTGGACAACCTCGGTGAGAGACCAATAGGTTGTCGTGCTCATTGCCCCTGCCACAGACACGGTAAGAATCGTGGCCGGTTCCAACTTGCGAAGTTCTGTGTAAATACCGCGAGGTGCGGGAACGTAGTTGTACCTCAAGTAGAGCGCCAACGACCCACGGTCGATCTGGCCATTCCAGGCAGGATGGACCTTCAGAGACTTCAGCTCCGAGCCAAATAGGAGAGTTCCTTTGCAAAGCGCATAGTAGAGGGGTTTCTCGCCGATTCTGTCTCGCCCCAGATGCATTACTCTCTCCACCCGGTCCCACAGCACAAACGCGAACATTCCTGCTAGCCGCTTGGTGCCCTCGACTACCCCGTACCGCTCGAAGACAGCCAGCATGATCTCGGTGTCCGAGTGCCCCCGAAAGCGGGTCCCACGGGCCTCCTCTTCCTGCCGAAGTTCGCAAAAATTGTAAATCTCACCATTATAGATGAGGATGAACCGGCCACTCACCGACACCATTGGTTGGTGGCCCTCGGGGGAAAGATCGAGAATGGAGAGACGGCGGTGTCCGAGAGCAATCCCGCTATCGGGGTCGAGCCATTGACCGGAATCATCCGGCCCGCGGTGACGGATTGCCTCCATCATCCTGTGAAGAACGGCTTCGGCATCTGACGTTGCCGATGTCAAGTCCCAGAAGCCGGCTATACCGCACATTACGCAGTGCCCCGACGAGCCACACTGCGCGTAGGAGCCAGCGGAAAGACCTCTATCGCACTCACCATCCCTATCAGCCCAATAAGCGTCAAGAGAGAGCCTCCTTCTGCCAGCCAAGCGAAAGGGACAGCAGCGAGCGGAACGTTCACTCAGCGTCAGCGTCTACTAACTGGCGGGGTAACGTGCGCCAATCGCTGAGAGCAAGCGAGAAGACGCTGCTTAGGCGCGAGCTACCATGAAAAGCGCTGAAGGGTGTACCTGGCCACCGAAGCATGGACGCTACTGCCCTGCGCCCACGGCCTGCTACTATTAGCCTATGAACCCCTACAAGAAGGCCTTCCCGCGCTCGCTCCTCCTGATCGCAGCGGTCATTGCAGCCCCTAGTTGGGCGCACATGTCGGGATCTGTTGCGGTTCAATCACCCCCGCCGAAAAAACTCATCGAGTTCGGCTGGGATCGCCCTAGTCCGGCCTTTGTCGCATCCCATATAGCGAGCATGGAGCTTCGGCCTTTCGACGGCGTGGTTATTCAGTTCAGCACGGGACCCCGCGTGTTCCGCCGGACAACGGTGGACACCACAACCCTTGCTCGCGATGCGTTACTCCTTCAGGGGGTATCGTTCTCCAAGTTCACCGACAACTTCGCCTTGATCAATCTCACCCGCGACTCAACGTGGGACTGGTTCAGCGACGCCGATTGGGCGGCCACCCTTCGGAATATCAGCTGGTATGCGAGGGCCGCTAAAGTCGGCGGCCTTAGGGGTATCGTGCTCGACTACGAGGCATATGGCCCGAGCCCGTGGGCGTATCCCACAACGCAGGGGCAGTCTTTCGAGCAATATGCCACGCTGGTTCAGGCAAGGGGTCGGCAGTTCATGTGGGTACTACAGAGTGCGTTTCCGAACGTCACCGTCTTGACCCTTTTTCAGCTGAGCTTCTTGGATTCGCTTGCTGTCTTGCCCGACGAGCGAGAACGGTCGGCTGGTCTTGAGCGCGATCCGTACTCCCTGTTGCCGGCATTCGTCGCCGGCATGTTAGAGGCTGTCCAAGGGAGATCTCGCCTTGTGGACGGTAACGAGCGTGCGTACTACTACCCAGACAGCATCGCCTTTCAAATTGGGGCACGGTACATCCGCGAGGGAGCACTCAGCCTAGTCGATCCCAAGCTCCGTGCCATCTATCGAGACCGTGTCCGAGTCGGGCATGGCATTTTTCTCGATTATCTGCTCGGCATTTTTAAGTGGGCCCATGATACCGTGGCCAAGCGAGTCCCACCAGAGAATCGCGTCCGCTGGGTCGAACATAATGCTTACTACGCACTCAAGTCGAGTGATGAATACGTATGGCTCTACTCCCAGAAGGTGAACTGGTGGAGCGACGACACGCTCCCGAGTGGCATCTCAGAGGCGTTGGATAACGCTAGGAGGTTAGTTGCAAACTCCGCTCCCTTACCCTTTAAGTCCCAAGACTTATTCATCAAGGCCCAGTAACTAGGCGGGTATGGAGCCCATGAAGATCCTGGTCACGGGAGCGGCTGGATTCATAGGATCCCATCTCGCCGAGCGACTCGCCGGTGAAGGGCATTCCGTCGTCGGTATCGATGCCTTCACCGACGCCTACCCTCGGGCTATAAAGGAAGCCAACGCGAACGCGCTCGTCACCTCCGGTGTCGCGGTACGGGAACTCGACCTCGCCTCCGACCCCCTGGAACCGCTCCTTCGCGATACCGAGATCGTCTATCATCTCGCCGCCCAGCCGGGCATCGCCGCCAGCACGCCCTTCGAGGTCTACCTTCGCAACAACATCGTCGCCACCCACCGGCTGCTCCTGGCCGCGACAACCGCCCAGCGACTTCGGGGGTTTCTCAACATCTCGACCTCATCGGTCTACGGGAATGAAGCCGTGGGAAGCGAAGACGCCGAGCCTCGGCCAACCTCCTATTACGGGGTCACCAAGCTGGCCGCGGAGCAGCTCGCCCTCTCTTACCATCGGGGAGGCCGGTTCCCGGTCAGCTCCTTCCGGCTCTTCTCGGTATACGGCCCCCGGGAGCGCCCAGAGAAGCTGGTCCCCCGACTGATGCACGCCATGCTCAACAAAGAGGAGTTCCCCCTTCATCAGGGCAGCGATCGCCACGTCCGAAGCTTCACGTATGTGAGCGACATCGTGAATGGCCTGATCGCCCCACTCACCATGCTGGACCGCTGCATGGGGGAGATCTTCAACCTGGGAACTGAATCCGCGGAAACGACCGGAACCGTGATTCGGCTGGTCGAGGAGCTCGCAGGCAGGCCGGTCCGCATCAAGGAATGCCCACCCCGCCCCGGGGACCAGGCCATTACCACGGCCGACATTCGGAAGGCTCGGCGGGTCTTAGGATTCGAGCCGAGTACCCCGCTCAGGGAGGGCCTGGCCCGGACCATCGCCTACTTCACGCAGGAAGCTACCCGACAGTCTGTCGAACGCCGGAAGGGGTAGCGGATCCCTACGGGACGCATTACATTGTGAAATAATTCACAAGTGTATTTTTATACTCCCCTGCCGCGGCGCGCCTTGCCCCGACGGGCAGTATTGGTACACACTATGGCAGATCCGGCTCGACCGGTTGCCTGAACCACGACCAAGGAGAACGCCGCGCATGGCCACCGTCAGCAAACCCGCCTCCGCCAACGCGACCTATCCCGCCGCTGAAGTCGCCAAGCTCCTGGCTCCGCCCGAAAAGGAGAACCCGGCCGACAAGCTGCGCCGGCTGCTCCACGAGGCCCGCGACCGCAAGTCCTACCTCCACACCGCCGGCGCCTACGACGCCTACACCGCGGCCATCATGACCCGGCTGGGCTTCAAGGCCCTCTACGGTAGCGGTTGGCAGCTGGCGGCCACCTGGAACATGTACCCGGACATCGGCGTCTACCACTCCCACCAGATGGTGGAGCTGGTCCACCAGATGTGGAAGGGAATCGAAGGCGCCCGCCATACCCACTGGTACGACACCAATGGCAAGGAGCTGCTCGGTGTGCCCCCGGCATTCGTGGACATGGAAGCCGGGTTCGGCGGGCCGACTCAGACCTTCGCCCTGGCCACGGAGTTGATCCGGGCCCGGGCCGGTGGCGTTCACCTGGAGAACCAGGACCCCGCCAACCGGACCTGCGGCCACATCATCAACGTGGGCGCCTCCAAGCGAAACAAGGTGCTGGTCCCCCGCGACCAGTGGATCGCCAAGCTCAAGGCCATCAAGGCCGCCTCGGAGGCGATGGGAACCAACCTGGTGATGATCGCCCGGACCGACTCGGTAGATGGCGCCCTGCCGGACCAGGATCCGGGTGGCGTGCAGATGGCGGTCGAGGATGGCTGGGAGGCCGCCGAGCTGGGCGCCGACGTGATCTGGGCCGAGTTCAACAACACCGAGATCGACCAGCCCCAGGCCTTCGCCGAGGGGATCCGGAAGTACTATCCCAACCAGATGCTGGGGTTCAACCTGTCGCCGTCACTCTACTTCGGGAAGGCCAAGAAGGCGGGGAAGCTGATCACCAACGAGCAGCTGGGCGCGCTGGGATACACGCTCCAGTTCTCAACCCTCTTCAACTTCCGGACGGCCGGTCTGGCCCTCGAGAAGGGGCTCAAGAAGTTCATGGCCCACGGGGTCGAGGCG
>Ga0335085_10006561_pt1 | contig 18310 bp, 14 predicted proteins | sample Lox_Sample_45_FD_206712 | JGI IMG/M metagenome (GOLD analysis project Ga0335085, IMG submission 206712) | Soil microbial communities from Loxahatchee National Wildlife Refuge, Florida, United States - Lox_Sample_4.5 | ecosystem: Environmental > Terrestrial > Soil > Wetlands | place: USA...
ATTCGCCATTGGTCTAGTACTCATTGTGTTCGCACTAACAGGCATCCAGTGGATCAAGCAGCGCCATCTTGTGGTTTCCATTCTGAAGAAACTCCAGCAGCAAACCGCATCGGAAGAAGATCACTCGCAGATTTGAATCTGTCCTCAACGAGGGAGAAGCCGAATGTCAAAGCCACGCGCAATCTCGATGAATGTTACCATCAATGCGAAGCCGTCAGAAGTATTTCAGGCGCTCACCGATTCGAAACATATAGTGAAATGGTCCGGCCAAAAGGGAAAGGTCGAAGCAACGATCGGCGGCAAGTTCGAGCTATTTGATGGATGGGTCAAAGGTAAGGTGCTTGCTTTCCAGGAAGGGAAAGCGCTTTCCTACACGTGGCATCCGGACGATTGGGACGACGATGTCGAGCCGTCCATCGTACGGTTTGCATTTTCCCGCGCAAAGGCGGGGACAAAAATCCTTCTCAAGCATTCCGGATTCCCGGATGAGCAAGCGCGAAAAGAACACCAAGGTGGGTGGAAAAAACATGTATTCGAACCCCTGAAGGGATTCTTCGAATCTCGCTGAACCGGGAGAGAATTCGGTTCTCAGTTACTTGCGAGATTTCACAGAAGGGGATGTGCCTTCGTTACTCTCATCGTAGTATGAGTCGCTGTCTCCCGTCAACCACCAATACGAGCTTGGAATTCCGCATGCAGTATGCTAACTCCAGCCTTTAGGCTGGAGGTCTCGAACAAGTAACAAAGTGGGACTTCTGCCCTGAAAGAGAGGGCATCATGTCGTACGTCCGGGTTTGGATTCACTCGGTCTGGGGAACAAAAAACAGAGAGCATTTTCTCACGCGAGATAATCGTCCGGCTGTTATCGACCATATCAAAAAGAACGCGAAGAAGAAAGGGATTCATATTGACAGGCTCAACGGCGGTGCTGAACATCTGCATTGCCTGTTTGGTCTTAATGCTGACATGACGATTGCGAAAGCATTGCAATTGATCAAGGGTGAATCCGCTTATTGGATGAACAAAGAAAGGCTCGTCCTTTCGAAGTTCGAGTGGGCGGATGAATATTTTGCCGTCTCGGCCAGTGAATCGGCGCTCGACAACGTGCGGATGTATATTGACAATCAAGAAGAGCATCACAGAAAGACGCCCTTCGCTGAAGAAGTGGACAAGTTCATGCAAACATATAAGCTTGAACATCAGGGCTGAAGCCGACCGCGCGAGAACTTACTTTTTTCCGCCATAAATGGCGGAGTTAACACATCGAGATATCCGCACATAGAGTCTTATGTTGGCACTTCGGTGTCTTGACGGACGAAGAGGTGCGACGGTACTGTGAATCCTTTTGCAGCACTTGAAATTTTTCCACGTGAATTTTATCCGACAAAAGAGTATACTTGCACACTCTACAAACAAGGGAGAAATCTTGGAATTTCATGCACGGTATCTCGCTGCCTTTTTCGCGGTCTTGTTACTCATCGCAGGATGTTCTGCACCCACGACACAGAAGAATGCGACAAATGCTCCGCGTGAGCCTGACCTGACACTTCAGGTGGCAAGTCTCAATCTCTCAGGATTCGGCAAACGATTCGAAAAAAATGAAATTAATAAGTTCTCAAGGTCTCTCAAGAAAGAGCAGATCGATATTCTCTCTGTCCAGGGAATCACTCGATACCCGGGAGTCGAAAGCAGGGTGGATTTTGTCAATGAATTGGTGGCAAAATCGGATATGCGCTACACCTTCGGCGAGATGTTCAACAATTCGGGACGCCAGTCCGGCAATGCCATCTTCAGTTCGTATCCGATGCGCAACACGCACAACGATGCATTCGACGGAGTACGGTCTGCGACGTTTGAAGCTGCCCTCCAGGCATCCGTTGACGGAGGCGTCAAGGATGTGATTGTCGTAAGTACGACGCTGCCCCCGAAAGCACCAGAGGCGGACGAGTCGGCGTGTATCGGATTGATAGAAAAAAAGAGTGTCGCGCTCCCCAATCAACCGATGATTGTAACCGGCAACCTCCCTCTTTCAACCAGCGTCCGTGATAAAGGTTCCTATGAAGATGTCGCAGAACCGTCGAAGAAGGGGAAGGAACCGGACGCGCACACTCGAATATGGTTTACGAACGACGGCTCATTGAAATTGCTCGGTACGCGGACTGTCGAGACAGAATTCGGACCGATGTTGGTTGCACAATTCGGCTTATTCCGATAGATTCCTGCCACATCAGATTACCGGTTGAATATTTCTTCTCTCAAAAGAATTCGTCTCAAAATCACCGTGCTGTCACCCTGAACTCGTTTCAGGGTCTGGTACTTGCCGAAGATCGGATGCTGCACAGATTAAGAGCGATGCAGGGTGTTTTGAGAAGCATAGAACGAAGTGAACATTATGTGGATTTTTGATCACACGCTCCTGGAAATTGTCATTCGCACGGCGATCATCTATCTCGCCGTGCTGGTTGGACTGCGATTAACAGGGAAGCGAGAAGTCGGTCAAATGACTCCGTTCGATCTGGTGCTCTTGATCCTGATTGCCAATTCCGTGCAAAACGCGATGACTGGGCCGGACACCTCCGTCACGGGTGGAATCGTCGCTGCAGGAACCCTTCTCCTTTTGAATTTCATTGTTTCCCATCTCGTCTTCCGCAACAGAAGATTCCGGCGACTGGTCGAAGGCACACCGACAATACTTGTTCGCGATGGGCAATTTGTCCTCAAGAATCTCGCCAACGAACACATTGCGCCCGACGAAATCCGCCAGGCTTTGCGCGAGCACGGCATCTCCGCTGTCGAAGAGGTCAGCGTTGCCGTGCTCGAAGTGGACGGTTCGATCAGTGTTCTGAAAAAAGACGAACTCCCTTCCAAAGAACAACCGCACCATCGCTTCAGATTTCATCATTTGAAACACGGCTGAGGTTTTCCCCCGACCATTCGCGGTTTTTCTGAAGCAGGTGTAAATTCTTCTTGACAATCCCACAGGAATAGACTACGTTTGCATTGTCGGCGGTAGTGGGGAGGGGGAAATATTGCCGACCCCCCCAAGGAAGCATTTCTCCGCTCGCGAGCATTCCAGAATCGCCGCTCTTCCCGGTATCCAACCCTCGCGGTGCAGTTACCATTGTAGTCCAATCCACTTACAAGCTGTGAAGGCGCTCCGCTCCTGGATAACCAATTCCCGCGCAGCTCCGAACCTATGTTGTCCCGGGAGCTGACCCGCCCCCGCCAGAACGCAAGGCGGGCTGGCGAAGGATCGAAGTCATTTGGCCAGACGGGGCTCCCGTTCAGCCTCAAGGAAACGGCCGCCGATGTGTTGCTGTTGACGCAGAAGAGCCGGTTAGGAAGACGCAAGCGATGCAAAGAACTTTTCTGAAGCTGCAAAGGGCCGGAAAATGGCGCGAAGCGTTGGCAAGGTCTTGCATTGGTCTTTTTGGCGATTGCGAGTCATCGAAAATATCCGGAAGCGCAGGAAACGTCTTGCATTCGGGTTTTTCACACTTGCACCGGTCTGAACATTGACCGGGATAGACGAGAAAGTCTTGCAATGGACTTATTGACCTCTGTCTTCATCTAAACAATGACCGGAAGGAACGTGAAGGTCTTACATTGGTTCTTTTGGCCGTTGCATTCGCGCGAAAAACGGCAGGAACAAGCCGGATGGTCTTGCATTCGATCGTTGGAGTGTTCCATTGCTCCGAAAAATGACGGGAAGAAACGATGCGGTCTTCCATGCGACGTTTCGGCTGTTGCAATGCTCTGAAAAATGGCAGGAAGAAACGTAAATGGTTCTGTTCAGAAAAGTGTGTTCGGGATGGGTTTGAAGGGTTGGAGTCCTGGAGTGTGAGGGGGCTCGGAGAGGGAGGTCGGTTGGTACTGCCGGGAATCCGGTGGTGCAGCGATACCTAAATCACCGATGTCTTACATATTACCAAGGTGCTGCTATGACAGCAAACCAAGCCAATAAATATTCCATGTATACCGGTACCGTAAAGGTGTTGCGGGACAATATGCCGAAGACCGCGGCCATTCCGGCCTTTTCGACATCGCTTGAGCGGATGGATGCACTGGTAACGCAGATCCGGGACAAAGACAAGGAGCGGATGGGAAAGACCCCGGGGAAGATCGCGGCCAAGGATGAAGCGGAGGACGCTCTGATGATTGCGACGGTCATCATCGCTTCGGGGCTGAGTGCTTATGCGCGAAGCAAAGGAAATACGCAATTGCAGGAAGCGTCACACGTTTCGGAAAGCTCGCTGCGCCGGATGCGCAGCAACGAGCAAATCAACATTGCCAAGCTCACGTACGATCTTGCCAAAGCGAACCAGGAAGGGCTCGCTGCCTTTGCGATCACGGCAACGATGCTTGACGATTTGAGGTCGCGGATCGCATCGTACGATGCGTGCCTGAAAGAAGTGGCCAGCGGAGTGGCGGAGCGGGTAGGAGCGCGGACGGCAGTGAGCGATCTGTTCATCCAGGCGGACGAAGTTATACGAGAAGAGCTGGACCCGATGATGCAGATCTTCCGTGTGACGGACCCCGAGCTCTATAACGACTACCGGGCTGCGAGGGTGATCAAGGACGTTGGGGTACGACACAACAAGGCAGGTCAGCCGGCAGCACCCGCGCCAGGACAGCCGAACTAATCCGTCCCCGGTTTCCCTGCGGGCGAAACGGCGATTCCATCGTAGGGACGCATCGCGATGCACCGCGCGTGAGGGTTCAATATATAGAACCCTTACGAAGAGGATGGCGGTGAGCCGTTGTAGTTGTCATCGCAAGTGAGCAGATCAAGCCTCGGATCATCCGGGGCTTTTTTTATGTTCAAGAAATGATCTTCTCATCCTTGACAATCCAAAGGAATACCGGGTTTCAGGTATTGCGTTCCCCAAGTCAGAACTCTATGTCACAAGCAAAAGTATCTGATTGAAGTATGATAGAGTTCAATATGATGAGCAAAGAGTTAATTAGGTACGAGTATTTGAACAGAGAATCGAATTGTCATGTTTTTGAAAACGAACTATCCGTACTCGCACGGATACCCCCATCCGTACTCAAGCGTATTGCGCTTTGAATCGATAGGAGCTACCATATAACAGCGTCAAAATATGAAGCGCGAGACTGTGGGACTCGTGTTGGGGAAAGCAAGATTGAGGAGCCTCCGGATTCGCGAAAGCGACAATGAAGGCTTTGTTGTTTGCGGTAGATAAAATAGGTTCGAGAAAAAAACGAGCAGAGGGGTGTATCTCTATGAAGAAGGCAATTGTTATAATTAGTTTCCTCGCCGTGGTAGCGAATGCGCAGTGGTTGCCCAGCGGAACGCCCGTTTGCGATACAAGCGCCAACGCCGGCATCGAACCATTATCAAGAATTGCTCCAGATGGTGTCAAAGGAGCAATAATCTGCTGGCGGGATATTCGGAATGGCACATATGATATCTATGCTCAGCATGTTGATAGCATGGGAAAGTCTTTATGGCAGCGCAATGGGATCCCAATCGTAGTTGCGGCAAACAATCAGGACTTTCCTAGAATCATTTCTGATAGGCGGAATGGTGCGTTCATCGCGTGGGAAGATTCACGTTCGAATTCGAACACGTTCGTCTACGCACAGAGAGTTGACCAAACAGGCAATGCGTTGTGGCAGCAAAATGGGATTAAAGTGGCGGATGCTGGAGGACTCTACATTTCAATTGCTAATGATGATTCAGATGGCTTGGTGGTGGCATGGAACTTCCTCGATGGAGTATCGAGAGACGATGTCGCTGTCCAACGGCTGAATGGTTTTGGCAATCGGATGTGGGGAGACAGCGGTGTGGTGCTGACAAACCGACCTACTTCAGTGTCATCTAATGATGTTGGCGTTGTCGCTGACGGTACCGGAGGAGCTATTGTAGCTTGGATAGAAGGAGGGAGTTCCTATGCCCAGCATGTCGACAACTCAGGTAAAACGTGCTGGATTTCAAATGGCGTGCAGCTCAGCGATACTTCCAAAAGCGCCTTTGGAGTTGCAATATGTAGCGATACCCATGGGGGGGCCATAGTCAATTGGAATTACGCTGACGGTAGTGGATCAGTTCAGAAAATAGATCACGAGGGAAGAGTTCTCTGGGGCCAGTGGGGGGTGACGCTTCCTGTCAGTGGTTCAGGCGGCGAGCGAAGAAATACTCCGGACGGCAGAGCTGGAGCGTTCATAGGTGATGGGCTCTATATTCAACATTTTGATAGCTTGGGGGAAAAAATATGGGGAGAGAATGGAACTGCATACTTCGACACTCTCGGCACGACAAATTCATCTCAGTTAAGTGATGGCAACCAAGGGGTTTTCAACTTTACGGAGGCCGATAACATATCGAAAGGCACGGGTGGTATCGCATTCGTACTGGCTCAATGGATAGATGGATCAGGAAAGATCCGATTTGGAATGAGAGGAATCAAGGTTACAAGTGGGCTTGACACAGGGTATCAGTTTTGGCCTGCGGCTGTTGATGATGGGTCGGGAGGTGCAATCGTGAGCTGGGATGACTTCCGAAATGGTTATGCGGCCATTTATGCTGCGCTCGTCGATACAAGTGGAGTTGTCACCAACGTTCACCAACAACGGATGTCCGCCCCATCGTCCTTCCAATTGAAACAAAATTATCCGAATCCTTTCAATCCTGAAACGACAATCGAGTATTTCCTCCCAAAGAGAGAGTTGGCAATACTCAAGATCTTTGATTCTCTCGGACGTGAAGTCACAACACTTATGAATCAAGAACAATCGCCCGGCATAAAAACAATCATTTGGAAGGGGGTTGATAGCAAAGGACAAAGGGTAGCTTCTGGCATTTACTTCTACCAACTTATAACACCGGATCAGAAGGACACAAAGAAAGCGATTTATCTCAAATGACAATGGGAGGGTAAAAATCATGAGAAAATTCTCTTATTCTTTATTCATATGCTGCATATTCTTCAGCATACGATCCTATGCTCAGGTCGATACGTCTTCATATTTTCCGCTGGGCTTGTGGGGAATTTGGGTTGATCATACTGTGGCGCCGTACGGGACAAGCGACCCGACTACTTTGACTGCACCGCAATGGCAGAAAGAACAAAACGATTGGTCAACGATCAACGCGAACTATATGGTGTTTTGGATTCCCGACTGGCTTGAAGATACGGTAATGACCATCACGCAGCCCATTGGTTATAGATTAGATATTGGGCATTCGCCCTGCCAGCAATCGGGGAGGCCTGATTACAGTCTTCGAACATGGATAGAAAATACCCAAGCACCCCTAAGCGATGCTTGGAAGGCGGAAGCAGATAGGAGGATCGATTCGATTCACAATGCTTATGGCTCTCGATCAGGCTTTTACTCATATGCTGTAGCACACGAAAGGGATTTTTGGGCTTACGATGAGGTGGATACTACTTGGTGGCCAGCGATAGGTTATGTCATCGACAGAATCAAACAAATTGATTCCAATCACAAATCCTATGTGGTTGTACCCGGGATCAGACACTCGGCCGCGGACAACTATTTTCCGGAAAGAGTCACGCTTCCCCAATTTGCGCAGCGTTTTAGGAACTTAGGCATTTTCCAAGTTGATGACTACGAGTTTACGCCGTCTGTCTCAAAATCTTATACAAATCAACAATCAGCGATCGATACCTTGCTATTATCCTACCAAGCTTGCATGAATGCCTTCAAGGGCGGGCCTACGGAATGGCAAGCCGTCATACAAACACAACGAGAGTACGTGAATTCTCAATCCAACATGGTATATCGGAGGCCAAACCTTTACGAAGTGAAAGTACAGGCATATCTGGCACTATCCAGAGGAGCAAAAGGGATTACTTCCTATTTGTACGGTTCAATTCCAATCCCCCCTGGAATCGCACCAAATAAACTTCTTGCGTCGAATCACATCTATCAGACTAATGACGTTTTGATTTCGCACGGTCTAGTTAATCTCACTCGAGATCCATTTACAGCAGATAACGATGCAGAACAGATTCCAGGCTTTAGCGACGTTAGCGCGGTCTATAGTGAAATAAAGCTACTGGCTCCAGTGATTCGCAAACTTCAAGTCTACGATGCCTTTCCAAATACTGCAATATCATCCAATAACATTGCGAACATCACAAGCGTCAGTGGAGACCGCATCGAAATCGGTGTATTCAAGCGCGTTGACCAAGGCACTGACTCAACGGCGCATTTCATGTTGGTCAATCGAGTCTGCAACAACCAAGATGGAAGCTTGTCATCTCCTCAAAATGTGACGGTCGCTTTTAGCAACTCGGTTGCTTTCGGCGTCAGTGATGTTGCGACGGGAGATATCTGGCTTGTTTCGCCAAATGGAAACTTCACCGTGTCGATGGATCCAGGCAAAGGCAGACTCTTCGCCAAAATGACTTACCAAGCGGCTCTTCAGGCAATAGCCTCTCAAGGAAAATCCACAGTTAATACTGCCACTCAGCGCAACAATCAGCGCAAGCTCTTTAGCGATCCAAGCACTGGGAGACTACATGAGGTTTTTGCCTCTGGTGGAGAGATCTTTGCAAGGTATTCGGACAACAGCGGATCCACTTGGTCTGCGGCTATCCGGTTGAGTGACGGAACGGGAGTGAACTATAATCCCAGTATAACAGGGCGGAACAATAATTTTGGGTGGTATTCTGTAACATATGTCTACGTCGTTTGGGATGAAACCTACGTTTCAGGATGGAACATAGCCTACAACTTCAGCACGAACAACGGAGCTTCATGGCTTTCTAATCCTTATGCGCTTGCGAATACAGGAATTGGAGCCGGAGTTTTCCCCGCACTACAGGCAAGTAGACCGGGGAGTTACTCGTTCGACCTTCGTATTGTCTATCCTCAAGCCTCAGGTTTGATGTCCGCGCAGACCTCAAATACATCTCCGGCACCTGCCAATTGGTCGTTCTATTCAGTACCTGGTGCAACGATTATTCCTCAAAATCCAAGTTTGACGTACACAGTCTACGGTTATTACACATTAGTGTACAGCGATAATTACAATGGCACGCCGTCAATTTTCAGCCAGAACTCTTCTGGGTATGGATGGTCCACGACACGGACGAATGTGAGTGCTGGAGCGTACATGGTGTCGAGTCAAGGTTTTCCTTCGGTTGATCTCACGAGCACAAATGACGAGCACATAGGATGGGAAGGAACATACAACGGATATCGGGTGCTGCTGGAGAATAAGAATCTGTCATCGTACTACAACCTTATTAATGTCAGCGGCGCAAATTGTTATGGTGCCTCTGTTTCAGGGAACAATGGGGACAAAGCCACGGTGCTTTGTTATGATAACAGCAATCGGATCTGGTACACTTACGTCGTCGGGGGCTCCATCACAGGCGTGTCGCAGATAGGATCGAGCGGCGCTTACCCATCCGTGTCAGTATGCAATCCTCAGGGTGGATCTGAGAAGGCGGTCTGGACAGGTCAAACTGCTTCACCTTATTATGCTGTTCAAACGGCAACGCAATCATTTCAGAAGACAGAACTGACGCCTCCGTTGAACAGCGAACGATGGATATCTATTGTTGACACGACCACCCAGTCAGCAATTTCAATTGGAATTGGTTCTGTCGTCCTCACGGGGGCCAACGGAATCGTGTATTACGTGAGTATGAGTCCTTTTGCGGGAGATGACGCATCGATAAGATCCTATCCGTGGAGTTATCTGACAACGCAGAGCTTTGTCCTGCCTGAAGATGCCGACAGCGTGCAGGTTGAGAATATCATTGTTGCAGATTCTGCTTCACAGCTTGCGGTGAACGGAACGGTCACTATTGACGTTTTGTCTTCGGCTGACAGTACGAATCTCGTGAGCTTTGGATCTTCTCATGTAGTGACCGCCGACGGAAGAGTTCATGACAGAATTCCAAATTCCCTGACTTTTGCGCCGTTTAAACAACGGCTTGCTGGAAAATCGTTGTTCTTGAGATTGAATGTCAAAGGATTTAAGATTCCCCAGACGGCTAAGATCAGCCTTGTTAATGTTTTCAGACTAGCGGCGGTTGGTCAATTGGCCAAGTCGACTTCAAGTTCTTCGGATGCCAGCCAGACTTATTCCACAGCCGGTCCGACGCTAAGTAATTTCCCGAACCCATTTAATCCTACAACGATACTGCAATACCGAGTCGACTCTCCAGGGCATGTTTTTCTTGTTGTCTACGACATTTTGGGCCGTGAGGTTGTTGCTCTGGTAAATTCGGAAAAAGCTCAAGGAATATACAACGTCGCTTTCGATGCTTCGAAACTGCCGAGCGGAATCTACATATCAAAACTCGAATGCGGAGGAAAGACATCAGTGCAGAAAATGCTTTTTTTGAAATAGCATCAATTGTCTGTGCTTGGAAAAGGAACCCCGGAGCAGTCACGAAGTGATCACTTTGTGATTGGCCGGGGTTTTTTGTTCGTGTCTCGTCCTAAGAGATCCTTACAAGGAAGGACGAGGGAGAACAAAGGACAAAGCAGATATCTCCGCCGTGGTCATGTTGTTGCTTACTGTCGGACAGGAATCATGTCGGAGTTGCATGCCGAGCATTCAGGATGCGCGAGCGTACCTCCCGCAAGAATAGTGTCCGACAGAAAATCTGTCGGACAACTTCGAGGAAGTTCTCTCAGCTTTTCGTCCGACCTGCCAAAGTGGTGCATTCTGCCTTCTCATTCCTGCTAATGGAAAAATATACCGGGTTTCAGGTATTGCATGTTCTTGAGATGTGCAAGACATTCCATTCGACACTTCTTGGACGAATGAAAATATTCGATGAGAGGATGAAGCATTCATTCCAATCTTTGATAAAACGAAGCCCCTACAAAACCTTGTGGGGCATCTTAATGAGGAAGTTTTTAATTTACTTGGCAGGTGAAACTAATTTGATCACAGCCAACAAGGCAGCAACCATTTTGAAGTAGATCCAGTTTCGATTGCGAGTCTGGAGAATGACTCGTGATGGGGAAAGTGAAAAAGAAAGCCTCCGGATTCGCTGTCGCGATGAGGGAGGCTTCTGGCGTTTAATGATAGACCTAAGGAGTAAGTATGCAAACTGCTGGTAAATTTGTTCGGCTCACATTGATACTTGGCACCATAGCCTTCCTTTCATCCTGCAGGAAGAATCCGGTTAGCTCTGTTCCGCAGAAGGCACAATTGAAATTGAGTGTGGGCGAAGTTACTACAAATGAAGCATGGCTAACGATTGGATATTCCAACGGAGGGACTTTTACAATGACTCGGGACGGGACCGCAATTATCAGTGGCCATTTCGGAGGCAGTGATACAACCGTCATCGACGACAGCTTGATTCCGGAGCGAACGTACACCTACCGAGCCACAATATTCCTCGGAGCAGGCGGTTCGTACTCGTCAGATCCTCTTGAGGTGAGAACAATGGATACGACCAGCCATGATTTCAGTTGGCAGACTTTCACTTTAGGCGACGGCAACTCGAGCATGCTCAATGATGTAGTGATTGTGAGCGATACCCTCATTTATGCGGTGGGAGCAATATATCTGAAGGATTCAACTGGACAATTTGAAAACGATCCCTACAACCTAGCAATATGGAATGGCAAAAAGTGGTTCATAACCAGAACATATTTCTACACTATTTGTGGTCAAACGGCATTGTACCCTTATCCTGCGAGAACAGCGATCGAATTGAACCCTAACGACATTTGGATTGCTGAAGATGGAAATGCTGTCGTGCGATGGCATGGCAATTCTCAATCGGCACCTGTTTGCCTACCCTCCTCATTTACTGTTTATAAGCTGTGGGGAATCGATACAAACTCGGTTTACGCCGTCGGTGATATGGGAAATATCGAACACTATAATGGAGCCGAGTGGCAATCACTCTCAAGCGGAACGAATTATCTAATATCAAACATTTGGGGAGTCGCCGGCAAAATATTGTGTGTGACGACAGAAAGCAGGCTTTTGTGTATATCTGGCAATTCAGTTACAGAAACCCTTTCTTGGTCTGGCATTCCAATTCGAGGAATTTGGTTCGAAAACAAGACCCCGATCTATGTTTCTGGTCAAGGGGTTTGGAGTAACGATGGTAGAGGATGGAATCAGATGAGCGGCTTGCCAAATGTTTTCTATGCTGGAATCCGTGGTACAGCTACAAATGATATGTTCGTGGTGGCGTCATATGGAACGGTGATTCATTATAATGGATCAACCTGGCACGCATTTAATGAATTAGCAAATCCTGTCTGGAATTTCCAATCTGTAGCACTAAATAACGACTTAGTGGTGGCCGTGGGCAGTGAGGCAGTTTCCATTGGTGGCTTGGGGGTGGTCGCCATAGGCACAAGAACAATCCACTAATGGGAGGTAACTGTTATGAAATACTGGGGACCAGTAGCTTGGTTGGTGACTGTAATGATTACGAATGTTGCACAGGCGCAATACACGGCCGAATTGCACCCGGGATTTGATAATTATTTGCACGATCCGACAGAATTCTGGGATTCATTGGTCGTCGACGTTTATTACGGCTCCACGCTCCAAAATCCCAATCCATCTTGGTATTACATGGTGTACGCAAATTTGAATGATCTAGGATGGCATACAACAGAATGTTTTGGGTATGGAAGGAATCGGAACCAGATTGATGGGAATTGCTGGGCAGGATATTCTTATCAGTACAAGTACCTCGTTGTAATTGGTGCAGATTCAATTTGGTCAAATGAAGTTCCGGGGCCAACTTTTGACAACACCGGTTTACTGGCTCACTTCGATGCTTACTACAACTCGAGCTCGCTCGTTGGCAGTAATGTTTCGATCGCAGAATATTGTGGACCAGATTGGATAGGTAACAGTGATAATATTGGTCCCAACGATTTCTGGCTACAATATTCAACCACAAACAACCCGTATGCTGTGATGCGCGTGGCTCCGTTCTACGTAAGTAGCCTTTCGTGCGCCTTTCACGACTGGACGACAAGCGCCCCAGCCACCGCATATGATAATTTCCACTTCTTCACCGTGAATTCGTCGATTTCACCTATTACCGGTAATTTCCTTGCAAAAGTGAGCGCGACCATTCGTGATTCTCTTGTTGATGGTTCTAATAATGTCGCAGACTCAATCCAATTTTTTGATCCATGGCTTGTGGATTCAATGGACCAACGCTACAATGATGCCAAATACGGTTATCATAACCTCGCTACAGGCGCCCTATTCAAGACCGAGTCTTCTCCATTGAATCTAACTGTCACTTCGAAGCACAAGGGTTTATTCAAAGGTCAGACCATAGTCTCCGGCAAGCCCTATTATGCCGCTCGAGCACCCCTTGTGAAAACCATAAGCGGTTATACAGCGTTCTTCGTTGGTTGGATTGCAACGAATGCATCGCTCTCAGACGGAGGGCCGAATTCAAACGGTTATGATTCAACTGCAATTGTTGACACAGCGGACAACGCAGTTGTAACGGCAGAGTACAGTTACTACACACTGTCCGCTAATAGAACTATTCCATCAGGCACAAATACAATGGCGGGAACGCTCACAATCAATTCCGGAGTGACATTGACTGTAAGCTCGGGTGCAACGCTGAATTTTCCAAGTGGAGCAAAGTTGGTGGTGAATGGCTCTCTGCAAGCAAACGGAGCCACGTTCAATTTCACTCAGGGAAGCTACAACTACGACAGCGGCATCGAAATAGACGCCAATGGTTCTTCCCTAACAAGTTGTACCATCTCAGGGGCCGACCGGCCATTGTATTTCAATGGGGTGACAAGCGCCACAGTTTCTGGAGGCACCATTAACAATTCCGACTTCGCTAGCAGCCAGGCGATACTGGTCAGTGGTGGAACACCAACTATTGACGACGTTGAGATTGCAGGTGGAAGCGGGTCTTCCAATGGCGTCCGCTACACTAACGGTGGCGGAGGAACCCTGAGCAATTGTCATATTCACAACCTGGGAGCCGGCAATGGAATCACGATCCAAGGGAACTGCTCTGCAATGATTAAAGACAATTACGTGAACGGAAATCACTACGACGGGTATATGATCACCGGGCCCACCAGCTCAAACCCCACTTTGAAGCACAACATATTTGACTCGAACGGCATTCTTTATGGTTCCACCAGATACTACAATGGCATCGTAGTCTATTACTATGCAGCAGGCCTCATAACCTGCAACACGGTGGAAAATAGCAATTGGGGGATTACGGCTTACGTCTACTCCTCTCCAACCGCAGGAGATATAGACGCAGTCGGAGGAAACACTGTGACCAACAATCAATACGGCCTCTTCGCGTACGACAACAGCCTTCTGAAATTCGGCGGTGGCGATCCCCATTACGGGCATTACTGGGGAATATGCAACAATATATATGGCAACGCAACGGTTGATGCCATTGCCCAGAGCTCGAGCGGAATAAACGCACGGTACAATTATTGGGGCCAGTCACCACCCGATTCCTCAAAAATATTAAATGACGCTGGATCGTATATTGACTACACTTACTATCTTACCGATTGGGCAGATTGTCCCATAAACAACCCCAAAAGAGTCGCAAAGGGTCCGTTGCTGTCAACTACGGTTACTTCGGACAACCCAACATTGTTGATGCGATCCGCGACTGACGAATTTGCAGAGAAAGACTACGCTGGTGCTGCCGCGCTCTTCAAACTCGTCTTGGCCGACACAAGCGCTTCATCGTTGCACCAAGAAGCCCTTTCACAACTTTATTCGGTTTTTCAGGCATCACACGATACCACGATCATCGAGACGTTTGCTTCATTGAAGTCATCCAGAAAGGACCTTGAGGAATCGACGACTGAACTCCTAGCTGCAGCATTAACAGGATCGGGTAGATTGTCTGAAGCACAGGCAGTAGCAAACGAACTCAGGACAGGCAAATTCGGGACTGAAGCCAAGAAAAAGGGGCTAGTGTTGCTCACCTCGCTCAGGTCGTTTGACAGGTCATATTCGCAGGTTTCCAAAGCTGCATTTGCTCAATTAGTTAAAGAGTTCGGTACATCTCCCGATAGAGCATGGCTTGTCGGAGTCCGTTTGCCGGAAGATGTAGCGTTGCCTCCAGAAACCACACCATCGGCGAATTCTTCAACAAAAACAGATTCCTCTGGAGTGACCTTGGCAAGTTATCCAAATCCATTCAACCCTACCACCCGCATTCAGTTCGCTGTAAGACAAGCCGGATTCGTTTCGTTGAAGGTCTACGATATGCTGGGTCGGGAAGTCGCAACGTTAGTCAACGAAGCGAAGACGGTCGGAACTTACAACGTTGATTGGAATGCCTCTCAACTTGCAAGCGGAATATATTTTGCGCGATTTGAGGCAGCAGGAAAGGTAGCAATCCAGAAGCTGATGTATCTCAAGTGAACACGCTCACGGTGTTCATGCCGATCGCTATTCGATCAGGATCCGCTTTCAAATTAACCGAACCCCGGAGCACTTGGCCGGGGTTCTCTTCATTTGGCAAGCGCGAATCAAGAAAGGACTTCATTCAACGCATCGTCGATCTTGCTGTATTTGAATCGATAGCCGCCCTCGATCAATTTTCGCGACGTAACCCATCGTTGTCCGACAGATCAACGTAGTTTTGACGCTGGCTATTGTCGGCTAGGAATCAAGCTGCGAAGGACCTACGCTCCTGAATAACATAACCGTTGGTTGAAACACTGAACAGGGGCGGGAGCAGAGCTCCCTTTCAGCGAAGATCTATCGTGTTATGACAGTCGCAGACTTCCGGAATTCCTTCCAGTTGAAGTTCTTCCTCCGACGCTTTCGAAACGCGAGAGTACAACGGTCGCTCAGATTTGGTTCGACAGTACAACTGTCGAACAACACAAAGTTCAACGTAATTCTTTTGTTGGTTAATGCCGGACAACCTCAAGAGGTCAGCGTTGCCGTGCTCGAAGTCGACGGCTCAATCAGTGTTCTAAAAAAAGACGAACTCCCTTCCAAAGAACAACCGCATCATCGCTTCAGATTTCATCATTTGAAACACGCCTGAAATCTGCAGGTGAAATTCGTTCCTGTTTCTCATCGTTCCACTCTTCATTCTTGTTTCTGATCTCTCAAACCTGAGAATCACCAATTGGAGCAATTCCATGTTTGAGAAGATATGGTTCTCATCTTTCTTTCGAGCCCTTCAAATTTCGCTTTAAACTCGATTCCAACGGACAGACAGAAGTCTCAAAGGTATGGGGTCCTGGCACGGGCGTTGCCTCATCATCCGTCAGACCTCCGACTTCGACCGCACAAACAACTGCCGCAAGGCAAGACAGCAAGTGAAGTTAGGGCCACACAGTTTCGGCATGACAACAAAGGAATCTCATGGCTAAGTACAAAATCGCATGGTTGCCAGGCGACGGCATCGGCATCGATGTGCTCGACGCAGCAAAAATCATTCTCGACAAGATAAAGCTCGATGCAGAGTATATCCACGGAGAAATCGGTTGGGAATTCTGGTGTAAAGAAGGAGATGCCTTTCCACAACGAACCATCGATCTCCTGAAAAACGTCGACGCGGCAATGTTCGGAGCGATAACTTCGAAACCGGCGAAGGCCGCACAATCCGAACTTACTCCGGAAATGCAGAAACTCGGTCCGACCTATCGGTCACCGATCGTACGGATGCGTCAAATGTTTGACCTCTACAATTGTCTGCGACCGTGCAAAGCGTATCCCGGAAATCCTCTGAACTACAAAGAAGGCATCGACCTCGTCGTCTTCAGGGAGAACACAGAAGATCTTTATGCCGGGGTCGAGTTCAATCCTGTCCCCGCAGCCCTCGCTGAAACGCTCACGAAAGTGTCCAAACCGTTCACTCCCTTCAGCACGCTCCCCCTTGACCAGTATGCTGTCTCGTGCAAGATCAATACGCGAAAGGGATCGGAGAGGATTGTCCGGGCGGCGTTCGAATTTGCGCGTACGTTCAAGCGAAAGAAAGTCACCGTCGTTCACAAAGCAAACGTTGTCCGCGCCACGGACGGGCTTTTCCTGGAGATCGCGAAAGAGGTGGCGAAATCATTTCCGGAAATCCAGTTCGACGAAGCAAATATCGATGCCATGACAATGTGGCTGCTGAAGAATCCATTCAATTATGACGTTCTTGTTGCGCCGAATCTCTACGGCGACATTATCTCCGATCTCTGTGCACAGATGGTTGGGGGATTGGGATTCGGTTGTTCCGGCAATATTGGCGACAAACTTGCGGTCTTTGAGCCCACCCACGGGTCGGCCCCGAAGTACGCCGGACAGTACAAAGTTAATCCAATCGCAACGATCCTCGCGGTGAAAATGATGCTCGACTGGCTCGGAGAAGTCGAAAAGAGCATAGCCCTGGAAAAAGCGGTCGCTCACACGATCAAGGAAGGGAAAATACGGACGTACGATATGGGGGGAACAAACACGACACTGGAAATGGCACATGCGATTGCCGCGAAACTTTGATCGAACAATCATAGCATGAATAAAATTGTGATCCACGAGGTTGGGCTGCGGGACGGTCTGCAAATGGAATCTCAGATCGTGCCGACTGCGCAGAAGATCAAATGGACTGAAGCGCTAATTGCCTCGGGCGTCGACATTATTCAGCTTGGGTCCTTTGTTCATCCTGCGAAGGTCCCCCAGATGGCCGATACAGATGCACTGTTCAAGCACTTCAATGCTCCAGCGAACAAACCAGCGAGCACCATTCTTTCGGGGCTTGTGCTCAATGAGAAAGGGTTGGAACGTGGAGAAGCGTGCGGAGTCGAGATGTATTGTATGGGCGTTTCCGCCAGCGAAACGCACAGCCAAAAAAATACGGGGATGTCAACTGCGGATGCAACCGTCCGAATTCTTGCGGCGGCGAAGCAAGCGGTCGATGCAAAGAAGCGAGTCCAGGTCTCTGTCCAATCAGCATTCGGATGCGGGTTTGAGGGTAGCATTCCGGCGGACAGGGTCTTGCGTCTTGTTCGGCAATATCTGGATGCCGGATTGAAGAGTATCAGTCTTGCCGACACGGCAGGTTATGCATATCCGGATCAGGTAACATCCATGTTCGAGACGATCTTGAAGATTGATCCATCGATCGAATGTACGTGTCACTTTCATAACACGTATGGACTGGGACTCGCGAATTGTTTCGCGGCCATGCGTGTCGGCGTGCAATACTTTGAATCAGCAATCGGTGGATTAGGCGGATGTCCGTTCACCAAGATAGCCGCAGGCAACGTATGCACGGAAGATCTTGTGCACTCGGTTCAGCGGACGGGAGTGCGAAAGGACGTTGAATTGCCGAGACTCACAAGCCTCGCA
>Ga0335085_10006562_pt1 | contig 18310 bp, 13 predicted proteins | sample Lox_Sample_45_FD_206712 | JGI IMG/M metagenome (GOLD analysis project Ga0335085, IMG submission 206712) | Soil microbial communities from Loxahatchee National Wildlife Refuge, Florida, United States - Lox_Sample_4.5 | ecosystem: Environmental > Terrestrial > Soil > Wetlands | place: USA...
GGCGGTGCGCCGGTTCCGCTGGTCGAGGGGCCAGCGGCATCTGCCGGGGTTCTGGTGGTCGTCGACGACCAGCGCTCACGTGGGTTATGAGTCTTGGCTGGAGCGACCTATTGACCGAACTAGCCGAGGCCAGGGCTCTCCTGTTCTATTTCCGGGATGTAGCGGACGGTAACTGGTAGCCCTCGTCCGCTCGGTCTCGTCCGCTCCGCCGAGGGCTGGATTGTGCTGAGATCTCTGGTCGTCAGCGTTCGTGACGGACCGGGGAGCAGAAGTCGTGGCCGAGCAAGAGCGGAACATTGACGCATTGGTGGTGCCCAGGGTGGGCCGCGTCGAGGAGATCACGGGCGGTCTGGTGCCCTACCGGCTGGTGGACGCGTCCGGCGTGGAGATGGCGGCCGTCACCGAATTCCTGCGGGACATCTCGGCATCGAGCTGCTCACCGGCAACGCTGCGTTCCTACGCTTATGAGCTTCTCGGCTGGCTGCGGTTCTTGCAGGCTGTGGCGGTGCCGTGGGACCGGGCGACGCGGGCTGAAGCACGCGACTACGCGCTCTGGCTGGCCCGGACCAGCAAGCCGCCGCGGCGCCGGCGCCGGGACAGCGGGGCACCGGAAGCGGTCAACCCGGTCACGGGCAAGCCTTGTCCCGCCGAGACCTATGCGACAGCGACCCGGCGGCACGCCCGCGCCGTGATCCATGCGTTCTATGAGTACTACCGGGTGCAGCACGGCCGTCCGCTGATCAACCCGTTCCCGGCTGGCCGGGGCGTTGCCGGTGAGCAGGCCAGCGCGCATCACAACCCGATGCAGCCCTGGCGGCGGCCCCGGCGCTCGGCACCGTATCAGCCCAGGGCCGCCAAGCGCGTTCCGCGGGCGATCCCGGACGAACGGTTCAACGAGGTGTTCGCCGCCTTGTCCTCTGACCGTGACCGGGCCTTGCTGGCCTTTTGGATCTCGACCGGGGCCCGTGCCCGGGAATTGCTCACCGTGACCCGGGGCCGGGTCGATCCGGCCGACCAGCTCATCGGTGTGGTCCGCAAGGGCAGCCGCGCGCTGCAGATGCTGCCGGCCTCCGCCGACGCGTTCGTCTGGCTGCGTCTGTATCAGCACCACCTCGGAAATGAGGCCCCGGCCGGCCCAGACGATCCGCTGTGGTGGACGCTGCGGCGTCCGTACCGGCCATTGTCCTATGACGCCGCCCGGATGATGTTCAAGCGGGCGCAGCAGGTGCTCGGCTCGAACTGGACGTTGCACGATCTTCGTCACAGTGCCGCGTATCGCATGGTCAGCGACCCGCACATGTCACTGGTCGATATCCAGTGGGTCCTTGGCCATGCACACATCAGCACGACCCAGGTCTACCTGACCCCCAATCCCGACCAGCTCGTCGAGGGGTCCCCGCCCCGCTCGCCGATGCCGTGCTCACACTCATCAACGACGGCCGCAGCTACCGCGGCGTCGGCTCCCCGCCCGCCACCACCTGGCTGTTCCCCGGGCACCTGCCCGGACGCCCGATCACCCCGGCACGGCTCGGTGAACGCCTGCGGGCCCTCGGCATCTACGCCCAGACCGGACGCCGCGCCGCGCTACTCGACCTCGCCGCCCAGCTCCCAGCCGCGGTCCTCGCTGATCTCCTCGGCCTGCACGAGACGACCGCCGCCAAGTGGATGCACCAAGCCGGAGGGGACTGGTCCCGCTACGCAGCAGAGCTAGCTCGCCGTCCTCACCAGACCTGACGAATACCTCGCCGCACCCAGTCCGGATAACAGGCATTCAGCATGGTCCGTAAACCGCTCCCTACCAGTTCGGACGCGGGCGCGAACCTCCGTGAGCTGATGGAACGAATGGGGCACTCCACGACCCGGGCCGCGACGGTGTACCTGCACGGCGGGACCGAGCGGCAGCAGGCCATCGCGGACGAGCTGAGCAGGCAGGCAGCGGAGCAGCTGGGCCGGTCCAAGGCGAAGCGATCGGGCACGCAACGGGCACGACGGCGCCGGACGGCATCATGACGGCGTGGCCGGTCTGCGGCAATATACTGCCTGACCTGGGATTCCGAGTGTGCGCCCCGACCGCGACTCGAACGCGGGACCTACTGCTTAGGAGTCATTTTCGAAACGTGGCCAGGTAGTGCTGGATGTGGCCTGACGTGCTGTTTAATTATAGTCGCGATGGCTGGAATGGCCTGACGTGGCCTGGTAGCTGGGGTCGTTGGCTCCCAGTTTGGCTCCCAGGAACCGCTGCAATGCCGGTGTTCGAATGAATGACATCCTGATACGATCATAGAATCGAAATACTGCTCGTACCAAAGATCCTGTCGTTCGACAGCGTCAGTCAAGATCATGTCGCAGCTGGACCGCATCCCCGGCCGTATGCCCGGCGATCTGACGAGGCCTGAGCGGCAGAATGCGGCGGCCGCATGACTTCGAGTTCGAACCAGAGCATCGTGCTCCTGACCGTATTCCGCATGCCAGCGGCAGCACGACCAGCGGCAGATCGACCGGACGGCGCGGGCGCCGATGCTGTGCGGGTGAGCACCACGGTCCCGCGGCGTAGACCTACGAAAGGCAGGTGTGATGACCGGCTACCACACCCGCTGGGTCGGCCCGTCGGAACATCCCGAGGATCCGGAGCGGATCCCGATTCGGGAGGCTCTGGCCTTCGGCAAGGCCGTCTACGACCAGCGTCGCGCCCTGGGCCTCAGCGTCGCTGACCTGGCCGGGCACGCGGGCATGACGGTCGACGAGATCGAGTGCATCGAAGAGGGCGGCACCGAGCCCACCATTGCCCTGCTGCGGCGCCTCGCTGCCGCGCTGGACGCCGACGTGCGCCTGACCTCAGGGCACGACCCTGGCTCCGTGTGGTTCGAACCTCACGCAGCTTGAGCCATAGCGCTACCCAAAGGCACGCGAAGGCACACATCTACCGAAATGAGGACGTTGCCAATGCTCGCATTTATGCACAGTCATGCATAATCTTCCATGATGGAGCCAGCGCTCCTGCGCCACTGCCGAAATTGCTGCGCGACCTTGTCATGTAGACAAACAGAGCCCTGCCGAGTATGAGTGCCGGGGCGAGTTAGCTGAAGCGTCATTCTGTGTGTCGGCACCTGGCGTTGCGGGATGCCCCGAGATCGGGGACTTTGGGACAGGACTTGCGGACGTTTCCTGGTACCGCCGGGACATCTCCGACGACCACCCAGAGCCGAGGCCGGCGATCCCGCTGGTCGTCCGGTTTGAGGCGAATGGCCGCGGGAGTAGCCGGGCGGGTTCAAGATCCCCCATTGTCTTGAGGCAGCATCTGCCAGGTGGCAGATGTTCTTGGCCGAGCCCGGTGCGACGATCCGTGCATGACTCAGCAAACCAACTCGGCAACGCACAACCATCCCAGCTTCGACCGGACCCAGGCCGCCCTCGATGCCTCCCGCCAGGGTGACTACGGACCTACCTTCGAAGCGCTGGCGGAGGAGATAATCCTCGAGAATGGCCCGGGAGCGGGCCCGTGGCGCGTCGCGCGCGGCAAGGCGGACATGGGCCTGATGCTCCTAGAGCTCTCCGCGGCCCTCGATAACACGTTCCGGCAGGACGGTCGATGTGTGTACGCCGACGACCGCGTGACCATCAACCTGATTCACGAGACCGGCCAAGGTCCCAACGGGGATCAATTCGATAATCTGGCCGTATATGTCTGCCGTCTCCGGCAGGACGGACAGACTGACAGGATGTGGACGGTCGATCTCGACACCGAGCACTGCGAGGAGTTCTGGCGACGCAACCAGGGGAAGCCGTCGAAAGACTTCAGGTGAGACACGGGTCGCACGCTGGGGCCCCGAACAATCTGCCGGCGGAGGTCTCGTCGTTCATCGGCCGCGATGGCGACATCAGCAGGGGCGTGGCGCTGCTCGCCGAAACCCGGCTCCTCACTCTCACGGGGGCCGGAGGATGCGGGAAGACCCGCCTGGCCCAGCGGATCGCCGGCCGTGTCCTGCACCGGTATCCGGGCGGGGTCTGGTGGGCCGAGCTGGCGCGGCTGACCGACGAAGGCCTGATCGCTGATGAGGTCGCCGACGTGCTCGGGGTAAGAGTCCCGCCTGGCCGGGATGCAGTAAGCACGCTATCGGCTTACCTCGGGACAGAGCCGGCCCTCGTCGTCATCGACAACTGCGAGCATCTGATCGGCGGCGCGGCCGCGTTCGCGCAGCGCCTCCTGCGGTCGACACCGGGAATGGCCATTCTGGCTACCAGCCGGGAGCCGCTCGCCATTGAGGGTGAGGTGACTTGGCGCGTGCCGTCACTCGGTCTGCCGCCGGCCGCCTGCGAGACGCTGGAGGCTCTAGGGCACTACGACGCCGTCAGGTTGTTCATCGAGCGGGCGGTGCAAGCCGATCCGGATTTTTGCGTGACCAGCGAGAACACCCCGGCCGTGGCCAGGATCTGCCAGCAACTGGACGGCATACCGCTGGCCCTGGAGCTCGCGGCGGTCCGGGTGAGAAGCCTGACCGCCGAGCGCATCTCGGCCACCCTCGACGACCGCTTCGGGCTCCTTGCCGCCCGCCGGCGGGGCGTGGTGCCACGCCACGAGACACTCCGCGCTTCGGTGGACTGGTCCCACGAGCTTCTGGGACCGGAGGAAAGGGTACTGTTCCGCCGCCTGGGCATCTTCGCCGGTGGCTTCACGATGGACGCCGCGGACTCGGTTGCCGCGTTCGATCCGGTGCCTGACCGCGCCGCTGTGGATGTGCTGACCCGGTTGGTCGACAAGTCGCTGGTCCACCTGGACGGCCCGGGGCGTTACCGGCTGCTGGAGACCGTCCGGCAGTACGCGCTCGACCGGCTGGCGGACGCTGGTGAGACCGAGGTTCTGCATGAGCGCCATCTCGCGTGGGCCGGCAACCTGGCGAGGACGCTGGAAAGCGAAGCGACTGACGCCCACCCGGCCGCGCTGGACGAGTTGGAGGCTGAACACGCCAACCTCCGTGCTGCGCTTGAGTGGGCGGCGGCTTCGGGACGGCACGGCCGGGCCCTGGAGATGCTGGGGTCACTGGCCTTCTTCTGGGCCCAGCACGGGCACTACCGAGAAGCGGCGTCCTGGGAGTCACGACTGGTGGACAGCTCCGGAGCGACGGGCGGCCAGGCGGTGGCACGCGCTCGCTGGGGCTGCGCCTACGTCCGTTTCTACGGAGGCGACGCGGCCGGGGCCTACGAGCGTGCCCAGATCGGCCTGGCCGGGGCGAAGGCGATCGGCGACTCCTCCACCGCGGCGCGCTGCCTGCACACGATGGGGGCCGGCCTGATCCTGACCGATCCGGTACTGGCACGGCAGCACCTGGTGCAGGCCGCGGAGCTGGCTGACACAGCCCGCGATGAGTGGTGTCTGGCCGACGCGCTGCAGATCGTCGCCTACAGCTACCTGGCCGAGGGTGATCACCGCCTCGCCGTGCCGTTCCTCGAGGAGGCATTTCCGATTTGCGATCGCAGGGGAAACCAGTTCCAGCGGGGCTGGCACCACGGCGGGATGGGCTGGATGGCTGCGCAGCGGGGTCAGATGCCGGCCGCCGAGAGCGAGATCCGGCGGGCGATCGAGGTGGGCCGGACCGTAGGCGACCCCTCCTTGGAGGTCTGGGCCTGCGCGCTGCTGTGCCTGGTCCTCGTCATGGCCGGCCGTCCGCAGGCGATGGCAGCGGAGCTGGAGACACTCCTGGATGCGCGTCACGAATGGGGCGGCCTGGGCGAGGCGCTGATCCCGACCTTCGCGGCGCGGGCCCGTCTGCTGCAGGACCCCGCCGGCGTGGCGGCAGAGCTCGAGCCGATCGCCGTGGCGCTGATCGAGGGGGGCGATCTCGTCGACGGTTCGCACCTGATGGAGCAAGCCGCTCGGGCGGCCCTGGAAGCAGGCCGCCCCGTGGAGGCGATCCGGCTTGCCGCCCTCAGCGAGGAGGCCGCCCCCACGGGTTGGTACCGCTCCGCGGCCCGGATGGTGCGCGGGGTGGCGGCGCGCCAACTCGGGGATCCGGCGGCCTGCGACCTGCTGCACGATTCCCTCGGTTACCTCGCCGGTAGGCAGATCCTGCTCGGCGTGCCCTTGGCAGTCGAAACCCTCGGCGGCCTGCTGATCGGGGAGGGGCAACTCGCTGAAGGGGGACGCCTCCTGGCCGCGGGTGAGACGCTCCGCGCCGAGACCGGCCAGGGGCGGCTACCGGGCGATCAAGGGCGCTTTGACGAGGATGTACGGCTCGGAAAGGAAGAGCTGGGCCCCGAGTGGGCACGGGCGTGGGCCGAAGGATCGGCACTCACATCAGTAGAAGCCGTCGCCTACGCCCGCCGCGCCAGGGGGACCCGCAAACGGCCCGCCACCGGATGGGACAGCCTGACCCCGACCGAACTCCAGGTCGTCGAACTGGCCGCCCAGGGCCTGACGAACCCGGAGATCGGCAAGCGCCTGTTCATCGGCAGGGGCACGGTAAAGACCCACCTCTCGCACGTCTTCGCCAAGCTGAACGTCAGCTCCCGAGCCGAACTGGCGGCCGCCGCATCGCGGCGCGGCTGAGCGCCACACAGGGGTCATGCCAGGATCCCCGAGCCAGGCGCTGACAGCCCGCAACCTGCCCTGGATCTATCCGACCAGGCGCGTCAGCACCCATCTGGAATCCAGAACCGGCATGCACAACATCGTCCCCGAGAGGCTCCGCTGCGCCCTGACGGCGGGACTGTGCGCGGTCATTCGGGGCGATAGCGGGACCTCTCAGCAGTCCCGGTATGGCCTAGTAAATGATTACCTATTTCGTATATTAATGCATCGCCACTATTGGGGTAAATGTCCGCATTTGCCGCCGACAGGGTCGAGCGTAGAGGACCTGACTTTTTTCAATCTGGTGCGTACCGCTTCGCCCGGGCTCCTCACCGGTGGTCGGGCAGGAACATGCGGGTGGTGGCGCCGGTACGCCAGGTGGGGCGCATGGTTAGTTCGCTGAGCCGCCAGCCGTCCGGGGTCAGCTCGGCGGTTGCCCGCAGGACGCCGCCGGCCACGAAGTAGGTCTGCAGCTCGGCCGAGTTGCCGGCGTCGTTCCACAGGTGCATGGCCTGCATGTTCGCCCGCACACGGGCGGTGTCGCCGGAACGGGTGATGACGTGGTCGGTGAGCATGTGGTGGGTGGCCCGGAAGCGCGCGAAGCTCTGGTTCTGCTCGGCGAGGATCTCGGCCCGGCCGGTGAGCGCGACCCCGTCAGGTCGCACCACCCGGCCGTCGGGAAGGAACGTCGCCGCGATCACGCCGGCGTCGAGGCACTTGTCGTCAATGACCGCGAAGTAGGCGCTGAGCAGCGCCGGGATCTCCATGGATACAGTGTAGCCGAGCCGGATACACTGTATCCATGATCGTCTGGAGCCAGGAGCACCCGCCGCGGCGCGGGAACGCGCCCGGCCTGCCGGAGATCGTCGCGGCCGCGGTCGCCCTGGCCGACCGGGAGGGTCTGGAGGCGGTCTCCCTGCGCCGGGTGGCCACCGCGCTCCGGTCCGGCACGGCCTCCTTCTACCGCGTGCTCGACAGCCGTGACGCGCTACTGGATCGCATGGTCGACGCGGTCCTCGGCCAGCACATACCGCCGGAAGCGTCCGGGAAGTGGCGCGCGGACCTAGCCGCCGTGGCCCGCAACCGGCGCGCCATGCTCTGCGCCCATCCGTGGCTGGGCGCTGAACTGGCCGGGCGCCCGGCCATCGGCCCGAACGCCCTGATGCACCACGAACGGGCCCTGGCAGCGGCCGCCGGCTACGCGGACGACCCGACCGCCGCCAGCAGTGCCGTAGAGACCGTCCTGGCCTATGTACTGGGCGCAGCCGCCAGAGAGCTGGCCGAGACGCGGACCCGGCGGCGTTCCGGACTCACCCACGAGCAATGGCGCACCACCGTGGCCCCGTACCTGCAACAGGCCCTGAACAGCGGCACCTACCCGCACCTGGCGCGAATGGTCCACCAGGCCACGGACCTGAACGCCGACGAACGGTTCGAGCGGGGCCTGGCCTGCATACTGGCCGGACTCGCCACCCAGGCGCCATAACCCGGGCACGAGCTCGCGAGCTTCCGCGCACGCTCAGCGTAGTGACCTGCTGATTCGCGCTCACCACCCGCAAAACAGCAGGTCACTACTCGGTGGACAGGCGGATCCCGCTCGGATGATAAAAGTCAGGTTATACATTGCTGCGTTGGCCCGAACGCCGCTTCGGCCGCCGAGAGAGCAAGAGAGGTACTCAGCAAGGAATGATGATGGCGCGATTCCCGGCGGCTGACGCCAGCCGGGTCATGTCACCGGGATCGCTGGTAAGGATCCTGTCGCCGGGAACGGCCAGGAGGACAACGGTGGCGTCGATCGGGTCTGCGGTGCCCGCGTCAGCGAGTAGGGCTCCCGCCTCCCGGCCGTCGCCGGGGCGCACGGCACGTACGTCGACAGCTTGAAGCAGGCGGGCCAGGTTGACCTGCCGGCCGCGCCGGTCACGCCATATCTGGGCAACCACCATCGCATTACTGCGCAGGTCAAGGCCGCTTTGCTGCGCGACGCGGAGCCGGGCGATCATGGCACGGTCGTCACGGTCGACGGCCAGCAGCGCACCTGCATCCAGGATCAGCGCGGTCATGCCGCGTTGTCACCGGCGGCCAGGCCCAGTTCACGCTCGGCCCTGGCGATCTCTGCAGGGGTGAGCACGTCATGTTCGGATTCCCAGCTGGCCAGGAAATCGGCGAGCGCCTCTGCCCGCAGCTTGCTGGCGGCAGCCTCCGCGAGCCAGGATGATACCGGCTGGCCAGCCTGCGCCGCGGCGGCTCTGACGGCATCGCCGAGCTCCGGCTCGAATGAGATGCTGAGCTTGTCGACTTTCATAGAGCAATCCTACCGCAGTAGTTCCTACCAGGGTAGGAAGATATGCTAATGCCGCCAGGTACAGGCTGGTCAGCTTCACAGCGGCAGCGAGCCGCTGCAACGTCGTGGAGTGACGACCTTCACCCAGCGCCTACTCGTAAGCTAGCAGGCCCGCGTCATGACATAGGCTCCGTGGCTGGCTGCCATCAGTCTGCGGCTTCCCAGTCGCTGTCGCGGTCGGCGGCGCGTTCGAGGATCTGCCCGGATGGCTGGATCTCCGGCTTGGGTGGTTGCAGGATCGGCTGCCTGGCTGGCGCTGGCCAGGGCGGGAAGGCCTGGCTGAGGTCGCCGTAATCGGGGTCTTCGGCGGGGACCATCAGGCTCTGGTGGTTGGCCAGCCTGTCGGCGAAGGCGCGGCGCTGGGCGGTCAGATCCTTGATCCACTGGGCCGGTTCGGGGGTCTGCTCCCCCGCCGTGAGGGTGAGGTCGTCGCGCTGGGCCTCGGTAGGGGGCCGTGGTTCGGCGGAGCGCAGCGGCGGGTAGTTACGGGCGGGGTGACGGCGGCGGAGTTCGGTGTCGGCGGCGACGGATAGGTGGCGCTGGGCTCGGGTGGCGGCGTCCCAGTCGGCGCGGTCCGCCATGACGGCGGCGAAGGTGGCTTCGCGGTCCCGGTAGGAGTCGTGCATGGCGCGGTAGCTGGCGGCCAACTGCTGCTGCCGGGCGGCTTGGTCGGGCTGGCCGCGGCGGTGGGCGGCTTCGGCCTCGGCGGTGGCGCGGGCGGCGGATAGGCGGGCGTCCCAGGCGGCGGCGCGAACCTGGCGGAGTTCGTCGCCGACGTACTGCGGGGCCCAGGCGGTTTCCAGAGGGTAGGTGTCGCGCAGGTGCAGCAGGAGCCCGTCGGGCAGGCCGCGCACGTCGAGGCCTTCGGCGGGGCCGCGAGGGCGGCCAGGGCCTCGTGCCAGGCGGCGCGCAGGTCGGGGGCGGCGACGACGGGTTCGGGGCCGATCGGGTCGGCGGGATGGTCGTAGCCGGACAGTTCCCGCCAGGCGCCGATCGAGCTCGCCCGGCGCTGCCAGTTCAGGCGGTCCAGCGGGTGGCCGGGGACCGGGCCCAGGGCGGCCACGGCCCAGGGCGGGGCATGGTCGGCGGCGTGCTTGCCGATCCGGTCCTTGCGGGCGTCCATCAGCGTGGCGATTTCCGCCAGGTAGGAGCGGCGTTCGATATCGGTAACGGCGGGGACCTGGCTGGACCACGGGCCTGCCGGGAGCGGGACGGCGGTGCCGAGGCGGTGACGGAGGCGGGCGTCGACGACGGCGGCCAGGTCGCGGGATCCGGCCAGGTCTCGTTCGGCGATCGCGGCGGCCAGGAGCCGGGCGGGGTCCAGGCCAGCCAGCTCGGCGGCGCGCAGGGTCCGCCACAGCCATTTCGCTTGGTGGCCCGGCGGCCGGTGATAGCCGGGCGGCAGGCTGGCCGACAGCAGGTCTTTGTAGCGCTGCTCGCGGGCGGGCGTGGTCTCGGCGGTCCAGATGGCGTGCAGGATCGCGAGGTGGTCGGCGTCGGCTAGGGCGCGGTGCCGGTCCTGGGTGGCGGACAGGAGCTGCCCGTCGCGATCCAGGACGGCAGTCAGCACGGCTAGCGCCTGGCCGGGTGGGGCGGATGAGATGGGCGAGGCGGGGACGCCGGACCGTTCGGCCCTGTTGTTGTCGTATCGGGCCAGTTCGGGCGCGGGCCGGGGGCTGGGGACGGGGTCGGCGCGCTTGGGGGGCTGGGTGAAGACGTAGGCCAGGTTGGTGGTGGTGCCGCGGGTCAGGGCGACCAGGGCGTGCGGGCGGTCCTCGGCGCCGGTGATCACGGCCAGCCCGGCGGTCACGGTGCGGCCCTGGGCGACGTGGTCGGTGACGGCGTAGCCGAGTTCGGCATCCTGATAAGAATTGAACAAGAAGTGTCGGTCGGTCCAGCGGCGCTGCCCGGTGGCCGGGTCGGCGTCCAGCGCGCGGCGCACGACCAGGCCCCTGCGGGTGATGGCGTCGATGCGGAGCAGGTCGCCGTTGGCCAGGGTCCGGCCGGGTTCGCCCGCCAGGACGGCGTGGTCGTTGCGGGTGCAGATGATCAGGTCCCCCGGGCTGGCCGTGGCGCCGTCGGCGATGGTTACGGCGGGGCCGGGCTGGACTAGGCCGAGGCGGATCAGGTCGTCGCGGACCCGGCGGGACAGTTCGCGGCGTAGGGCGTGGTCGGCGGCCATCAGCAGGGTGTCCGTGCCGTCCAGGGTCAGCGCGACGTAGGCGGCCGCGGCGGCGTCCATCATCTGCTCCGGGTCGCCGCCGTAGATGCGGCCGTGCTGGTCGTACTCGGTCAGGACCGTGGTGTCGCCGTCGCGGAGCCGCAGGCTGGCGGCCTGTTCCCAGGCGGCGCGGAACCGGACGGGTTCGGTGAGCTGGGCGTAGCCGAGGGCGTCGGCCAGCAGGGACATGCCGCCGCCGTTTTCCACCGCCTGCAGCTGCTGGGTATCCCCGGCCAGGATGACCTTGGCGCCAGCCCCGGCCGCCTGGGTTATGACGTCGGCCAGGTGGGGGGTGGCGGCCATGGATGCCTCGTCGATCAGGATCAGGTCACCGGGCCAGAGCGGGATTGGGCCGCGGGCGCCGCGGCGGCCGGGCAGGTGGCCCAGGAACTGGGCGCAGTTGTAGGAGACCGGGACTCCGGCGGCCAGGGTGTTGCGAGCTGACTGGGACGGCGTGATGCCGATGACGCGGCCGAGTCCGGCTGCGGCCCAGGCCTGGCCTGCCGCGGCCAGTACCCAGGTCTTGCCGGATCCGGCGGGTGCGTTGATGACCGAGACGCGACGGCCGTCGGTCAGTACCGCCAGCGCCGCGGCGGCCTGATCCTCCCGCAGGCCAGTGCGCGTGCGCTCACTGAGCGCGTCTTGCGCGGCTGGCGCGCGGCCGACTAGTGCGGCCTGGAGTGGTGCGAGGTCCGCGCCGAGCGTGCGTGCGGCGTCGGCGCGGGTCATGCGCGGCGCGCCGGTGGCGCGCGCGAGCGCGAGCATGCGCTCTTCGAGGGACAGCTGCGCGTGCGTGGCGTAGCGCAGTCCCCCGTGCCGCTGGTAGATGCTGCGCCCGTCCGCGCGCAGCAGGTTATGCGGCGTCTCGGCTGGTTCGGGTGCCTCCAGGCAAGCGACCGGTTCGAACTCGGAGCGCAGCGCGCGGTCGGCGAGGTCTTCGAGCAGGGCAGCGGCCGCGGCCGGGTCACGGCCGGTCCTGGGCAGGACCCGGCCCAGATACTTGATCAGGTCCGCGCGGGTCCAGGTGCTCTTTCCCTGCTGGGCGAGCGCGACCGCCTTCTGCGCCGCCTCGCCCAGCTCGAGCTCGCTGACGGGCGCCGCGCCAGGATGGCCCGGGCCGCGCGAGCGCGCACCTGCGCCGTCGTCGTGCCATACCGATGGCGCGACTGACGCCAGGCTCACGCCGAGGGTGCGCGTGAGCTTGTCCGCCCAGCCCGCGTGCAGCTGCGCGAAATCGAGTGCGCCGTGCTTGGCTGCGCGTGTTTTGAAGTTCGACGCCTGCGCGAGGTGCGCGAGTTCGCGCTGGGACGGCGCGCGGCCGTACCGCTGCTCGAACCGCGCCGCGCGGGCGCGCAGGTCGGCGGTGATGGATTCGCGGCGGGACGAGAACAGGCGCATCATGTCGCCGCTGATGCCTTTGATCTCGAAGCCGTGGCCGTCGTCGCGGGCGGCCCAGTCCAGGCCGAGCCTTCGGGTGAGGGCTTCCTCGAGGTGCTGGGAGACGATCGCGGCGACCGCGCCGATGTGCTCGTTGTAACCCAGCGAGTCCGGGGCCCGCCATTTCCCGTCCTTTGCCGTTCTCGCGACGTGGGCGATCTGGGAGTGGACGTGCAGCTGCATGTCGCCGTCGCGGGAGGTGTGCTGCAGCCAGTGCGCGACGGCCAGGTCGGCCTCGTGCCACTGGCCGGTTTCGCGGCCGTAGACGCGGGTGCCGTGGGAGCCGGTGCGGGTGTAGCCGGCCTCGCGCTGGAAGTAGCCGAACCCGGCGTGCACGGCCTGCCAGATCATGTCGTCGACCTCGCCGACCAGGGCGGACCAGTACGCGTCGCCATCTTTGTCTCCGGCCTGGCGGGCCAGGCGGGCATTCTCGCCCAAGGAAGCGTGGAAGATCGAGATGGACTTGGACAGCGACAGGGTCAGGTCGAAGAACAGCGGGCTCTGCCGGGCCTTCCTGACGGCCTCGGTGCGCAGTTCGCGCTTGCGCTCGGCGGTGGCATGCGGCTCAGCGGCCAGGAGCTGAGCGTACGGGTCGGCGGCCTTGCGGCCGCCGCCTGGGGCCCGGCCGAGCTGAGTGCCGTTGGGTGCTTTTCGCTCGCCGAACAGCAGGTCATATGGTTCACGCTCGATCCGCTGGCCGGGCTCGAGACCGAGGGCTTTCGCGCCGGGGCCCCACCAGCGGCCGGGCGGCTCTCCCCCGGTCTCGCTGGCCTGAATGTAATAACTGGCCGCGTCCTTGGCTGCGCCGCGGTCGACGTGTTTCCAGATGTAGTCAAGGTCATAGCCCTTGCTCAGCGTCGCGACTACCGCCAACGGCTCATCCACCGCCAGCGGGCACGGCGGGACTGTCCATGCTCATCGCATGGTGCATGGGTGTGACGTGGACAGGACTCATAGAACAAGCGTGGCAAAACTGCCGATCAAGATCAGAAACGAGAAGCATACTAAAACGGATATAACGGGATATAACGGAACACATGTAGGCGAGAGCGTGGGTGAATCGGCATGAACGGCCGCAGTGACGGCGCGGCGACCAACTACGAGATTGCCTGAGTCACCGTGGCGCCGCAGCACCTGAGGGCCGGGGACGATTCCTGGACCCGGATAGATCCCGTGCACCGATGGTTGCAGACCCTGGTCCGGCGAGCGCAGCTCGGGCACGGCCTGCAGCGGCCTCACCCCCTGGCCTGTTTCGTCCTCGAAGCAGACGTCGGCGCCCAAGTCGCACGCCGTGCTTTTATCTCCGGCTACATCTCGGCCTTCCACACCGCCACCGCGGTCTCGTTGCGTTCAATCGCCTGGTGCACCGGGATCTGGGCCGACCAGTCCAGCGGGCGCGTCAGCTTCGAGGTGCCCTCCACGGTGTATCCGACGTGGAACAGGCGGCCGATCAGCGTCTTCATCCGGCCCAGCGTCCACCGCTGGTCATTAACGAACCCGTGCGCCAGCGGGCCTTGCCGCGGCTCGCCCTCCAGCCAAGCCCACTGCTGCGGGCTCAGCCGCTCCCGCGAAATCGGCCCCAGAACCGCAGCGTCTCCATGCCGCCGTCGCGCCAGGCTCGGGCGCGGACATACGGGCGCGGCTGGGCGGCCTGCCATCGTATGCGGGAATCGACGATTTCGCCCTACCCTCTGTATTATGTTGCTCCGTTGGGTGGTCTGTAAGAGTTAGTAAAGGAGCAGTCTTGCTCAAACAACTGCAGCTTATCAACTTCAGATCATTCCCGAATTTCAAGATTACCTTTGGTGACGGCGCTTATTTGGTCGGGCCTAACAATGCGGGCAAGTCAACTATTCTAACAGCCTTGCGTACAGCTGACGTATTGGTTCGCTTTGCCCAGAGGCGAAATACTACGCTGCGACGAATGCACGATAATCGCAACTTCCTGGCTTACCCGATTATTCTAAATGAATTTCCAGCGCTAGAGCAAAGCGTACATTACGAATTTGATAGCGCCGTAGAGGCTCGCTTTGAGCTTATCTGGAAATCTGGCGCCCGCCTAGTAGCAGTATGGCAAAAGCCATTTCCAGATGAACCGCCTGATAACTTCTTCTATCTGGAACACATGCCAGGCTTGCAGCCCAGGAATGTCGCGAGCGTCCGATCGTCTTTTCCTTTGCTGGGCGTCATACCTATACTCACACCGTTGGATGTCGAGGAAGAGCGGCTGACGGACGACTATGTTATTAATGGCATTTCGACGCGACTTAGTAGTCGGCACTTCCGCAATCAGTTGCGACTCATGAAGGCCGCTGGAACCTTTGATGACTTCAGCAGATATATAGACCCTTGGCTCGAAGACTTCGAGTTCGCTTATTTTGATCACCACCCAGGCGACCGGAACAATTCCATCCTCGATGTTTATTATCGTGAGCAGGGAAGCAGGATTGCCAGGGAGTTGGCCTGGGCTGGCGACGGGATTCAAGTCTGGTTGCAGATTCTATATCACGTGTATAGAACTCGTCAGCGCGAGACGCTAATTCTGGATGAGCCAGAGGTTTATCTACATCCAGATCTTCAGCGCAAGCTTGTTTATCTCCTTGAAGAGACTGGACGGCAGCCAATTGTTGCCACTCATTCATCGGAGATGGCGGCTGAAGCAGATCCGAAGCTAGTGATGATTGTTGACAAGTCTCGGAGGAACGCACGTCGTGCGCGCGACGATTCAGATCTCGAACTTCTGTCTACGGCGCTCGGGACGGCGTTCAACCTGCGGCTCGCTAAAGCGCTGAGATCCAGAGTGGCCCTCTTCGTCGAAGGTCAAGATATGACGGTACTGCGTCGGTTCGCGAAGACGCTTGGACTTACTCTGCTTTCGGCCGGTACTACTGTAACCACTATCCCACTCAACGGCTATTCCCGTTGGAGTCAGGTTAGTCCCTTTGCTTGGCTGTGTCAGAATCTGTTCCCTGAGGCACTAATTGTGTTTGTAGTTCTAGATCATGACTATCGCCCGAAGCAATTGTCGGAAGAAATTGAGTCTGCATTTGAAACCGAAGGCATCGTTGCCCATGTTTGGCAACGCAAAGAGCTAGAGAGTTACCTTCTTACCCCATCCGTGATTTCTCGAATCTCCGGTGCTTCCGAGAAGGTTGTAACGAATCTACTGGATCAGATCACACTCGCAATGGAGAGTGACGTGTTCGGCCGGATGCTTACCGAGCGCATCAAGGTTGAAAAATCTGCGACTCGCCATGAGAGCGTCGTGATGGCGTCTTTTAAGACTGAATTCGACGGCCTGTGGGGCGATCTCCGATTCAGGCTCGACTCGTGTCCGGCTAAAGATGTGATATCTGAGTTGAATAACCGTCTCAAGGAAGCGAGCTACAGGACCGTGTCGAGGAGATCTCTCGCTAGTCAGCACCGAGCCAGGGAGATTCCTTCTGAGATGACAGCATTTCTGAGCCGAGTGGAGGCAGCCGCTGAGACAGGCCGAGTTCCCGGCGTCGATTCTGTGCAGTAAGCGATCGGCCGAATGCGGACGGGATCGTTATGTGCGATAGGCGCTCGGCGTCTGCGTACTGACCTAGGAGTGGCACGACACGGAGGTTCGACCGTGAGCCACGTGCTGAATTTAGGGTGTTTACCGCGGCGATCCCGCCGGTCTCGACGGCGATTAGCAGCGCATGGTCGAACCTCGCGAGGCGTATGCGTAGCCACGTAGCTAGCGAAATGACCACTGTTGCGGCGCCGCACACGTCCTCAGCTGCCAGCTGCTGGTCGGTCTTGGAGGACTCGGCGGACGGACCCGAGCCTCAGCCTGGACAAGGATCTTGAGCGGCCCGAGGACCATGTCGGCCACGGCAGACGGCGTCGCCGTCGAATCCCGCTCGTGTCCAGAAGCCAGACCCGCCAGTGGCTTGAGTCCACGCCATACAGCCACTCCGCCACGTTCGAGTAGTTGTTCCTGTGCATAGGTGGTGCGTGGACTCGCTCTGCTCGCCCGCATCTGTCACGGTCAGCGACATTACTGTAACTGAACACGTGCAGTGATCTGATTTCTCGAGGATCAGACAGTTCATTCGGCCAGCTGCCGAGAATCGCACTACCGACACCGATCAGCTGTAGACGGCCAGTTTCTAATATCGCGTTAGGAATCGGGAGAAAGTGATCGTAGAGGACCTGGTCAAACCCATAGACCGAGGCTGCGGCCGATGATCTCCTTCATGATCTCGGTGGTGCCGCCGAAGATGGACCTGGAACGAGATCCTTCTCGACGTCAGTCAACCGAAGATCTTGTCCATCACCTCGGCGCCCTGGGTGAGCGCGGGGCGGATCTCGTGGCGGTAGACCGACTCGGTGGTGGCCGTGCGGTCATGACCGACCAGCAGGGCGATGTTCTCTACGGGCACGCCGTTGGCGGACATGACCGACACGAAGGTGTGCCTAAGCTCCCGGGGCGCCCACTCCTCACCGAGGCCGGCCTTCTTGGTGATCAGGCGGAACGCGCGGATCACGTTGTTCGCGTTCAGCGGCGTGCCCACCGTGGAGGCGAAAACCAGGCCGGACTCTTGCCAGAGTTCACCGGCCATCTGCCGGTCTCGCTCTTGCTGTTCCTGCTGCTGGCACAGCGCTTCCACGCAACGCCGCGGCAGCGCCAGGGTCCTGCGGGACTTCTCGGTCTTGGTGTCGCCGCCTTCGCGCTCCGAACGCCAGACGTAGATCGCGAAGCGGCCTTCGCCCGCCCGGGACGGATCGAATCCAGCGCTGCTGACCGGCTGCCATCCGGCCGGATCATCTACCCAGGTGACCACGTGATCCCATCGCAGCACGCGAGCTTCCTCGGTGCGGATGCCGACCAGCAGGCTCAGTACCACGTACGCGTGCAGGCGCGTACCCTCTGACGCGGCCAGCAGGGCCTTCGCCTGCTCCAGCGTGAAGCTCTTGGACCGCCTCCCGCTGCGACCCTGGGGCGCTTTCACCAGGGCGGCGACGTTACGCCCGACCAGGTCGTTGGACTCGGCGTGCCGGATTGCCCGCTCCAGCGAGTTCCGGGTGATCTGCAGAGACCTTGTGGAGTAGCGCGTGGCGAGCTTGCTAAGAGCCATCCGGACATCGCCAGCGCTCAAGACCCGCAAGGGCCTGGCGCCGATCGCATCGAGCACCGGTCCCAGCAGGCCCTTGTAGAGGGTGCGCGTCCGGTCGGACGTGCCGTCTAGGCCCTCGCGCAGCCAGTCATCAACTGCCTCGCGCACCGAGTAGGTGATCGAGGACCTGACACCGGAGTTCAGTTCCTGGTGCAGCGCCTGGAGCTTGGCTCGGACTTCCTGCTTGGTCTTGCCGGAGACCTTCCGTCTGATACGCTTCCCGTCAGGGCCGTAGCCGAGCGAGATCGCACCCATGTACCGGTTCCTCGCGGCGTCCAAGTAGATCCCGTCCTCGCCGAACCCTCGGCGCCGGACTTGCGTCTCGGACATGGCTGGAGCCAAACACTTTGGCTCCCAGTTTGGCTCCCAGCGACACTCTCCTGGAAGCCATATCCCCTCTGACCTGCGCCCCGACCGCGACTCGAACGCGGGACCTACTGCTTAGGAGGCACTCCCGAGGTGCGGTCGGGTGATGCTGGATGGTAACTGGATAGGTCTTCTGGCGGCTGTGATGCTGAATGTGCGTTGTGTAGCTGGTTGTGGGCAAGGGTGCCTGTTGTCAGGCGAGGGCTGGAATTTCGGGAATCCAGGGGTCGCCT
>Ga0335085_10006563_pt1 | contig 18310 bp, 12 predicted proteins | sample Lox_Sample_45_FD_206712 | JGI IMG/M metagenome (GOLD analysis project Ga0335085, IMG submission 206712) | Soil microbial communities from Loxahatchee National Wildlife Refuge, Florida, United States - Lox_Sample_4.5 | ecosystem: Environmental > Terrestrial > Soil > Wetlands | place: USA...
CCTGACCCTCCACTTTCCGGCGAGTATTCGGAGGTTTTTCGAGCGGCGGGAACTTCCGGAAACTCCCAAGCCTGGCGACCCACGTTTCGCGAACTCCCACTATTTCTCCCTCCTCTCCAATCGTGACGCGGTAGAGGCTGCTCTGGCATCGGCGGAAAAACTGGGTTTTGCCGCCGCGGTTGATCGCGGGTCATGGGACGCCAACTATCAGCAGGTGGTGCGGTCGAACGTTTCTGCACTGTCCACGCTATCACAAGTGCATAAAGGCCAGCCCGTCTGCTTGGTAGTTGGAGGGGAGGTGACGTGTCCGGTCACGGGTCTGGGGATGGGTGGGCGCAATCAATCTTTTGCCCTTTACGCCGCACAGCAGATTGCCGGACAGCACCGGATTGCACTGAGCGCCGGCACGGACGGCCGTGATGGAAACAGTCCCACCAGCGGCGCCGTGGCCGACGGACAGACGGTTTCGCGAGCCACGGGGCGAGGCTTGGATCCGGCCGCTTACCTCGCGAACAGCGACGCCTATTCGTTCTTTCGTACCTTGGGCGATACGCTCGACACCGGATTCACAGATAATAATGTTCGCGATGTGCGGATTTGGCTCGACTTTGGGGCTTAGGGCATCACCATGCATAATCTTGCGGGTAGAGTCGCTTTAGTTACGGGCGCAAGTATGGGGATCGGCCGGGCTATTGCCGAGGCTTTGGGCAAGGCTGGCGTGGATGTGGCGGTTAATTACCTTCGCCATCGTGCGGAAGCCAACGAGGTGTGCGCACTCATCCGGGGCTGGGGAGGTCGTGCCTCTGCGGTGCGCGCGGACGTCGCAAGCGCGGCAGAGGTCTCTCGATTGGTGCAAACGGTTGAATCGGAACTAGGGGCGATTCAAATCCTGGTTAATAATGCGGGCATCGCGCGCCCTCAGCTCCTTGAAGAAATCCGTGAAGAAGACTGGGATGAAATCGTTAATACCAATCTCAAATCGGCCTTCCTAGTCTCGCAGAAAGTGGTGCCCGGCATGCGTTCGCGACGCTGGGGGCGCATTATCAATATCGCTTCCGTGGCCGCGCACACGGGCGGGGTGGTGGGACCGCATTACGCTGCCTCCAAAGCGGGAATGCTGGGCCTGACCCATTCTTACGCCAACCTTCTGGCGCGCGAGGGAATTACTGCAAATGCCATCGCCCCTGCCCTAGTCTCCACGCAAATGGTAACGGCCAATCCGCGCGCACGTCCGGATCTGATTCCCGTCGGACGCTTCGGCCAAACCGAGGAAGTCGCGGACGTGGCTGTAATGCTCGCAGCCAACGGTTACATCACAGGCCAAACTATCAACGTGGACGGCGGATGGTATATGACTTAGAGTTGTCAGCCGTCAGCGCTCAGCTTTCAGCCCATCCATGAGCTGCGATGGCGGGAGATGTAGCGAGGACTTGCTTTGTAGGTCCGCGGTTTCTCCTTTCCGATAGAGAACGATAAACTCCCGCTCGGTGTGGGATTGCGCTACGCTGTTCCGTTGATGACTCCATTCAAGGCTATAAGGAGAGATTGAATGACAGAAACAATCGGATTTATTGGACTAGGAATCATGGGTCAGCCCATGGCGCTGAATCTTGCCAGGAATGGCCACAAACTGGCGGTCTACAATCGTACCCCAGGGAAAACCGCAGCCTTGGAAGCCGCAGGGGCGCGCGTGGCTGCCTCACCCGCCGACGCCGCGCGCGATGCCGGCATCGTCATGATTATTGTGAGCGATTCGGCCGCCGTCGAAGGTGTGGTGACCGGCAAGGAAGGAATTCTTGAGACGCTGGGCTCCGGTGCAATTGTCATCGATTCAAGCACCATCAGCCCCGCGGTGAGCCGCAAGATGGCTTGCCTCGCGGCAGGAAAGGGGGCGAACTGGCTGGATGCCCCCGTGACTGGCTCGAAACACGGCGCCGAAAAAGGCGAGCTGACCTATATGATTGGCGGCGATCGCGCCACCTACGACCGCGCCATGCCTATCCTCCAGTTGCTGGGGAAAAAGCACATCTACTGCGGCCTCAACGGACTTGGCCTCTCCGCCAAGCTTGCTCAGAATACCATTCAAGGCACCATGGTCGAGGTCTTCTGTGAGGGCTTCGTCTTGGCCGCCAAAGCTGGAGTGCGGCCTGAGGTTATGCTGGAGATCATTCAATCCAGCATGGCGCGGGCCGGCATCACCGATTTCAAAGCGCCGTTCATCTTCAAGGGCGACTTCACTCCCTACTTCCCCTTGAAGCTGATGCACAAGGATCTGGAGTTGGCCGCCGAAGCGGGCTACGCTCAGGGGGTCCCCATGCCCGTCTTGGCGGCGGCGAAAGAGGTTTACATGGCCGCCAAGGCACAAGGCAAAGGGGAACAAGACTATGCCGCAATCGTAACCTTCCTGGAGGAATTGGCCGGAGTAAAGGTCCGCACTTAGCCTGCTCAGGTCGCTAAACGATCTCTTCAGTCTCGGCGTTCCAACGCATCTTCCTGCCTTCATGGTAGGAGCGAATAGCCATTTGGCAGGCGATCGCCGAACGGTAGCCCAGATCGAAGGGGCAGTTGGGCTCCTTGCGGCTGCGGATGCAGTCGAAGAAATTGGCGAAGTGTTCGTTCGTCCCGTCGGAGCGTGACTTGGCTTCAATAACTTTGGACTCCGGCTTCACCTCCGGCGTCCCGCGGCGATGGTGAACCTCCGGCGTGTACTCCACCTTGTAACGACCACGGAAGATCGTGCCTTTGTTGCCCAGCAGAAAATCGTCCTCGGCATTGTAGTGGCGGTTTCCGAACCCGCAATTCCAGGTGAAGAGCAGGTTTTCCGGCATGTCCATGGAAACGTCCATGGTGTCGGGCATTTCCATGTCGGGTGAAAGATAATTCCCGCCATTCATCATGACGCCGCGCGGAATCTTAAGGCCGAGCGCCTTGAACCAAAAGCCCACCTGGTGGACCATGTTTTCAAAAACGTTGCTTCCGTCATAATCCCAGAAAAATCGCCAATTGATGTAGCGGTTCGGGTCAAAATCATGGGGCGGCGCTTCGCCTTCAAAAGCTTTCCAATCGACGTGCTGCAAATCGCAATCCGCCGGGATGGGCTGCTTCCAACCGCCGTAAGGGGCGGTGCGATACATGTGCGTATGAAGGGCGGTAATGTCGCCCATGCTCTCCGGGGTATTGAGAGACTTCACCATTTCGAAGACCTCGGCGGTCACCGATTGGATTCCCACTTGCACGACGCGCCCGGACCCCTCAAACGCGCGCCGCATGCGCCGGGCATGTTCAGTGTTGAAGGCCATGGTCTTCTCCTGATAAACGTCCTTGCCGGCTTGAATGGCGGGAACGAAATTCAGGGCGTGCTGGTGTTGTGGCGTTACGATCACCACAGCGTCAATCGACTTGTCATCCAATAGCGCGCGAAAATCACGGTAAGGTTTCGCATTGGGGACAATCCGTTCGACCTCGTCGAGCCGGCGCGTGTAGACATCGGCCACCGCCACGCATTCGACGTTCGTTGAGGTTAAGGCCGCGCGCAAGTCTTCCTGGCCGCGATCGCCGCTGCCAATCAGCCCGAACCGAACGCGGTCATTCGCCCCAAAGATGCGCGCGGGACTGGTGATAAACGAAATTCCGCTGTAGGCGGCCAGTCCCGCTCCGGCGACGGCACCGTCTTTCAGAAATTCCCGGCGTGTGACTTCCTGCTGCTTTGGCATCATTCCCTCCTCTATTTCAGAAACTCGTCGATATAGGCGTCGTCCTGGGCGTCGGCGAGATCCGTGGTGTCTCCTAGGATATACCGATACTGGTATGAACCGTGCAGGTTCACGACCTTATTCATCCAATTGGCCGGATCGGTCCACATCACGGGCCTGTTCCCCATCGCCTTGACGACGTCGTCCAGGTCCCAATGCAGCGCAAACCCGGGAATGACCGCGTCGAACAGGTCGGTATTCAGCGTATTCTCCAGCGCAGCGCGCAGGCTATAAGGAGTGCGGTCCAGCCAGACTTTACCGATACGCGGATCGGCGGCGGCGGCGAGCAGAAGCCAAACACCCCTTACGTCTCGCGCCTCCGCATGAATCGACGCCGCGTCCACGTCGCTGCGTGCGGCCAGCAGATCGACGCCGCGCAGCAGGTCATGAGCGCGCAGGGCTGCCAGGTTCAGTCCGATCTGGTCGGCGCGGGAATTGGTGATCCAGTTCCCCACAAACGGCGCGTGGGTATTTTCACCCGGAGAGTCGCGTGGCGCGAGCGTCAAAACCACGCGGCCCTTATTGGCCATGCGGCTTGCCAACGATTCGGTGGTCGCAGCCTGGAAGTAAGGCCGGCCGCCGTCTTCCACCAGCAGCACGGCGGGCTTGCGGCCGGCGGGAGCGGAGGGAACATAGAGGTTGCCCTCAATTTCCACCGCGGGTTCACTCTCAAACTTGATGTGCAGCCGGCGGTATTCGGGCGCGTTCGACTCGTAGAGAACGGTGAATTCCGGCGCCCCGCCATCGGAGGGAATTTTCCAGCGTCGCAATTCCGCTTCGAGCTCGGAGATGCTGCCCTGGCGTTTCTTGGCGCGATAGTCGTCCATGATGAGTTGATAAACCTTGCGGCTACCGGGGAGATCGTCCACATGGCCGGTGGGTGTGACCAGCAAATCGAAATTGTTATAGAGCTTCACGGGCTGCTCATGATAATCGCCCTGGCCGTCCTTGAGCCAGCGGATCATCCACTGATAGACGGCCTCGCGACTGACCAGCGGGGTGCCGTGGGGGCCCGGCCCGACGAAGAAGCCGACGTGATCTGCGGCGCCGTAGAGGCTATACCAGCGCCGGGCTTCCTCATAAACCATGCGCCCGCCTGGAGGTGTGAAGTAATCCTTCTCGGTGGCCTGGATCAGCCAGGGCGTGGGAGCGGTGACTTCCACGAAATCCGCGACATCAAGGCCCTTAGCTAGGAATTGCGGCATGGCCATTTCGGTGTCCGGGTCGGGGCCGGCAAAGAGTAACTGGTAGGAGTTGGGATAGCACGCGGGGACGACCGCCTTCAAGCGCGGGTCCATAGCGCCAATGAAGGTGGTCAAGGCGCCGCCGCCCGAACAACCCGCCGCGCCCAGCCGCGCCGAATCCACGTCCGGCCGACTGACCAGGTAATCGATGGCGCGCTTGGCGTCCCAGATGAAGAAGCGCGCAGCACTCTCGCCAATCAGGATGGCCTCGGCGCCGGATTGGATGTGTTCGGGAACCGACCATCCCCCCAGGGCTCCGGAAATCTGTTTGTCGTACGTTTGCTCCCGCTCGCCCTGGCCAATGGGATCGTGCGCCAGGACGATAAAGCCTTTGAGCGCCAGATTGGCGGCGGCGCGCTGCGGCTCCGGCTTGCCTTCCTGCGTGTGGCCTGATTGGTAGAGGATGGCGGGGTAGCGCCCTGGTTTGCTTGGCCGGTAGAGGTCCGCGGTGACATAGAAATTGGGCAGGCTCTGGAAAAGCACTTTTTCAATGACGTATCCGTCCGCCTGAATCTGCCCGGTGACCCTGGCATTCAGCGGCCCCGAGTAGTCGGGCAGCCCACCCAGGATTTCCAGCAGCGCGGCGCGAACCTTTTGTTTGCGCTTCTCTGCGTCGGCCACCGTGTGGATCTGGTCGATCTCCTGCTGCCGGGCGCGCAGTTCACGCTGCGCAATATCGTTCATCCAGCTTAAGAGCGGGTCTTTAATCAAACGGTCTTGCGCCGGAAGGGCGCTAGGAATGAGAAATATGATGCAGAGTAAGGCGATCTTGATGAGTTTCATAAGTGTGAATCCTTTTACGAAATCGTTGAATACCGATTGTGGCGGGACGGGCCGCCGTCCCCAAGTCGCGATTCGCGCCCCCAATTAGTCGGGAAGGGCTCGCCCAGCCCCTACGATGCAAATTCCACGTCCACCACGCCTTCGGTGATCTGGCCCAGGAATTGGCCATCGGCCACAACTTCCGCCGCCAGGGCCACGCGCGGCTGGTTGGGGTCCCAGTTCTTGGGAATGGTCACGGCGAACGCCGTTTTGCCGTCCTTGCCGGCGGGCACGCCCAGCGTGGCCACATCGGGCGACGCCGTCCAACCCTCGGGCAGCACCAGCGCGGCTTCCAAGTGCATCGGCTTCGTACGGTAATTGCGCACGCGGAATTCGAGCGTGGAGGTGGAACCCGCTTTGGCCGCGAGCTGATAGGGATACAGCCGCGCCCAACTGGGGTTCAGGCCGAAGTTCGTGTCCGGGTCGGCAATGACCGCCTGGAAGTACTGGCTTTCCTGCTCCACCCGCAGCTTTAGATCTTCCAAATCGGTTTTGTTGGCGATGTAGGGTTTGGTATGGCCGGGCGCGATGATGTTGGGTTCGTGTTCCAGCAGCGAGCGCACGGCCCGGATGTGGCTGTCACTCTCCACCCAGTTGCGGAAAATCAGGTTGTGGCGAAGCTGGTAGGGCGCCCCGGCGTCGGCGGGATGCACGGCGTCGCCGGTAAAGGCGATGCGGGCGCCATCGATTTCCGTAAACAGGGCCATTTGAAATTCCGTGTGACCGGGCGAGTGGCAAACTTCAAACTCAAACTCTTCCCACTTGAACTTCTCGCCGTGGTGGAACGACCGGTCCACCTTAATAACCTCCGCCAGCGTGCAACCCAGATTATTGCCGCGAGGATTTTCAAGAATCTCCACCATGTTTTCGTAGCACCAGACCTTGGTGCCGTAGTGGCGCTCGAGAAACGGAAACCCGTTCAAATGGTCGTCGTGCATGTGGCTGGGCATGGCCACATCCACGGACTTGAGCCCGAAGCGCGCCTTCAACTCCGGAATGGTGTGTTCGATAAAGCGAATGCGGTCATGCACCGGAAGCGAGCGCAGCGAGCTGTCGATAAAATTGTAGCTGGCGGACCCGTAATCGACAAACAGCGCCTTGCCGCTATCGCTGATGATGGCATAAAAGCACGAGTCGGTTTGGTAAGACGCCACCAAGTGGGGGGTGACCGCAAAGGGATGGATATCCAGAGTCAAACGAGTGCCCGGTGCATAGGCGCGCGCCCACTCGCGCATCCGGGAGATCAAGTCGGTATATCCGGAGTCCACCGCCCCAAAGGGCTCGCCGTGCGAGGGGCAAAGGAATTGCGGCCCCAGCTCACGGAGGCGCTGAAGAGAGAATGTGGCAAAATCCACGCCATCCGTACTCATGTATTGGTATTGCAGGTCATACAAGGTAATGACCTTGCCCGGGGAGTGGATCAGATCGCCGGTAAAGGCCGTCTGGCGCCCGTCCACCGTCGAGATCAGGCTGATGGAACCGAGGGTGTGGCCCGGGGTGGGATAAATCAAGAACACGTGGGAACCCCAGTGAAACGTCTCATAATCGTGCAGCACGCCGGCCACGGGAATGTTGCGCGTAATCGTGAAAAAATCGTTGGCCACATGGTACAGGTGGAAAACCTGGCGATTGCGCCAGAAGTTCTGGGCATCTTCAAAAAGATGGCGCTCGTGGGCGGGCACGTGAATGGGAATGCGCTCCGCCACGGCGAGTGCGTCGCCCTGGCATTGGTCGCGGTGAAAATGCGTGTGCAAGATGGCGTCCACCTTGGTCACGCCGATCTGCCCGAGCAGGCTCAGGACATGGCCCGAACCGAAATCGATGAGCAGCGCCCGGTTGCCGTCCTTGAGGACGTAAACGTTGCAAGTGTCGTGCAGGACGTAGAGATTCGGAGAGATTTGCGTGAGCCCACCCTTGGGGGTAAACCGCACGGGAGGAGCGGCAGGCGCAGGGGAGGCTTTGCCCGGCGCGTCACTTGCTGCCAATGATGACGCAGACAGTGAATTCGAAGTGTGCGACACGCCCGTTGCCAATAAGCCTGCCCCGGCATTCCTAAAGAAGTCACGGCGCGAGACGCCGGCGTGTTTGGAGGATTTTGGTTTTTTCATGTGCGGTACCCTTCCCCTCAGTCGCGGCACGGGCGTCCTGCCCGTGTGCGGTCATGGGCAAGATGCCTATGCCACATCAGGGCGGGGCAAGCCCCGCCCCTACGCCCCGTGCGCGGGCGCACAATGCGTGGCGCGGGCGTCCCGCCTGCGTGCGGTCATGGGCAAGATGCCCATGCCACATCAGGGCAGGGCAAACCCAGCCCCTAAAACCTGTGCCCTCTCACCCCAGCAGCTTCCGCGCGTTATCTTCGCACAGGGCCTTTTGGGCGGCCTCGTCCAGGCCGGATTCCTGCACTTTCAGGAGCGCCGATTCGAAATAGAAGAAGGGATAGTAGGAGCCGAAAAGGACGCGCTGTGGCGGGAAGTTATGAACGAAGCGGCCCACGCCTCCCACCCGCTCCACCATGGCGATTTCCGTGTAGACGTTGCCGGCTTCGAACGCCGCCTTCACGTGCTCACGGCTAGTGTGGGAAGTTCCGTTCAGGATCTGCAGGCGAAGGCCGGGGGTGTTTTTCACTACGTCCGCCAGGGGGCTGATGTCCACCGGCTCGACGCGCATCAGCGGGTGCTGGGTACGGTCGTCCTCCATCACCAGCGCCATTTGCACAATCATCTTGCGCTCGGTGGCCAGCTTCAGGACTTCGGCAAACGCCGGATCGTCGATCTTGTACCCGTGATAGTTAGGATGAAGTCGGATTCCCGGCATATTGTGTACTTCGTCGCAGCGCCGCACGTCCTCCTGCCAGTCGGGAAGCTTGGGGTTGATGGAGCCGAAAGGAATGAGCATGCCTTGCCCATGGGTTCGGCAGGCTTCCGCCAGGCGGATGTTGACACCGGCAATGTCGCGGTGCAGCAACCCGTCGAAGCTGCCGGCCCACGCCTGCACCACGTTCCGCTTGTGCAACTTGGCGATAAGGTTGGCGGGCTCATCGCCTTCCAGGCGTCGAAACGGCCAGCGGGATAGGTAGACGTTGGTGTCAATGACCGTCATATCTTGTACCCCTTCCTCTTCAACACCGGAGTCAAGAGCCGGCGCAGGTTTCCGCCCAGGATCAGTTTCTTGTCGGCGTCGGAAATGTTAGCGCCTTCCACCTTGGCAATCTGCGAGGCGAAGCTCCGGCCGCCCACGTCGCTGCCGTAGAAAACTCTCTCCGCACCCAGTTCACGCACTGCCATCTCGACAAATCCCGAGGTCGGATCGGAGCCCGCGATTCCGCAGCCGACGTTTTTCTGCGCGCGAATAGCGCGGATTCCCAACTCCCAGTTTCCGCCCGTGTGGGCGCACACGATCTGGAGTTTGGGGTGCCGCTTGGCGAGTTCGACCACGTCAAAGGGCGAGGATTCATTAGGCTCATCGCCGCCCGTCTTCAGCCATTCGTGCTGGAAAATGACGACCTCGTTCTGGGCCGCCCAGTCGGCAATGGGATCCATGTCTGGAACGTTGCAGCGCGCGTCCGCTTCAATTTCGCCAATCATGACCATGGGGCCATCGCGAATGCAACGGTTGAGTTCATGCATGCTGAAGTCGAGTTGCGCCGGGGACAGATACACGGAGCCATAGGCGCGGTCGGGGAAAGCCTTTACCGCCGCCATCACGCGGTCGTTTTCCTTACGAAATTGCTCAGGGGTATTGGGGTGCTGGTCATCCGAATAGCCTTGCGAAAGAATCAGGCGCTCGACCCCGTCGCGGTCCATGCACTTCACCAGAAAGGCCATGCGCTCTTCGGGCGTGTTGCCCGGCACCTGGCCCATGTGCGAGTGCTGGTCCCAGATGCGCATGTTTTCACCCAGGCCAGCTTCGCTGCGAATATCCCAGGCGCCCGCCGGCGCGGCGGCTAAGGCGGCGCCGGCACCAACAGACTTAAGAAAACGTCTACGGTTTAACACAATCTGTCCTCCCATCATCGTGAACCCTGTTGATACACACCAAATTCTTCTTGATCGAGGGATTCAGCGCGGCAACGAATTCCAGCGCGGAGCGCCTTTGGCACAAAAACCGAAATTTGTAGGGGGAGGGCTTGCCCTCCCCTCCGCGCCAACGGCGTGCAACAAGAGGGCAGGACAACCCCCAGCCTGTTAGTGTCCGATGTTGTGGCAGGCATCGCAATTCAGGGCCGCCTTGCGGAGCTTGTGGCAATCCACACAGGTGTTCATGGACACTTCCTTTTCCTGCCAGAGCTGATCCCGGTCTTGCACCGGCCCGTGGCAAACCGAACATTCGACTTTGGCGTTTGCGTGCTTCTGATGGCTGAAGTAAACAAAGTCGGGAAGCTTATACAAGGGCTTCCAGGCGATTAGGTCGTCATCCTTTTGAATGCGGGCTAACTTCTTAATCGCGGGGCTATCCGTTTTGATGGTTTGATGGCAGTTCATACACTCGGCAACACCCGGGATTTGCATTTTACCGGTGGCGCCGGCAGGCTGATGGCAGGTGTCGCAATGGAATCCTGCCTGCACGTGCTGCCGGTGGCTGAAGGAAAGGGGTTGCGCAACCGCCTGGGCGGGCGCGGGAAGGTCCTGGGGTTCGCGCCCCGGACTGGCGGAGATGGTTCGCGGATTGGCCCGGGCGCGGGCTTCCGCGGGACCTTGTCCCTTGGGGAACAAGGCATAAGCCGCCAACACGACGGGCGCGGTGGTGTCCGGATTGAAATATCCTCCCGGTCCCACCGCGACTACCACGAATTGCTTCTTCGTTTTCTTCCCCAGATAGGTCATGGGAGTGGCGTGGGCATTGGACTCCAGCTTATCTACCCAAAGTTCTTTGCCACTGCGCGCATCGAAGGCACGGAAACGGTGGTCGGCGGTGCCGCCAATGAAGACCAGTCCGCCGGCCGTGGCAATCGAACCGCCCAGGCTGTACACACCGGTCTTGGGAACACCTTTTGCTTCCAGGTCGTCAATGACCCCCAGCGGAACTTTCCAGGCAAGCTCTCCAGTCTTCAAATTGATTGCGTTGAGGTCTCCCCAGGGAGGCTGCTGACAAGGATGATGATGGTCATCCCAAAACCGCGCGTAACTTCCCCACGGACTGCTGCGGACGTAGGCCTCCGGCGAGCCTTCCGGCCCCGGCTTCATTATTCCCACCGCGCCCACTTCACTCACATTGACGAACAGATAATCGAGCGCGGGGTTGAAGGAACTGCCCGACCAGTTGCCGCCTCCCAGAGTTCCGGGAATCTCCAGCGTCATTTTGGAAAATCCCCAGGGATTGAAGATGGTTGCAGGCAGGAAGGGCGCAAAATTATCGAGACAGTATTTTCTAGACTCGGCAGTAACGGTGGTGATGTCGTCCAAGGTGATTGAGGTTCGCGACAGTTGCATCGATTTGATGGGAAATGGTTGTGTCGGCCAAGTTGCTTCGCCAGGCGTCTCACTCTGCTTGACGGTGCGCTCCTCCACCGGGAAAAGCGGCTTGCCGGTAACCCGGTCGAGGATATAAATGAAACCCATCTTGCTGCCGCCGGCCACCGCCGGGATATCCTTCCCGTCGCGGTGGACGGTGATCAAATTGGGGGGAAAAGAGACGTCATAATCCCAGATATCGTGATGCACCATCTGAAAATGCCAGAGCACCTTACCGGTGGAGGCATCAAGCGCTACGAGCGAGTTGCCATACAGGCCTTGACCTTTGCGGTCCGCGCCGTAGAAATCGTAGGAAGGTGACCCGATGGGGAGGAATAGCATTCCCCGCTCTTCATCCACACTCATGATGCTCCAGACGTTGGTCCCGGAGCGATCCTCCCACGAACCCTCTTGCCAGGTTTCATGACCCGCTTCGCCGGGCCGGGGGATGGTGTGGAACGTCCATACCAGCTTGCCGGTGCGGACGTCAAACGCGCGAATATCGCCCATTGGCCCTCTGGATGGAATTTCCTGGAGCTCACACCCGGTGATGACCAGATCTTTATAAACGGCAGGAGGCGATGTAACGTCATAGCGCCCCTTCGGCCACTTGTCCGTCATTCCGGCGCGAAGATCGATGAATCCTCCCTCGCCAAAGCCGCTGCAGGGGTGGCCGGTTTGCGGATCGAGAGCGTACAGGCGCGCCACGGCGACATAGAAGAGGCGCCTGTCCGAGGGGGAACCGCTGCCGCCACACGGAGAACTCGGCGTCCCTTCCCAATAAGCGGCGCCGCGATTGGGCACCGGGCGATGGCGCTGTCCCCCCTCCGGAAAGGGGTTGAAGATCCAAAGTTCCTTGCCTGTTTCCGCGTCCAAGGCGAGGAAATGCCCGGTCTGGGTGGTGACGTAGAGCACGCCATCCACCATCAGGGGGGTGCTCTCGAAAGCATTGATTCCGCTATTCACGGGCGGAGTAAATTCGTAAGTCCAAGCCCTTTGCAGAAGGTGAACATTCTTGGAATCGATTTGCTTCAGTGGAGAAAAGCGCGCACCCCCGGCGTCGTGTCCATAACTTCGCCACTCCGTATCGTAGGAAGCCGGCGGACTCTGCGCGAGGCTGCCGACGCAGAACAGAAGGAGAAAGGAACAACCAGTAAGGAATCGATTCATTTACACCAAGTTTTGTGAATTTACGCCCAACACGGGACAATTTTGTACATCTATATTTTAAATGTGTCAAGGTTAAACGGCCGCTTTGCAGCTCGTGTAGCCAAGCTGAGGTTTCCAGGTTGCCCGGATTAGCACAATCCCTTCTATCCCCCTCCGTAACCGGCAAGCGAAAGAATTCATTTGATTTCAGATTCTCTCAAGCATATTTTATAATTGAAATGTTCGCCTTTCGTTTCAAGCGGATGGGTTCAGATCCTTGCATGGCCTGCCTACGAATCTGAAATAGCCAATTCCGTCTTGCCGGAGAATTATGGTAGAAAACACCAATATGCATTTGAAGGAGTGGGAGACCTCCAGCGGGGACCGCCCCCGGCAGGCAGGTATCCAAAAGCCATACGGCAAGTCGGCGCGCAATGAATTAAGTCTGTTGCAACAGATTTACGAGCACACCAACATATCCCGTATCGAATTAGCCAAGCTGACGGGCCTTAGCGCCGCGTGCGTGGGCGGTGTTGTGAACCGCCTTCTGAAGAAAGAGTTGATCGTCGAATCGGGTGAGAACTCGACGCCCTTGGGCCGGCGGCCGGTTTCCTTGTCAGTCCGCAATGACCTCGCGTACTTTGTTGGCGTGGATTTGGGTTCCTACATGCTGCGCGTGGTCGTGGCCGATATGCTCGGGCGCCCGGTCTATAAGTATGAAACGGATTCGCGAGTATCCGAAGGCCGGCAAAACACTTTGCAACGCACATTCGAAACCATCCACAAGGCCCTAACGGAATGCGGGGTGGCCAGGGAGCTCATCAAAGGAATTGGCATGGCGCACTCCGGAGTGGTGGATAGCGAGAGTGGAGTCATCCTCTCCTTCCCTCGGCCCGGCCAGATGGCGCAATGGAGAAATGTTCCATTGCGAGACATGCTGGAAGAAGCCTTCGCTCTGCCCGCCACCCTGGACGACAGCACCCGCACTATGGCCATCGCCGAAAAGCATTACGGAGTCGGCCAGGGACTGGCGGACTTCCTTTATATCAGCGTTAGCATGGGCATTGGGGCAGCGCTCTTTATCGACAACAAGCTCTATCGTGGTCCCGGCGGACTGGCGGGAGAATTCGGGCATATGACCGCCAACCGCAACGGCCCGCTCTGCTCCTGTGGAAATTATGGCTGTCTGGAAACCGCCGCGTCCTGCACCGCCATCATCGAGGCCGTGCGGGGTGCGCTCGAAAAGGGAGTAGATTCCCGCATCCCGGAATTAGCCAATGGGGACCTCGATCACATCTCCATTGAAATGGTGGCGCAAGCGGCGCGAGAAAATGACGGCTTGGCCTTCCGCGTGCTTCACGAGGCCGCCTCGCAGATCGGCATTGCCCTGGCCGATGTCGTGAATCTCTTAAATCCCCGCGTTGTCGTTTTTGGCGGGCCTTTATTTCGTCACGGTGCATCGTTGTTGCTCGACCCGCTCCAGCGCATCATCAAGCAGCACGCGCTGGAGAAATCGGCGAATGAAGTTCAATTGAAAATCTCCGGCCTGGAAAGCGAAGCCTCGGCGCAGGGCGCCACACGGCAGATTTCGCAAAAAATCCTTTCTTCGCTCTTCGCGGAATGCTTCTAGCCGGAATGGGGGACGCCATGTGGACACGGCGGGACTTCCTGCGCATAGCCTTGGCCTTGCCGGCCGGGGCGTGGTTGGCACGTTATCAAGCCTTGGCTGCGCCGCGACGCGGGGCGGTCAAAATCACTTCCATCAAAACACTGCAGCTCGATTTTCAATTCGACGGCTGCCTCGTCAAGATTGAAACTGACGCCGGCGTTACCGGCTACGGAGAGACCGGCGTGGACTTGGCGACCGCGCGCGCCCGCATTCCCCTGCTCAAGCTGGAAGGCGAGGACCCCCTGGCCATCGAGCGCCATTTCCTGGCCATGACGGGAGCCATCCATCCCTACCGCCCCATCATTCCCTTGATCAGCGGAATCGATATCGCCCTGTGGGATATAGCCGGAAAGATTCTCGATCTCCCCGTCTACAAGTTGTTGGGCGGCCCCTTGCGCCCGGGCGTCATGCTCTATACGCACGGGGATTTCCTGAAGGATATGAGCAGTCCGGCTTCCTGCCGCGAGTGGGCACAGATGATTCGTGAACAGCCGGAAGGATTCACGACCTTCAAAATCGAACCAGCACAGGCATTAGGTATCGACCAGGACGCCAGCACCCTGCTCGGCCCCATCGCATCCACGGAGCAGCTTAGGAAGATTGCGCGTGGATTTGAGAACGTACGCGCGGCCGTTGGGGATGACATCGATATCGCCGTCCATTCCCACAATCAATGGGACACCCCCAGCGCCGTTGCGGTTTCCAGGGTCACCGAATCAATCAAACCGTTGTTCTTTGAAGACCCCCTCAGCAGCGTGGAGTACTGTGAATCGTGGAGTGCACTCAAACGGGAAACACGCACGCCGATTCTGACCGGCGAAAAGCTGGAGTTGGTCAAGCAGTTTAAACCCTTTATCGACGCGCAGGCGGTGGACTTCATCCATCCGGACATTTCCTATGCCGGGGGAATCAGCGGCTGCCGGAGGATTGCCGACTACGCCGCGCTCTACCGCACGCCCATGGCCCTGCACAATGTGGGTACCTTGGTCCGCACCTTTGCTTCCGTGCAATTGGCCGCCTCCATCCCCAATTTCTATCGCTCGGAAAACCGCCTGGGCCGCCCGGGTCACATGTTGGAGAAGATGGCCGCCGGGAAACCACCGGTGGTGCGCAACTCCATGTTTCAGCTTCCCGAAGGGCCCGGATTGGGACTGGAAATCGATCCCGTATTCATGCGCGAGCACACGCCGCACGGCGAAGACTGGGCGTGATATCGATCAAGCCCCCCCAGCGTGCGCAGGTGATTGCTCTTGTTGATGAATCCACGTCATGACATTGGCGGGAGGGCGTTGGTGGCGAAGTTCGTTGGCCATAAATTTCATGCACGGGTCAACGTGATGGAAGAAAAGCTTGTAGCCCGCGCAGAGATAATTTAGACCAGGTTCGCCCGCGGGGGTGGAGATAAAGCGGTGTTTGGGGCACTCGCCATTGCAGGCAAAGCGCACGTCGCATTCGCGGCAATAGCGCGGCAATGAGTCGCGCTTATCGAGGCCAAAAGTGCGCTGCTGGGGAGAATTCACCAGCGCGGCGAGCGGTTGCTCCAGAATATTGCCGAGCTTGTTCTCCGGATAAACGTAGTGGTCGCAGGAGTAGAGGTCGCCGTTGTGTTCGAGGGCCATGGCGGCTCCGCAGGTGGGCCGGAAAACGCACAAGCTCGGCTCCAGGCCCAGCCAACTCTCTAGCGTCACGTCAAATAATTGCACATAACAATGGCCCACGTCCTTGCGCACCCATTCATCGAAAATCGCGCAGAGGAAAACGCCATATTGGCGCGGCTCTACCGACCACTCGGAGACCTCGGCGGCGTGCGGGTCGCGGGGCCCGATCAGCACCAATCCGTCCGGGTTGGCCGTCTTAGCCTTGCGCTCCACGATCGGGATGAACTGCATGAACTGGCAGCCAATGCCCTTCAGAAATCGATACACGCGCAGCGGGTGCTGGGAATTCTGCCGGTTCACCACCGTGAGCGCATTGAATTCCACATGGTGTTTCTTCAGGTAGCGCAGCCCCCGCATGACGCGTTCGAAGGAGGGCGCTCCGCCCTTATCCACGCGATAAAAGTCATGGAGTTCGGCCGGGCCGTCAATCGAAATCCCGATCAGGAAATGGTTTTCCGCCAGGAACTCGCACCAGGCGTCGTCCAGCAACACCCCGTTGGTCTGGAAGGCGTTTTCAATCTTCTTTCCGTTGGCGTATCTATTTTGGATCGCGACGACCTTGCGGAAAAAGTCCACGCCGAGCAAGGTCGGTTCGCCGCCCTGCCAGGCAAAGGAAATCCCTGGCGTATCGTGTGCTGCGATGAATTGCGAAATATACGACTCCAGGACCGGGTCGGGCATGGCCCAATCCCGCTTCTGGCCGTACAAATTCTCCTTCTCCAGATAAAAGCAATAACGGCAGTCGAGGTTACAAATGGGCCCCACCGGCTTGGCCATGACGTGAAATGCCGGGTGGGCCGGGGCAGGATTTCTGTGCCGTTTCTTCACTAGATGGACCCGTATCTGCTGCGCAATAACTGCATGCGCACGCGCAGTTCCTCGAACAAAGGCGAATATTGGACCATCCCTTGCAGATTGTGATTCTCCCGCGGGTCTTTCGCCAGGTCATACAACTCGTATTCCACCGGCTCCTGTTCGTAATGCTCGATCAATTTGTAGCGCTCGGTGCGGATTCCCCGATTCCTGGGTACGCTATGATCGCCGGGATATTCATAATATTCATATAACCAATCTGACCGCCCTGAGGCATCGTCACTCTTGAAAAGCGGCTTCAGACTGCGCCCCTGGAAGGCCTTGGGAATGGGGATGCCGGCCAGGCTCGCCACTGCACCGCTGCCCATTTTCAACAGGTCTCGACGCGTGTGCTGCGAATTGGCCTTATCTTCGCCCATCATTCCTAGCTCTCCGGGTTGAGGACTACCACATGCAGTACCACGTTTTGAACTGTGGGTATGCCGCCAAGTCGCCGGAGGAGCAGGTTCCGTGAAGCAGAATTTTCCCGAATCGGTACGGAAGGCGTAACCAGCAATATATAAATGCGCCCCGTCCACAACGCCCCTAAATTATGAGGTTAGTCGCAGGCATCCTACAAGCCCTAAATCCAAACCTCAACCTATCTGTCGCGCACATCCGACATCGGGGGATTATTGACCCGGCTGGCGGACTGCGGGTAAATTTCCTTATCCGGTAAATAAGCTGTGAGTGGATAGACTTGGAAAAGAAAACGTGAGCTTCCTGCACAAGCTGTTTCATTCTCCTTCACCTGACCTCTTCGGTGCTGTCGGTAACGGCGACTTGAAGAGCATCCGGGCCATGGTCGAGCGCGACCCCAAGCTGGTATTCAGCACGGACAGGTTTGGCCGGACTCCACTTCACCGGGTGGCGGAGACGGGACATTGCGAGGTGGCGGAGTTCCTGCTGACTCACCAGGCCAACGTTGACGCACGGAGTCCTGAGGGCGCGACGCCGTTGCACTATGCAGCCGGAGGCGGCCACAAGGCGATGGTGGAATTGCTGCTTGCCCATGGGGCCGAGGTCAATTCCGCAGAGTGGAAGTTCCCGGTCAATCCCCCCGATCTTGTTCGAGTCGGCGGTTCCACGCCTTTGCATTTCGCAGCTCGACAGGGCCACCGGGAGGTCGTGGATTTGCTGCTGGCTCATAAGGCTGAGGTCAACGCCAAAGATGACCGGGGCAATTCACCGCTGCATCGGGCGGCGGGGGGAGGCCACCAAAACGTCGCGGAATTACTTCTGGATCATAGCGCCGGGGTCAATGCCAAGGATAACGACGCCAGAACGCCAGCCGACGTGGCAGAACGTAACGGCCATCACGCGATGGCGGAATTCCTGCGCCCGCGCGCCGGCCGGGAAACAGCAACCCCTGCAATGACTATTCATGAAGCGGTCAAAATGGGAGAAAAGGGTGAGGTCGCGGCGTTGCTTAATCACAACCCTGCACTGGTTTTGAGCAGAGATGCCAATGGCTCCACTCCCTTACATATCGCGGCAACCGCGTCCCACCCTGGCATGGCGGAATTGCTGGTGGCAAACGGTGCCGATGTGAATGCCCAGGACAACCGGGGCTGGACGCCTTTGCACGTGTTGGCCACGGCCATCAACCCTCCGTCCTACGAAACGGCCCAGAAGCTGTTGGCTTGGTATCACGCCGACGTGAGTGTCCGGGACAAATTCGGCCAGACCCCCTTGGCCCTGGCGGTGGAGTTTG
>Ga0335085_10006564_pt1 | contig 18309 bp, 20 predicted proteins | sample Lox_Sample_45_FD_206712 | JGI IMG/M metagenome (GOLD analysis project Ga0335085, IMG submission 206712) | Soil microbial communities from Loxahatchee National Wildlife Refuge, Florida, United States - Lox_Sample_4.5 | ecosystem: Environmental > Terrestrial > Soil > Wetlands | place: USA...
AGAGGCGCGCCAGGCGCCCGTCGACCTCGGCCTCGGCGGCGACGATGTAGGCGACCTCGAGCGTCTCGGCGTCGCCGTAGGTCGCGGCGTCCTTGTAGCGGTTGGCGACGTCGGAGAAGTCTATGTAGCGGCCCATCAGTCGACATCTCCCGTGTAGGCCCGGACGAACTGCCGGTTGACGTACGTGTTGACGGAGATCTGCGCCACCCACTCGTTCACGTACCACCCCGGGGATGCCGGCACGTGCATCAGCGCGTAATAGAAGCCATTACCGGAACTCACCGCTGTGAGTGACTGAACGACTGTACCGGTGCGGTCGATGATCGAGGAGCTGATCGCGCCCGGGAGCACGCCGGAGTTGACCCAGGTAGCCTTGAACGTGGTGCCGCCGATGACCTCTTGGACTGGGAGCCGCATGTCAGTTGTACCCTCCAAGGACCGCTGGCAAGCCGCCGCCGCCGATCTCTGGCATCCCGTCCCAAGCCGTACCCACCGCCGGCATGCCGTCGAGCGACATCCCGAGCAGCACCCGTATGTCGTAGTGCGAGGCGATGTCGCTGATGTAAATCGCAGTCCGGTCGTCGGTGACGCCGAAGAGCTCGTCCATGCGCCGCGCGAAGGCGAAGCTCTTCACGAGCTGGTCGGTCGTCAGTACCAAGTCCGACGCCTGGACAGACTTGAGCAAGTACCGGATCGTCTGGTCGGTCGTCGACAGCGCGTCGTCCTTCGCTCGCGGCAGCACCTTCTGCCGTGCCGCGAGGTCGGCGAGTAGCAGCGCGTCCTGCTTGTTTGCCGCAATGGCGCGTCCCAGGATGACGGAGTCGGCGGCGGTGAGCGTCTCAGTCAGGTACTTCGTCAGCCAGCGCCGGATCAGCGTGCCGTCGGAGAGCACGATGGTCGCGTCCGACATCACCCGCAGCTGCGTGCCGGTCGTCAGGCGGATGAAGTTGTCGATCAACGTCAGGTTGTCCGTGACGAGCCTCAGAACCTGGGTAAGCCGCTGCGCGTTGTCCGTCACGGTGAGCCCGTCGGACGGCATGCGGCTCTTCAGCGCGAAGGCCGCGATCGAATCGAGTAACGTCATCTGGTCGCTCACCCAGATGTTCGCCATCCTGGCCTTGAGCGCCTGGTCGGCGGTCAGCATGACGTCGGACGCGAGGCGGGAACTCAGCACCAGCCGCTGGACGCCGTCGGTCACCACCAGCGCCTCGTCCTTATCGATCGTGTAGGTCTGAGACCCAGGCCTTATCACCGTCGGAGTGATCGAGTCGAGGACGAGCAGCGAGTCGGACGGCACGCGCGTCGCTTTGAGGTAGCGCTGCAGGCTATCAGTGACCGAGAGGCTGTCGTCTTTGGCCCTTGTGGCCCATACGAGCCGCAGCACGGAGTCTGTGACGACCAGCGGCTCGTTCTTCACCTGCGTGTAGATCTGACCCTGGCTGGTCACCGATTTGACGATCGAGTCGAGCGTCAGCAGGGCGTCGACCGGCATGCGCGTGTAGAATACGTACCGCAGCAGCACGTCGTTCAGCGTCAGGCCGTCGGCCGTCGTCCGGTTGCGCAGCGCATACCTGAGCGTCGCGTTGTCCGACATCAAGATCGCCTCGGCCTCCCAGCGGTTGCGGAGCACCCAGGCGATCCTGTTGTCTGTGACGATCAACGTATCGTCCTTGTCGATCGTGTAGACATTCCCGCCACCGCCGCCCGGGATCACGGTGACGATGTCGTTATCCGTGACCTTGACGACGTCGGTCCAGTTGAGCTGGTTAACCTTCATCACGCCGTCACTCGTCAGAGTCAACGTGTCGTTGACGTTCGTCACCGACGGATAGCTGAGAATGATCTGGCCCTGGTAGCCGTTGCCGCCGTAGCGATTCGTGCTCGAGGTCCGGTAAGCACCCCCGCCTCCGCCACCGTAACCGCTGGCCGGCGCAGTACCTGCGCCTACGCTGCCATTCCTGCCGTTGCCGCCTACTCCACCGCTGTTGGCCGCGGCCAGCGCACCGCTCGAGCTGTTGGCGTTGTTACCGGAGTTCGCCGTCGCGCCACTTCCCCCGCCCCCGCCCCCCTGGGTGCCGGTGCCGAAGTAACCGTTGCCGCCGTTGAACTTGAAGTCGCCCGTGCAGCTGCTGACCGATCCGCCGAGCGCACCAGACGTCGTGTTGACGGCATTGGTGAGTCCGCCGGCCGCGATGCAGGACGAGTTGTTCCAGGTCGTGACGCCGCCGTTGATCGCCGTCGTGACGCTGCTGACGCCCGCAACGCCAATGAGGTAGTTGTAGATCGAACCCGGGTTGACAGCGAAAGAGTTGATGCGCGCGTAGGCCCCGCCACCGCCGCCACCGCCGGGGCCGCTGGTCGTGCGCGTAACGCCAGCTCCGCCGCCCCCGAAGCACTCCACCATCGCCCAGGTGATGCTGTTAGGACAGGTCCACTGCGAACCGGTGGTGAGCGCTACCCTGGTCAATGGGTCCTCACGATCGTCGGAAGCACGCAGGGCGGTCCTGAATAACCTGGCGGCGGCGTAGCCGCGAAGGTCATCACGACTGCATCCCAGTTACCGGACGCTTGTGTGTCGTAGTACACCCAGCTTTGTTGGGAGTTATCGTTGTTGAAGTAGTAGGAACCCCAGCAATCGCCAGAGGTCATCGCCGATGCGTCAGTCTGCCCTGTGTAAGTCGGACAGAGAAAGGCCCCCGCAGCTGGAGTAACAAGGGCATTCGGCGGTCCGGTTCCCAGACCCATCGTACTGAATGCTATTCCAGTGGACGCGATCGGCGTGATGGTATTCGCTGGCGTATTTCCGGCGCCGAAAGAACCGCCATTCTGCGCAGACGAATTATCGAAGGACGACACGTTCGCCATGTCGATTATGATTCCGAGCGACGTCAGACCGGTGTTGATTGTGCCAGTCAACGTAAGGACGTCGGCGCTGAAACCGCCACCCGTACCGACTACGACCCATGCGGCGCCGGGATTCGCCGAGCCAGGCGAAAGTTGCGTCCAACTGCCGCTCGCGCTCCCGGTAGTCGCTGTCCAGCTAAAGAGGCTGCTCTGGATCGAGGAGTTGATTGCCGCTGCGGTCCCCAGGATAGGCATCTGCAACTTGTATGGGTGCGGGCTCGTCCCTTGGCTCAGGAAGTACCACTGCGTGCCGATGATGCGCGCAGCGTAGGCGTCGGGAGCCGTCCCCGATGATGCGGCTTTCAGCGCGACTGTTACACTTGGCCAGGTCGTTGCTGTAGCTGTCCACGTCCCACTGAAGGATGGGTCGATCGCGCCATGCGTCGGCTGCACGTAGTACTGGGAGAAATAACCTTGGTCGATTTGTGTTTGAAGTAGCGTGAAGTTTCCGCTCGCGTCTGCGGTGATGTCCGCTAGTCCATTGAAAGCACCAGAGAGCCCATTCGTACCGTTGTCGGTCATCCCTGCCATTTGAAGGATGAGATCCCCGTCCACCGTAGTTGTGATCGAACCGGAATCCGCTGTCCCATTTTTGACAGGAGTCGCGAGCTGATTATTTGCGACGTCCACCGGACTCGACGTTGCGATGTTGTACCACTCGAGGAACGCCGGCATGAAACCCGTGACTGCCGTCGTGCCTCCCGCGCCGAACTTCACCGTGATCTTAGTCACTCCGCCGGTCGCGTTCGGCAGGATATAGACACAGAACTTAATGCCGTTGCCAGAATCCGTAACGGTATAGTTCGGCGAACTTGGCCACGTATTACTCTGATCATCTGTGATCGCAATCGTGCTCGTTCCCGTCGTCGTGACCTGGAAAACGAGGATCAGACAATTATTGGCAAGCGTGGGATTGGTGAGCGGCAGAACAATGGAAGCCGCTGTCTCGCCATTCTGACTGTTGCCCCACGCGATGCGCTGCACTAGCCCAGGGATTGCCGTGAAGGCGTAACGCGCTTCATGGCTGAGGATGCTGGGCAGATTTACCTTTGCTAGTGGTTGATCAAGCGCGAGCTTGATAGGTGCGGCGGTAAGTTCGTCAAGCGAGTAGGCCGTAAGTGCCGGTGACGAGACTGGCACCCACAATGCAATGCAGGCGGCAACCGCCGCGGCTACGTGAGAGGGTTTCTGCCGGATCCTCACGCTGCCGCGATCTCCATCTCGTCCATCGGTACGCCGACGTCCTGGTCGCAGGTCGTGCAGAGTACGTAGGGCGACGTGCGCATCTGCTCCATGTCGCCGTCCACGTGCCCGATCACGCCCACGCCCTCGGCGTCGATGCAGCAGCGGCTCACGCGCCCGTCAGATAGCACCGTCACCCAGCCGCCGGTCACCCAGGGACAGGGCCGCCCTTTCTGGACGCTCACCGCCCACGGCACTTGGCCCGCCCAGTCGATCGAGGCCACCGAAGGATCTGCGCTGATCCCGGCCAGGATGCCAGCAGCGCGCAGCGCGTTGACCGCAGGACCTGCCTTCTCTGGCCGGTGGAGGCTCACCCAGACCCTGATCCGCGAAGGTGCGATCGCCTTCGCTAATTCAGGCGTCATCAGGAGCCCGTTGGTGGCGAGGATCAGCTGTGACGCCTCGCCAACCGCCTCCCGAGCGAGGAACACGTTGCGGACGAACTCGGGGTGCATGGTCGACTCACCGATCCCGGCCAAGTTAAGCTCCGCCGGGCCATTCCTCTCGACGAAATGCCGCGCCCAGTAAAGCGACCGCGCATAGATCTCGGCCGTCATGTGCTCCTTCGGCCGGCCCATGTGCGGATGTGGGCAATAGCGGCACCGCAGGTTGCACTGCGAGGTCATCTCGATCTGGTGAACCCGCCGGACCTTGAACGAAAGCATCGCGTCCTCCTCGTTTCTACAGGAACTGCTCGACCGCCAGATGACACGTCACTGGCCCGCGGGAGTGCGCGATTTGCTCTCGCGTCGTCTCCCAGGCGTGATGAACACCGTTGCGGGTGCCGCCGCTCATGATGTACGTGCTCCGCCCGGCGCTCGGAGTGAAGTCCGGCCAGTCATGCTCCACCTGGATGAGGACCGTACCAGTCGTCCGAGTGCAGATGCGCTGCACGATCATCAGACGACCACAGGCGTCCCAAGCGTCGGCGGATCGAGCGCGGCGAGCGGCGCGACGACCGCGAACGACACCGTGGCCCACGCGCTCGTGAGTGGTGGTACCTGTGTATCCACTTCCGCCGCCCTCACCTGGTAGTTGCCGGGGTCGAGCGCGTCGACCACGATCTCAGTTGCCGTGGGCGGCAGGTCGGGGAGCGAGGACCAGTTGGTGCCGTCGGCGGTCATCTGGGACACGATCTTGGCGACCTCGCCGATCGTCGCCGTGACCTTGCCGCCGCCGCGGGTGAGCGTTACCTGGAGGGGAATCGTTGCGCGTGACATACCGTTAACTCCTGTCGTGATAGATGCGGGGAAGAGACGCGGCGGATCGAGCCGCCCACGCCTGCGTAACCGATGCCAGAGTGTGATCAGCCATTGCCACATTAGAAACACTTTGCAACAAGGGTCGTCGGCTCCGCTTTTGTATCGGTGAGCACCACGTCGGCGACCGGGACTACGTAGTAAACGACGCCGGCTTGCGTGATCGATTGCGTCAGGTCGCACGGCGTGTTCGCCGGCACTGTACCGACGACCAGAAGCACGATGGTGTTGCCAGTCTTGATCGGCGAGTACGCCGGGCCGCTCGCGAGCGACGGCATCGACGTGGTCTCCGGGTAGCCAAGCGACATGTAGAGCGGCTCGAGATCGTAGTACGCGCCGCCTGGCGAGATGTCGGCGAGCGCCGTGGGCTTGATGTTGGTCGCGTTCCACTTGGCCGCCGCGCTGGTCGTCGTAAGGTTGCCGAGCTGGGTGCGCCAGTTCGTGACCATCTCCGACCAGTGGCCCCACACCCAACTGTAGGTGGCGTCCGGGCACTTCCAGCGCACCACCCAGCCGGCGGCGTTGGTTCCGACGTGCGTGCTGTTGCCCGTGCCGCCGATCTCCGCCGGCCAGCAGGTGGGCGCCGGCACAGTCTGCGCATTCGCCGCACTGGTGAGCAGCAACAGGAGCGAGAGCATCAGCCGTTTCATGCGGCCTCCTGGATGTACGACCTCGGGACCCTGAACGCACACTGTCCGCAGAGCGAGATCGGGTGTGTCGTGAACGAGCCCAGTTCATCGTCCACGTGCGCGATCTTCCCCGTGCCGTGCGCGTCCCAGCAGCAGGGGTTTACTGCGCCGTCCTCGCGCACCACCGCCCAGGCGTTGCGCAGGTAATGACAGTCGCCGGGCTGCATCGTGTTGTACCATTCGACCTGCCCCGCCCAGTCGAAGGCGAGCGTGACGAATTTGTCGTTGGTCTCGCCCATGGCGCCCGCCGCCTTCAGCATCTGGATCGCCGGCCCTGCGACCTCGGGGCGGTGGAGCGAGACGTAGACGAAGATCTGGTAACGAGCCAGCCAGCCGGCAATCTCCTCGGTCATCGCCACGCCGTTGGTCGCGAGCACGATCGCCTTGTCGCCCATCACGGCGCGCGCGAGTCTGAGCGCCTCCTCGAGCCGCGGGTAGAGGATCGCCTCGCCAATGCCGGTGAGTGATAGTTCACGCTGCGTCCCCTGATCCAGGTAGTACGAGACGTGCTCGAGCGCCCGCAGGTACGTCATCCACTCCATGTCGCGCTTCGGCCGCTCGAGTTTCGGATGCGGGCAATAGACGCAGGCGAGATTGCACCTAGAGGTGAGCTCGATCTCGTGGACCTCGGTGACGGGGATGCGGATCATATCGGCGCCCTCAGTGCCCGTGCGAGCCAGCCTACGGCCTCAACTGATCGCCCGATGTCGCCGAAGCCAAGTACCTGCGGCTCGCCATCCGAGCCCACTAGCACTACGACGGCCACCAGCGCCTCTTGCTCACCCGCCTCGATCCGGTCCGCGAGGTGCCGCAACCGCCCGACCACATCGGTGAGCGGCCGCTCGATCGGGAAGTCCAGTACGTTGACGAGTCGCTCAGTCATTGGCTTACGTCGTATGCGCCACGTTGTGCGATCCGACCATGATGCGCACGGTGAGGTTGAGAAAGTCGCTGTTCTGCAGCGTGACGCCCATCCCGTTTACGTGGTTGAAGATGATACCGGTCGACTGGCTACTATTCGCGTAGTCACTGATGGCGCATGAGTCCATCGTGAGCGTCGCGATGTTGTCGACGAACCCGGCCCAAGTCGCCGTGAGCGCGATCCACATCTCGGACTGAGCGTTGGTCGAACCGGCGTTGCACGCCAGCTTGCGCCCAGAGCCCGCCTCGCCGATGTAGCTCTGCACGCTGTTGTACGTGCCGGGGAGCGTGGACGTGCCGATGACGAGATAGGCGGCCGCTGAGGTCACAGCGCCCGTATTAACCCCCCGGTTCGCCAGCCGGTTCATCCCGAAGTACGTCACTTGGTTCTTGAGCGTCTTCTTCTCGATGCGTCCGTCGGCGCGCGTGACGACGACGTCCCACCACCCCTCGACCGAGATCCGGTCGTCGGGGACCAGCGTGCCGTTCAGCGCCCGGACCGCGTTCCTCAGCCTCTCAGAGATGTTGGGATTCATAGTGCTTCGTTGACTCCTCGGTGACGAGTGTAAGTAATTGCCTCAGGTGCTCCCGCGAGTACACCCGGCCCTTGAGCTCGACGGTGCCCGCGAGATCACGGGCTTGTGGATGTGCGACCTGGAACTTGATGTCGATCTCGAACCCGGACTGCAAGACCTCGCAGCAGAGCGAGTAGTAGCTCATGCAGTCGACCAGCATCTTGATCTGCCGGAACGACATGACGCGCTCGAAGAGCTTGATACCGAGCCGTGCCCGCTCCGGGTGGCCCTCGAGCACGTGTCCCTGCGTCTGCTGCATCTCGAACATCATCGACTGCGCGATGTCGCGCAGCATCAGAAAGGCGTTGAGCTTGCGCTCAGGGTTCAGTTCCATGTCGCGCTGGAGCAGCGGCCAGTTGCGCCTGAACCGCGCACGGCGGGTGTTCTCATCGACGTAGCCGGAGTGTAGGAACTTAGTCTCTGGCCGCATATACGTGTGCGGCACGGCGTCTCCCATCCGCACCTCCGGGTGCTCGTGGACCAGACCATGGAAGCGCGCGCCGCTGTCGCGCCGGAACAGCCGGCACGGCCAGTCGGTCCCGATCACGGCGGGCGGGTCAATAGCGAAGTGGAACTGCCCGAGCGCGTAGCCGTTGCAGCACCCGTCGCGGAGTAGCCGGTGGATGCCCCACGGGGTTTGCATGTCCTCGTCGACGTCTAGCCACAGGATCCAGTCACCCGACATGGCATCGAGCGTGACGTTGCGAGCGGCGGCAAAGCCGTCCTCGAGTGCCGCCTTGCCATCTAGGATGATGATTGGAACCCACGGGTGCCGGCGGCGTGCGGTATCTATGGCGTGGATCGTCGCATCACTTGAGCGCTTGTCGATCGCCACGACGACCTCGTCGACGAAGTCGGCGAATCGATCGATGCTCTGTCCGATTCTGTGTTCGCCGTCCTTGACGATCAGGCAGGCGCTCACGAGCTCGCGCGGTGCGAGTTGCTTGGCCTTGCGCTCGTAGTTCACCGGCCGGTACGGCTCCCCGTCGGCCCGAACGGACCAGACCCAGGAGCCGAGCGGGAAGCCGGACATATCAGGCTCAGCCGGCGCGTAGACGATGTCAACGTCCTTATCTCCACAGATCTCCTCGATGTCCGCACGCTCGAAGTGGTGAAGATGCTCACGCCCAGTCTTGAACGCCTCGCGGCCGGTCCACTCCCAGCGGCCGGCGGGAGTCGTGACAATGAGTAGGCCGCCGGGCTTCAGCACTGACTCGAGCTGGTTGAGCAGCCCAACGTAGTCGCGCACGTGCTCGACGATCTCACCCGCGATCACGACGTCGAACAGTTCATAGGCCGGCGCCACGAGCTCGCCGTCGGTCCCGGTCGCCAGACCCTCAACGCGCTCACAGAGGAAGGCGGGATTGAGTGCCGACTGGTCGCCTACGACGAACGCGGTATTGCCGAGCTTCTCCTTCCGCGCCCAGCTAAGCGCCGCCTTGATGGCACGTGCTGAGATGTCGACCCCGGTGAACTGCGCCGCCGGGAGCATCTTGGCGAGCGGCACGACGTAGTGCCCGTGCGCGCAGCCGTAGTCGAGCACCCGCATCGGCGCGCGCGGCTGGCGATTGGCCGCCTCGGCCACGAACTGGAGTACACCGCGGAAGCGCGTGGTCGAGGTCACGTCCTCGCCCACCACGTGCTCCTCGTGCTCGTCGTAGTACTTGCCCTGGTGATGCTCGTAGTGCGCCTTCAGTTTCGGGCCGTCGTCGGCGAAGGCATACATCTTCTCAATCTCCTCGATCGAGAGCGATGCGATGGGGTCGATAGGGGCCGCGTCCTCCTGCCCTTTCGCCCACCTATTAATGAGCCATTCACCGAACACGATGTCGCTGTGCTCAATGCAGTGCCGCAGGTTGCGGGCGAAGGACGAGCTGCGCTTCTCGAACAGCTTCGCGATCAGCGCGTCGAGCTTTTTAGCCGACTCGGTCCATGTCCAGCGCGGCGCAGCCTTGAGCTGCCGTTCGCGCATCTCGTCCAGCACCTTCGGATGTTCGGCCCAGTCCTCGACGATCCCGACAAATCGTTTGATGTCCGGCTCGCCGTTCACCAACGGGAGCAGCAGCGCGCCCGCGCCCCTACAGGTCTCAGGCAGCGCGCCGACCTTGCTGCCCAGGATCGGTAAGCCGGCGGCCATCGCCTCCATAGCGCTGATGCAGCTCGTCTCCTCGAACTTCGACGGGTAGAAGAGCGCATCACACCGCATCTGGACCTGAGCAAGGTCCGCCTTCGTGAGCGTACCGAGCTTCGTGACGTTCGGCAGCGTATCGGACCACTCGTCCAGCTGCGCGTAGTAGGCGGCCATCTCCGCCGTGGTGTTGCCGTAGCCGCACGTGTAAAGGCGCACGTTCGCCTGCTTGAGCTGTTCCATGATGCCGCCGGGGCGCACCAGATTCTCTAGGCCACGTTCTGGGCGCGACTGGTAGAGGAGCTTGAACTCGATGCTTGAGTCGAGCGCCTCAAGGGTCTTATGGAACTCCCGAGGCGTTATTTTCAGAGTCTCGGATAGATCGGTTGGCATCGGACGCCACCGCTCGTATAGGGATAGGTCGATCCCGTTCGGCACCGCGTGGTGGTGGTCGGGCTTGAAGCCGTAGACCTCCTTGATCTGCTCAACGTGCCAGTGCGAGACGCCGGTGATGGCATCGATCTGCCAGAGCCCGTGGCTGATGACCGGCATCGAGCGGTGAAGCGCCAGGTCGTGGAGCTGCCAGATACAGACCTTGGCGCCGAAGCGCTTGTGGAATGCCACCGGATGGCGCTGCACAATGAGCACGTCGAAGGGCGTGTGAACCGCGTACTGCTCGAACCGCGTGCCACAGGGCGCGTGCTCGTTCGCGTGGCCCACCCAGGCGTAGCGCACGCCATCGAAGAACCCGTCGCAGCCCTCTTTGCCCGTCCAGACGTCGACCCGATGGCCGAGTGCCAGAAGCTCGCGGGCTAAGTAGTAGGCCGCACTCTCAGACCCTCCGAGCGACCGCTCCCTGATCGTGTCGCCGTCGAAGGGCATCCCCATCGCGTGTATGACGATATGCACTTGAGCCTCCGTTTGTCGTTGGTGTCAATCAGCCTTCGCTCTGCTTCGGTTTCGCAGGCTTCTCCTCCTTGGGCGGTGGCGCTGGGACCTTCGCGCCAATGCGCGCCAGCTCGTCCAGCCAGTGTTGCCGCTTGAGCGGCGGCAGGCCGGCGGAGAGCCTGAGGATCGTCGCCACGCGCTCATCCTTGCGCACGTCGTGATCCTTATCCGCGTAAAGCGCCATCTCGATCCCCTCGAACTCCTGGACGCAGCGTACGTCGTCCTCCTGCTGGCGCTCATCCAGCCAGACTTCCGTCCGCGCGCCCGTCTTGCGGTCCGTGTGGTGCCACACTGCTTTCGCCATGACTTGGTACCTCCGGCTAAAAGGACGGGGGCGTGTCAGGCCCCCGCCAATCTCGCCTGTCTGCCCTTGGGGATAGAGCGTTCTGCCTTGTCAGACGAGTCCATTGGCCTGGGCCGAACCCACGCCCAGCAGCAGCGCACCGTAGTCGGAGCCCGTGACGCGCTCGTCCTGGTAGTACTGCACCTCGACACCGTCCACCCGTGCCCGCGTGTCGAACGAGTGCCGGATAGCGGCGAAAGGCTCGCCAAGTTCCGGTGCGGTCCAGCGGAATGAGTAGAGGAACGACGGCACCTCGCGCGAGGCGGCCATCGGCGCGTAGTACATCAGCACGCCGTCCGAGGGGAAGTAGTTCGAGAACGTCGCCGTCTGCCCCTCGTTCATCGGGTTGTAGAACGCCTGCGCGATCAGGAGCCGATCGAGTTCGAGCGCCGCCTGTGCTCCTGCACGCGAGACGTTGTTACCGCCCGCGTAGAGACCCTGGACGAAGTTGCGGAAGTTGTAGTTCCGGCGAGCATAGTTCCATGCCCGATAACCGAACAGCGCGGAGTTCGGCTTCACCGCCGTCTGGCTCTGAATCTGCTCCTGCATCTTCCACAGCATCGAGACCGGATCGCCGGCGCCCGTGCCTGTGCCGCCCGCAGTCCAGGACGAACCGCAGAGGAAGGACGTCGACACGTTCGCCTGAGCGAGCGTGAGTACGCGGCGGTCCCAGTCCAGCGTCAGCTTGTCGGTGAGGTAGCGAATCGCACCACCCTCAAGCTCGAGCTGCCAAGTCGGGTCCATGTTCGCCCGGTCTTCCACCGGGATGTCGTACGCCAGCGCGTAGTTCTTCGCCGCGTACTGGGCCGAGCTGACCGTGCGCGTCACCCGGTTCGCCTGTGATCCACGGCTCCTGTTCGTCTTCTCGATGGCGAACGCCTCGCCGCGGGAGAATACCGGATACGAGTCCGTTTCTTTCTGCACCGGTACGATGGGGGCGATCTGATCAGCGATCATCCCCGGCGGCCGGTAATTGAGAGCGATCTGCGACAGAAGTATGTCGACGTGTAGATCGCGGCCAGTTGAGGAACCCATAGTTTATGTCGTCTCCTGATTGGTTAGTTGCCGCTGTACACGCCGAGATCCGAGAAGTCGATGATCGCCTGGACGAAGTCACCCGAATTGGCGGTCTCGAGGAACCGACCGACGGTCGTGCCGCCCGAGACTGCGTTCGTCAGGAATCCGCCCGAGGCGATAGCGACTGGCCAGCCGAGCGATGCGACTGCCGCACCCGCGACACCCTTCTGCACGCCGGCGAAAGCATACGTCGCATATTCGCCTGAACGAGCTGACGATATGAGGATGCCGATCGCCGGTAGCGGGCTCGCAGTGGAATGCAGCGTCCCGTTCACCGTGATGACCTTGAACCGCGACGACTGGGCGGTGAGATCCGCCTGAGCCTGCACGGTGTAAAGCCACTTAACATTTTCGGTAGTCATGGAAAGAGTTCACTCCTGATTGGGTTAGGCCGCCTTCGGCTCCGCGAGATCCTTCCACGCCTGCGCCAGCTCTGGCCGGGACGACAGGACCGTCTTCGCCGCGTTGAGGAGTTCCTCGTGCGTGAAGGTATGCTTGCCCTGCGAAGTCAGCAGTGCCCTGGCCCGCATCAGCGCTTCGGCATCCGGCGCCATGCCTTCGGGCACGTCGGCGTTCGGATCGCGCAGCGTGAAGATCTCGCGCTTCTGCGCGCGCTTCGGCTTCGGGTTCGGGTTCTCTTTGATGAACTCCTTCACGTCCTCGGCCGTGATCGTGACCACGACTTCGTCGTCCTGGACCTTGTAGACCTTGATGAACCGCTCGCGGGCGGCCGGCAGGATGTCCTCGGCCTTCACCGCAGTTTCGAGTTGATCGATGATCGCCTTGCGGCGCGCGTCGACCTTGTCCTTCTCGACCTGCTTCTGCAGGTCCGTGAGGCGCTGTTTGGTCTGCGAGAAGTCGCTCTTCTCGCGCTTGAGCGCCGAGTTCTCCTCCTCGAGCTGTACCGTGCGACGGCTGAGTTCGGCCACCTGCTGGCTGAGCTCCTTGATCGCGTTGGTGTTGTCTTCGGCCATGTGATTATCACTCCGATGATTTGGTTGAGTTTGCCGGCCGTCATCTCGCGAGAACGTCACACAGGCTTCGCCCTGGAGCCCAGAGCCGCGCGCCATCGTGAGCGCCTCGAGTTCCTTCAGAGTGCCTACGGCCGGCGCCGTCGCACCGAGGAGAGCCACTGCGTCGAGCACCCACGGGATGAAACCCGTATTGGCTTTGACGTTCTTCAGCAGCTCGATGGAAACGAACTTGTAGAGCTTCTTACCGATCGCCTTGTAGACGACGTCGGGAATGTCGGCGATGTCCGCCATGAGTTTCGAGCCCTCGCGGTAGAGTTTGGTAACCCACCCGAGGGCCGGTGAACCGTCTCGCGCGTCCTCGCCCATGTGCCCGAACTTGAGCGGTATACGGCCTGCGAGCTTGAGCGCGTTGAACGAGGAAACGATGCCGTCCAAGTCGTCGTCCGTGAAGGTGAGGCCGTTCCAGGTCCCCGCCTCGAACACCTCTGCGCCTGTGATGCTGTTGCTCATACGTCACCCCATTCGTGAGGCGAGTGCCAGCGCGTCCGTCACCGTGATCGTATGAACGCGCGGCTCTTTCGCCGTCGCGATGACAGCGAGGAGCCAGGCGACGTCGGCCACGCGCACGTGATCGTCAAGTTCGAGACCGGCAATCTCCGCGAGTACCATCGATGCGGTCTCATCGATCGCCTCAACGGGCGACTCGCGTTGGATCTGCCGGATGCGGTCTCGCAACTTCATTTGCCGCGCTTCCCGCCGTGGTAATGAGCCTGGCCGGGAGCCGCACCCTTGGCGCGCGCTATGGCACCAATCACGCCCTCCGGTACGCCCTTGGCACGCAGTTGGGCCGCCCGGCCACCGTGGCCCAACTTGTTCGATTTGCCGTGGTACGTGCCTGTCTTCTTCGTGTCGCCGCTCTGGGCGCGCTTCATCACTTCGACGACCTCGGCATTACGCGCGAGTGTGCCGCAGTCAAATACGGCGTGCGACGCCGCCACCGCGCGCTCGGCGCGGCTCATGCGGCCGGAGTTCGTCTCACAGCCGGCATCGTCGGCGCCATCGTTGTCGTCGGCCATCGGGTTCATCGTGTTCTTCGAGCGTGCGAAATACTCGGCCTCGCCTCCTGGCGGCGGCACGTCAGCGCCTGAAGGGTGAACGATGCGCGACGCGCTGTAGCGCTTGTCGCCGTCGTACTTGGAGGTTGGCGTCGGTCGAACGGGTGGGTTCTTCACTTTCGCTCCTCTGCCGCGGGGCGGCTGCATCATGTTGTCGGTGTGTAGATCATGCCCGGTCGCCGAGCCCATCTTCGCCTTCGCCTTGCCGCGCAAGCGCCCGATGGGTCGCGTATTGCTCGGCACGTCGCGGATCACGGTCGCACCTGGGGTCACGAGCTTCGAGATCGGCGACGGATCGGGGCGCGCCACTGGGCCCATTCCAGCGCCACCTGACTTCGGTTGATACGGCGGGCGCTGGCCGGACGCCGGGTTGATCGTCCCAAGTCCTTGGGCTCGGCCGCCCGTGCCACGGCGACCCGAGGGCTGCGGACTTCCGCCCGAGCCTGGCTGGCGCATGGTGGACGCCGAGCGGCCGAGGCTGCCACGCGGGGCATCGCCCTTGCGCGCGAGCTTCTTGATGTACGGGCTCGGGCGCGGCGCTGGACCGTCGCGGCGCACAACGGGCGATCCAACGACAGGCTGCGTGTTCGGCTTCGGCAGCTGTGGGTACGATGGCGGCCGGATCGGGGTCGGCTTGATGGGCGGCCTCGGCGGAGTCGGGCGAACCGTGGCAAAGCTCGCCGTCTCCTCGCCGACCGCCGGCACGTCCGCGCCGCTCGGGAAGTTCACCGCCGGTCCTGGTCGTGTGTCCATTGCCTTTCGTCCTCTTAGGTTTTCCGTTTGCGTGTGAAGCCAGCCTGCGGCTCTACTGAAGGGTCATCGGATTCGACACCGTCCCAGCCGTCCAGTGTGGTGACTGGTACCAGTACGGAACGGCAGTTGTAATGGTTGGGAGGACGATAGTCGTCCCAGTTCGGGCTATCGTCGGCCCACACCGAACCGTCCAACGCTCGACAGATCTCCGTGGTGCGATCATCCAGGATCGCTGAGTACTCCAGCGCCAGGACGAAATCGGCGAGCGCAGGATCGGTAAACTCCTCATAGCGCGCCTCGTTCAGCGCCTCGAAGTTGTTCGTGCGCACGAGTGTGTTGAGGTACGCCGGCACGTTCGCAGTCCCAACCGCGTCCGCCAGCGCCGCCTCGGTGTCGTCCATCACGTTTTTGCGCGGCTCCTCGGCTTGCGTCGCCTCGAGAGTCGTGAAGCCGGCGCGGATTAGCCGGTTGTAGATGGATGCCGTCACCGCCTCGGGGCGCGCGCCGCTCTTAACCCCGGCCAGCAGCTCCTGCTGGATGATTGAGCGCATGCCGTCGGTCAAGTTCTGCGCCATCCGAAAGCCATTCGCCTCGATGAAGTCGGCCGTTTTCTGCCTCAAGGCCGCGAAGCGCGCGCGGTTCAAGGTCGTCGGCCGCTTGGCGCGCGTCAACTCGCGCCTCGCCTGCTGGACGCCGAAGTCCCACGCGTTCGTGAGCCCGTCCTTGAACGCGCCCTTGATCTTGCCGACGTCCGTGCCGTCGATCTTGACGTCGCCGATGTCTTGGACGTTGTCCTTGAGCAGCGTCGGGAGGGTTTCTGGGTCGAGCACGCGCCGCGTCGCCCGGACTGCCAGCCGCGCAGCCTGCCTCACGCCATCGTAGGCCATGCGGTTCGTCTTGGCGTCGATCACCGCGAACTCGACGCGGGCGAGGGCCCGAGTGAAGGCTTCGCGCGTCACCGTGCGCGGCTCGCCGGTAGGCGTGTGAGCCACCACACGGAGCTTTGGCTTCCCAGGACGCCTGAAGGAACGGCCTACGGCTGCTTTGGGCTCGACGGACGCGACTTTCGGCGGTGCAATGCCCTCTGCTTGCGGACTCACCTGATCGCCTTCTGCAGGCGCTGGCGAAGGCTCAGGAGCCGGCATCATCTCCTGCATGACGACCGCGAGCGGCTTCGCGTCCTCGTCCCGGGGCGGCATCTCGAGGATCTCCCGCAGCCGGTCCTCGTCGTCCTCCGTCGGGATCACCGCCTTCGCCTGGATCAGCGCCGCCCAGGTGGTGATCAGCTGCATCATCGCCTGGGTGGAAAGCGGCTTGAACTTGAAGTGCGGGTAGTCGCCATCGCCCCAGTTCTGCTCGCACAGGTCCTTCACGATCTGCTCGTCCACGCACGCCTCGAGGCGCATCGTGTCGGCCTTGAGCGTCCAGGCGAAGCTCTCGAGCTGCGTCTGCGACTGTGCGTAGGACCCCGTACGGCCTGTCGAGCTGACGCCCATCAGATTCGGCACGAGCAGTGCCTTGGCGATCGCGAGGTCGTGGAACTCGATCGCCGCCTTGAACGAGTCCGTGCCCTGCGGGAAGTGAACTTCCGCTGTTACACCAGCTGGCAGCAGGATGTACGACGACGCCTTCATATTCGAGAAGGCCGCTTGGAGCGCCAGGTGCTCCTTCGAGTTCGGCGTCAGATTCGCCTGCTCGCTCGCCTGCGCGACGGTGAGGCCGCCTCCGAGCTTCTCCATGTAGAACGCCCATAGCCGGATCAGCGTGTCCTTCATGTACCAGGAGCGGTACGCCTCGCGCAGGTCTGACTGGCCTAAGTACGGGTCGAACTCCGGGTTGTGGACGTAGTGAACGAACTTGTCCAGCTGGAACTCGATGATGCGGCCGGCCATGAGCTGGCGAACGTAGTCGAGCTCGCCGTACTCATCCGTCATGAACTGGAACGTCGACGGATCGCGGCCGCGAAGCGCTCGTAACCCCACCCACGTGCGACCGTCGATCTCGACCGGCTGATAGAGCTTCTCCGTGATCGAGAAGCCGAACTCGCGGCCCGTCGCGATGATGTTGAGCACATCGATGAACGATCCCGGCATCCATTGGATGATCTGCTGGATGATGCGGCTGCGCTGATCTTGCTCGGCCGGATCGAGTTGCGACCCGTCGTCCCAGTCGAAGGTCCAACCGCGCGACAAAATCGCGTCGCGCTTGAACGTGCAGACCGCCTTCACCTGCTCATCAGTCCGCATCTTGGCGTAGATCTGCAGGCCCTTCTTGCCGACCAGGTCGTCGGGGTTGTAGCGCGGGAACTGCGAGGTGAGGCCGGCACCCCAGACGGGACGGTCGAGCGTGATGATCGAGGTGTCGACGCGCTGCGCGACCGGCTTGCGGAGGAAGAACTCGGCGGCGCGGGAGAGAAAGCTCAAGGTTCGCTACGCCTTCCTCTGTTGAAGTTCTCGACTACCCGATGAAGTTGCTCGGGAGTCAGTTGAAAGGGGTGTCGGCTCGGCGGATTAAGTGACGGGTTGGTAAGGCCAAGCGCTGCTGCTTCGAACTTAGTAGCATCCGTGTGTCGCCCTTCGGCTCGCATCGTTGCCGCGAGTGCCGCAATGATTTCCTCCCGCACGATGCGGCGGATGTCGGCTTCGCTGAGCTGCTTGCAGCCGCAGCCGCATGTCTGTCCGCCAGCTATCGCTAGATCTCGCTGATGCTGATTCTTCGGGTGGTTAATGCTGTCAGACTGGATACCGCAATCGCATGCCGGGCAAATACCGGGGCCGCCCATCGATGGATTGCTGAAGTCCATGCCGCAAATCTTGCATCTATCCATGTTTGTTCACCCGAGCTTCTTCGCCAGTCACCACATCATGACGAAAGCAGCACAGATGCCGAGAATGATCAGCGTGCCACCAATCGCGCAGCTAGCGGCGCCAGCCTTACTGCAGGCGATGATGATTGGAGTGCTCACGACGTAGCCTCCTCGTTGGCCTCTACGTGTAGGAGCCGTACAACGTACTGCCCGGTCTCGCGATCCACTTGCGTATCTACGAACCTCCGTGCCTTGAGTGTTTCCCAATTGGCGAAGGTCTCACGGCTGATGCGTACTTCTCCACCCGCGTCATAAACGATCATGGCAAGCATCTCCACGATGCGACGGATGTCGGCTTCGGTCAGAACGGCGACTTTCACTTCCAAGTCAGTCACGAGTTGTCTCCCATCGGATCTCTCCCTTGGTGACGCGCTTCGCCTTGATGGGGCGTGGCGGAGTCATCCTCGGTCCTGATCACTCGAGCCGTGCCCTCGCACAAGGCGTAGATCGCGGCGTTGACCGACTCTGGCAGCTTCTCACCGTCCAGCAACTGGCTGACGATCTCCCACATGCCA
>Ga0335085_10006565_pt1 | contig 18309 bp, 22 predicted proteins | sample Lox_Sample_45_FD_206712 | JGI IMG/M metagenome (GOLD analysis project Ga0335085, IMG submission 206712) | Soil microbial communities from Loxahatchee National Wildlife Refuge, Florida, United States - Lox_Sample_4.5 | ecosystem: Environmental > Terrestrial > Soil > Wetlands | place: USA...
CGCCACGCCAGGCAACTCGGTGCGTTTGGGAACCAGCACGATCGGTCGCGCCGTCGATGCGAGCAGCGCCTCCGACTCCGCATGGATGCCGGCAATCTCCCTCGCCGCCTCAATCGTGCGGGCCATTACAGCAAAAGGCTTCTCCTTGCGGTATTTCCTCTCGCGGAGTTTCGCGACCGCGGTTGCCTCGCGGGCATCGCACACCAGGTGATAACCGCCAATGCCCTTGACCGCGACCACTTGGCCGTCGCGCAGACGCCGCGCAGCCTCTTCGATCGCGGCCCAGCCTGCCTGCGCATCCAGCCGATACTGGGGACCGCAGTGTGCGCAAGCGACAGGCTGTGCGTGGAATCGTCGGTCGGCGGGATCGGCGTATTGCGCGGCGCACAACGCGTCCATCGGCCAGGCGTTCATCGTCGTATTGCCGCGGTCGTAGGGCAGGCGCTCGACGACGCTGTATCGCGGGCCGCAGTTGGTGCAGTTGATGTACGCGTAGCGGTAGCGCGGATCGGCGGGGTCGCGCATCTCGCGGAGGCAATCGTCGCATACTGGCAGGTCCGGTGAGATGCGCGCGGTGGGTGCCGCATGCCGCTCCGTTTCGCGAATGGTGAACTCGGTGACGCCCACCGGCGCGGCAGCGCACACTTCAATCGCGGCGATCTGTGCTGCGGGCGGCCGGCGATCCGCAAGATCGCGCAGAAATGCCAGCATGTGCGGCTCTTCGCCTTCCACGTGGATGGCGACGCCGCTCTCCTGATTGGAAACCCAGCCGGCGAGCGAGTTGGCGCGCGCCAGCCGAAACACAAACGGACGGAAACCGACGCCCTGCACAACGCCGCGCACGCGAACCGATCGCGCTTCCGTCACCGGCCGCTCCCCACAAAGCAGCCACGGCCTTGCCAGCCGATCTGCACGACCCTGCCGTCTTCCATCAGCACCGGCACGGTGGACTGTCCGCCGGTGGCTGCCCGCATGCGTTCTAGTGCGTCGCGGTCGCGTTCCACGTCATATTCCACGAAGGCGCGCCCGTTCCATTCGAGCCAGTCGCGCATCTCGGCGGTGAATTCGCAAGAGGCGGTTCCGAATAACTCAGTCGCCATGGTTCGGCTCCGATAACAGCTCAGTGAGGATGTGGTAGATCGAGGCCTGCACTTCCTGAATCCGCGGAATGTAATCGGATCGCACCACCAGGGCGTGATCGGCGAGGCCCCGGCGAACGATCTCGCCGCCGTCGTAGCCCAGCAGACCCACCGTCAGCATGCTGCGTTTGCGCGCCTCTTCCAGCGCCATCACGATATTGCGGGATCCCCCGCTGGTCGAGATGCCGATGGCCACGTCCTCCGGACGCGCGTGCGCAATCAACTGGCGTAGGAAAATCACCTCCGTGCCGATGTCGTTGGCGAGCGCAGTGATGTTGGCGGGTTCGAGCGAGAGCGAAATCGCCGGAATCGGGCGGCGCCCTTCGGGAGGTGCGATGCAGTCGAACGCCCAGTCATTCGCGTCGGTGGCCGATCCGCCGTTGCCGAAAAGGATCAGTTTGCCGCCGCGGTTCAGGCGTTCGCGGATGGCCAGCACAGCCGCCGCCATCGCCTCGGCTTGCGTATCGGCGACTTCGCTGCGCAGGCGCGCATCATCCGCCGCCTTCATGCGGATCGACGCCGCGACCTCTTCCATCACTCCGGCGGTGTCCTGCTTCTCTTGCCCGAGGAAGGGATACAGAAACGCCGCTTCTCCCACGTCGTGGCCGAGCTCCTTGCGCTCGAAGAAGACGTGCACAGTCTCCCAGAGCGTGTGGTAGAGAATTTCGGTCAGCTCCTGGTGCTGGAACGGATTTTCCGTCGGAGCGCGGAAAGCGTAGGAGCCGGTTCGGCCGGGGAGAGCGAACGTCATCGCACCACGCGCCGCCGCGATACGCAAACCGCAATCGATCTCCGCGTCGCCTTCCGGTCCCGTGAATCCCAGGGCAATGTCTTCCGGGCGCACCACCGTTTGGAGCCACGGCTGGAACATCGCCGAAACATCGAGCGCCGGCAGTGCGCGTTTGCCGACAATCACCGGGTGCACAAATTCGACAGATACGTGCTGCGCATCCGTCGCAGATGCGCCGCGGCCGAACGCCAGCAGCCGTCCACCGCGCAGGAAGCGCTCGGACATTTCGCGACAAGCCAGTGCGAGCCTCTCGGCTTCCGCGGCGAAGAACTGTTTGTAGAGCGCGTTTCGTTCGAACAGCGCCGCGCGCGCGCGGTCGGCGAGGGTGAAGGCAGCGGTCAGCATATGCGCGGCAGAGGATCGCCTACCAGCATGTCGATGACTCTTGTGCCCCCGTACCCAGTCGCGGCAAGCACCGTGCCAGCGGGTTGTTCGCGCACCTCGCCGATGATCGCGGCTTCACCGCATCCTGCCGCTTGCAGCGCTTCGAAGGCGCGGTCCGCATATTCGGCGGCGACTACCGCCAGGAATTGGCCTTCGTTGGCGATGTGCAGTGGATCGAGGCCGAGCAGTTCGCAGGCGCCTCGCACCGCGTCGCGCACCGGGATGCGATCTTCGCGCAACAGGATGCTGCAGCCCGAATCTCGCGCCAGTTCGTTCAGCGAGGTGGCCACACCGCCGCGCGTAGGGTCGCGCATCCATCGCAGGCCCGCACCAGCGGCCGCGGCCACAGCCTGCACGAACGGCCACACCGAACGGGTATCGGACGTCAATCCGGCCTCGATGTCGAGTTCGCCGCGCGCCAGGAGAATCGTAATGCCGTGATCGCCCACGGGCCCGCTGAGCAGCACGGCATCGCCGGGACGCACCGAACGCGCCGAGAGCGTTAGCCCCGGCAAGGGTAGGCCGATTCCCGCCGTCGTGATGTACATGTGGTCGGCTTTGCCATGTTCGACCACCTTCGTGTCGCCCCCGACGATCGCCACGCCCGCACGTGCTGCCGCATCGGCCATGGCGCGCACTTCGGCTTCGAGCGACTCGGTCGCAAGGCCGGCTTCGATCACATACGTCACGACCATCGCTTCGGGTTTCGCTCCGGACACGGCGAGGTCGTTGACCGTGCCGTTCACCGCCAACTCCCCGATCGAGCCGCCGGGAAAGCGCAGCGGCTTCACCACGAAGCTGTCGGCGGTGATCGCAATGTGGGTGCCGTTTACGGCGACCTGTGCAGCATCGGTCAACGGTCCCGCCGCGCTGCCCATCAACAGCGGCGCGATCAGTCCCTCCACCAGCCGGCGGCTCGCCTTTCCGCCTGCGCCGTGCGCCATCTCGATCTGCGCATCCCGAAATCGCAATCTCGGAGCCGCGGTGCTCATCTTGTCCTCTACGCCGGCACGGCAATCTGCGTCAGCGTCTTGCGATGTTCATAATTGAAGTAGGCCGCGCACGAGCCTTCCGATGAAACCATCAGCGCGCCTACTGGACGCTCGGGCGTACATTCGTTCGCGAAGAGCTTGCATTGCGCCGGCTTCAGTACGCCTTTCAGAACCTCGCCGCACTGGGCGGCCTTCGGATCGGTGACGCGAATGCCCGGCACCGAAAAGCGGCGCTCGGCGTCCCAGTCGGCATATTTCTCGCGGATGCGCAGAGCCGATTGCGAAATGAAGCCCATTCCGCGCCACTCAAAATAGTTGCGCAACTCGAAGACTTCGGCGATGGCGGCCAGCGCGGCGCGATTGCCGTCCCACGGCACCACGCGCTTGTATTGGTTCTCGACTTTGCATTCGCCATCGCCAAGCTGCCGCAGCAGCATCAGCACCGATTGCAAAATGTCGAGCGGCTCGAAGCCCGACACCACGATCGGCTTGCCTTCGTTGCGTGCGATCCACTCGTAGGGGCGGCAGCCGATCACCGTGGAAACGTGCCCGGGGCCGAGAAACGCGTCGATGCGCATGTCCGGCGAATCGAGAATCGCGCGGATGCCTGGTATGATCGTCACGTGATTGCAGAACACCGAGAAATTGCGGATGCCACGCGCCTTTGCGCGCATCAATGTGAGCGCCGTCGAAGGAGCCGTGGTTTCGAAGCCGATGGCGAAGAACATCACGTGGCGATCGGGATTCTTCTCGGCGAGCCGAAGCGCGTCGGCAGGCGAGTAGACGATGCGCACGTCCGCGCCGCGCGCTTTGTATTCCAGCGGGCTGCCGCGCGTCCCCGGCACGCGCATCATGTCGCCGAACGCCGTAAAGGTCACGCCCTCTTCGGCCGTCATCGCCAGGCCGTCATCGATGCGGCCCATCGGCAGCACGCATACCGGACAGCCGGGACCGTGCACCAATTCGATGCTCGGCGGCAGCAGATCCTTCAAGCCGAAGCGATAGATGGCGTGCGTGTGACCGCCGCACACCTCCATGAAGCGGTACTGGCGGGCGGGATCGGCCAGGCGGCGGATCTCTTCGGCTGTCTTGCCGATGACGGCCGCGTCGCGAAATTCATCCACGAATCTCATGAACTCTCCAACTCCGCTCGATCGCCGTATCCCTCCGCTTCCTGGCGCGCCGCGTCGTCTTCCCCTAACGCGTTCAGAATGCGGATCTGGTCGAGCGCCTCCGCTTCGCTGACTTTGCTCATTGCGAATCCGACGTGTACCAGCACCCAATCGCCCGCCCGCGGCGGATCGTCGGCCAGCAGTCCGGTATCGATGTACCGTCGCACACCGACCACATCCACCATCGCGCGACTCTCTTCGCCGGGAGCGAATGCGATGATCTTTGCGGGAATCGCCAGACACATGGCGTTACATCCTTTCGATCTTGATATAGCGGCGGATGTCTCCGAAATTGCGCAACACCGTGAACGCCACCGTCGCCGCGGTGACCCACCCGAGAATCTTCAGCGCCTTCATTGATACACCTCCTGCGCAACCAGCCGGCGGATCATTTCGATCGCCGGGTCCACAGCCGCTTCGACCGGTTCACTCAAGCCGAGGCAGCCGGTTTCATCGTCCAAGACGGCCGGCTCGCAGCCGACCACCACTACGCGTCCCAAGCGCGCGCCGGCACTCTTCGCCGTCGCCAGAACTTTCACCGGATCGAGTCCGTGCGCATTTTCGTAAATACCGTCGCTCGCGATTGCGTCCACGTCCGGCTCGATGGTGTAGAGCGTGCCCGGAACGCCACCGCGCGAAACGGCATCGACGAAGATCGTCAGGTCGTAGCCGTCCAGCAGCGCCAGCACCAGGTCGAATCCGCGAATGCCGAAGTCCTCCACGCGCACATTCCGCGGCAGCCGTTCGCGGGCGAGTTTCGCAGCCACCGAGACGCCGAAAGCGTCATCACGACAAAAGATGTTGCCGATACCCGCAACCAGGACAGACGGCGTCATGGGAGTTCGATCTCCTCGGGTGAGAAGAAAAAGCGGTGGCCGGTCTGGCGCATTTCGCCAAGATCGCGTCCCGGATCGTCCTCTACCACGACCGCCACTTGAACGCGGCTTTCGAAATCTTCTTCGATACCGGCGATGATGGCGGTGCGCCCTTCGAGCGCGGTGTCGAAGATATCGGCGCGTTTCGCCGGGCGCAGGCGCACGCGGTCACCTGTTTTCAGACTCGTGCCGTTCACTTGCACCGTCTGGCTCACCGGTCGATTGGCCCAGTTGTCCCACGCGCTCCAGGGCTCGCCGCCCACCGGCACCATGCCACGAATGGTGCCGTGCAGTTTCATCAGGTGCTCGGCGGGCAGCGACTCGGCGCGCTCGAGAATGCGGCGGGCGGGTTCCTCCGAGGCGCGTACCTCGGCCTTTTCCTCGTCGGTGAGCGTGAGAATGCGCAGGGTGAGGATCTCCTCGATCTCGGTGGCGTCGCACAAATCGCCAGCGCTTTCGGGCGCTACTTCGGGATAGTCGGGCAGGATGATCGGCGAGGCCAGCATGGTGTCGCGCGCGCCTGTTTCGCCGATCAGCACCGGCCAAACACCCTCGTTGATGCATTGCGCCGCGACATCGGCCAGCGCGGCGGGCGGATCCGTAATCGAAACCAGCGCGCCCTCGGCAACAAAGATGGCGGCGTGAGCGGAGCGCAGTTCGGCATCCTCGGTGGTATTACGCAGCGTGACCGTGAGCTTGTGCAAGCCCGGCGAAAGCGCAGTCGAATGAAACGCAAGGGCGCCTTCCGCGAACCGCACTTGGCGAGCTTCCGCCACGCTACTATCCAGGGCCACCTCGCGCTCGCCGCTGTCCAGCAAGAAGCGCCCCACGATCGACACCGCCGCACCTGAGGGTCCTTCGAACAAGACCTCTGCCTGAAACCGCCAACGGTCCGAACCGCCGGGTATGACCCGCCGCTCCGGATACAGCGTCCCGAACATGCACCGCCGCTCGTTCTTCAGCGAAGATGGCCGGTACGGATACAGCAGGTAACCCTCGTAGAGCACGGCGCGGGCAATCCGATCCACGAGCGCGCGGTTCATGGCACCGCCTCCGCCGCGTTGGCGAGCATGCGCTCGACGGCTTCATCAAAGGTGGCCAGCCCGTGCCGCATCTTGAATTCGTAGAGCCGATCGAAGTTGTCGCGGCGCAACTCCAGCCAGGCGGTGTTGGGATGATGCAAATCGATGCATCGTATCCAGATGCCTGCCGGCAGATCGAAGCGCGCCTCGGAGCTCCAGGGAATTGGCGTGGCCTGCAATCTTTCGCCGGACTGGTAGAAAATGGTCCCGCTGAAAAGCAACGCGATCGGCACGGTGCCGCCGTCCAGAGCGTAAAAGTATTTCGTCACGCCCAAGTTGATGTCGAAGGTGCAGGGAAGCGCCAGTTTGATTCCGACCGAACCGGCAAAACCGGGCACCGTGGTTGTGAGGTTCGCCCAATGCAGCGGCCGCAACGTTTGGGGCCACCGCTCCGGCTCTCCGAACAGATCGCGCAACCTGGCCTGTTCCGCCTCACCGTACCTTCGCCGCGGAGCTTCAATCTGAATCTGGCAATTCAGCACCACGGTTTGGATGGCCTGCTCGGCGGGGCTGTTTGCGATGTCGAGTTGTAGTGCGATTGTGGGCGAAGCCGCGCCGCACAGCGCCTCCGCGCCGCGAATCTCGAAGCTCAAGTCAGGCATAGCTCGCACTCACCTCCGGTAGCGCGCGCTCCTTCAACCCGGCGAAGAACTGCCGCATTCGGTCCCACAAGTCGTCGCCGCCCGACATTCCCGTCCAGTGGCGCCGGACCATGCCGCTCAGCCTGTAGCATTCATCGATCGGAACCAGGAAATATTGGCGCGCACCCTGCATGCGGTTGACGAGCAGTGCCTCGACATCTTCGGGCATAGTGCCGAGCGAGCTGTGCAACGCAGCCAAATCGTTCCAGGTATCTGCATCGATGCTCACCTCTGCCGGACCGCCGGGGCTCGGATAAACCGCCAGCACGCATTTGGTTACGCTGGAGCGAAAAAAGAACACCAGGCCGATCGGGATGGCGAGACTGTTCCACAGGGCATCCGGGATTACCAGCCCGGTCAATTCGCGGACATCTCGCGGAATGCGGCGGTAGCGCGTAACGCCGCCCTGATCGAACAAAATGGCGCAGGCGTCGCAGGCGCACAGTAGCCGCCGGCTTTGCGGATCCACCAGGTGCTGATGCCGTTCCGGAACGGGCGCGGTACACAATTCGCAGCGCTCCACGGCAAGGGGCGGCTGGGTCAGCCGGCGCAGGGCCGCCAGGCCACGCGGGAGGTTGGGCCGAAGCTTCATTATTTTCTATATGCGTCGGTCCGTGAGCAGGCTCGCCAACGGCACGAAATCCTGGCCACGATCCTCTTCCACGCCCTCCACAATCAGCCGTCCCACTTCGGGCACGGCCTCATATATCGCTTCGTCGATGGCCCGCCGTGCCGCCACGCCCGCTCCCGGACGCTTGGACACTACACGTACGCGCACCAGGTCCGGTTCCGCCTCCAGCAACTCGATCGATCCGCCGCGCGAATCGAAATATTGCGCGAGCCGCCCCACCGCGCGGGCCAGCCGCGTGCTGAAATCGTCCGGATGCAGGCCATGCAGAACCAGCACGCGTGACACCAATTCGTCCTCGGCCAACGCGGCGATCATCTGGGGCGCATCCGCGGCGATACACAGCATGCGCTCCAGCGCCGCCGCGTGCAGTTCCATGATACCGCGCACCAGCTCCACTGCCGCGTCGCGCGCCACGGGATCGGGCATCGCTTCGACCTGTGCGACCAGACCCTCGATCCGGGCGATCGATTCCTTCGAGACATCTTCCGAAGCTGTCATCGGTTCCCTCTCAGCGCCCTCTACGGCGGCGGCATATGCGGCATTCGCGGATCGATCGGGTCGCGGGCCTTCGCATTCACGCTGGTGGAATCCCGCGCCGTGCGGTGCCCGGTCTCGCGGCCCGGCTCCGGTCCTTTTCGTAAGACCAGTTCCTCGCCGCGAGTGGTGCCGGGCGTGTGCGACGGGAGTCTGTTCTTCGGCTTCTGTGCATTCGGTGTTGGCATTCGAGCTCCTTTTTCGCTTATGCGTGCATCCCGAAAATCGACGAGTGGCGCGTCTCCAGCACCCTGCCGTTACCAAGGTACATATGTACCCCGCACGGCAGGCAGGGATCGAAGCTGCGCACCGCTCGCATAATATCGATGCCCTTGAAGTTCTCCGGCCCGTTCTCTTCGAAGATCGGTGTGTTCTGGACGGCGTCCTCGTACGGCCCCGGCGTACCGTAGACGTCCCGTGGGCTGGCATTCCACGGCGTCGGCGGATATGGATGGTAGTTGGCGATCTTGCGGTCGCGGATCACCACGTGATGCGACAGCACGCCTCGCACGGCTTCATGGAAACCGCAGCCGATCGCCTCGTCCGGTACGCGGAACTCCTGCCAGGTCTTAGTGCGGCCGTTGCGCACGCAATCCAGCGCGCGCTCCACGAAGTAGTAGGCCGCCGCGGCGGCGTATGCCTGGAAGTAGGTACGCGCGCGGTTGCGCTCGATGGCATTGCTCCACTGCGGGATCTTCCACTCGAACTCCTTTTCCGGCGACGTCAGCGTCTTCGGTAGATGAATCTTCACGCTGCGGCCGGTCGCCTTCACGTAGCCAATGTCCACCAGGCCGCTCAGCGCCGTAGACCACAGCCTCGCCAGAGGCCCTCCGCCCGTGTCGAGCGGCAGATGTTCGCCGGTCCGCTTGTCGTACCAGCGCGGCGACATCACCCAGGTGTACTTCCCCCCGTCGAAATTGCGCCGCTGCGGCCTCGGCGTAGTGGTCTGGTTCCACGGATGCCGCTGGTCCACCGGATTGCCCAGCGGGTCGGTCCGCACGAACGTGTTGCCGTTCTGCCAGTCTTCGTAATACGAGCTGCCCAGCAAAATGCGCATGCCGAGATTGATGTTCACCAGGTCGTTGGTGACCACCTCGCCATCCACCACAACGCCGGGAGTCACGTACATCGCGCGGCCCCAATCGGTCATGTGTTCGTATTTGTAGTCGCACTTGCTGGGGTCGTTCCACGATCCCCAGCAGCCCATCAGTACGCGCCGCCGCCCGACCTCGTAATATCCCGGCAGAGCGTCGTAGAAGAAGTCGAACAAATCGTCGTGTAGGGGAACGGCGCGCTTCATGTACTCCGCGTATTTGGACAACCGGATGAGATAATCGGTGAACACCTGCACCGTCGGAACCGTTCCGGTGCCGCCCGGATACAGCGTCGATGGGTGTACGTGCCGCCCTTCCATCAGGCAGAACATCTCGCGCGTCAGCCGGCTCATCCGCAACGCTTCCAGATAGTACTCGCCGGTGAACGGATTCAGCGCGCGCATGATATCGCCGATGGTCCGGAAGCCGTGCGCGTTCGAATTGGGCGCCAGCGTGGTCTCGGCTTTAGCCCAAACCTTGGGATTGGTCTGCTTCACCATCTGCTCGCAGTAATCCACGCCCACCAGGTTGTCCTGGAAAAGATTGTGGTCGAACATATATTCGGCCGCCTCACCCAGGTTGATGATCCAGTCGCCCAACTCCGGGGTGGCGATACCGAAGGCCATATTCTGCGTGTAGACCGCGCAGGTCGCGTGATTATCGCCGCAGATTCCGCAGATGCGGCTGGTGATAAAGGGCGCGTCCCGCGGATCCTTGCCCTGCATGAAAATGCTGTAGCCGCGAAACACCGAGGACGTGCTGTAGCACTCCGCCACCTGGTGATTTTCGAAGTCGATCTTGGTGAAGATCCCCAGGTTGCCGACGATGCGCGTAATCGGATCCCAATGCACTTCGACCAGATTGCGCCGCGTGTCTTTGCGTTGGATGGTCGGTTGCGTCGTAGTTGCCATGTGGTGTCCTCCTCTAATAAGTCCTCGGTTGATAGCCGGTGCTCAGTTGAGTGCCGCCGTGGCGCCACTTCGGTTCTTTGTTGGCCGTGTTATTGGTGATGGCTCGCAGCGCTCGAATGACTTTGCCGTAACCGCCGATGCCGCCGCTCGAAAGGTGCGCGCCGGGAGGCTCGTCCATAAACGGCATGAACTTGTCCGGGAAGCCCGGCATGGTGCAGGCGATGCAGATGCCGCCCACGTTCGGGCATCCGCCGATGCCGCGCATCCAGCCGCGCTTGGTCACGTTGCAATTCACTACCGGCCCCCAGCAGCCGAGCTTCACCAGGCACTTCGGCGAGCCGTACTCATGTGCGAAATCGCCTTGCTCGTAATAGCCCCCGCGATCGCAGCCTTCGTGTACCGTCTTGCCGAACAGCCACGTCGGCCGGAATTGCTCATCGAGCGGAATCATAGGCGTGAGGCCCGCCGCCTGATACAGCAGGTAAAGCAGCGTTTCCGTAAAGTTGTCCGGCTGCACGGGGCAGCCCGGAACGTTCACTACCGGCAGTCCACCGGTCGAACGGAAGTTCTTGCCCAGATAATCGGCCAGCCCCATGCATCCCGTCGGATTGCCGGCCATCGCGTGGATGCCCCCGTAAGTCGCGCACGTGCCGATGGCGATCACGCCCCACGCTTTCGGTGCCAGCCGGTCGAGCCACTCCGGCATGGTGATGGGCTGCATGGTATCGGGGTCGGTGCCCCACCCCGACCAATAGCCTTCGCGCTTGATGCGCTCGTTGGGAATCGAGCCTTCCACCACCAGCACGAACGGATCCAACTGGCCCTGCTCCGCGCGGTAGAAATGCTGCATGAATTCATCGCCCACCTCGGCGGCCAGCACGGGATTATGCAGGTGGACCTTGGGAAGCCCCGGAATCGCTCCCATCAGGACTTCTTCAATGCTGGGCTGCTCGGCCGCAGTCACCGAGATGGTGTCGCCGTCGCAGCTCATCCCTGCGGTGATCCACAATATGTGCAGCTCTTTGACATCCGGTTGCCGATCGGTCCAGCGCGCTACGGTTTCTGTGGGCATAACGAGCCTCTCCTGTGTGCTTTTGGAAGTGTTCCTGTTTAGCAGCCACGCAGCTGAATCGGAATCGGGCGGGAAGGGAAATCGGTACGCGGATTGTTTCCGTTACCCTCATATCCGTTCAGACACACGTGGAACTTCTGTTGACGAGCGTGCCTCAAAGGCAAAGAGAATCGGATTCGCGGACGGTGCTGTCTCTGGGCGAAGCTCCAGTACTAATTCTCAGCGCACCTGTTCCAGAGGGCAACTACGGACTGGTCTCTGACGCACAACCCCGCTATGTCGATGTGCTTTCCGGCTCTTAATGATCCGCCGCAGGGCGCGGCTCTGTCCTCCGAATCCGGCGGTTCTCCGGTCACACGAGCTGTCGCCGCGTGGTAGCATCAAGCCAGAATGGCTTTGGGAGACATTACGCGCCAGATCGCCAAGGAGGCGCTCCTCTCCGCTGCGACACCCGCGCCTAAGGAGCCGGCCGCGCCCGCTGCCGCTCAAGGCGAAAACTCCGGCGCGATCATCTTCGGCCAACTCACCGCGATGCAAAAGGCGCTCAAGGAAGACGAGGAGCTGGTGGTGTGGTTTTCGAGCGGCGCCGACCGCATCCGCGTGCTCGAAATCTATTTGCCGTCCCGCCAGGTGGCCGTGCTCACCGGCCCCGATACAGAGCGCAACCTCACGCGCGTCATCGCTCCGCTCGCGGCGCTGCAACTGGTCTGCAAAGTCGCCAAAGCCGCGCCAGGCGCCAAGCCGGTGCGTCTCAATCTGGTCGCACCGAAAGCCTGAGATTCGTGCTCATCCGCCAGAGCGCCCTGGCGCTTGCATTCGCGCTGTTGGCGGCCTGCGCCACGCTATACAACTCCGGACGCCCGCGCTATACCGGACCGATCGCCAAGCTTGCGTGGCACGATGCGGGCCTGCGCATCTCCGAACGGCCCGTCATCGCGAATGGCGTCGTCTACGCGCTCGGTCGTCCGTGGGACACCAGCCGCGCCCAACTCTTCGCCTTCGATGCCGCCACCGGACGTTGTCTTTGGACCCGCAAGTTCTCGTCGGCGAAACTTCTGCTCGTCGCCGGCCCGGACGTGTTCGTCGCCGACGCAACCAGCAGTGCGCGCCATCGATTCGCGGACCGGCATCTTCGTGACCGGCAGCCCAGCCCTTCGAATCGCGCGACCGTCACATCGCCGGCAAGCGGCAAAACGCCGGTTTGTGGGCCTGGCACGCTCCCGAATAGCAGCAGCCCCGGTTATTTGTTAGCGGCCGCCCAATGCTTCACGCCATCGACTGCCTGGCGGTAAGCATTCAGCTCACGCAGCACCTCCTTTCGCTCGGCGGAAGCATCGCTGAGCTTGATCTTGCGTTTGCCGTCGCCCCAATCGTCCATCAGCTTGACCAGTGCCCTCAGCTTGTCTTCATCGTGATAAACAGCGCCGCCGATATCCACGGCCTTCAGAGCGTTCTTGATGTTCTGGGTAATGTCGCGCGAGACGGTGAAGATGCTTGTGTTAAAGAGTTGCACCGAAGGATTCGCCGTCACCTTACCGATAAAATCCTCGGCACGAGACAGCGGACCCTGCAGGTTGGCCACAAACTTCGCGGCGTCGTCATGAAACCGCTTGGCGATGACTGTTTTGGACTGGTCGAAGGCGGGATCCACGCCTTGCACCTCGAGGTCGAGCGCCTTCACGTAATTCTCGCATTCCTTGGCAATCGTTCCGAGCATTGCCGCGCCCTTGGCGAGCATTCGCTTCTGCTCCCACTGGCCCTTGAACTTCAGTGCTTCGCTTTTCACGTGGTTCGCCTGATCCTTCACAGTCTTGATTTTGGCGACCTGTTCATGGGCAAGCTTGCGCTGTTCTTCCACAAGTTCCAATGTCCCGGCCGAGCCCGGCTTCATGGCACCCCAGAAAATGGTGCCGTGCGCTTTTTGCAAGTTGTCGAGCAGGCCGCCGATCCCGCTCTTGTCCACGATTCCCAGGTGATCGGCAATGCTGGTGAACTTACCCTTACTCGCAAGCCAATTCGCCTTGGTCAGACTCTTGGGGTAGTCCACGTCTCCTCCTTGAATGTCAGTTGATTGAGCTTGAATGGTCGTGAATAATTTTCCATGCACCACCGGAAAGGTGCAGTACCAGCGTGAATCGTCCCGAGGCATCCCCGCCACCGGCGGCGGTGCGCTTCAGCGAAAATTTCCCAATGGCCAGCGCCACACCGTCCGCAAGCGCCCGGACTTCGATTTCCGAAAACGTCAACGTGCCGCGCGCATCCGCTGTCGGATAGCCCCGCTTGTACCGGTCCAGAATCGCCTGCGTGCCGCCGCGCGTCACCTCGCGGCCGATGAACGTGGTTTGCGGTGAGTCTTCGTAATACGAGGCCACCGCCGCCAGGTCGCCTCGATTCCACGCCGTTTCCGTGTCACGCAAAATCTTCCGGATCTCAGCGTCCTGGGCGAACAGAGGGAAACAGCACAGAAGAACCAGCCAGCGGAACATGCGGCGATTATATACTACGCAATGCGCACTGCCGGCGACGGCAGCACGTCCGGAGCCAGGATGCGCGCGCCAGCCCAGCCCGCATCGCTGAACGCCCGCGGCGATACCGTAAACACAATCTGGTAGCTGGTGTCGTTGCGGGGGGCTTCGGGACCGTTCAGCATCTGCGGATAAACCAGCGCCAGGTATTTCAGAATGGTGTAGATATCGCCGTCCTCGGGCTGCCGGAATTCGTATCCCTGCGAGCGGAAGTGTACCGAAATGCCGCGGCTCGAAAGGCTCCACGCCAGAAACGCGCAGCACTCCACGGCGTGCTCGAACCACGAATCCAGATCGCGGGGCACCTCCCGGTCCAGAAACATTTCGACGGTCTGCTCCTGCTCGCGCGCGAACTCCCGCACCTGCAAACTGCCCACCTTCGCCGACGCCTTCCAGTCCACGTGCCGCGCGCTCTCGAACGCTTCGTACGGGCGGATGCGGTAGAAATCCTTGCCCAAGCCGCGATAGTGCGTCTCGATTTCGCCCGCGATGCCCGCCAGCAGATCGTCGAAGCCGGGCTGCGTATCGATCGATGGATACACCGTCATTTCCCGCAGCGGCGTTACGCGCGCCGACTTTTCCAGGAAGCCGAACGGAAACGTGGTGGAGAAGGCGAAGGTGTTCTGCTGGTAGACGCCGCGCTTCGGAAAGTACATCTCGACGGTCTCTTCCATCACCGCCCCGGCCGCAATCAGCGGAAAGTAACTGTCCGAGCGCAGCATCGGCGTAGAGGGCGCGCGCAAGCCTTCCACCCGAATCGAAAAGGACGGAAACATCCACTTCACGTTGCGCACATACAACCGGCCGGGCACGCCGCGTTTGGCGGCGATGTGCTCGGGCACTCGAAAATCCAATTGCAGCCCCGCCAGGCACAACCGGCTGACCAGCCCCGATACCAGCAGCGTGGCCATCATCATCGCCACGATGAGGAATAGCAGGTTATTTGCCGAGACGATCGCGCCGATGCCCACGATCAGAATCGCCAGCGAAAACAGCACCCCGCCCCGCGTAATCTTGTAACGGATGCGGCGCGCTAATGCCTGCCGGATTTGCTGCCAGCGATTCCTCACTTCGCTTTGATTGTAGCCCCGCGCCTCTCCCCATCCGGCGCTCTGGGTTTAGAGACGCGGACTTCAGCAGCACCAGCAATCGCCCGATCACCGCCGACACGGTATTGCGGGGAGCGTGCCGCGGTTCCCGGGACCTCAGCTTATTTCGCGGCCGTCGGCGCCGGCGCGGGAGGCTCCAGCGACTCCGGCAGATCGCCAAAATCGTAATACTGCTGCTTCACACCCTCAGCCGTCACCCTGACGATGCGCATTCCCGATTTGCCCCCCTCGAGCGGCAAACCCACCGGTCCGGTCGTGATCATCTGTAACGTGCCGTCGTGGCCCTCCGCGGTGCGATGGTAATGCCCTGCAAACACCCATTCCACACCGTACTCGTGCAGCAGTTTCAGATACCGCGCTCGCGTCTTCCGCGGGATGTTGGCGTATTCGTCGGCCTCGTTCGGGTCGGAGATGAAGAACGGAATGTGCTGGAATACGATGATCCGCCCGCCTCCGCTCTTGGCCTTCTCCAGCTCCTGCCGGAGCCAGGCCTCCATTTTGGCACCCTCCTCCGGCACATTGTGAACATCCTTCTCCAGGTTCGAATTCAGCACGATGCCGGCGATGCCCCCCACGCGGAAGCTGTAGTAATCCGGACCGAAACGCTTGCGGTAAATCGCCAGCGACTCTTTGGTCGGTTCATTCTCCACATCGTGATTGCCCGGCACGCTGAATAACTTGATGCCCGGCGCCAGCTTTTGTGCGATGCGGTGATACTCGGCCGCCTGCGCCGCGTTGCCGCCCTGGTTAATCAGGTCGCCCGTGATCACCACGAACACCGGCTTCAACCGGTTCGCCGTGGCGATGGCGAATTCGAAATTGGCCGTCTCGTGTGTGAAGTTGGTGTTTTTCGAGTACATGCCGAACTGCGGGTCCGACATTTGCAGAAAAGTCTGGCCCGCCAGGGCATACGCCGAGGCGAGCGCTACGATCGTCAGTCTGGCCTTTAAAGTCATGGGTGTAAGTGATAGGATTCGCCGAGCGGTCCCGCGCCCTGCAGATACTTACGCGCGCGCACCAGTTCAGCCGCCTGCCGAATGTGTCCCAGGTCGTGCAGCGCCCATTCGTGCAGCATCTGGCGCAGCGTGATCGGGCCGGCTTCCTTGTGCATGGCGCGGCGGTCGCCGGCTTCCGCGGGCAACCCGCGCAGGAATTCGACGTTCGTCTCGCGCTGCTCCTCGAAGTGGTCGAACGAGTCTTCCGGATCGGCGTTGCGATACATCTCCAGATACATCTGCGCGTCGTCCGGCTCGAACTCCGGCGTCTCCTCGCTCAGAAACCGGTCCACGCGCAAGCGATAGCAATGCCCCTCGGCATGCGAAAGATGCGCCAGCACCTCGCCCAGCGAAAAGCGGTCCGGCGCCGGCTTCCAGCGTACATCCTCGTCCGACAACTCGCTCATCAGCCCGCGCAGAATCTGCGGCGTGGCGTCTAGAAGATCCAGGCAGGGCAGGGTTTCTTCCATAAGCACTATCCTACGATGCTTTCCCCGCCATCCACGTGAATCACGTTGCCGGTCATCCAATACGTCGCCGGATGACACAGCGCCGCGATCGAGCGGGCCACATCTTCGGGTGTGGTCAGCCGCCGGTGCGGATTGCGCTGCTTCGCGATTTCGGCGATCTTTTGATAATCCGGGATCAGCCGCAGCGCCGGCGTATCGGTCACGCCCGCCAGAATCGCGTTCGCCGTAATGCCCGCCGGCGCCAGTTCCACCGCCAACTGCCGGATGTGCGCCTCCAGGATCGCCTTCGCCGCGCTCACCGGCCCGTAATTCGGGATCGCCCGTGTGCCTCCCGCGCTGGTCATGGCGAAGATGCGCCCGCCCCAATCGAACAGCCCTGCGCGCAGGCAGTCCTGCACCCAGTACACCAGCGAGTGTCCCATCGTATCGGCGGTAATTTCGAGTTGCTTCTTCGAAATCACCTGCTCGGCGCCTACCAGCGGCCTCAGCGAGCCCCACGCCAGCGAATGCATCAGCACGCGCAGCACGCCCGGCTGATCGGTCAGCCGCTGGTGGATCTGCTCCACGATGTCCTGCCGGATCTCGTCATCGGACGCGTTGCCGTTGAAGAACTGCGATTCACGCCCCATCGCATAAATCTTCTGTTCGATCTCCGCCACGTGCGGCAGCTTGTCGCGGCGGTCCAGGTGGACCCCGAAAATATTCATGCCGGCGCGCGCCAACTCCAGCGCCGTCGCTTCGCCGAAGCCGCTCGATGCGCCCAGGATCAGGGCCCAGGGTTGTTTGTTCATGGAAGTGTCGTGACTTCTATCTCTCGTTCGTCCCCGCCCGCATCGCGCAGCCGGATCTCCGTCCGCGCCGCCGGCATTAGTTCGGGAAAGCGTTCGCCCCACTCGATCAGCACCAGCGCGTCGCGCGCAAAGATCTCTTCCAGTCCCAGGGTGGCTGCCTCGCGCGCCTCTTCCAGCCGGTACAGATCGATGTGATACACTTGCGGCCCCGCCCCGTACTCGTGGATCAGCGTGAACGTGGGGCTCGAAACTTCTTCCGGCGCCGCCGTCCCCCGCCCGCTCACGATGCCTTTCGCGAGCATCGTTTTGCCCGCTCCCAGATTGCCGATCAGCAGCACCACCCCGCGCGCCGGCAACTCACCCGCGAGTCGCGCACCCAACGCCATCGTCTCCGCCTCAGACCGCGTCCGGTACGCCGCCACACGCCTCCCGCGCCTGCGCCATCGCCCGCGGCAGGAAGCGCAAAATATCCGTTGCGATCAGCGATTTTTCGCCTAGCTTCTCCGCACCCAACTGGCCGGCCAGGCCGTGCAGATACACCGCCGCGGCCACCGCCTCGTCCGGCTGCTTCGGAAACTGCGCCAGCATTCCCGCGACGATCCCCGTCAGCACATCGCCCGACCCGCCCGTACCCATCGCCGGCGTCCCCGTCGGGTTGATCCACACGCGGCCGTCCGCGAACGCCACCACCGTCCGCTCGCCTTTCAACACCAGCGTGCAGCCGCGCGAGGCAGCGTAGCCGCGCGCCGCCGCCACGCGGTCCTTCTGAATTTCTGCGGTCGATTTGCCGGTCAGGCGGCTCATCTCGCCCGGATGCGGCGTCAGGATTCGCGGCGCCTTTCCGCCATATTCGCGATCCTCCAGCGCGTCCGCATCCAATACCACCGGCCCGGCGAATTCGCCGATCGCTTCGCGCACCAGCTTGTCCGTCACATCATCGCGACCCAGCCCCGGTCCCATGGCGACCACCGTCTTGCTCTCGGCCAGCTTCGTCAAGCCGTCGTCCAGCCGCCCGCTCATCAACTCGAGCGCCAGCGGCAACGATTGCGCACGCGACGCCACCGTCACCAGCCCCGCGCCCGCGCGCAGCGCCGCCAGACCG
>Ga0335085_10006566_pt1 | contig 18308 bp, 15 predicted proteins | sample Lox_Sample_45_FD_206712 | JGI IMG/M metagenome (GOLD analysis project Ga0335085, IMG submission 206712) | Soil microbial communities from Loxahatchee National Wildlife Refuge, Florida, United States - Lox_Sample_4.5 | ecosystem: Environmental > Terrestrial > Soil > Wetlands | place: USA...
CGCCCGCGTCGCGCTCTGGCCGAGATCGGCCTTCTTCAGCAGCGCCTCGGCCTCGCGCGAGGCGAGCTCGCCGATCGCCTCGCCCTTGCGGTCGGTCGGCAGCCGGTCGACGAACAGCAGCAGCTTGTCGGCCCGCAGCGCGCCGGCCACGCTTTGCGCCACGTCTTCCCAGGAGAGGTTGAAGATCTCGCCGGTCGGCGAGTAGCCGATGTTGGGCACGACCACGACCTCGCCCGCCTCGAGCCGCCGCGAGATCGCCGGCGCGTCCACCTTGCGCACGAGGCCGGTGAACTGGTGGTCGACGCCGTCGACCACGCCGATCGGCTGCGCCGCGATGAAGTTGCCCGAAGCGACGCGGATGTCGGCGCCCGCCATCGGCGAGTTCGGCAGCCCCTGCGAGAGCAGCGCCTCGATCTCGACGCGCATCGCGCCGGCGGCGTGCTTTACCGCCACCAGCGCCGCGGCGTCGGTGACGCGCACGCCGCGGACATAGCGCGAACGCAGGCCTTTCTCCTTCAGCTCGGCCTCGATCTGCGGGCGGGCGCCGTGCACCAGCACGAGCCGGATGTCGAGCGCGGCGAGCAGGTTCACGTCCTGGATGAACCGCGCGAAGCGCGCGCGCTCGGCGACCAGCTCGCCGCCGAAGCCGATGACGAAGGTGCGGCCGCCGAACGCGTGCAGGTAGGGCGCGGTCTGGCGGAACCAGCGGACGAAGTCCTCGGGCGACGGCGGCGTGCTCATCGCGGGCGATTCTAAGGCAAGGCTCAGAAATCGCCCGCGAGGGCGTTGAGCGCGGCGAGCGCGGCGAGGGCCGCAGTCTCGGTGCGCAGCACCCGCGGGCCGAGGCGCACCGGCGTGAACCCGGCCTGCGCGAGCTCGCCTTCCTCGGCCGCCTCGAACCCCGCCTCCGGCCCGGCCGCGAGCGCCACGGCGCCGTTCAGGCGGCCCGCGGCTTCGCGCAGGCCGAGCCGGGACTGCGGCGCCAGCAGCAGCCGGGACCCCTCGGCGCCGGCCTGCCGGCAGTAGTCGGCGAGCGCGAGCACGGGTCGTACCTCGGGCACGCGGTTGCGGCCGCACTGCTCGCAGGCGGCGATGGCGACACGGCGCCAGTGGGCGCGCTTCAACTCGGCGCGCTCGCCGGCGAGCCGCCCCACCGAGCGCGCCGCGACCACGGGCTGCAGCGCCCAGACGCCGAGCTCGGTGGCCTTCTGCACCGTGAAGTCCATCTTCTCGCCCGAGGACACGCCCTGCACGAGCGTCACGGCGAGCGGCGACTCGCGCTCGACCGCGCGGTGCTCGAGCAGGTCGATCGACACCCGCAGGCGATCGACCGCGGCGAGCCGCCCCGCGAACTCGCCGCCGCGGCCGTTGAAGAGCACCACCTCGTCCTGCGGCCGCAGCCGCAGCACGTGGACGGCGTGGTGCGCGGCGTCCTCGGGCAGCAGCACGGTGCTGCCGGCGCGAAGCGCGACATCAACGTGAAACCGCGCGATGCGGGCGGGCTTCTCGGCCATGGCGCCGCTAGAGTACCGGCAGGCAGGCGCGCGCGCCGTCGACGGCCGCGATGCGCACCTCGACGCCGTAGACCGCCCGCAGGTTGTCGGCCGTCACCACGTCGGCGGGCGGCCCCTGGCGCAGGGCGCCGCCCTGCGCGAGAAGCAGTACGCGGCTCGCCGCAAGGAAGGCCTGCCCCGGATCGTGGGTGGAAAACACGACCGCGTAGCCCTCGGCCGCGAGGCGCCGGATCTGGCGCAGCACCCGCACCTGGTTGCCGAAGTCGAGGCTCGCCGTGGGCTCGTCGAGCACCAGCGCGCGCGCGCCTTGCGCGAGCGCGCGCGCGATCATCGCGAGCTGGCGCTCGCCCCCGGAAAGCTCGGTCAGCACGCGTGCCGAGAGCGCGCCGATGCCGAGCGCCTCGATCGCGCGATCCGCGGCCTCGCGATCCGCCGCGCCCGGCGCCGCAAACAGCCCGATGTGCGCGGTACGTCCCATCAGGACGTTCTCGTGGACGGTGAAGGCGAAGGGCGCACCGCTGCCCTGCGGCACGTAGCCCATGCGGCGGGCAATCTCGGCGCGCGGCAGCGCCTCGAGCGGGCTGCCCAGCAGGAGGACCTCGCCCTCCTGCGCGGGCAGCAGCCCGAGCAGCGTGCGAAAGAGCGTCGTCTTGCCGCCGCCATTCGGGCCGAGCACGCAGAGCACCTCGCCCGGCGCCAGCGCGAGGTCGAGGTTGCGCCCGACGGCGCGCCCCGGGTAGCCGTAGCCGAGGCGACGCGCCTCGAGCGTCACTGCCATGCGCGCCTCGCGCCGACGAAGATCCACAGGAAGAACGGCGTGCCGATCAGCGCGGTGAGCACGCCCGGCGGAACCTCGATCGGCGCGATGGTCCGGCACAGCGTATCCACCGCGAGCAGGAACGCCGCCCCGAGCGCCATCGCCACCGGCAACAGGCGCGAGAACTCCGGCCCGACCAGCATGCGCGCGGCGTGCGGGATGAGCAGGCCCACCCAGCCGATGATGCCGGAGATCGCCACCGCGGCCGCCGTCATCAGCGTCGCCGCGCACACCACGGCGAGCCGCAGGCGGCCGAGCGACACGCCCAGCGAGCGCGCCTCGTCGTCGGCGAGCGAGAGCAGGTTGATGCGCCACCGCAGCAGGAAGAGCGGCACCAGTCCCGCCAGCGCGAACGGCGCCGCGAGCGCGAGGTCGCCGGGCGAGATCGCGGCCAGGCTGCCGAGCAGCCAGTAAGTGATGGCCGGCAGCTGGTTGTAGGGATCGGCAAGGTACTTGATCAGCGCGATGAATGCGCCGAGCAGCGTGCCGAGCACGATGCCGGCGAGGATCAGCGACAGGATCGGGTCGTAGCGGCGCACGCGGCTGCCGACGAAGTACACGAGCCCGACGGCGGCAAGGCCGCCGGCGAACGCGGCGAGCTGGATCACGAGCGCGCTCTGCGAGGTGAAGATGCCCAGCACCGCGCCGAGCGCGGCGCCCGCCGAGACGCCCAGGATGTCCGGCGAGACGAGCGGGTTGCGGAACATCCCCTGGTAGGCGGTGCCCGAGCCGGCCAGCGCCGCGCCGACGAGGAGCGCGGCGAGGATGCGCGGCCCGCGCACCTGCAGCACGACGGTCTCGGCGGTCGGCGGGATCGCGTAAGACGCGCCAAAGAGCTTGTTCGCCGCCAGCGCGAGGAGGTCGGCCGGCGGCAGCGGATAGCGTCCCACGCCGAAAGCGAGCAGCGTCAGCAGCGCGAGCGCGCCCAGCGCGAGCAGGTAGGCCGGCAGCGCGCCGCGCTTCACTTCGGCATGACTCCAGGCTCGCCGAGCAGCGCGTCGAGCTGGGCCGCGGCCGGCTCGCGATGGTAGAAGAGCCGGTAGAACTCGGCGGTCTTCGCGCGCAGGTCCTCCGGGAAGAGGTCCGGGTAGAGGATCTTCCCCGCCCAGTAAAGGCCGATGATGCGATTCGCGCCCGGCGGGTAGTCGAACCAGCCGAACGGGAGGTGCGGCGCGAGGAAGACGCGCTTCGCGCGCACCGCGGAGATCGCCTGCCAGCGGGCGTCCTGCCAGACCTCGCGGTAGAAGTTCGGATCGTTGGTGAAGATGACCTCGGGATCCCATCCGAGCACCTGCTCGAGCGAGACGTTCGCGAGCCCGCCCTGCGTCGCGCCGGCGACATTCTTCGCGCCGAGGAATTCCATCACCTGCGCGTTGATCGACCCGCCGAGCGCCGTGACGAGGCCCTGCGGCCCGCGCGCATAGTAGGCGCGTGGGCGCCGGTCGGGGGGCACCCTGGCGACACGCGCCTTCACTTCGGCGATCGCCTGCTCGCAATAGCGTGCGAGGCGCTCGGCGCTCGCCTCGTCGCCCATCGCGTGGCCCAGCGCGCGAAGCGTGTCCGGGATCGCCTCGAAGCGGCCGTCGAGCAGCAGGTACGGCAGCCCCGTCTGCTGCTGCACGCGGTCGGCGAGCGACGCAAAGACCGGCGCTGTGGCGCCGACGTCGACGATGAGATCCGGGTGCGCCTTCAGCAGCGCCTCGGCATTCGCGGTATTGCCGCGGCCGGTGAGGCGCCCGAGCTCGGGCAGGTCGGCGTAGCGCGGCTCGAGGAAGGGCTTCTCCGACGGATGGAAGGCGCGCGTCCAGCCGAGCAGCTTGTCCGGATCGATGGCGAAGACGAGCACGCTGGCCGGGGGACCCGCGGCGTACACGCGCTCGACCTTTGCGGGCACGACGACGTAGCGTCCGGCCGAGTCGAGCATCTCGCGCTGCGCGAGCGCGGGGACGCTGACGAGGGCGAGCGCGGCGAGCGCCGCGCGCGTCACATGGTCGCGCCGACGACCCACGGCGCGAACTCATCCTCCCCGTAGCCGAATTCCTCGGATTTCGTGCGCCGGCCCGACGCGGTTTCGAGGATCAGGCGGAAGAAGCGCTCGCCGGCCTGCGCGATGGTCTCGGTGCCGTCGATCACGGTGCCGCAGTTGATGTCCATGTCGTCTTCCTGCCGGGCGTAGAGCGCGCTGTTGGTCGCGAGCTTCAGCGAGGGCGCGGGCTTGCAGCCGTAGGCCGAGCCCCGGCCCGTGGTGAAGCAGATGAGGTTCGCGCCGCCCGCCACCTGGCCGGTGGCCGACACCGGGTCGTAGCCCGGCGTGTCCATGTAGACGAACCCGTGCGCCTTGACCGGCTCGGCGTACTCGTAGACGTCGACCAGGTTGGTCGTGCCTCCCTTGGCGACCGCGCCGAGCGATTTCTCGAGAATCGTCGTCAGCCCGCCCGCCTTGTTGCCGGGCGACGGGTTGTTGTTCATCTCGTTGCCGTTGCGGCGCGTGTAGTCCTCCCACCAGCGGATGCGCCGGATCAGCTTTTCGCCGACCTCGCGCGACACCGCGCGCCGCGTGAGCAGGTGCTCGGCGCCGTAGATCTCCGGCGTTTCCGACAGGATCGCCGTGCCGCCGTGGCGCACGAGTTGGTCGACCGCTGCGCCAAGGGCGGGGTTCGCGCTGATGCCCGAGTAGCCATCCGAGCCGCCGCATTGCAGGCCAAGCGTCAGGTGGCCGGCCGGCACGGTCGTGCGTGTCACGCGGTTCGCGTCGGCGAGCAGCTCCTTCACGCGCGCGATGCCGTTCTCGACCGCCTTGCGCGTGCCGCCCTTCTCCTGGATCGTGAACGCCTGGAGCTTGTCCGAGACCTTCAGCTTCGCGCTGCTCATCCAGGTGCCGATCTGGTTCGCCTCGCAACCGAGGCCGATATTGATCGCCGCGTAGAAGTTCGGGTGCCTCGCGTAGCCCGTCAGCGTGCGGCGCAGCAGCTCCATGCCTTCGCCCTCGCTCGCCATGCCGCAGCCGGTCTTGTGCGTAAGCGCCACCACGCCGTCCACGTTCGGGTAGTCGGCGAGGCCGTTGCGGAAGTGGTCCGCGACCATGCGCGCGACGGTGGCCGAGCAGTTGACGCTGGTCAGGATGCCGATGTAGTTGCGCGTGGCGACGCGCCCGTCGGCGCGCACGATCCCCTGGAACGTCGCCGACGGCGAGGCGTAGTCCGTCGCCTTCACGCCGGCGCAGAACGCGTAGTCGCGCTCGAAGTCGCCCATCGCGAGGTTGTGCACGTGCACGTGCTCGCCGGGCTGGATCGCGCGCGTCGCAAAGCCGATGATCTGGTTGTAGCGCCGCACCGGCTGCCCGGCCTGCATGGCGCGCGTCGCGAGCTTGTGGCCGGCCGGGACAAGCGCAGTGGCGCGCACGCCCTCGCCGGGCACGACGGTGCCCGACGGGATGTCGACGCGCGCGATCACGACGTCGTCCTCGGGATGCAGCCGGATGGTGAGATCGGCGGCCTGGAGCATGCGCGCCTCCTGTCTAGTGGTTGTCGCGCGGGACGAAGGCCCCGCTCTTGCCCGCCAGGAAATCGAGGTCGGCGCCCTCGTGCGCCTGCAGGACGTGGTCGAAGTAGAGCTTCCAGTATCCGCGCCCGAGCGGCGCCTTCGGCTGCTTCCACTTCGCGCGGCGCCGGGCGAGCTCGCGCGGCGGCACGAGCAGCTGCAGCCGGCGCTTGGCAACGTCGAGCTCGATCCAGTCGCCGTTCTCGACCAGCGCGAGCGTGCCGCCCGCAGCCGCCTCCGGCGACATGTGCAGCACGACCGTGCCGTAGGCCGTGCCGCTCATGCGCGCGTCCGAGATCCGGACCATGTCCGTGATGCCCTTCTTCAGCACTTTCGGCGGCAGCGGCATGTTGCCGACCTCGGCCATGCCCGGATAGCCCTTGGGACCGCAGTTCTTCAGCACCATGATCGACTTCTCGTCGATCTCCAGGGCCGGGTCGTCGATGCGGCGGTGGAAGTCCTCGATGTTCTCGAACACCACCGCCCGCGCCTTGTGCCTCAGCAGCTTCGGCGTGGCCGCCGAGGGCTTGATGATCGCACCGTCGGGGCAAAGGTTGCCGCGCAGCACCGCGATGCCGGTGTCCTTCTTGAACGGTCGCTTGAACGTGTGGATGACGTCGCGGTTCCAGCAGGGCGCGTCCTTGTTGTTGTCCCAGGTCGTGCGGCCGTTCGCGGTGAGCGCGCTCTTGTGGAGCTTCCCGTTCTCGCCGAGCTCACGGATCACCGCCGGCAGCCCGCCCGCGTAGTAGAAGTCCTCCATCAGGTACTTGCCCGAGGGCATCAGGTTCACGAGCGTGTGCACGCCGCGGCCGAGGCGGTCCCAGTCGACCAGCCTGAGGTCGACCCCGATGCGGCGCGCGATCGCGATGAGGTGGATCACGGCGTTGGTCGAGCCCCCGATCGCCGCGTTGACGCGGATCGCGTTCTCGAACGCCGGCTTCGTCAGGATCCTCGACAGGCGCAGATCCTCCTTCACCATGTCCACGATGCGCCGCCCCGCCATGCGCGCCAGCACGTTGCGCCGCGCGTCGACGGCCGGGATCGCGGCGTTGCCGGGCAGCGCGACGCCGAGCGCCTCGACCATCGAGGCCATGGTCGAGGCCGTGCCCATGGTCATGCAGTGGCCGTGCGAGCGGTGCATGCAGGATTCGGCCTCGTGGAACTCCTCGAGCGTGATCTTTCCGGCGCGCAGGTCCTCCGACATCGACCAGACGTTGGTCCCCGACCCGATGTCCGCGCCGCGGTATTTGCCCGAGAGCATCGGCCCGCCCGAGACGAAGATCGTGGGCAGGTCGACGCTCGCGGCGCCCATCAGGATCGAGGGCGTGGTCTTGTCGCAGCCGCCGAGCAGCACCACGCCGTCGAGCGGATTGCCGCGGATCGACTCCTCGGCGTCCATGCTGGCGAGGTTGCGGTAGAGCATCGCGGTCGGCCGCAGCAGCGTCTCGCCGAGCGACATGACCGGGAACTCGAGCGGAAAGCCGCCCGCCTCGAGCACGCCGTTCCTCACGTGCTCGGCGAGCACGCGAAAGTGCGAGTTGCAGGGCGTGAGCTCCGACCAGGTGTTGCAGATGCCGATGACCGGGCGCCCGTCGAACTGGTCCTGCGGCACGCCGCGGTTCTTCACCCAGCTGCGGTAGATGAAGCCGTAGATGTCCTGGCGCCCGAACCACTGGACGCTGCGCAGCGGGATGACCTTCTTCTTTGCCATGTCAGTAGGTGGCCCGGCCGCCGGAGATGTCGAACACGCCGCCCGTCGAGAACGAGCAGTCCTCGGTGGCGAGCCAGCAGGCCATCGCCGCGATCTCCTCGACCTTCACGAACCGGCCCATGGGAATCTTCGAGAGCATGAACTGCGCGAACTCGGGCGTGACCTGGTCGAGGATCGCGGTCTGCGCCGCCGCGGGCGTGACGCAGTTGACGAGCACGCCGGTCTTGGCGAGCTCCTTGCCGAGCGCCTTCGTGAACGCGATCAGGCCGCCCTTCGCGGCGGCGTAGGCCGCCGCGTTCGGATTGCCCTCCTTGCCGGCGATCGAGGCGATGTTGACGATGCGGCCGTAGCCCGCCTTCACCATGTGCGGCACGACAGCGCGGCAGACCAGGAACGGTCCGGTGAGGTCGATGTCGAGCACGCGCTTCCAGTCCGCGACCGGGTACTCGGTCACCGGCATGGTCGGCCCCGCGATGCCCGCGTTGTTGACCAGGATGTCGATGCGCCCGAGATCGGCGATCGCCTTCGCGGTCGCCCGCTCGACCGAACGCGGGTCGGCGACGTCGACGGGGTTGGCCTTGTCGCCGACGTCCCAGATGCGCACCTTCGCGCCTGACGCCTGCAGACGTTGGACGATCGCTGCGCCGATGCCGATCAGGCCGCCGGTGACGACCGCGGTCCGGCCCTTGAAGTCGAGTTGGTTCATAGCCCGGGGATTCTACCCGCGGGCCCGCGCCCTTATAATCGCTCCCCCCGCCCACTCGGAAGAAGATGCGCGATGGCAGGCAGACTGGCAGGGAAGACGGCATTCATCACCGCAGCGGGGCAGGGCATCGGCCGCGCCGCGGCGCTCGCCTTCGCGCGCGAGGGCGCGGCGGTATGGGCCACCGACGTCAATTCCAAGCTCCTCGCCGACCTGGAGGGGCGCGAGGGCATCCGCACCAAGGCGTTGGACGTGCTCGATCCCGCGGCCATTTCGCGCGTCGCCGGCGAAGTGGGGGCGGTGGACGTGCTGTTCAACTGCGCCGGATTTGTGCACCACGGCACGATCCTCGATTGCAAGCCCGAGGACTGGGATTTCAGCTTCAACCTGAACGTGAAGTCGATGTACCTCGTGACGCGCGCGCTGCTGCCGGGGATGCTGAAGAAGGGCAAGGGCTCGATCATCAACATGTCGTCGATCGCCTCGAGCGTGAAGGGGCTCCCCAACCGGTTCGTCTACGGCGCGACCAAGGCGGCCGTGATCGGGCTGACCAAGGCCATCGCCGCGGACTACGTGAAGCAGGGCATCCGCTGCAACTGCATCGGCCCGGGCACCGTGGACACGCCCTCGCTGCACGATCGCATCAACGCCTTCGCCGATCCGGTGCAGGCGCGCAAGGACTTCATCGCGAGACAGCCCATGGGAAGGCTCGGCACGGTGGACGACATCACGGGGATCCTCGTGTTTCTCGCCTCCGACGAGTCGCTGTTCGCGACGGGGAACATGTACTCCATCGACGGGGGGATGACGATATGAAGCTGTGCCGCTACGGCAAGGATGGGTTCGAGAAGCCGGGCATGATCGACGCCGAGGGCAAGCTCCGCGATCTGTCCAAGGTGGTGGACAACATCGGCCCGAACGAGATCTCGCCGCGCGGGCTGAAGATGCTGTCCAAGGTCAAGCCCGACACGCTGCCTGTGGTCTCCAACGGACCGCGCCTGGGCGTGCCGTACGTCGGCATCGGCAAGTTCGTGGCGATCGGGCTGAACTACAGCGACCACGCCAAGGAAGCCGGCATGCCGATCCCGTCCGAGCCGATCGTGTTCATGAAGGCGACGAGCAGCATCAGCGGCCCGAGCGACGACGTCGTGCAACCCAAGGGCTCGACCAAGCTCGACTGGGAAGTCGAGCTCGGCGTCGTGATCGGAACCAAGGCTCAGTACGTGAGCGTCGACGAGGCGCTCGATTTCGTGGCCGGCTACTGCGTGGTGAACGACGTCTCCGAGCGCGCCTTCCAGATGTCGACCAGCCAGTGGGACAAGGGCAAGGGGTTCGACACCGCGGGGCCGATCGGGCCGTGGCTCGTGACGACCGACGAGATCCGCGACCCGCAGACGCTCGGCATGTGGCTCGACGTGAACGGCAAGCGCATGCAGTCGGGCAACACGCGCACGATGATCTTCGGCGTCGCGCGGATCGTGTCGCACGTCAGCCAGTACATGACGCTGCTGCCGGGGGACATCATCACGACCGGCACGCCGCCGGGCGTTGGCATGGGCATCAAGCCCGCCCCGGTGTTCCTGAAGCCGGGCGACGTCGTGCGCCTCGGCATCCAGGGCCTGGGCGAGCAGAAGCAGCAGGTCGTCGCCTGGCCAGGCTGACGGCCGCTACCACATCGAGCTCGAGAAGCCTCCGTCCACCGGCAGCGCGGTGCCGGTGACGAAGCCGGCCGCCGGGCTGCAGAAGTAGACGGCCGCGCCGGCGACGTCCGCCGGCGTGCCCCAGCGCCGCGCGGGCGTGCGGCCTTCGACGCGCTCGTGGGTGCCGGGAAAGTCGCGCCGCAGGTTGCGCGTCAACTCGGTGTCGATAAATCCCGGCAGGATGCTGTTGACCTGGATGTTGTCCTTCGCCCAGGCCGCGGCGAGGCTCCTGGTGAGCTGCACGACGCCGCCCTTGGTGGTCGCGTACACGGCGCCGATGTCGAACCCGAAGATGCTCGTCATCGAGCCGATGGTGACGACCTTGCCACCCCCGCGCCGCTTCATTTCCGGGTAAGCGGCCTGGCAGCACGCGAATACGCTCGTGAGATTCGTATCCACGATCTGCCGCCACTCGGCCTCGGTGTAGTCCTGCGGCGGCTTGCGGATGTTGATGCCGGCATTGGCCACGAGGATGTCCAGGCAGCCGAAGGCCTCCACGGTCTCGGCCACCATGCGGTCGACCTGCGCCCGGTCGTTGACGTCGGCCGCGATCGCGAGCGCGCTGTCGCCAAGCGCCCTGGCGGCGGCGGCATTCTTCCCGGCATTGCGGCCCGCAATGGCGACCTTGGCCCCGGCCGCGGCCAGGCCCTGCGCGATGCCCAGGCCGATGCCCCCGTTGCCGCCCGTGACGATTGCGACTTTTCCCGAAAGATCAAAAGGATTCATGGAAAAAGTGTAATGGGGTAAGCTTGCCCGGAGCAATCGCCGCCATGCACAGCCTGCGCATCAACGCGGATCGACTCTGGGCCTCGCTCATGGAGATGGCCCGCATCGGCGCGACGCCCAAGGGCGGCGTGCGCCGCCTGACGCTGACCGACGAAGACCGCCAGGCCCGCGACCTGTTTGCGCGCTGGGCGCGCGAGGCGGGCTGCTCGATCGAGGTCGACGCCATCGGCAACATCTTCGCGCGGCGCGCGGGCACGGACCCGGCCGCGGCGCCGGTGGCGATGGGCAGCCACCTCGATTCGCAACCCTCGGGCGGCAAGTTCGACGGCGCCTACGGCGTCATGGCCGGGCTGGAAGTCGTGCGCACGCTGGACGACGCCGGCTTGCGCACGCGCGCGCCGCTCGAAGTCGTATCCTGGACCAACGAGGAAGGCTCGCGCTTCACGCCGGTGATGATGGGCTCGGGCGTCTTCGCGGGCGTCTTCGCGCTTGAGCACGCGCGGGCGCAAAAGGACGTCGAGGGCCGCAGCGCCGGCGAGGCGCTCGACGCGATCGGCTACGCGGGGCAGGCCCGCCCGCATCGGCTCGCGGCGTACCTGGAGGCCCATATCGAGCAAGGGCCCGTGCTGGAGAACGAGCGTTGCACGATCGGCGTGGTGCAGGGCGCGCTCGGCCAGCGCTGGTACGACGTCGCCGTGACCGGGCAGGACGCCCACGCCGGGCCGACGCCGATGGCGCTGCGCCAGGACGCGCTGCTCGGCGCGAGCCGGCTCGTGCAGGAAGTGAACCGCATCGCGCGCGAGTTTCCCGACGAGGCGCGCGGCACGGTCGGCTTCATGCAGGTCAAGCCGAATTCGCGCAACGTGATTCCCGGCGAGGTGCGCACGACGGTGGATTTCCGCAACGCGAAGGCCGAAACGCTCGACGCCATGTGCGCGGCGCTGGCCGACGCGGCGCGCCGGATCGAATCCGAATGTCGCGTGCGCATCGAGCTGCGCGAGGCGACCTGCTTCAAGCCCTGCGAATTCGACGCCGGCATGGTGGCGGCCGTGCGCCGCTCGGCATCGGCGCTCGGCTTTCGCCACCGCGACATCGTGAGCGGCGCGGGGCACGATGCGGTGTACGTCGCGCGCGTCGCCCCCACGGCGATGATCTTCGTCCCGTGCGAGGGCGGCATCAGCCACAATGAGACCGAGAGCGCCACGGCTGCGGACCTCGCCGCGGGCTGCAACGTGCTGCTGCAGGCGGCACTCGACAAAGCCGGCGTCGCGGGCGAGGCCCGCGCCGCCGCCTAGGAGGAAAGCCATGAACGACCGCGTGACCCTGCCCGCCTCGCTCGAGAATTCGCCCTTCTTCATGCCCTTCAGCATGAACCGGCACTTCAAGAAGACGCCGCGCCTGATCGCGCGCGCCGAGGGCATCCACTACTACACGCCCGAGGGCCAGAAGCTCATCGACGGCACCTCGGGGCTGTGGTGCGTGAACGCGGGCCATTGCCGCGAGAAGATCGTCAAGGCGGTCCAGGCGCAGGTGGCCACGCTCGACTTCGCGCCGACGTTCCAGATGGGGCATCCGCTCGCTTTCGAGTTCGCCGAGCGCGTCGCGCAGCTCGCGCCGGGCGACCTGAAGCGCGTGTTCTTCACCAACTCGGGCTCCGAATCCGTCGACACCGCGCTCAAGCTCGCGCTCGCCTACCACCGCGCGCGCGGCGAAGGGCACCGCGTGCGCCTGATCGGCCGCGAGCGCGGCTACCACGGCGTGAACTTCGGCGGCACGGCCGTGGGCGGCATCGTGGGCAACCGCAAAATATTCGGCGCGCTCGTCGCCGGCGTGGACCACATCCGCCACACGCATGACCTGGAGAAAAACGCCTTCTCGCGCGGGCAGCCCAAGCACGGCGCGGAGCTGGCGGACGACCTCGAGCGGCTGTGCGCGCTGCACGATCCCTCGACGATCGCGGCGGTGATCGTCGAGCCCGTCGCGTGCTCGGCGGGCGTGCTCGTGCCGCCGGTGGGCTACCTCGAGCGGCTGCGCGCGATCTGCGACAAGCATGGCATCCTGCTGATCTTCGACGAGGTGATCACGGCCTGGGGGCGCCTCGGCAAGCCGTTCGGCAGCCAGCACTTCGGCGTGATGCCGGATCTCATCACGACGGCCAAGGGCATCACCAACGGGACGGTGCCGATGGGCGCGGTCCTCATGCGCGAGGGCATCTACCAGGCGTTCATGGGGGGGCCGGAGAAGGCGATCGAGCTGCCGCATGGCTATACGTACTCGGCGCACCCGCTCGCCTGCGCCGCCGGCATCGCGACGCTCCAGGTCTACGAGGAGGAAGGGCTGCTGACGCGCGCGGCGGAGCTCTGGCCCTACTGGGAGGCGCAGGCGCACGCGCTGAGAGGCCTGCCCAACGTCGTCGACATCCGCAACATCGGCCTCATCGCGGCGATCGAGCTCGCCCCGCGCGCCGGCGCACCGGGCGCCCGCGCGCTCGATGCACACGTCAAGGCGTTCGAGCGGGGCGCCTACATTCGGGCCGCAGGCGACATCATCGCGCTCGCGCCGCCGCTCATCATCGGCAAGGACGGCATCGACCAGCTCTTCGCCATCGTGCGCGATGTGCTGAAGACAACGGACTGAACGGCGCGGAAAGGACGGGACATGTTCGGATTCGGCAAGAAGAAGGACAAGGCGGAGGCCGAGGCGCCGGCCGCGGAGGCCGGCGGCGGGCTGCGCAGCAAGCGCACGCAGATCGCGCTGCTCGGCGCTGTGGTCGTCGCGGGGCTGGGATACGCGGCCTACCAGTTCCTGCCCGGCCTGCTGGACGAAACTCCGCCGCCCCCGCCGCCGATGGCAGCCAAGCCCAAGCCGGCACCCGCGCCCGCCGCGGCGGCGGAAAAGCCTGCTGCGCCTGCGCCGCGGGCCGCGGCGCCCAAACCCGAGCCGATGGCGAAGGCCGAGCCCGCGGCCAAGGCTGAGCCGATGGCGAAGCCGGCGACCAAGCCGGAGCCCATGGCAAAGGCTGAGCCCAAGCCCAAGCCCGCGCCGAAGCCGGAACCGATGGCGAGAGCCGAGCCCAAGCCCATGGCCGAGCCTGCACCGATGATGAAGCCCGATCCGAAGTCGGCCCCCGTCGCGATGGCCGCCGCCCCGGATCCGAAGCCCGCCGCTCCCCCGCCGGCCGCAAGCCCGCCGCCCGCGCCCGCCATGATGTCGTCGATCTCAGGCCCGCCGCCGTTGAACCCGAAGTACAACGACCTGATGACCGCCGTCCTCGACGGCGACCGGGACGCCGTCAAGCAGCTGCTCGACCTGGGACGCTGGGTGGACAAGCCGGACTCCAACGGCATCACGCCGCTCATGGCAGCCGTCCTCACGCACGACCCGGGGATGGTCGAGCTGCTGCTCGAGCGCGGCGCCGATCCTTCCGTGCAGGCGCCCGGCGGCGACACCGCGATCGACTTGGCGCGCCGGAACGGCGACGGCGCGTCCGAGCGCATGCTGCTGAAGGCCGCGCGCTAGGCGCGGCCGGCGGCGGCGCGCAGGGCTACTTCGCGGCGGCGCGAACGACGCCGAGGCGCCGGCTGCGCGTCTGCTGCTTCAGCCGCGGCGGGGTGACGAGGTCGCGCACGAAGTTGGGCAGCGCGAACACGCCCTCGTGCGTCTCGCCGTTGTAGTAGCGCAGCTCCGTCATCTTGCGCTGCTCGATGCGCCGGTCGATCTCGTCGGCCGTGTAGGCCTTCGGGTCGAGCTTGTCCGAGCATACGGCCATCGACCACAGCGACCCGTACAGCGGGATGTACATCAGGTACGGGCGCACGATCCGGAAGATGCCGTTCAGCCGCTGGGCGAGCTCGCCCACGCGCGCGGGCTGCGCCACCGGCGAGCCCAGGTGCAGCGTGAGCGCGCCGCCGGGCGCGAGCGCGTGCCGGCACTGCTGGAAGAACTCGGCGGAGTAGAGCGCCTCGGCCGGGCCCATGGGGTCGTTCAGGTCGAGCGCGATCAGGTCGAAGCGCTCCTGCGTCTCGCGCACGAACTTCATGCCGTCGCCGACCAGCACGCGCAGCTTCGGGTTGTCGAAGACGCCGTTGTGCACCGCCTCGAAATGCTCCTTCGCCACCCGGATCACGTCCGGGTCGATCTCGCACATCGTGACCTGCTCGAGCGTCGGGTGCTTGAGCGCCTCCTCCGAGGAGCCGCCGTCGCCGCCGCCGATGACCAGCACCTTGCGCGGCGCGGGATGCGCCGTCAGCGCCGGGTGGATCAGGTTCTCGTGGTAGACGAACTCCTCCTTCTCGGAGGTCATGTTGTACCCGTCGAGCCGGAAGATCTTCCCGTAGTGCGGCGTCTCGTAGATCTGCAGGCGCTGGAACCGCGTCTGCAGGTCGGCGAGCTGGCGCGTGGCCTTGATGTAGAACCCCGTGGAGTCGTTGAGCGGCTCCATCAGCAGGTGCCCGCCGCGCTCGACCTCGTGCCGCGCGATCTCGGTCGGCTGGAAATAGGCGACGATCGAGTCGAACAGCTTGCGCGCCTTCGCGCTGTTGTCGTCGCTGTAGTTGCAGACGTAGACGTCGAGCGTCAGCCCCTGCTTCTCTGGCCAGGTGTGGATTGCGAGGTGGGACTCGGCCAGCACCACGGTGCCGGTGAAGCCCGAGCCGTCGAACTGATGGAAGCTCGCGTCCATGGTCGTGAGGCCCGCGTCGCGCACGAGCTCGAGGCACTTGCCGCGGAAGCCCGCGCCGTCGAGCAGCAGCCCCGGATCGCAGCGGCAACCGCCCAGATCCCCGATGAGATGCAGACCGTTCATGTCCGTGTCCCCCGAAAAACGAGAAGGCGCAACCCTGCACGATCTGCTCCAGGCTGCGCCCCCGTGTTGCCGCCTTGCGGCGAAGAACCGAGTTGCTCGATATCGTTCAATTCGTGCAACACCCCTCTTGGGCCGCCCCGCGCCGACACGCGCGAAGCTAAGCGCCGATTTAAATTTGGCGCCGGATCTCCGCAGAAACCGCGTCGATCAGGCGCCGCGCGATCGAGATTTTGCTTGGAAGTTTAGGCAATTGCAATACTTCGAACCAGTCCGCGGCCTCGATTTCCGCCTCCTGCGGCCGGATCTCGCCGCCGGCCCAGTCGCAGACGAACGCGATCATCAGGCTGTGCGGGAACGGCCAGGGCTGGCTCGCGAAGTAAGACAGGTTCGTGACCGTCACGCCGACTTCCTCCGCGACTTCGCGCGCAACGCACTGCTCGAGCGTCTCGCCGGGCTCGACGAAGCCGGCGAGCGCGCTGTACATCCCGGGCGGAAAATGCGGGCTGCGCCCGAGGAGCAGCTGCGAGCCCCGCTTCACGAGCGCCATCACCGCCGGCGCAACGCGCGGGTAGGCCGACAGCCCGCAGGCCGGGCAGCGCCGCACCCGCTCCTCGGCCTGTGGCTCGGTCGGGGTGCCGCAGCGCCCGCAGTACTGGTGGTCGCGGTCCCATTGCAGCAGCTGCAGCGCGCGGCCCGCGAGCGCGAAGTGGGCGTCCTCCAGCACCGAGAACAGGGCGCGCAGGCCCACCCAGCCGTGGCCGGCCGGCGCCTCGGTCGAGCCCACCTCCGCGGCCCAGCAGGCGGCGGCGCCAAGCTCGCCCAGGTAGAGCGTCCGCAGGGGCGCGGCCCAGGCCGCGCGCGCCGGCAGGCGCGCCCAGCTGGGCCGCTCGCGCACGCGCGGGTCGTCCCCCGGCTGCGCGGCAGGCGGCCCCACCTCGACCAGGAGCCGGTCGCCGTGGAACACGAACCAGAGCGCGCGTTCGCCCTCGACCCCGCGCACGCGGTGCTCGAATCCACTCGGGCTGGAGAAGGGAAGCAGCATCATGGCGCCGAGTATAATTGTGCGTTCCCATGAATCCCCCCGCGTCCGACCGCGAGCTCGCCGACGCCATCCGGGCGCTTGCGATGGACGCGGTGGAGGCCGCCAAGTCGGGCCATCCCGGAATGCCGATGGGCATGGCCGACATCGCGGTTGCGCTGTGGCATCGCCACCTGCGCCACAATCCGGCGAATCCCGCTTGGGCGAACCGCGACCGGTTCGTGCTCTCGAACGGCCACGGCTCGATGCTGCAGTACGCACTTCTGCACCTCACGGGATATGCGCTCCCGATCGAGGAGCTCAGGCGCTTCCGGCAGCTCGGCTCGAAGACGCCGGGGCACCCCGAATTCGGCCACACGCCGGGCGTCGAGACCACGACCGGGCCGCTGGGGCAGGGCCTGGCGAACGCGGTCGGCATGGCGCTCGCCGAGAAGCTGCTCGCCGCCCAGTTCAACCGCCCGGGGTTCGACCTCGTCGACCACCACACCTACGTGTTCCTCGGCGACGGCTGCCTGATGGAGGGCATCTCGCACGAGGCCTGTTCGCTCGCGGGCACGCTCGGCCTGGGCAAGCTGATCGCCGTGTACGACGACAACGGCATCTCGATCGACTCCGAGAAGGGGCACATCGAGAGCTGGTATACGGACGACGTGCCCAAGCGCTTCGCCGGCTACGGCTGGCAGGTGGTCCCGAACGTCGACGGCCACGATGTCGAGGCCGTGGACCGCGCGCTGAAGAAGGCCAGGCGCGAACGGTCGCGCCCGACGCTGATCTGCGCGAAGACGGTGATCGCGAAGGGCGCGCCGAAGAAGGCCGGCACCGGGGCCGCGCACGGCGCCCCGCTCGGCGCGGACGAGATCGCGGCGACGCGCGCGGCGCTCGGCTGGAGTTACCCGCCATTCGAGATTCCGCCCGCGATCTACGACGCCTGGGACGCGCGGGCGGCGGGCAAGCGCGCCGAGCGCCGCTGGGTCAAGCTGCTCGAGAAGTACACCGCGCAGTACCCGGCCGACGCGGCCGAGTTTCGCCGGCGCGTGGCGGGCGAGCTGCCGGCCGCGTTCGAGGATTGCGTCGGGCGGCTGATCGAGAGCGCGCGCTCGAAGGCCGAGACGCTGGCGACGCGAAAAGCCTCCCAGAACGTGCTCGAGGTGCTGCAGCCCGAGCTGCCCGAGCTGCTGGGCGGCTCGGCCGACCTCACGGGGTCCAACCTGACGATGGTCAAGGGCTCGAGCGTCATCACGCGCGAGGCGGGCGGCAACTACCTGTTCTACGGGGTGCGCGAGTTCGCCATGTGCGCGATCATGAACGGCATCGCGCTGCACGGCGGATTCATCCCGTACGGGGGCACGTTCCTCGTGTTCTCGGACTACGCGCGCAACGCCTTGCGCATGGCCGCGCTCATGCGCCAGCGCGTGATCTACGTCTTCACGCACGACTCGATCGGCCTGGGCGAAGACGGCCCGACGCACCAGCCGGTGGAACATGCCGCGAGCCTGCGGCTCATACCGCACATGGACCTGTGGCGGCCCTGCGACTCGGTCGAGTCCGCGGTGGCCTGGACCTGCGCGCTCGAGCGGCGCGACGGGCCCAGCGCGCTGCTGTTCTCGCGCCAGAACGTGCCGCACGCGTTGCGCAGCGAGGAGGCGCTCGCCCAGGTGCGCCGCGGGGCCTACGTGCTGGCCGACGCCCCGTGGGCCAGGGCGGTCATCATCGCCACCGGATCGGAGATGCCGCTCGCGCTCCAGGCGCAGAAG
>Ga0335085_10006567_pt1 | contig 18308 bp, 15 predicted proteins | sample Lox_Sample_45_FD_206712 | JGI IMG/M metagenome (GOLD analysis project Ga0335085, IMG submission 206712) | Soil microbial communities from Loxahatchee National Wildlife Refuge, Florida, United States - Lox_Sample_4.5 | ecosystem: Environmental > Terrestrial > Soil > Wetlands | place: USA...
CCTCGCTCCAGTTCCGCACGAACCCCAGCCCCACCCGCACCGCGTCCCTCCCTTCGGGCCGGCACCAGACGTCGCTCCGGTTCACGTCGGGGAGGAGAATGGTGATGCCGTGATGGCGGGCGTCGTGGGTGAGCGCGTCGAGGGAGTAGAACCCCATCGGCTGATTGTTGAAGATGGCCGTGTAGTACTCGGTGGGGTGGTAGTGCCGGAGCCACGCCGACTGATAGGCCAACAGCCCGAACGCCGCGGCGTGGGACTTGGGGAACCCGAACTCGCTGAACGCGATCACCTGGGTGAACACCTTGTCGGCCACCACGGCCGGCACCCCCCGGGCCGCGGCGCCGGCCCGGAAATCGCCGCCGAATCCCTCCAGCAGCTCCCGGCTCCGCTTCCGGCTCATCGCCCGCCGGAGCGCCTCGGCCTGGCCCGACGTGAATCCCGCCAGGGCCTGGCAGACCTGGAGCACCTGGTCCTGATAGAGGATCACGCCCAGGGTCTCGGTCAGCGCTTCCTTGAGCAGGGGATGGTCGAGCGGCGGCTCGTAGGTGCGGCCCGCCTGGAGCGCGGCCCGCCGGGCCTCGCGGCGCCGCACGTAGGGATTCACCGCGCCGCCCACCACGGGTCCCGGCCGCACCAGCGCCACTTCCACCGCCAGGTCTTCGAGGGACCGCGGCCGCGTCCGGCGGATCATCTGGATCTGCGCCCGGCTCTCGATCTGGAACATCCCCACCGTGTCGCCGGCGCAGATCTGGTCGTAGACCGCCTGGTCGTCGAAGTCGATCCGCGACAGATCGGGAGGCGCGCCGTTCCGCTCGGCGATCAGCTCGACGCACTCCTCCACGAGCGAGAGCATCCCGAGCGCCAGGAAGTCGATCTTGATGAACCGCGCGTCGTCGCAGGAATCCTTGTCCCACTGGCAGACCACCCGGTCGGGCATCGCCGAGCGCTCGAGGGGCACGATTTCGACGAGGGGGCGGGACGAGATCACCATCCCGCCCACGTGCTGGGAGATGTGCCGCGGCAGTCCCCGGATCTCCTCGGCCAGCTCGCAGAGCTCTTTCCAGAGGGGCGCCTTCGACCGGCCCGCGAATCCGGGCAGCTGTTCGAGCTCCTCGGCCATGCCGCCCGAGCGGCGGTCGGCGAGCTTGGCCACCAGCTCGATTTCCCCCGGCGGCAGATCGAGCGCCATTCCGATCTCCCGGACCGCCGAGCGGAGCCGGTAGGTGGGGTAGGCGCAGACGAGGCCGACGTGCTCTTCGCCGTAGCGGGCATAGACCCGGCGGAACAGCTCCTCGCGGATCTCGCGCGGGAAGTCGAGGTCGATGTCGGGAACGGAGGCCAGGGTCTCGTTGAGAAAGCGGCCGAGAAAGAGATGGTTCGCGATCGGATCGACGTGCGACAGGCCGAGGAAGTAGCAGACGATCGAGGAGACGGAGGAGCCGCGGCCGCGGCCGGGGAGGAGCCCCGACGCCGCGCGCCGGGTCCCCCTGCGGACGTCGGCGCCCACTTCGCGGGCCAGCTCGAACAGGTCGTGATAGACCAGGAAGAAGCCGGAGAGCTTGTGGTGCTCGATGAGCCGCAGCTCTTCGGCGAGCCGTTTCTCGGCGTCGGCGCGCCACTCGGAGCCCGGGGGATAGCGCTCTTCCAGCCGGGCCCGGCACAGGAGGGCGAGCGCCTGGGGGGCGGGCGCGAGGTCCGCTCCGCGGAAATCCGGGAATGTGTATCCCAGGTCCCGGGTCAGGTCAAACGCGGCGCACCGCTCGGCGATGCGGCGGGTATTGGCGATCGCCTCCGGGAGATCCGGAAAAAGGCCCGCGACCTCCGCCGGCGGCCGCAGGTGGAAATCGTTGTTCGGCCGCCGGGCCGTGTGGGCGCCGTCCAGGCTGGTGCGGTTCCGGATCGCCACCAGGACGTCGTGCAGGCGGTAGCGGGCGACGTTGTGATAGTGGACGTCCCGCGTCGCCACCACCGGGAGCCCCGTGGTTCCGGCGAGATCGGCCAGGGTGCGGGTGCGCCCCCGGTCACCCCGCACGCCGTTGCGCTGCAATTCCACGAAGAAGTGCTCGGCGCCGAATACCGCCCGGCACTGCTCGGCAAGCCGGCGGGCGGCAAATGGCCCGTCCCGGTCGAACAGCCCATTCCGGCACCCGGACAGGATGATCACGCCGTCGTGACGCTCGATCAGGGCGGAGAAGGGGAGCCGCGGGTCTTTGCGGTCGGCGGAGCCCAGGTGGGCCGTGGTGAGGAGCCGGCAGAGATTGGCGTATCCGGCGGCGCTTTCGGCCAGGAGCGTGAGGTGGGCGCCCGAATCGAGGGTGACCTCGGCGCCGGTGATCGCCTGGAGGCCCTGTCGTTTGGCCGCCTGGGCCAGGGCCATCGAGCCGTAGAGCCCGTGGTGGTCGGTGAGGGCCAGAGCGGCATAGCCCAGGTGCGCCGCCTCGAAGACCAGCTCTTCAGGGGACGAGGCGCCGTCCAGGAAGGAGAACCCGGAGTGGCAATGCAGCTCGACGTATCCATCTCTCGGCGGCATTCAGGGGCGCTGCATCCACCAGTCGCCGGTGACCAGGTCCTGATAGAGGATCACCCGCTTGCCGCCGGCCAGCACGACGTCCGCGTAGCAGCGGATGATGGGGGAGCGCCACCACTCGTCGTCGATCCGCCAGAGCTCGCGGATCTCCTCCACCGGGAGCTCTGCTCCGTCGCGGATCAGGGACAGCGGATGGCCGGCCTCGTTGACCCGTACGTGAGCCTTGACCGGCAGATTCAGGGCTCGAAGTCGATCAGCGCGTAGCGGCGTTCGGGGAGTCGGGACCACGGTTGGACCTCGATGACGTGTTGAAGGAGGGGGCGACGGAAGCGGAGGCGGATTTCGTGGGCGGCGGTGCGCAGGGCGTCGCGGCGGCGGGCCCGGGCTTCCGCGCCCGCGTCCCGGGCGAAGAGCTGCAGCTCGGTCGAGCCGGGGGCGAAGTCGGTGAACAGGACGGTGAGCCGCTCGACCGCGCCGGCGGGCGGCGACTGCTCGATCCGGACCGTGAGCAGGGCCAGGAGCCGGTCGGGCGCGGCGGTCGGGTCTTTCAGGGTGAACGACGCGAGCCAGGACGACCCGTGCTCGATTTTCGCTTCGGCGCGCAGCGCCCGCACCCGCCATCCCGTGCGCCGGGGATGGGCGAGCGCGAGCGTGAGGAGCCGCGAAAAGGCCTGGAGCAGGAACTCCCGCTCGGCCACGGGCGTGTAGAACGCAAGGGACTGGACGATCGGCTCGGGCGTGCGGCGGCCCGTCACCGGCTCGATGATTTTTCCCGCCGCGAGCCGCCAGAGTTTCCGGCCGGCGTCGCCGAACTGGGAGGTGACCGCTTCTTCCGGAAGCGCCGCCAGGTCGCGGAGGGTGGCGAGCCCCAGGCGGAGGAGCCGGCGGTGGGTGTCGGGGTCGAGCGGGAGGACGGCGAGGGGCTGCCGCCCCAGAAACCCGCGCTCCGTTCCCGGCGCGACGATGATGGGAGCGCCGGGCTTCGCGCGCGAGGCGGCGACCCGGGAGGTGAATTTTCCCCGGGCGATGCCGATCCTCGGTTCGAACGCGGAAGTCGGAAGGCGGAACGCGGAACCTATGGGGGAAGCATCCATTTCGATTCCGCGTTCCGCATTCCGCATTCCGCACTCGATCGCTTCGACTTGGAGTCCCAGATTTCCGTAAATCCCTTCCAATCCATCCAGCCCGACGTAGACTCTCCCGAGCTCCGCGGGCTCCAGGACCGGGCTCACGTCGAGCAGCGCGGCGAGCAGCGAGGAAAAGCGCTCGTCGTAGTGGACGGGGTCGGCTTCGCAGAGCTTGAGGGTGGGGCAGAGACCGATGGCCTGGCTCACGGTCATCGCGGGCCTTACGCCGGTCCGGCGCGCGGAGCGGGAGATTTGCCACACCCGTCGTGAGTCGTCGGGGGAGAGGACGGCGGCGGGTCCCTGGGCGAGCTCGGGGCGCCGGGTTTCTTCGCAGCGCAGGGCGAACTGGGGGATCCAGCAGCAGGCCGAGAGGTCGCTGGTGAGGGGGCGGGAGGGAATGGTGAGCATTGCGAAAGGGGTGTCGGGACCCGAATATATCCCGAAGACAAGACAACCCGCAAGGAGCACAAACTGAGCGGACGTCAGCCGTCGCTCTTCGACGATGCGCCTCTGCCGGAGCCTGCGGAGGAGCTCGTTTCCCTCGGGAAAAAGCTCCCGCCCAACGTGCGTCTCGGGACCACGACGTGGACGTACGACGGGTGGCAGGGGACGGTCTATCACCGGAAGTACCGCGGGGCGGAGCCCGCGCGCCGGCTCGAGGAGTACGGGCGTTACCCGCTCTTCCGGGTGGTGGGGATCGACAGCGCCTACTATGAGCCGCCCACGGAGCAGACGCTCACCGCGTACGCGAAGGCGCTGCCCCCGGGGTTCCCCTGCATCAGCAAGGTCTGGGACCGGATCACGGTGAAGCGGTTCACGCGGGATCCGCGGTGGGGCAAGGAGGCGGGGCAGATGAATCCCGACTTCCTCAACGCCCAGCTGTTCAAGGATGCCGTGTTGTTGCCGTATTCCCGGGCGTTCCGGGACCACGCCGGCTGTTTCGTGTTCGAGTTCCAGGCGATGCACGGCAAGGATCTGCCCGATCCCCTGGCGTGGGCCGATCGGCTGGACGGCTTTCTCAGGGAGCTGCCGAAGGATTTCCGGTACGCGGTGGAATTGCGGAACGCGGAGCTGGTGCACCCGATTCACGGGGAAGTGTTGAAGCGGAACGGTGTGGCCCACGTGTTCAACTCCTGGACCGCGATGCCGACGATCGGCCAGCAGCTCCAGTTGTCGTGGGTGTTTCCGGCGCCGTTCACGGTGGCGCGGGCGCTGCTCAAGCCGGGCCGGACGTTTTCCGAGGCGGTGAAGCGGTTCGAGCCTTATGACCGGGTGCGCGAGCCCGCGCCCGAGATCCGGGCCGATCTCCTGAAGCTCATCGACGAGGCCATCGTTCGGCGGCTCGAGGCCCTGATCATCCTGGGGAACCGGCTCGAGGGGAACTCGCCGGGGACGATCCGGGCGTTGACGGAGGCCTGGGTACCGAGTGGCGGGCGGAGGGGCTAGATTAGTGGCCCGTTTGTGGTTGGGGCCTGTAGCTCAGGTGGTTAGAGCGCACGCCTGATAAGCGTGAGGTCGGTAGTTCAACTCTACCCAGGCCCATTCGTCGAAAGTGCGAGCCCTGCTTGGCGTTACGTGGCCAGGCAGGGCTTTCCGTTACTCCGAATACGAGTCGCGGTGTCGATTGGCGGTGTCGATCCCGCTAGCGCCCTCCCTCTACCCGTTTCGCTCGACTCGCGAGCGCTTCTCGTGCGGTGGCTTCGTCTGCCCGCTGGTAGCACTTCAGGATCGTTTGGTGATCCTTCCACCCCCCGAGGTGCTGGAGGTCAACCAGAGGAATGTGCTTCAGGTCTGTGGCAAACTTTCGCCGCAGACTGTGCCACCCACGCCCTGGCTCGTGCTGGAGCTTCGCCGCTTGCTCACCTTGTTGCCACCAATCCCTCATCAGGTGCCGAGAACAGGGCTTAGAAGCGTCCGTCGGTGACGGGAAGACCCATACGTCCCCAATCGCGGGACGATCGGCTCGGGCCTGCTCCAGGGCATTCATTGCGACTTCGCTAGCCTCGGTCTCCTGCTCCAATCCGATCTTGTCGTTCTCAGCGCGCCATCGAATCTTCTTTCGGTCAAACAAGACATCTGACCATTTCAAGAGGAGAATGGCTCCGATCCGATGACCAGTTTCGTGAGCTAGGTGTAGAGCGAGTTCAAAGAGCGGGTTAATCGCCCGGCTCACACTCTTCAACAACTGAAACTGATCTTCCGTGAGCATTGGCCGACGTGGTGCTCGTTCCTTCGGCCACGGCGCTCCCTTCAGGGGGTTCCGCTCCAGGAACAATCGCCCCGATCCATCTCGGGCAGTTGTCGCCCAGTTAAGAACAGCCTGAAGGACCTTGAGATCGTAAGTGACGATACGTTCTCGAATAGGCTGCCCACGGACCTTCCCGCCCCGACCGTCGCCCTGACCTCGCCGCCACTCAATGAACCTGTCCCAGTCACGGCGATTCAGAGTTTCGACTTTGCAACCTCCACCGAAGCATTGGATAAAGAGGGCAGCTGCTCGGTGATCGTGCCGCTGTGTACTGCGCGCCTTCCCTGGCGTTACCTCACGCAAGTAGATGTCAAAGAGCGTTTGGAGCGTTGGGGCAGCGGTCAGGTGCTGATCTGGTTTCCTGAGCTTCGCTGCAAGTTCCTCTGCTTTCAGCTTGGCGGCTTCACGATCGCTGTGGCCCAGGGCCATCCGCTTTTTTCTGCCACCGTCGCTGAATTCGAGGAACAGCCTGCCCGTATCCTGGTGCGCGAATACTCGCACGCGATTGCGGCCCCGCTCTCCGGTGGAATAGCTCCACCGCTTGCTTGGACTGGTCATCGTGTACCCCCTGGTTGCTGGGTGATGACAGCCCGCGCAATCTCTGTGTTAGATAATATAAGCCCTGACAACGAGTTACGTAAGGCTCCTGCCTTAATTGGCAGGTCGCTAAGTCGAATCCGAGGAGCACCGGGGCGTCCGGCATTCGGAATCTTTCCTGCTCTTACTAGACGTCCTAAGTGATCTTCTGAATAGCCTGATCGCCTTGCCGCTTCCCTCAACTTGAAGGTTGGTTCTTCGGTAAACGTCTCGAACCGGCCAAGGTCGGAGAGGACTTCCTCACACAACCGTACTCCATCTACAGTGGCGCCAACTCGTTGATACTCGTCTCGGCGGGCCACCCAGAGAGCTAGCAGCTGCGCGACGGTCACGATTGTGCACCGAAGAAGGTGTCGCAGCCGGTCTTGGGACCGTCAGGGGGGATATCTCGCGCGGAGTGCCTGAGATGGCCCGCTGAGGGCGAAGTATTTTCAGAAAATTTTTCTCGCCGCTCTGCGGGTGCAGCCCCTGTGCTTCGATGAGCCGCCTTCCCCGCTCGGTAGGATCGCTGCTGGCATCGGGTGCAGCAATAAATCTGGTCGCGGCGACCTCGAATGAACTCCCTCCCACACTGGGGGCATGGGAGGGTTGGGTGCGCACCGGACTTTCGGCTGGTCTTACATGCGTCGCAGCGTCTCCGGTTCTTGTGCAAGTGGTTCAGGGATGCCCCGCAATCGCTGCAGGGTCTGTCTAAAGCCATTTTCTTCATTCATGTATACTCCTGTGTCCACTTGGCGCATTAGGCCAAGCGGTTCTTAATGTTCTTGTTTGAGTCTCTTTCTTGTCTAGTGTTCTAGGACGAGGGGCACTACGGGGTAGGGTTTCCTGCCAGCGCCGTTCCACTTGCCATCGAGCACCACCAAGCAAGAAAACAAATCAGATTGCAAAAAGTTCCCACGCAAATGATGTAAAACACGAAGCGATACCGGATGCCGGACCCCGATGACTGTGGCCACCTTCTATTTCTTCGTGGCTACCGAGACTTACATATGGGAGGTCATGTCCTCCTGAGGCTTCGGACACCGTTTTCCTCGTTTGCTCTCTGGTGAGCGGACAAACAACGGGAAGGACCATCCTCCCAGAGTTTCATGCCTGGCTATCTCTGTTTGCAAAGAAGCCCGTGTGCCAAGGGGGATGCACACCGCCAGTCCTCAAGTGATAGAAAAGACACCCCTACCGAGGACGGGGACCGTGGGTAGTTGCACCGAGAGTTGAGTTCGGCTCTCGCTTCATGTATCCACAGCAGCGAGGAAGGTACACAGAGGGGTAGAAAGAACGCCTCTCGAAGAACACCACCAGAAGAATAGGTCTCAAGCCGCTCTATCGAATACCAACAACTGAAGCGATCAAGCTGATTCTCAGAGGTTTATCCTATCTATCACTTGGTGGCGGGCCCCCTGTGTGCCCATGATCACCGTCACTATCCACACACGCTTGAGTTATGGATTTGTGCCAGACCCTTGGATGCCCGATAGGGCCTAGGTCGTGCAGATATTCCCGCCTGGATCGAGAGGCTACCCCTATCAATTCCCTGGTGATGGGGTCTCTTGACCTAGGCGGAGATCAATGTCTCCGGCACGCCATTTCACGGCCACAAACGATCTCTCCTGCCCACCGGCTACTGCTTCAGTAGGGGGTTTCGTGTAAGGAGGCCCCACAGATGCTGACCATCTTCGGACCCACGTGCACCCACCTCAATGAGCAGTGTCTTGGTGGTCTCGTCGTCGGCGCCGATGACATTGGTAAGTGTTTTCAGTTCCCGCCAATTGAAGCGCGGGTCGTTGAGCAAGTTGCGGAGGAGCTGTCTCCGGGGCTCAACTCGATGCCTCCGCTCTCGCTCGCGAAGGCAGGGTATGAGAATCTGCCCTCCAAGCGTTGTCACCGAACCGATGACCGTGCCAAGGAACCCAGCTGGCGTGCTCGTCATGATCCTCTCCCATTCCGCCTCCTAACGTGTGGCTGCTGGCTGGCCGGTCCTGGCCTGCCACCTTCGGACCAGACCATCTGGCGAGAGTCCTGAGCAGGTAGTGAAGGTCTTCACGTCGTACGGTATGGCCACCAGCGAGTCGCCGGGTGGTAGGACCACGCTGGCCACCCCGTCTACGTCACCCTCTTCCACGGCGATCAGGGCTCGTCTCGCCACCGAGCTGTGGGGGAGTACGATGGTTCCATTGCCGTCGAGAGGCCCAAGGTCGCCTGGGACTTCTAGTAGTCTCCTCGCGACCTCCCGCGTCGTCCATTCGCTGAGTGTCTGAAGCGCGCTATCCCGCACACCCTTGGTGCGAAGCATCAGATTAATGTCCTCCCCAAGCTCCCACATCGGGCGAGAATCGTCTGTCCAGCTGGGATTCCTGAACGCTCTGCTGACCCTTCGCCGCCACTTGCCGACGCAAGAGGCGGGATCTCCGTCCGCCATCCGTCCTGTATCCGGGTCCTTCCCGCACGTGAGGGAATCCTGAGTGGGAATCGGGGTGAAGGCCACAAGGCTCTCCGGAGTGAGCCGAGTCATGATGATCACGATGGCACTGTCCGCCGCCCTCCGGCAGGCGGTGTCGTACGCGGCTGCGCCCTCGGCGTCGGGCATCACTATGACGTGAGTGGACGCGGTGAGAACAGGTGGCATGCCCCGTACCTCGACGCGCGTGGATGGCGCACGACACCCGAGGATTGTGGTCAAAGCAAGCTCTGCGAGTCGCCGTTGGAGCTGTGCCTGCCGCGAGTGGGGCATCGCTTGGTGGTTGGAGAGACTATAGTCTGTCGAGGCTTCGACCTCTCCGCAACAGGTTCTCAGAACACATGCCCCCCTGAGAGCCTGTCCACAGCATTCGCCAAGGTCCTGCGGCGAGAACGACTAGCTAAGGGCTTGTCTCAGGAAGCGTTGGCCCACCAGGCGGGGCTGCATCGAACCTATGTTGGTTTGATTGAGCGAGGGTTGCGGAACCCGACTATCGACGTCGGGAACAAACTGGCTCGTGCGCTCAGGACTACCCTTTCGGAGATGATTCGAGAATCGGAGCGGCGGCTATAGAAAGGTCGGCCTACCGAGGCAAGGCCAAGCGGAGATAATATGCGAATTGCGCCGCCGTGAGATGGCTGACCTCCCGCGCTGTGAGCAACGCGTCGTTGGTCATGGGCAGAAACCGCACATCTCCCTTGTCCGAGCGGAACCACAACCCACCGTCAAGCGTCGCAGTTGGTGGCTGCCGTCGAACGGTCCATACTTTCTCCTCAAAATGAATCCGCACGAGGGAGCCTCCCGCTGGGGAAGACACGTCAGGCTCACGGTGCGCAGCGACGCCGGGAAATACAACCTCCTGGTATCGAGCGTCGGTCGTGAGCCTGACGGCGAAATCAGCTACGCCAGCGGCTACTTGAAGTGCTCGTGGTTCCGAACGTGGTGCGCGAGCCGCTGGGCCACGAAGCGGGGGTGATGCCCGCAACCGTTACATGGTGGAAACGCCTCACCAAGCACGGCCGTCACTTCGTGTTCTGCGGCGTGCCTCGGGTCGTGAATCACCCGGTAGATGCCCGAGGCGGGCACTTTCTCGCCGGGTTTATGCTCCTGGTTCATAAGCTGGACACCTCAACACTTGACGACGTTGCCTCATAGTGCGAACGTCGTCGGGCCTGTAGGGCTCCCGCCGACGGTATTCGGCGCGGAGTTGTGGGAGGAGGCGTTGACGCGCCAGCCCCCCACGGTTTCGGGTGCTACGTCGTCGGTCCTATGGCGGCACGGTGCCTCCTTGGTTGAAGGGGTGTGGTGGACTGCCTCGGGTTGCGATCCCGAGCGGCGTAGCTTCCAAGGCCTCTGCCGGTGTCCCAACACGCAGCCCGCGAAACGACCGGAGAGCGCGCCTGGGTCTCCTAGACCCCGGCGCGTTTCTATTTAGAGGCGTCGCCGGCAAATTTCAAGTGGCAGTTTTGGAAGGATCGGAGTCAATGCAGACCCCATCACCGGGGATATCTGCCCTTGCGGTGACCCCCGGCTGTGGCGATACTTGTCCCCCAGTGTTGGGCGTTCAATCACCTGGAGGCGATATGGCAGACGATGTAGAGAGGGAGACCCTTAGAAGTCCGAACTACCCGGCGTTCGGCTTGGCGACGGCCCTAGAGCGGGCGGAAGCGTTCTACAAGGAGAACGGCAAGGCATCGGTGACAACCGTGTCCGCCGTGAAGGCGTGGGGCTATAACAGCCTGAATGGTCGTTCCCTCAGAACCCTTGCTGCGCTGCGACAATTCGGGTTGTTGGAAGACAGCGGCCCCAAGATGGTCAGGCTCTCCCAGCTGGCGCTGGTGATCCTTCGCTCCCCGGTGCCCCATGACCCGGCCCGCCTTGGTGCCCTACAGTCGGCGGCCCGTAAACCCACCGTCTTTGCCTCGCTGTTCGACCAATACAAGGACGGCGTGCCCGGCGATGATGCAATGGTCAGCGAACTGGAAATCCGCAGCAACTTCACCGGAGAGGCTGCTCGCAAACTTGTCGCCGCATTTCGGGAAACACTAAACCTTGTTGGCGTGCCAGTTGGAGGCGATACTCCCTCGCAGGATGGGGGTGGCGATGTTTGGAATCAAGATCAGAGTACCGAACGTAAGCCGAATAAGGTGGCTAAGATGGCAGAAAGCGGGCGGGAGTCACTCGACCTACCCATACCGATTGTCAGTGGAGGGCAGGCCATTCTACGCCTCCCTCGACGGATGACTGAGGCAGACTTCGCCGCATTCAAGGGCGTTCTAGACGCCATGCTGCAGGGGATGCGGGCGGCGCTTACCGCTCCGGTCGAATCACCGCCTCGGGCGAATGAGGGTGAGGCCTAGGGTATGCCCCTGATAGGCCGTAGGAAAAAGCCCCCACCAACGATTGCCAAGGCTTCGGCACTCCGAGTCCTTGGTCTCAAGCTGGTATCTACGAGGATTCTGCTATGCAATCGCCCCCGACTCGGGCCGCTAGGCCTGACAACGCGAACGAAGTGGCAGGTATCGAGTACTCAGGCCTCGCAGGGATCACGAAGGCTTGTATGGACGCCGTCATGCGGCTTCTGCAATACGGGGATCACGTCACGCACGCACGCGTTCTTTCCTGCGAGGGGACGCACTGCCTTCTACTGAGCGTAAATGTTGGCGATCTGATCGCCGTGAAATCGGGGTTCGGATCGGGTTACTTGGGCGAGGGTTCTCGCGGGTTCTCATATGTGCTCCAGCTACTCGAAGCTCACGGCGCTGAGATTGAAGAATATGACGTAGCTTCCGATGTCATCGAGCGCCTCGACAACTCGGCATTGACAGAGGGAGACATTAGTCAGCTCGACGCTGCCAGACCCGTCAGCCCGAGGCGGTGGACCGACTACATGTTTGAAGAGGATTGGCATCGCGATCGCGACGGAACGCTCTGGAGAGAGTTTCCTTCTGTAGTTCCTTTCGCGATCATCGATCGGCGAATAGCTGATCTCGCCCTCACCTTCTGGAATGACCCTGACGCGAGCCTCGTAACGGGGTATCGGCGGTTGGAGGACATCGTTCGTGAACGAACTGGCATCAACGAACACAGCACGCAGCTCTTCACGCGGGCATTCATGGGAAGGGGGAGCAAGCTTGGGTGGGGAGACCTGGAGGAGAGCGAGCAGGCTGGCAGAGCATCCTTGTTCAAGGACGCCTTCCTCGCACATCGCAACCCTCGAGCCCATCGAGAATTGAAGCAATACCCTGAAGATCAATTGGCGGAATTCTTGGTATTGAACCATCTGTATCGGCTGGAGAGTCAGTCAAGCCCGCGTAGTGAAGCAGAGACTCCCGGTGCGACGTAGTGTTGTCTCAGGTATCTGCAGTGCCAGGGCCATTCGAGGTCAATCCGCTCAGTTCAAATCCCAAACGCTAGAGACCACGTAGTCGCAGGCTGCCCGCAGTACTCACCCTCGGCATACGCGATGCGAAGAGTATCTGTTGCCGTTAACAGCTGGACCGCTTTCACGGCCAACGATTGGCTCGGTGAGAGGTCGGCAGTCCCCACCACGAACTTCCGATTCGCCAGTGGGTACTTCTTGCCGATGGACCTTGTGGCGTTGGCTGCTCTCCCCTTGGTCGGGGCACCCGCTCTGGTTCTGGCACTAACTCTCATCGGCTGGCCTGTGATCCTGTTTGTAGCCCTCGCGCTGTGCTCATCAGCCACGGAGCGACCGCCGGTAGCAGTCCAGTTCCCGCCCTTGGTCTAAGTCCGAATACCTTGGCTACGTCGGCGTTGAGAACAAGGGGCTGAGCCTTCTGTGGCAAGCGGTTTCGCGGCGTTTGACCCCAGTGAGCGAGTTGTCGCATTCCCGCCCGTTCAGTGCCGCAAAACCGCCCCTAGACCCCCGACGCACTCGTGCCAAGATTGTGCCGCCGTGTCCCTCATCATCCTGCCGTCCGCGCCAGCGACCTGGCACACATGTAGCCAAGTCCACCCGGCAGAGCCTTACAACAGCCGGGTGCGCCCGTTTCTGGTGGGCGCGCGCGCCCCGGACGGCACCTATGGCGACTGGGTTCTGAAGCCGGTCTCCAAGATGGGCGGGCACGACAGTATCGTAGAGCTTGTTGTTGCCCGTTTCGCCCGACTCATCGGAATCCCAGTCCCGAACGCCGCTGTCATAAATGTTGAGCCTTCCTTCGTTGCGAGGCTGCGACCTAAGGCGAGAGCCCTTCTGGGCCCTAACATTGGGCCGAACTTCGGTTCCCGGTTCGTCCCGGGGTACCACGACGTGGCGGTACCTGCGGAGGTATCTCTCCGTGACCGGCGAACATGCGGTCAATTCATGTGTCTGGATGCCATCATCGATAACCCGGACCGGCGCGACTATCAGGGACAGGTGAAGTCCAACCTGCTGCGGGGTGATAGGGGGCTGCTGGGGATCGACCACCAAAGCGCCTTCTCGTGGTACTACGACGCACTCCAGCCCGGGCCAATCTGGTCCGCTACGATCCTCGGTCGGGTCTTGACTTCGCACTTCCTACGAACGGTGTTGATTTCCGGTCCCGGGGCTTTGGAGGTGTTGGCGAACCGCATACAGGCGCTCACAAGGCAGCAGCTTCAAGAGACCACGGACAGCTTGCCTGCAGATTGGACCAAGCCGCCGGTCGATCCGATGCTGGCACCGAAGGTGCTGGGGTACCTAATTGATGCGTGCAGCCAGGCAGGTGTTATCGCCACTGCAATTGAGAACGGCGGTGTCCCATGAGCGATGCGACGTTTTTCTTAGCCATGCCTCTTCGCTACTACCCGGACCTCACGACGGGGGAGTTTCTGAACGTCGGGATCGCCTTGGTGTGTCCCGATGCTGGCTGGTGGGACTTGCGGGTGCTGACCCAAATGCGTCGTGTCAGTCGGCTCTTTCCCACTGCCCAAGTGGAGTCCGTCTCGCGTGTGTTGTCACACGTGGTGGACCGCATTTCCGCTTACAAGCGGAAGCAGGGCCCGAGCGTTGAGCTTGCCTTCGCCCCCGGAGAACCATTTGCTTTGGTGAAACAGATCGTGGGTGAGACGATTGGGGCGCTGCGTTGGTCCGAAGGTGATGTAATCGAGGGGGTCACAGAACACCCGGAGAGTGAGCTTAACCGGCTCTTCGAGACAATGATTCACGCCGGTCGCAGGAGCCGAGGCGGGGAAGATGAACTGGGGCGGCCTGCAACGGCGACCACTGTCGCCCGGGATGAACTGACCGCGTTGATGCGCTTCGAATTCCAGGCTCGGGATGTGTGGCGTCGTCTGCAACCCGTGACCATCGAGTCATACACGCCCCACACGTTTAGGTATGCCTACCAGAATGGGCATTTGCACGTGTTCGAACCCATATCGCTCCTGGCTCGCACACCCGAGCGGGTGTTCAGCAAGGGCGAGACTTGGCGGGGTCGTCTGGACAGGCTTACAGACTACGCTTCGTCTAGGCGATTCTCGTTCTACGCCCTCATCCAGCTTCCGGAAGGAGAGGAATTGAGAGAGCGTGCAGAGGCGGCGGTAAAAATGATCGAGCACGCGAACGTGGACGTAACGACCTTCACCGCCAACCGGGTCGCGGACCTTGGACGGGTCGCACAAATGGTCATCGAAGAGGGCGGAGCGCCCTAGGCTGGAGGTTCCCTTCGCCAAGAACTGGCGTGATCCCGCTTTCCAAGGGACGGGCCTGCTCCTATAGGCCGCGAAGTGGGCCACTGTTGTTGTTGCTTGCTTCGCCGTGAGTCGTTAGAGTAATTCTGGCTGGATCACTGAATCGTTGTGGAGCTCCCACCTTGCCCGACGCAGTTGTCACCCCACTTCCGTTAGAACACATCGACGCTGACTATCTCCGAGCCTTCGAGACCTACCGGAACTACCTTGAGCGGTTCTGCGCCCACTCGCGCGCCGTCTATCCGAGTTGGGAGGACCTTGCCAAGGCTTGTGTGGCGGCCACCGAGGGATTGCGTCCTCTTGAGGGGCTTGATCTCGATTGGATTCGCCGACTTATGGGCATCGCGTGGAACACCGAATGCTTGATGCGCCAGGTCCCCAATGGTTCTGACCTCGTTCGAATACAGAACGCTTGGCTACCCGTCCAGGCCTATTACGCGGTCTATTCCGCATCAGAGGCGGTGGCCTACGTCATTGATGGCGGTAAGGCAGAGGGGCACACCAAGGCATTACGAAAGGTGACGTCCATTCTGACAAGGGGCACGATCACGCCCTGGAATCTGGCCTACAGCGGTGCAAAGGGAAGGGACGGTCGCCAGCACCAGCAAAAAACTTCCCGCCGGGTGTTCAGCCAGAGCACAACTTGGCGGGAGCCGGTGCCTCCGATCTTGGTATCATTTCCAAGTGTCTTAAAGCCGAGCATCAGAACCGCATTAGGGAGGGCTACAGGCAGAGCACGAAACGTCAGTATGCCTACGACCCTGGTGACACAGGTCTGCTGCACTTCCTGTATCGGCTCAGAATCCGATCCAACTACAAAGGTATCGATTCATTTCTGGTGAGGGCGGGTGCGAACGCCCATGAATCGTTCCGCGCCAGCTTGTTATGTCTGGTGATTCGCACGATGATCTACTTCGAGGTCATCTTATTAAGGAAATGCCGGCGTTCATTTGTGACAGACATTGCAAAGGACTTCGTCAGGAATAACGCCCTGGCGGTTCACCTGAAGAGCCGATTCGGGGCCTATAGGGGCATGTACTAGGACTCCGTGCTCGGTGTCGGTCCCGGTGCCGACTGAGTCCGCTAGAAGTCCGATGCCGGTGGGGGGAGTCCGAGGGGTTGCGTGGGTTGTAAGCAAACTCTCCGCGTCGGCCGGGGCCGTTCTCCTCGAAGCCTTGGAGCGACAATCCGCAGACGCTTACCGGTTGTGCCTTGCATGGCCACCGCGTTGACCGTCAAAGGGTTGGCTGCGTCTGCTGCCTCCTATGGCCGTCGTCGCAGCGAATCGGAGACCAAGAGCCTCGCGACGCCTGCAGCTTCCATTATCGCTACGATCCGTTTGCTGTCCATTACCGCTGCAATGGGTTTGACTCGCGCGATCGTGATGTCAAGCCGAAATCCGTTCCGAAGTTTCACTGGATGCCTGTTCAGGCGTGCGATCGCGGTGTCTAGGCGCGATTGGAGAGGCATCCGAAGTCGCCGAGCGATCTTCTCTTGAAGTTTTGTATGCAAGACCCAGTCAACGCTCGAAAACAGAAAGTTGCGGGTCTGCAGGGTGTAATTGAAATCTGTTATTGTCACCAGCGGCGTCGGCGCCGTGTCCACATGAAGCCGCCCAGTTGCGAAAACCCAGCCTCTAAAGGGCTTCTTGAACCGAAGCCCGACGGCGACTCCCGAATCCCCAAGAGGAATGAGTCTAACTCGATTGATAACTGCCTCGCCGAGAGGCGTCGTGAACGCTGCGCTATCGAATTCGGAGCTGAGTCTAGAATTGGCGTCGGACGTGGTCACTGAGCCCTCAAGCCACAAGCGCGTGCTATCTGGTACAATGCCTACCCCGACTCCAGGGAAGGGGCTGGGAGATGAGGGGGCGGAGTCCCCAACTGACACTACCGGGCGGGCAATCACACTTAGAGGGACGTACAGCGAGTCCTCGGCACCGTATGGCAACTGAAGTTTCAGTGCGATTGGTCGGACGGACAGTTGCTCATCCGGTCTGAGCGTAAGTGGTCTGTCAAGGCTGGCCCATGCGTCGGCGTACCGTGACCGGAGGTTGACGGTTCTATCGAGCTTTCCTAATGCCTTTTGCAGTGCATCATCGATCCTCTCGTGGAAGTGGGCGACGCTGAGTAGTGATTCGACGTTGAGGCCGAGGGCCGTGACCCTGCAGGGCACTAGGAACTGATGGGTGACGGTGCCTGGCTTGAAGTGTACGTTTGCGATGGAGTCCAAAGTCACGGCGATAGGCACGGTGACTCGAACGGTTGGGCGAGGCTCCCCCACTCCACAGCGCGACAGGGAGATGTTCAGGGCTCCATACCCCCCGTAGGGGTCCGCCTCCGCAACCAGGCTTGCCGTCGCCGTTGCGGCAATTGTGTTCCCCGTCATTGCCAGGTGCAGGCTGTCAAGGCGGACCTCAACCTTGAGGTTAACCCCCGATCCCAGCGGGACGCTGGGCAACCGATCTACCACCTCCTGAACGTCGGTCAGGACCACATCACCGACGTTGGCAATCGTCTCGACGGCCCCAAAAGCCGCACAGAACCCCCCTGTTGACGCATCAAGCTTCCATTGGTAAGTGGATGGGTACTGCACACCTCTAAAGTCCGGCTGAAAACTTGTAGTCGGTTGCCCTCCACCGAATATCCACCCCAAGACAGTTGGTATGACCCCGGTGTTCCCGCCTGAGGTCACGGTCCGTCCCGTCACACATGTCTCGAAGTCGCTCGGTTGCGCGTGTGGTACCACCTTGAGTGGCAAGCGAGCAAAGAACACCGAGACGTCGGCGACCGTCCGTGACGTCAACGGGAGATTGATAGTCGTATCAATGATCTCCCGAGGAAGTGAATCAGCTACGGCGCGATTCAGAGGTGCGAGTGGGAGAGCTATTTCCAAAGCGATTGTGGAGGGCTTGAGACTATCCACGAGAGCTTGAGGAACTGGAACTGGTTGGGGTGCTCGAAGGGGGTAACACGCACACAGCCCCAAGATGCCGAGGGTCGCGCTGAGGTAATTGACAACGGCATTCACGATAGGCTCCCTGTGATGACGGACGCTGACCACTAGGACGAGTGCTGTGAACCGCCCATTCCGCGATGACCCCGGTTCACTATTCACGATGCCAGTCAGACGCACTTCGGTCGGGCTTCGGTCTTGCTACTCCCCCCTCCGATCCCGCCCCTCCCTGAAGGAGACGGATCGAAGTGCGTGAGTCTTGCAGAACACACCTGACAGCTCCACGGATGGGCCAACCGATACTCCCACACTGCCCAAACCGCGCATAGCCCTTAACCAATACCATGCGATTGGCACGGTGTCGATTGTGGTGTCGATTGAGTCCGTCTGACTCCGATGTCGGTTCGGGGTGAGTCCGAGAGATTGCGCGGGCTGTCAACGAGTTACGGGATTCCTGCCGGACTCTGGCCCGTGTAGAATCACCCCTGATAAGCGTGAGGTCGGTAGTTCAACTCTACCCAGGCCCATTTCGAAGTCGGAACGTGATATGTAGCTTGACTTCCTATCAATAGGTAGTCATTCTACACGTCATGACCGACCGCCGCCCCAAGAACGAGCTCCTCGCCGGCACCATGGACCTGCTCATCCTGCAGACCCTCACGCTCGGCGCCCTGCACGGCTACGCCATCGCCCGCCACATCGAACGCCGCTCCGAAGACGCAC
>Ga0335085_10006568_pt1 | contig 18308 bp, 13 predicted proteins | sample Lox_Sample_45_FD_206712 | JGI IMG/M metagenome (GOLD analysis project Ga0335085, IMG submission 206712) | Soil microbial communities from Loxahatchee National Wildlife Refuge, Florida, United States - Lox_Sample_4.5 | ecosystem: Environmental > Terrestrial > Soil > Wetlands | place: USA...
GGGTTTGCCCCGCCATTTTTCGTGGCGAGGCAAGGAACCAATGGGAAAGGCCTGTTGGTATTACCCGCTCAGCGCAACTGGATCTGCCAATAACCAGGACTCCATGCGTTGGACTATTGAGTGGGCTTGGTCATTGCTGGCGGCCGCAGGTTTTCTCCAGCGATCTTTCGTCCTGAGGTGCACCCAGGAGTTCATCACCGGACCAACAGGGCTTTTGGATTCGACCAACGGAATCAAGAATCCTTCTTTGCCGCGCTCCACGTCCCTTTTGAACTCATCAAATGCACTCTCCCGGCCGCGCCGCAGGCAACCAGCCCCACAGTTAGAAATATGCTGACCGTGGCTACAAGCTTTAGGACGACCGCGCAACATCAAGGCTTCTTCGGGGGACCGGCGGCCAGGCTCGCCTCGGTTTGCGGCATCATAATATGTGCGCCGAGCGTGCCCGACCACATCATCCAGGGCGAACCGCTCGCGGGTTGAGTTGGCAAGCCGAGGGACTCCGCCGTCGCATTCGGGAGATGCAACCGCCAAAGGACACGTGCATCCGCAATCGTTTTCCATCTTTTCGAGTAATCCATGGTCCCCATGGGCGGCGGCTTGAGCTTACCGGACTGGTAGGCGGCCTTGAGCGCAGCGAGAGTCTCCCCACGACCCTTCCCTTCGGCAAGCATTTTGGCCATCATTTCATGCTCAGGCGCCAGTCCTTGGGCATAACACCTCACGTTAAATTCCCCTTCCACCGTGGGCGAGAGGGTCATGCAGGTAATGACGTTGCTGCCCTGGCGAAGCACCTTGGCATTCCCCTTAGCATCGCGAGTTATGACGGTGGCGCCCGCGCGCAGCGATTCGGGCAGCGGCGATACCGCTTCAGCGATCTGAGCATCGACGGACATTTCCTGCGCCGCGACGACACCGATGGGCGACGCGAGCGCAAGGGCGACCATGACCCTGACAGTACGCTTCATACGCTTCCCTCCAATTTTTGGAAATGTACCCTGGGTTCCGAGGAATTTACCTTGGTATTTCCCGCCCGTCAAGCGCGTAGCGCGCCTTCATTGTTGGTCAGAGTCTCCAGTGATCACCCATGCCGCTTTTGCGCGTGCTCTTCCCGCTATGGTTCATGATTCGTCAATCCGTTACATGCGGGATGACAATCTGGATCTTTACATCCGAGGGGGAGGGAACTCAATCAGTTGTGTAGCTAACACCTCAGGCACCCGGTTATACAATAAAACAATGGATGCACCACCCAACGCAGACTTAATGAAACGGCTCTGTTCGCGGTGATTAGGATGTGGCCATCAGGACGCGGCCCGCCGTCTGTTAGCACTAGGATAAGGGAACCCCTTCGCCGGTATAGAGGGATCGGGTTGTCATCACGGATCCGGATGCTGAATCGAAAGCCTGAACTCCGAAAGTTTAAAGCTGTTGACAAAGCCTCGATAGCGGCATATAAATAATTGTCAATACCCATAACCTAACCCAGGCGCACATAGGACATCAAGAGAGGAGAAACTCGATGGCCGGTAACCCCAATCCCAAGGTTGAATTGACCGATGCGAATGGAAAAGCAATTTCTCAACTTGTTGATATTACGGCGGGTGGCAAGCCAATTCCCGCTGCAACCCAGAAGAGAGTTAACGAAGTATTGAAACAGACGTTGCAGGCGGAACTAGCGAAGGAGGCCCAAACTTTGGGGGCAGCCGAAGCTACTCACCCTGAAATCAGAATTGGGCCGATTCATGGGACCATCCACGGGGAAATTGGGCGAATTTGAGCATTCGGGATAGCAGGAAAAGGGAATGGGGGGAGATTCGGAATTGCAAGTGTTTGCTTGATTAGCCCCATCGGTCAGAATGAGAAACACCCATCCGGCCGATCCAGTGCACGGTTACTTTACTCCCCCCTTTACCCCACTTCTGCGGCTAAAAGCATTCCCCCGATAGATCAGCATTGCAGTATGGTACGGCCGCGCGAGGCGGCCGCGGGATTTAAGCGTCCGGTGTAGGTGACATGAATGATCGAAGCATCGGCTGCATATATCACCCATGTGATCTTGAAAGTCGCCTCTCGATGTAATCTGGATTGCTCTTATTGTTACGTCTATAACAAGGCCGACTCAACCTGGAAGCATCGCCCCGAAATCATGTCGACTGAGATCTTTGAGGCGGCGCTCGAACGCATTCGGCGGCATCTCCAACTTACTCATCAGAATGAATTGCTGATCGCGTTTCACGGGGGGGAGCCTTGCCTTATTGGCGCCCACAAGTTTGATGCCTGGTGCACCCGGGCGCGCCAACATTTGGACGGTACTGCGGCCGTAAGTCTGGGCATACAGACCAACGGCGCCCTAATCGATGAAGCTTGGGCGCAGGTGTTCCGCAAACATTGTGTCCATGTCGGCTTGAGCATGGATGGTCCAAAGCATGTCCACGACGCCTTCCGCTTCGACCACAAGCGCCGCGGGTCATACGATCAGGTCGAACGCGGATTAAGGATCCTTCAAGAGGCCCAAGTTGACCATGGGATCCTGTGCGTAATTCCACTGGGCGCTGATCCGCTGATGGTCCACGGGCATTTTCTGAACTTAGGCTGTAAAGCCATTACCTATCTGCTGCCTCACTACACCCATGACACCATCGCACCCATTCGCGAATGTTATGGCGCCACACCGTGCGCCGACTTTCTAATTCCGATTTTCGACGACTGGTGGTTTAACGGCACCATGGAGGTGTCAATCGGCGACTTAAAGAACATGGCGCGGATTATCCTGGGCGGCGACAGCAAGATTGAAACATTCGGCAACTTCGCACCCCTCTATGTGTTTGTCGAGACCGATGGGGAAATTGAAGGGCTGGACAGTCTACGCGTCTGCAGGGAGGGAATATCCAGAATCAATCTGAACGTGCAGGATGCGGATTTTCGCGAAATTCTCCACAGCGGGACGATGCACGGGGAAGCGATGTTTGAGGGAATGCCACTCCCGCAGGCTTGCCGCACCTGCCACGAGCGGGAGACCTGTGCAGGTGGTTACCTGCCGCATCGATACTCACGCGCTCGCGATTTTGATAATCCCAGCGTATGGTGTGCCGACATCCTGAAGCTTTTTGCCCACCTGCGCGAGCGCCTGGGAGTTAGCGTGGAAGAAACGCGCGAGCGCCGGCAAGCGCTGCAACGCGATTTACGGGCTGGCTTGGACGCCCAACGGCATACCTTGCCGCCTGATCAGCTAATGAGCGTCAGCGAGCCTAGGCCTGATTAATCACTCGAAGCCTGGGAGCAAGACCCGATACCGCTGGATTGCTTGCGTCGGCCCCACGATCGAAAACGGAGTCATCGCATGATGTCGCCGGAGAAAAATGTGGCTGACCAGACGAATGGCCTCCCGCCATTGCCACTCGCTGCCGGTTTCCGGGTGGCGCTCGTTTGCATGCCGGTGGCCGCGGCAGACCGGCCATCCATTCAAGTAGGATTGATCCAGGCCGTCGCCCAACAAGCGGGGTTCGAGACGGATGCCTACTACTTCAACCTCGACTTGGCCGCTCAGCTATCCCCGAAGGTCTACGACAAGCTCTCCGAGCATCGCGGCAACATGACCGCGGAATGGCTGTTCGCACCCGCCGCCTTCGGCCTGTCGCCCTCACCCGATGAAGAAGATTTCTTTCAGGCATTTCCCCGAGAGGCAGTGTGGTTGGAGAAGCTCGGCATGGACCGAGCTGCCGTGGTTGACCTGCGCCGGCGAGCTTTGCCTCAATTCATTGAAAATTGCCTGGCCGCCGTGGATTGGACTCGCTACCGGGTGGTCGGCTTCAGTTCGACCTTTCAACAAAATGTAGCGTCTCTAGCTTTGGCCCGCCGCCTCGCCGAACGCTATCCTGACATAACGATTATTTTTGGCGGGGCGAATATGGAAGGCGAAATGGGCCAGGAGTGCGCCCGCGCTTTCTCCTTCATAGATTATGTTGTGTCCGGCGAAGGGGATTTGGCGTTTCCATTCCTGTTGAAAAGTTTGGCCGCAGGTGCAAGCGTTGAAGGCCTCCCGGGTGTGGTGGTACGGACGCCCAACGGCCTCACCGTGGGCGGCCAAGCGGAGCCGTTCAATGATCTGGATGCTTCGCCGGTTCCTGCCTACGGCCCCTACTTCGACCGGTCAATCCAGCTTGGTTTGTTGCCTCACTACAGGACGGTCTGGTCGCTGCCCTTTGAAAGTTCGCGAGGATGCTGGTGGGGTCAAAAACACCACTGCACATTCTGCGGTCTGAATGGTCTTGGCATGGCTTACCGCGGGAAAAGTCCGCAACGCGTATTATCCGAGCTTGCGGAGTTGTCCGATCGCCACCGGATCACCGCCTTCCTGGCGGTAGATAACATTCTCGATCCCAAATACCTCCAGCGGTTTTTTACCCCGATCGAGGAGTCCAAGCTTGACTACCGGTTTTTCTATGAGGTCAAGGCCAATCTAACCCGCGCGCAGATTCGTGCGATGTATCGGGGCGGGGTGCGGAGTGTTCAGCCCGGCATCGAAAGCATGAGCAGCCACGTTCTTCAACTGATGCGAAAAGGTTGCAGCATGCTTCAGAACGTGCTGAGTCTGAAGTGGTTCCTCTACTATAAGATTCATGTCGGCTGGAACCTGATTTGGGGATTCCCCGGCGAAACGGAGGCCGATTGCCAGAAAGAATTGGAGGTCTTGCAATGCATCGGCCACCTTGAACCTCCCGGGGGCTGTGATCGTATTTGGCTCGAACGCTTCTCACCCAACTTCTTTGACAGGGAGACTTTCCCGGTTTCCAACGTCCGTCCGGAAGCCAGCTATCGATATGTGTACCCGGCCGATGTAGACCTGGATAAGTTGGCCTATTTCTTTGATTACGAGATGGGCAATACGGTACCGGCCGAAATCCACCGCGTCACCCAGGATCATGTCTCACAATGGCAGAAAACCTGGCATTCCGATGACCGGCATATCTTGGCCTACCGGCGCGCGTCGGATGACCTACTCATTGACTATAAGTGGGGCTCGGAACGGCAGGGCACCTATACCTTGCGCGGACCACTCGCCTTGATGTACGAGTTTTGCGTGGAGACGATGCATACTGCGGCGCAAGTGAAAGAACACTTGCAGAGTGTTCCGGAGAAATATGAATTTTCAATTGAGGAAGTGCGCGATGCACTGGATGAGTTCTGCCGCGGGAAACTAATGCTGAGCGAGGCCGGCCGGTATCTCAGCCTCGCAATCCCGTCCAACCCGAATTGGTAACCCGAACACGGCCAAAGCACCGCTATGCGGGAGTCCCTTTCAAACGAAGCTAAGAAGAGAATCTTCCAAGCTCTCCAGCAGACAATGGAGAAAGAACTGAATAATGCCCGGCAGGCGCCCAATGTGGACGGCGTGAAACCATTGGCCCGTGGGCCTTGGAGCATGCTTGATGGTGACGGCGGTGCATGGGCCGAACCAACACACCTCAGCCGCGAGCTGTTTGCCAGAATCAGGGGAGAGTTTAGCGACGACATTGTTCGAGAGATTCTCCTGGCTGCCGCCGGGGTCAAGGTATCTCGTACTTCTCTTTCCGATGTGAAATTCGCCCTGTTGCGCTCGATCGCCGCGCGGTACGATTTCTGCGTCCTCGCCAGCAGGGACCGATACATCCACCGCCGCGACGAAGGCAAGGGAGGTTGCTGTAACGCTATTGACCGAGTCGCCCGGCCGGGTGAGGACACCGGCTTGCACTTCGTGTACATCGCGTCGGACACCAGTCTGACCGAAGCAGCAAAGCTGCTTGAGGAAGCCGGCGACGACCAACTTTTCGGAATGTTGCTCGGAATACCAACCTGCTGCCGTGAGGCCTATGGTCGATTCCAGCCCACAGCGATGGCCAAGCAATTTGACTTGGTCCCACTTGTTTTGGAGAACACCCCGGGCAAAATGCCCTACGATCCGTGGGTCAATTACCCAGCCGTTTATTTTGGCCGCGCTCTGCTCAGCTTCTTCCCGTGCTCGTTCCGGTGCCTGGCGGCGAGCGCCGCTGCCCGGAGCACGTTTGCAATGCTAGCAGAGTGCGATGCGTCCTGGGCTCACTCGTTTCTGGAGTTCCAACAGACCAATATCCTCTATACCGAGTACCAGGGCGTGCATATGATTTGCCGTCCACTTGTCGATTGCTCGATTCGGTACGAACCCAAGGACATCCGTTCCACCGAACCAACGGAACTTGCCCGTACGCTTCGCGGTGGCGACCGTCTGACAATACGCGGAAAGCGCCACGTCGATGTTTACCGGGGACTGGAGCGGATTGCTGTCCTTCAAGGCGAGGACGTCGGCATGTGCGCCTTCCGATGACCAAGGTCTCTCCGTTCACGCACAGAACCGCGTGCTGCCCCGAGACTTGGTCGGCATGAGCCCAAAACGAATCGCATAGGAGCGAAAGGCGCGAGAAAAACCAACCGCACCCTCACAGAGAAATCCTGCTTGACGATACCGATGCCGTTATATTTGGCCCGCCCAGACTATGGTCGAGTCGCGTGGAATCCGCCTACCTTGCCACTTGGTCGGCTTAGCTGAATTCGACAGCTCACCTATGTTGGCGAGCGGATCACGCCCTACTCGGAAGTCAATCCCGGGGGGCCTCGGTCCTCCCGATTAGCCGCGATCGACGGCCTAACGTTTACCTATCGCAATCCACTCGGCAAGTCGCCTACACATACACGTGGAATTTGCTGCCTAATCGGAGGGTTGGGGCCGGGGTAGCACTCTCAGAGTGTAAGAACTCCAGGACCGAGGGGTGCTCGGACCAATCGCAATGGGGTACGTGTGCTCCGACCGGACCCTTTTTCCCAGGGCGCTTCCACCTTTGCCCGCCAGTTCTACAGCGTGCCAACTTCTATGTTGCGCGCACCCGAGCCCCCATCCGGGGCGAAAGAATATCAGGGGAGGGTGTATATTTAATGTTGCTCTGCGGTTGCAAACCATAATGGCCGCGCCATCGGGGGGACCGTGAAAACCGACAAAACTAAAAAACTTCCACCCTTTTTCACCCAGGTTATTGGATCGTTGCCGCGACCTCAGTTCGTTCAGGACCTTATCAGCCGGCGATCGGAAATGCCTGCGGAGCGCTTCCAGGCGGTTATGGACGAGGTGGTCACTTTTGCCATCCGCCTACAGGAGCAGGCAGGCCTCGACGTCATCAGTGATGGGGAATGGCGCCGGGTGAATTACGTGAATGAGTTTCTGCTGCGAGTAGGAGGATTCGAAAAAATCCGGCCATTCGAGCATGCAGGTGAGAAGAAGGTCCAATATGTCGTGACCGGAAGGATGCAAGCTCGGGAGCCGGTGTTCGTCCGCGACGCCCGGTTCCTGGTGGAGCACACCGACCGCGTCACCAAGTTCGCCCTGCCCAGTCCGTTCCTGATCGCCATCCGCTACTGGCAGGAGGATTTTTCCCGGCAGGCATACCCCACGGAGCAGCACTTCATGGAGCATCTCACCGAGATTCTGGCGGCCGAGGCCAAGGCGCTTGTGGAGGCCGGCATTGACATTGTCCAGCTCGACGACCCGGCCCTGGTGTATTTCTGCGATCAAAAACTGATGGAGCAGGGCGAAACGCACGATTCGCGCTTGCGCAGGGCCTGGGATCCAGACAGGCAAGTCGCCGAGGCGGTCAGTTGCATCAACGCCATCCTGGAAGGTCTTGCGGCCGAAACACATCTCCACTGCTGCCACAGCGTATACAAACGCAAGAGCGACGTGGCGGGGAACTATGAGCCGCTGCTTCCCCGGCTCAAAAATGCGAAGATCGACCGCCTGAACCTGGAATTCGCTTACCAGAATGTCGGCGTCCCCAGCGACCTGAAGCTCCTGCCGGAAGGTGTTGGGGTCGGTATGGGTGTAGTCGACGTGCGTAGCGAGCGCCTGCCCGAGGTTGCCGAAATAGAATCTCTGGGCGCTGCCGGCGCCGAGATCCTCGGCCCCGACCGCATCGCCCTGAACCCCGACTGCGGCTTCGCTCCGGACTTCGGACAGCCCCCGTCGATTGACGAGGCGTTCGTCAAGCTCTCCCGCCTTACGGCCGCAGCCCAACGCCTCCGCCGCCGCTTCGAACTTCGAGGCGAATAGCGAGCGACCCATGCATGACAGAAGCGAAGTGCAAGGGGATGGGCGCGCGGTGCGCGCGCAACCGTCCCCGCACGGCCAGACCGCGATAGCTTCCAGGCCTGGAATGGCCCAATACCCTGCTTTATAGCCTTCGACGCGCACCCGTGGCGCCCAACCCAAAATCCGCGGACAATGGGAAGCATGTCCGCGCTACAAATTCTCGTTTCGTGCCAATTGCTGGTTCTTACGGCGTTACGAGCCTATCCGGCCTCGTACTTAGGTCATCATCAATTCCAGAGGTTTCATCGCAGAGTACTCCGGAGGTGCAGATTGGACACTGCAATCCGATTGGTTGCCCCGCCTCAAACTTGTCGCATAATGGCAAATTCACGTGCGTCCGGCCCCCGTGCGGGTAAACTCCTCGGGGGCCACAGGTTCCCGGCGATTCGCACGATCCTGCGCAAAGGAAGTGTAACCCATGGCCAAAATCATGATTTTTATCGACGGAACCTGGCTTTACCAGAACTACCCGAAATTAGCGGCCTTCAGTGGGAAGGAAGACTTCCATGTGGATTACGGAAAGCTCCCAGGGGTTCTTGCCCAGGAGGTGGGGCGGCAACTGGGCTCCCTTGACGTGGACGTGGTGCGAACCTATCTGTTCGGGAGCTATGCCTGGAATGCCGATTTGCGCGATGAGGATCGAGTGCAGCGCGGCCTGGATTTTTACACGATGCTCACAGAGGAGTACCACTACGAGGTGGAGACCTTTCCGATCAATTTCCGCGGGCGACGGCTGAGGAAGGAGGATCGAGATCCCGCCGATACCTTCGAGCCCAAAGAGAAATGCGTCGATATTGCGCTGGCCACCTCGATCCTCTACCTCGCGGCTATTCCGTACGCCTACGACATTGCCATAGCCGTGGCGGGGGATCAGGACTATAAGCCGGTCCTCCAGCACGTGCGGCGGCTCGGCAAGCGCCTGGCCATTGCCAGCATTAAAGGCAGTTGTTCTCCTGAATTCAGTGATCCACGCGATGAAGCGCGTGTTAAGGATTTCGACATCATCTGGATCGATGATTTTCTCCCCAAGATTGAACTCAAATACGACCGGCATCAACTCGACTGCCAATCGCCCAAGCACCGCGGCGACCGGCGGACTTGGACGACTTTCCATCCCCGCAAAAACCAGAAGTTCTACTGCGACGAATGCCGGACGTTTTTCACGACCGAAAAGGAATCGGCCCGGCAGGAGTATGTGAGCGGTGAGGTAGAGCCGGCGAATTTAGCCGAAGGTGGCAAGCCCGCTGCTCACGAAGGGATCGTGGGAAGGATTAAGAAGAAATTCCCCGAGCGCGGATTCGGCTTCATCGGCCCGCCCGAAGGCAGGGATTATTATTTCCACTTTACCGATCTGGCCGCAGGCCTGGAATTTGAGCACCTGCAAGAAGGCGATGAGCTGGTGTTTGATGTCAAAAAGCAGCCGAGCCGTGACAAGGCGGGCGCCGCCGGCAATATTCGCGCGAAGACTCATTGAAAGGCGCGTCCCAGAAGCAGCCTGCCGTGATCCCCGCCCTCTCCGAGGGGAGAGGGTGGCGGCCATGCGGCGCAGGGGGCCCTACGTTCTGATTGTCGTGGGGGTGAGGGGGCATTTCCCTCAGTGGCAGTCAGGACCCTTTTGATGGGCCGGTACCATAAGGCCCCGGTTTCACCTTCGGATACTTAATCTAGGTCGACCTTGTGTTTGCCGTGGGGGAGCACCACGCAGACATGGCCTTCGTCGTTCAAAACCTTGGCTACTCCTGTCGCGCCATCGCATAGGACATGAGAAGGCGGGCGATTCAGCGTGACGAAGCAGCGTCCGAGGGATTCATAGGAAAGGGTCACACGCTCTCCGGACCGTTCGGCGGAGAGCAGAGTCCCGCTCACGGACTCCACTCGCAACTCTTCCTGGCGGGCGGCTTCGGCTAGTGGCCGCAAGAGAACGCGATGTTCGCCGGCGGGGATTAGAACCTGTGAATCCGCATGGCAAGGCCATTCCTGGCCGTCCACATAAACCGCCTGCCCGTGTGTATCGACTTGCCAGATGAGTTGGCGGCGCGCATGAATCCTTCCGCCTTCAGTCGGGTTGCCGACTGTTTGCTGCGCGCCCAGGACAAAGGGCACCAGCCGCATATCGTCGGGCGTGAATGTACTGAAGGCATAGAGGGTTACCAAATCCACATGAGCAGCGACATTTGCCACCAGTTCATAGAGTTCAAGCCCGCGGGCTTTATTCAGCGGGCGGCCGGCGGGAATCCGGTCAACCACGTTGATATCAATTGAAAATGGCGTGCCGGCGACGAGCTGTGGCCGATAGTACTCACCGATTGCCCGGTAGCGGTCCGGGCTGGAATTCCACACCGTGTAGGGATCCTCAATCTCGACGCCAAAGCGGAATTGCTTTTGCAGTTCCAGCAAGCGATTCGGGTCGACGCCAAAGCGCTCGGTGACGGTCGGGTCGCGCAGTGCGTCGATGAACGTGAGCGTGGTTTGAAGGTAGGGCTTTTCCGACTGGCAACCCGCCAGGATCTGGAGAAACTGCCGCGTCAATTGCGTAATCAGGTCAACACGATAGTCCTGCAATTCCTTGCGCAGCAGGGGTTTCCCCGGCCCATAATCGGATGATTCGGGATCAAACATGTTGATCGGGTCGATGCCATAACGTTCCCGAAACATTTTGCGAAACGTTGGATGCATCGGGGTGAAGTCCTGAGGCTTCTCGAAGATCTCGCGATCCGCCTCAAAATACAATTCGGCAAAATCCACGCCATCCCAGTCGTAGTCGAGCACCAGGCGCCGGGTGAGTTCGGCAACGGCTGCGAAGCAGGCCGGATCTTCCAGCGCCATGTGGTAGCGCCAATCCATGATGGCCGGGTGGCCGCTGGCGGCAACCTCGCGCCACTGCGGGTGCTGGTTCCAAAACTCCGTGCTCACCATGGGATATTCCAGCCACGCGTAGACTGCAATTCCCTGCAGGTGAGCGGCGGCGATGAAGCGCGGAATGAACTCGCGGAAGGTGTCGGATTCGTAAAAGGCGCCCAGATGGACCTCGCGAACCGACCAGCTTTTCATTTGTGCCACTGCCGCGGTGGGATCGATCTTCGGTTCGCCGCCGGGGTCAAAGTAAATACAGAGATTGTCCGCGGCCAGCGACGGCGACACGTGTAATTCATCCACAATAGACTGCGCGAGGAACGGCAGATATTGGAATACCATTCCATACGGCGGTTCGAGTGGGACGGCGCTGTAGATGAATCGCCCTCTCCCCAGACTGCCTGCCACCAACAACGGGGACTGATGCTGCGCGTCAACGGCCAAGGGGTAAAGGGCAGGGTTGGGTTTAAGGCGCGAATAAGTCAAACGGCCGGGCAGCCGCACGGGGTCGCGGGCATAGCGGTCCCAGCGATACTGCGTGATTTCATTGCGCGCACCGATTGCCTGGACCCCCAGCGCGTCAGCCAGAGGCGTGGGGCCGTCCAGGAGCAGGGGAGTCCCTGCTTCAACGTCCCGGCAAATGACCTTAACGAGCTGCGAGTCCAGCCGCTGTGCCTCCCTTTCGGGAACGATTAACAAACGGGGACCTTCAAGCGGCAGAGTCTGGTAGGACTCGGCGCTGACCTCGCGCACCTGGAATCCCACGATGGCGAGCGTGCGCTGAATGCCCGGAAAGTGAATCCCCTCCGAAGTGAGGATTACGGCCTCCGGTTCAAGCGGATAACGGATAATGCTTGGCTCCTGGCCGCTCTTGAGCATGAGCGGGGCAGCCGGGCAAAGAAATAGCGTGGCAAGGAATAGCCTGTGAATTTTGGGCATCAGCAGGATTATACTGGCCGTGAACGGGCTGGTGTTACAAACATCGAGTGCTCCGGCATTGCCGTGGCCGGGTGAGCAAGGCGCAGCTTACTGATCGGCATCTTTGCCCTGGGCGGCACGACGAAACCTCCACAAGTAATAAAACGTAATTCCCAGCGTGGCGGCCACTAAAAGGATTCCCATCCAGTGCATATCAAGGTGAGGTGCGGGGTCCGCTGCCGCCTGAATGACCTTGTGGATCATACCCGCAAAAAATAAATTCATGACAATAGCCAGATATCCTGCCATGTCATTGAGCATCGCGACCATGCGCACGCGCTGCTCAGGGGGAAAGTCAGTCAATTTACGCGATCCGAAATGAACGGAGTTAGGACTTCGTTGGCTCAGATACGGCACCACCAGGAAAACCGCGCAGGTCAGAGCCTGGGCGCCCAAAAGAACCCAAAGGGTTTGGGGTCCTCCCCAGCCGTCCGCCACACCCGAGGCATTGAAATGCACCGGAATGCGCGCGGGGAGCTTGGGAATGCTGGTCTGAATGAAAAAGAAGGAGTAGGCCAACAACACGAGCGAGACGAGCTGGAGCATGAGCAGTTCCTCCGGGAATATCTTATACCCAAAGGCGCCGCCTTTCATTTGGTAGTCTCGCAGGTGGGTGTAGAGGCGGCGATACGCTGCCCTGTGGTGAGGTAGACTCGCCGCAACAAAAGCAAACCGAGACACGCCAATTCGTGTGATGTGCTTTGGGGAAAGGGCGTTAGATGGAATTCCGCCCTATGTGGTCAGCTTTCCCTTTGACAAGGGTAGTTCACGCACTCGCTTGCCTGTGGCCGCAAAGATCGCGTTGCACAGGGCAGGAGCGAAGGGCGGCAGGCCGGGTTCGCCCACACCCGCGGGCGGCGCCTCGCTTTCGACAATGTGAATGTTGATTTTCTCCGGCGCCTCGTTCATACGGCAGACCGGGTAGTCGTTAAAATTCGACTGATCGATCATGCCGCCCGTGGCCGTAATTTCCCCGTACAGCGCCAGACTGGTTCCGAAGACCGCCGCGCCCTCAAACTGATTGCGCACCGTGTCGCGATTAACGATGGTGCCCGCATCGAGCGCGGTATCCACCTGGCGAATGCGCAGCTTCCCCTTGCCGTTCACTTCGACGCGCACGACAGTGGCGACGTAGGTCAGAAAGCTGCGATGCATGGCGATCCCCATGCCCTCACCCTTGCCCAGTGAGCGCTTCCCCCAGCCGGCTTTGTCCGCGGCCAGTTGCACAACCTGCCGGAACCGGGCGGTGTCGATCGGGTACTGCTCGTAAGCCCCGTCGTAGTTGGGGAACTTCTCCGGGAGAGATTTCCGGTCCACGATGCGATCCGGCCCGAGCAGTGCCAGCATGTACTCGAGTGAATCCCGGCCGGCCGCGTGCGCCAGCTCATCGGCAAACGAATTGATTGCGAAAGCATGGTAGACATTGGCGACCGAGCGCAGCCACCCGATGCGCACGTGCGCTGCGGCGGGGCCATTCTCAGCGCGGTGATTGGGAATAGCAAAGGGCAGATCGGACCAGCCGAGACCCATCTCACCGGGATCACCATAAGTGGTGTTGAGGGCAAACGTGGAGCCGATCGGTGGGAATACCGAACGCTGGAGCCAAGCGGTGGGCAACCCATCGGCGCCGATGGCTGCTTTCATGTACAGGGCGGCGACGGAGTGATAGTAGTCAAACTTGATGTCGTCTTCGCGACGCCAGACCACCTTCACAGGCCTGCCCACTTTCTTCGAGAGCACCGCTGCTTCCGCCACGTAATCGGGCTTCGACTTCCGCCCGAATCCGCCCCCCAGCAGGGTAACATGGCAAGTCACATCCTCCGGTTTGATGCCCAGAACATGAGCCACGGTGTTCTGGCATTCTTGCGGGTTTTGCGTGCAGGTCCATAGAACCACCTTGCCGTCGCGATAGTCGGCCACGGCCACGGGCGGCTCCATGGAGGCGTGCGCGAGGTGAGGGGTGTAGTAGGCAGCGTCGATAACTTTGCCGCCCTTCGCGAATTCTGCATCCACGTCCCCGACATTGCGAACCAGCTTTCCGGCCTGCTGGGCCGTCGCTTCCAATTCTTTGCGGTAATCCGCCGAGTTGTGGGTGGCATTCGCCCCGTTGTCCCACTTGATCTTGAGTTTTTCCCGTCCCTGGAACGCCGCCCAGGTATTGTCCGCGAGCACGGCGACTCCGCCCAGGGGTTGGAAAACGTGCGGCGGCTTGAAGGGATCGATCGTCGCCGTCATTTTTACGCCCGGTACCTTCAGCGTTTCCTTGTCATCGAACGATACTGGTTTGCCGCCCAGCACGGGTGGATGCTCGATGGAGGCGTAAAGCATTCCTTTCACGTGGGCGTCCATGCCGTAGACGGCCTTGCCCGTGGTGACATCGGGCAGGTCGATCAGGCTGGTGTCCTTGCCGATGTATCTCCATGCAGAGCGGGGCTTGAACTGAAGAGACTCCTTTGCCGGAACGGGAAGCGTGGCGGCAGCCGCCACCAACTTGCCATAACCCAGGGTGCGACCCGTCGGCTGGTGACTGACGGCGTGCAGGTTGGCCTTGCACTCGGATGGGGGAACCTTCCACTGCTGCGCGGCGGCCTGCTCGAGCATGGTGCGCGCCGTGGCGCCGGCCTGGCGCATCACGTCGAAAAGGTCACGGATCGAGTGCGAGCCGTCCGTATCCTGCCCGCCATATTTCGAGTCACCCAGCGCCTGTAAAATACGGACGCGCTTCCAATCGGCTTCGAGTTCGTCTGCCAGAATGATGGCCGGGCCCGTGCGGCTGCCGCTGCCCATCTCGGAGCGCGATGCCACGATGATGACTGACCCGTCAGGCTCCATGCCCAGCCAGATGCTGGGATGAAATGACGCGACCGCCGTGGGATCGGGGGAAAGGCCAGCCGAACCTGCCCACAATCTCCGCGGAGCGATTTGCCCGCACAGGATAAAAGCCCCGGTGGAAAACAGACCTTTCACAAACTCGCGTCGGCTGACGTTTTGGACGGCGCTCATGAGGCCTCCTTCGCGGCGATCTTAATGGCGGCGCGGATGCGTTGGTAGGTTCCGCAGCGGCAGATGTTGCCCGACATCCCGTCGTCAATGTCCGCGTCGGTGGGATGAGGCTTGGACTTCAGTAGTGCCGCGGCCTGCATGATCTGGCCGGGCTGGCAATAGCCGCATTGCGGCACATTGACCTCCATCCAGGCTTTCTGCACGGCATGGAGTCCCTCTGCGCCCAGGCCTTCAATAGTGAGCACGGACTTGCCCGCGGCCATTTGTACCGTGGTGACACACGAACGGACGGCATCACCGTTCAAGTGCACCGTGCAGCAGCCGCAGAGCGCCATCCCACAGCCAAATTTGGTCCCGGTCAGACCGAGAATGTCGCGCAAATACCAAAGCAGCGGCATCTCCGGATCGCCTTCGAAGGAGCGTTGAACACCATTGACAGTGAGTTTGGTCATATTTCCCTCGGTGGAGCCCTGATCTTAAAAGTAAGCCTCAACTGTGATATCGGGTTCTAATTTTCCAATATTACGGAATCGTACCCGCTCTGTAGCTTCGATTCAAGCGGGATTGCTGTTTTCGTTTATCGACTGGACCGGGTTAGCTTGCGATTTGGGCCAAATCAGCCCGCCAAGGCTTGATCGAGATCCCGAATCAAGTCCTCGACAGCTTCGATGCCCACCGAGAGACGCACCAAGCCGTCGGTAAGTCCGATGGCGACACGTTGTTCGGGAGGCACGGCGCGGTGGCTGGTGGAGGCGGGATGGACGATCAGCGACCGCGTATCACCCAGGCTGGCCGCACGCAGGAAGATCTTCACCCGGTCCATGACGCGCTTGCCGGCTTCATATCCCCCCTGGGCCTCGAAACTCATCATGGCGCCGAAGGCTTTCATTTGCCGCCCGGCCAATTCGTGTCCAGGGTGATTCGCGAGGCCCGGATAATAGACGCGTTCGACGTTGGGATGCTGGGCCAGAAACTCGGCAACTTTTTGCGCGTTGGAGCAGTGCGCAGGCATGCGCACGTGGAGGGTGCGGATGCCGCGAAGCATCAACCAAGCGGTGAAGGGGCTCATGACGCCCCCAAAGTCGCGGATGATGTCATGGTTCAGGTGCTCGATGTAATCCTTGGGGCCGATTACAATGCCTCCCATGGCGTCGCCGTGTCCGCACAAGTACTTCGTGGCGGAATGAACCACCACGCTGATGCCCAACTTCAGCGGTTGCTGGAGAGCAGGCGAGGCGAAAGTGTTATCCACCATGCTGGGGATGCCGTGAGCTTGGGCAATTCCGGCCAGCGCGGCGATGTCCAAAATCTCCAATATGGGATTGCTGGGCGATTCAAAATAGATCAGGCGGGTGTTGGGCTGAATAGCTTTTTCGAAGTCCTCGGCGCGAGTGGATTGCACGAAGGTGGCCGAGGCGCCCATCGCCGGTAGCTTGCGGTTGAAAAAGTTGTACGTCGCGCCATAAAGAGAGCGCGCCGCCACGACATGGTCACCTGCCTTCACGTATCCCAATATGGCGGAGGAGACAGCGGCCATGCCGGTGGCGAACGCCTGGGCCGCTTCACCCCCTTCCAGCGCCGCCACCTTATACTCCAGCGCGTGGACTGTCGGGTTTCCGTAGCGCGTGTACATGAATCCGGTCTTATCCCCAGAGTACAGCGCGGCCATTTCATCGGAATCTACCGCGGCGAAAGTGGTGGAAAGGTAAATGGGCGTGTCCACCGCGCCGGTGAGCTTGCAGGGAGCCTCGCCGGCGTGAACGGCCAGAGTGGCGAATTCGTGTTGATCCTTCATGGAGCACCTCGTATTGGTTGGTCTCCCCTTGGAGGAGAGAGTCCACAAGGTTATCCCGAGGCTTGCACCTTTGGAAAGAGGCCAATTCGTTTGGGGGCTTAGAATGTGGCCCCGGGCGTGTTGACTTCGGAAGAGAGAAGGCGTATACAGCCTGCATGTTTCGCCGAATACAACCAATCATTCTCTTCCTCACGGTTTTATTGCTGATCTTGAGCGCGCCTCTCCCCTCACTTGCGGAAAAGCCCCAAGCTTGGAGGAGGTTGCGCAGCCCCAACTTCATTGTGGTCTCCAATGCCAGTGAAAAACAGGCGCGCCAAGTGGCTTATCACTTCGAGCTCATCCGCGCCATTTTCCGGGAGATCTTCAGCCTCCATGGCTCATCGCCGGATCCTCCGGTAATTATCATTGCGGCCAAAGATGACGCTACGCTGTTGCCTCTTTTGCCGGATATCTACCGTGAGAAGAAGGCCATGCACCCCGCCGGTTTATATATGGGCGGTCCCGAGAAGAACTACGTAGCTCTGCGGCTTGATGTGACGATGGGCCGGGAAGCTTACCAGTTCCACACTCGAACTTGTGGTTGCCTCTTCTGCCGGGGTGTTACAGCTCTACACCGACAATTACTTCAAGATTCCTTATAGCGCCCTGAACTTTACCCCACAGGGACTCCTGAACCCCTGCTCCGACCTGAAGGGCAGGCGCGCGCGAATTACCTACCACCCGGCCAAAGACCAACCGAAAGCCGGGGAGATCGCGGCCGTGGAATTGATGAAGTAGCCGGCCGCGATCTGTGCCACCTTCCTATCGGCGCATCTCCACCACTTCCGGGCGGACTTCCCATTGGCCTTCCGACACGTAACCCCGCTGGTCGTACGAGTGGCCCGTTGCCAAACCCAGGATGAACCAACCCAGCACCAATGCCCCGAGGGCAAAGATGCTGTCGCCGATCATGCGCAGCCAACGAAGCTGATTCATTCCGGGGGAGTGGAGAAACTCCGCCGAGCGGGCATACCAGGTGCCGTACTCAACCGATGCCCAGGCTTGCATGAGGCCGATGGGAAGCATGCTGATCAGCACCATCAAGGCCAGTCCAATGTTGATGGCCCAGAAGGAGAAGGCCAAAGGGCCGTTCTTCCAGGCCTTGCCCGGACGCAAGGCGCGCAGGCAGAAGAGCATCAGGCCCAGGCCTAACATGCCGTAGACGCCGAAGAGGGCGGTATGGCCGTGTACGGGCGTCGTATTCAAACCCTGCATGTAGTAAAGCGCGATGGGAGGGTTGATCAGGAAGCCGAACAATCCGGCGCCCACGAAATTCCAGAAAGCCACCGCTACGAAAAAGTAGATGGGCCACTTATAGGCCGCCACCCAAACGCGTTGCTGCCGCGCACGTGCCAAGCGAATGTTCTCCCAGGCCTCGAAGCCAATCAGGACCAGGGGAACAACCTCTAACGCGCTGAACACTGCGCCCAGGCCAAGCACAATGTTGGGAGTGCCCGCAAAATACAGGTGGTGGAAGGTGCCGAT
>Ga0335085_10006569_pt1 | contig 18302 bp, 16 predicted proteins | sample Lox_Sample_45_FD_206712 | JGI IMG/M metagenome (GOLD analysis project Ga0335085, IMG submission 206712) | Soil microbial communities from Loxahatchee National Wildlife Refuge, Florida, United States - Lox_Sample_4.5 | ecosystem: Environmental > Terrestrial > Soil > Wetlands | place: USA...
GCGGCCTTTTGCAGCCAGTTGGCGGCGGCATCGAGGTCGCGCGGCACAGCTCCGGTGTAATACATCTTGCCGAGGAGCCACTGGCCGACGCGATCGCCCTGGAGAGCGGCCTTCTTGTACCAGTCTGCGGCCTGGGCCGGATCGGCCGTCACCTTGGTTCCCGTCTCGTAGAAATAGCCCATCACCGTCTGCGCCGGGGCGTAGCTCAACTCCGCCGAACGGCGGAAGTAGTCGATGGCATCCACGTCGCTAGTGCCCACGCCAATGCCCATCAGAGCGTTCATGCCCTGGTCGAAAAGGCGTGCGGGATTGGTCCCAAGCGTGTTTTGTGCGGAAAGCGACGGCGCCAGGAAGACGAGAAGAACGGCCAGCGACCTGAGTTTCATAGGGAGCACCCCCATCCCCCTATGCTCGCGGGGAGTGGGGACGGCGTCAAAGCACGTTGGGACGTGACCGGAAGGGCAGGGGGAAGACCTCGGGTTTCGGACCTCACCAGCAGCCAACGACGTTTTTCAATCCAGCCTTACCAGATAAATGTTTCCCTCGTCGGTGGTGGTTTCGCGGGCAACTTCCTGGGCGCGCCGGCGGTCGTCGTTCTGCACCCGCACTCGCACCCACCAGTCTCCCACGGGGCTGCAGAAGTTGGTGACCTTGGCCGTGTGGTAGCGGCGGGAGAGGTGGTCGGCCAGATCGCTGGCAGCTTTTTTGTCGAGGGCGCCGATCTGCACCGCCCAGCGGCCGCCCTGATCGAGCGGCGAAGGCGTTTCCAGCACTTCGATCTTTACCATGGCGGTGCCGGGCAGATAGACGTCGACCTGCCTGGCGGCGGCCAGCGAGAGATCGATGATGCGCCCTTCCACGAAAGGCCCGCGATCGGTGATGCGGACAATGGCGGAGTGCCCGGTCTTCACATTGGTGACGCGCACGATCGAACCCAGTGGCAGCGTCAGGTGCGCGGCGGTGAGCGCGTGCATGTTGTAGATTTCGCCATTCGATCCGCGGCGGTTGTGGTAGGGTGCGCCGTACCAGCTGGCCAGTCCGGTTTCGACCGCGAGGGGCTTGGCGTCGGCGGGAATCTTGAGAGCTTCCTGGTCTGCGCCTTCCTCAGGTTCACTTGCAGCCGGAGCAGGCGCGGGCGGCGTCGCCGGCGTAATCGCGGGAGGCGGAGGAACGCCGGTCTGTACGGTCTTATGACCGCAGGCAGTGAGCAGAAAAGCGGCGGCTGCGAGGAGGACTAGCCGGGCTTGTGCTCGTCCATATAGTCGGCGAGGCGGGAGAGTTTCTCGGCGGCGATGCGCAGGGCCTTGGTTGAGTGCTGGCGCGCGGCCGGGACCACTTCGTCGTTCAGGTACTTGATGAGTTCCGCCGTCTCTTTCTCCAGACGTTCGGCGGCCTCTTCGACCTTGCGGTTGAAGTCGTTCATGGACGGAATTCCTATGCTGCGGCTCGATGACCAGCAATCGTGGCTCGCGGAAACCAGGCTCGATCATTATTTCGTCTCTGGCGCGAAGGGTCAATGCTAGGCATCCGTTGGGTAACTCGTTCCGGGAGGAGGTCGCCCGGGGCCGTCGGGCCGTATTTCTCCTGTTAGAATCGCGCCATGGGGAAAGGGTTTGTCCTGATCGCGCTGCTGGCGGCGCTGGCGTGCCTGGCGGGCTGCACCTTGTATGGCGAGCATAAGGTGGTGAATCACTGGGCCGATGCCACCGGCGGCATCAGCTTCGAGCGCAGTTTCTGGGAAGATGTAAAAAGCAAGAAGTGGGACGAACTTTCGCGCCACGTGGCCGGCAACTACCTGCTGACAACGCCGCAAGGGACGCTCCATCACGACGAGGCCCTTGAGCGCTTGCGGCACCTGGACCTGAAGAACTACACACTCTCGGAAGTCCATTCGGAGCTCAATGGCAATACCTTTGTCGTGGTCTACGACCTGACCCTCGAAGGCACGAGCGACGGCAAGCCGCTCACGAACGAGCCGTCGCGGGTGATGACGGTGTGGCAGCACCAGGGCAAGGGGTGGCTGGCAATCGCCAGGGTGGGAAGTTATTAGTTCTCAGCAGGCAGTTCTCAGTTCCCCGAAAATCCAGAACCGCAGGGGACGCAAAGGAAACTGGGTACTTTGAAACAAAAAGTCATGCTGGGCGGCGAAGCATCTGGCGTGGAGAATTCGCGGACGATGCGCGCGAGATCCTTCGTCGCCTTGCGCCGGACTCAGGATGACGTCTCATTGATAATCCAACAGCTACGAGCCAAGTGCTGAAAGCCAAGAGCCCAGAGCTAAAAACTCGTTTCCGGCGCCAGTTGCTCGCGTGGTACGACCGCGAGGCGCGCGACCTGCCGTGGCGGAAGGACCGCGATCCCTACCGGGTGTGGGTGTCGGAGATCATGCTGCAGCAGACGCGGGTGGCGGCGGTGATCGAGCACTATCACGCCTTCCTGAAGAAATTCTCTACTGTGGAAAAGCTGGCGGCGGCGCGCGAGGCCTCGGTGCTGGCGGCCTGGAGCGGATTGGGTTACTACCGCCGGGCGCGGATGATGCATCGCGCAGCGAAAGAGATTGCCAGGAAAAATGGCGGGCAGTTTCCCGCGACCGCGGAGGCGTGGCGCGAGCTGCCTGGCATAGGCCGCTACACCGCGGCGGCGATCGCCAGCATTGCCTTCGGCGAGGCGGTCGCGGTGGTGGATGGCAACGTAGAGCGGGTGCTCTCACGCTTTACCGGGAAAAATCTGGAACTGGCCGAGGTGTGGCCGCTCGCGGAAGAACTGCTCGACCGCGAGCGTCCCGGAGATTTCAATCAGGCGATGATGGAACTGGGCGCGACCCGGTGCCAGCCGCGTCAGCCCAAGTGCCTGATGTGCCCGGTGAGCGGGAATTGCCGCACGCGGGGCGAGTTGCCGGCGTTTGAACAAACAAAGCCGCAACAGAAGCGGGAAATTCATTACGGTCTTGATCTTCGCGATGACGCCGTCGTGCTGGTGGAGCGGGCGAAGAGCGAATCGCTCATGCCCGGCATGTGGGAACTGCCCCGAATCGAGGGCGGCGCGGTGGACGCGTCGTGGCTGAGGCTGAAGCACTCGATTACCGTGACCGATTACACCGTACGCGTGAAGCAAGGGCCGATCAGGGCCGGGGCGGGAAAACGCATCGCACGGGAGCGGATTTTGTCATTGCCCCTGACAGGCTTGACGCGGAAAATCCTGAAGCGGGCGGGTGTCATCTAAAAAGGGAAGATCCAGCACGGAGATGGGGAATCACGGAGAGGGTCTTTGCAGGGGAATTTCAGGGAGGCATGAATGGCGGCTTTGAGCGAAGGCAAGACAGCCCCGGATTTTTCGTTGCCGGCGATGGATGGTGCGACGTTTTCGTTGAAAGATGCGCTGGCCAAGGGGCCGGTCATCCTGGCGTTCTTCAAGATTTCCTGTCCCGTGTGCCAGTACGCGTTTCCTTATCTGGAGAGAATTTACAAGTCTTATGGCGGAAAGAACGTCACCATCGTGGGTGTATCGCAAAACGATGGCAAAGACACTGTCCGCTTCAACAAGGAATTCGGCGTCACCTTTCCGGTGCTGCTCGATGACACGCGGTCCTATCCCGTGTCAAATGCATATGGGCTGACGAATGTGCCCACGACGTTCTGGATCGGGCAAGACGGTGGGATCGAAGTCGCGTCAGTAGGCTGGTCGCGCAAAGATATGGACGCTATCAACGCCCTGGCGGCGCAAGCGCTGGGTGGAAAGCTGATGCCGATATTTCAGCCGGGCGAGCCGGTGACCGAGTTCCGCGCCGGTTGAAGTTCGAAAAACTAGTCCCGCCGGTCGGCGGGAAAAAGGTTTCACCGCAAAAGTTTCGCAAAAGACGCGGGAACCCCATCCATTTTTGACGCGGGGTCAGGTGAGCGTCAGCGTGCGGGCACGCGGTCGCGCAGAATTTCCCTCACGGCCGCGATCGCGCGGTCGATCTCTTCGTCGGTGTTATAGAAGTGCGGTGACATGCGCACCCCGGCCTTGGGACGCCAGTCCACCAGAACCTCGCGGTTCAGCAGTTCGCGGCAGACGTCCTGGGAGTCGGGCATGTCGATCGAAACCGTTCCGCCGCGTTTTTCGGGATCGCGCGGCGTGTTCACCCGCCAGCCGTTGTCTTCCGCCAGTTCGATCAGCTTCGACGTCTGGCGTTTCGACTTCTCGCGAATCTTCTCAACTCCGACTTCGCTAACGATCTTCAATCCGGGGCGGCAGGCTTCGAGCGCAGGAATGTGCGAGGTGCCGTTCATGAAGCGCAGCGGCGGCTCGCTGTAGCGGGTGGATCCGACTTCAAAGCCGAAGGGATTCTCGTGGGCGAACCATCCGGTGAAGCGCGGCTGAAGTTTCCTCCCGAGATCGGGGCGCACATAGAGATAGGCGACGCCGGGGCCTCCGCAGAGCCACTTTAAAACTCCCCCGCAGGCGAAGTCCGTGTCGAGCGCCTGCACGTCGACGGGAACGGTGCCGAGGGATTGAAAGGTGTCAAGCAGGACCATGGCTCCCACTTTGTGGGCCTTCTCGATAATGGCCCTTGCGTCTTGTATGTACGCGCTGCGGAAGATGACGTGCGACATGGGGACGAGCAGGGTCTGGTCATCGATGGCGTCGATCATGCGCTCGGTGGGCACGGTGATGCCGTCATCGGTCTTCACCATGTGCACGCGTGCGCCCAGCGGTTGCTGCGCCTCCCAGAAGTACATGACGCTGGGAAAGTTCATGTCGCTGTAAACGATCTTGTTGCGCTTGCCGGAGAAATCGAGGCACGACGCGACCACCGCCTGGCAGGTGGTTACGTTCTGGTGCACCGAGACCGATCCCCTGGCAGCGTTCATCAGGGCGCCGAGTTCGTCGCCGACTTCGAGGGCGAGCATCCACCAGCGGTCCTCCCAGGCGCGGACGCCGCGGGTCGCCCAGGTGTCGGCATATCCCTTCATGGCGTCGTAAACGCCGCGCGGCATGGCGCCCAGCGAATTGCTGATCAGGTAGGTGGTGCGCTCGAGGATGGGGAATTCGGTGCGGTAGCGGAGCAACGAATCGGTCATGAGCGATATTCTAGAACCTTTTCACCACCGGGGCACAGAGACCTGGAGCGACGCCATGGTTTCTGAGGCCCAGACAGCCGGAGCGGAGTGATTTTCTATTCCCCGCTTTTTTCCGTGACTCCGTGTCTCTGGGAGGGATGTCTGAGGACGTAATACGCCACCGTCAGCACCACCATGTAGACCACGCCGCTGACAAGGGTCAGGCGTCCGGACTCAAGGAGGGCTACGATCACCAGGATGAAGCCGAGGACCGATCCGGCCGGTCCGAGCGGGGAGCGCATGGGCAGGGAGGCGAGTTCCTCTTCCGAGAGCTGCTGACGAAACCTTACGTGGGCGGCCAGAGTCACGAGCCATGACAGGAGCATGCCGACCAGGGCGGCGCCGAGAATGGAAACGAAGGCGTTGGCGGGCGCATATTTTTCCAGCACCAGGGCCACCAGGATGCCAAAAGACGAGACGATCAGCGCCAGGCGAGGCGATCCCGCGCTGTTCAACTTGCCGAGGCGGCGCGGCGCCCATCCCGTGCGGGCGAGGGAAAATAACATGCGCGAGGCGACGTAAAGGGCGGCATTCGAGCCGGAGAGGGCGGCGGTGAGCACCACGAAATTCATGAAGTGGGTGGCGCCGGGGATGCCCACATCGCGGAAGACGGCGACGAAAGGACTTTCCGTGACCCCAGCGCGGTTCCACGGCATGATGCCGGCGAGCACGATGATCGCGCCCAGATAGACGCTGGTCAGGATGAGGAAGGTGAGCTTGACGGCGCGCGGAATCTCCGCGCGCGAGCGCGATTCTCCCGTGGTGATGGCGACCATCTCGACTCCGCCGAAGGTATAGATGGCGAATCCCATGGCGAGCAGGGGAGCCAGCGGACCGTTGGGGAGGAAGCCGCCGTGGGCGGTGTATTGCGGGGCGACGCGTCCGCCAAACAGCAGGCCGGCACCGATGATGACAAAGGCCACGATGGTCGCCACCTTGATCATGGCGAACCAGTATTCGAAGCGGCCGTAGTGGCCGACGCTGGTCAGGTTGATGAGCAGCAACAAGATGGAGAAGATCACCGCCCAGATCAGTCCGGGCACCCTGGGAAACCAGAACGCCATGTAGGTGGTGGTGGCGACGACCTCGGCGCCGATGGAGATGGAGATCGCCGCCCAGTATCCGGCGCGGGAAACAAATCCCGCCCAGTAGTTGAGATAGAGATCGCCGTAGACGCCGAACGATCCGGCCGCGGGATGCTGGCTGGCCAGTTCTCCCATCGCGAGGGTGACCAGCCAGTTGATGAAGGCAGCGAGGGCGAAGCTCAAAATCACGCCCGGTCCGGCGATTTCGAGGGCGGCTGCGGAGCCCAAAAGCAGTCCGGTACCGATGGATCCGCCGACGGCGACCATGGCCATCTGTCCGGCGGAGAGTTGGTGGCGTAAACCCTGCTCGTGCGAGGCCTCGCGACTTTCAGCCATTGCGGCACGTATACCAGAAAGTGGCTCACGGCAAAAGAGTTAATGCTGCCCGTGACCTTCGTAACGGGCCTGTGCCTTACCTCATTGCTGGGGTCGGTAACCAGAAACGATAATGCAGGTGGGTTACTCCCTCCATCGCCCATGGCTGACGCAAACAATCGAGTAGACCGGGCCGAAATTACCAAGCACGTCGAGCGTGCGGAAAAACTGCTGCAAAAAGGCAAGTCGGCCGACGCGCTGGAAGAATATCTCTGGGTGGTTTCGGTCGATCCTGACAACGACACGGTGCGCCAGATGGCGGCCGATTTGTGCCTGTCTTTGCAACGCACAGCCGAGGCGGTGCGGCTGCTTGGCGACCTGTTTGACCACCAGATCGAAGACGGCGACGCCACCCGTGCTTCCTTGACCTACAAGAAGTTAGCGCGCTTCGTGAATCCCACCTGGGACCAGAAAGTGCGCTTCGGACAGCTGCTGGAAAACAGCAACCGCAAGCTGGCGGTCGAGACCTACGAAAACGCCCTGGAAGAACTGAACAAGCAGAATCGCAAAGCCGATTCGCTGATGGTGCTGAAGCGCATTGTGGCGCTCGACGCGAGCGAGCGGAACCACTTGCGTTTAGGCGAGTTGTGTTCGGAACTCGGTGATAACAAAGCTGCAGCGGCGGCCTTCCAACGGCTGGCGGAATTGAGCGAGGCGGGCGGGGCGAACGCGGCACAGTGGTACGAACGCGCCTACCAGGAAGACTCCACCGACGCCAAGATCGCCTTGAGTTACGGCAAGAGCATGCTGGCCCAGGGACAGATGGGGGCGGCGATTTTTGTGCTTGAGCCGCATGTGAACGCGGGGAATCCCTCGCTGGAACTGCGCGATGTGTACGCCAAAGCCTTGATTGCCGCCAACCGGTTGACGGAAGCGGAGCCGTTGGTATGGCAGATCATGGAGCAGAATCCGGCGCGGATCAATGAAGTTACCAACCTGATCGGGCTGCTGATTGACGCGCAGCAGGACGCCGACGGGGTGGCGCTGGCGCGCAAGCTCGAGGGGTATTCGCGGCGCAAGGGAGAGCGGCGGGGTTTTCTGGCGATGATGCAGGAAGTGAGCGCGGCGCACCGTCCTTCGCCCGAACTGCTGGAGTTCATGAGCGAGCTGTTCAACGGCTCGAATCGCGAGGCGGACTACTGCCAGACGCTGCTCAAGCTCTTCGATCTTCATTTCGGGATGGGGAACTTTCCCAAAGCAGCCGAATGCCTGGACCGCGCCGCGGAAGTGGACGCCTACGAGCCCGGGCACCAGAAACGACTGGAATCGCTGAAAGGCAAGATTGATGACACGCGCTACAACCTGATTGCTTCGCGCTTGTCGAACCTGAATAAATCGGCGCCGGAGCCGGCGCGGACCGAAGAGCCTACGCTGGGCGCGGCGGCTTTGCAGGACCTGATGTTGCAGGCCGAGATCCTGGTGCAGTACGGCATGCGCTCGAAGGCGATTGAACGGCTGCAGAGAATCCAGGAATTGTTTCCCCGCGAAGAAGAACGCAACCAGGACCTGCAACAGCTCTACCTGGCGGCAGGCATGACGCCGCGTTATGCGGACTCGGCGGCGCCCGTGGCCGCGCCCAAGCCGGCGCCCACCGCGCCCGCGGCCGCCGCCAAGGAAAGTGCCTCGGACACTGCTGACGTTTCGAGTTTCACGCGGGTGGCCGAGATTACCCGTAAGCTTTATCGCCAGAGCAACGCCGATGCAGTCATGAGCACGGCGGTGAACGAGATCGGCTCGCAATGGAAGGCGGCACGCTGCGTGACGGCTACCCGCAAGCCCGGGCTTCCGCCCACGGCGCTGAAGGAGTATTGCGGAGATGAGGTTAAGGCCGGAAACGCGAGCGCGCTGGCGAAAGTCATCGCCGCGGTCCAGGACCTGGCCATCGCGAAAGGCTCGCTGGCGGTGACTGACGTGGCTTCCTTCGCGGAGTTGCAGCCGGTGCGCGAGGCCTTGGCGGAACTCAAGATTACTTCGCTGCTGGCGTTGCCGCTGAGCGATGGGCAGGACCAGGTGGGCGTGCTCTTTCTAACCCAGAGCGCCGCGCAGGGCTGGCATGCCAACGATATCGTAGTGCTGAAGACCATCAGCGACCAGATCGTGATCGCGCTCAACAACGCGGGCTTGCGGCGGCTGGTAAAAAATCTTTCGGTGACGGACGAGAAATCAGGCTTGCTGAAACGGGCGTCTTATCTTGATCTGCTGATGGCGGAGACGCGGCGCGGCATTCAGCAGGGAACCCCGGTGACGGTGCTGCTCATGCAGTTCGGCAAGAGTGCAGGCATGGTGAAGGAATTCGGCGAAGCGGCGGTGGAAGGCGCCATGCGCGAGATCGGACAGTTGTTTGCCGCCAATATCCGCCAGAACGACCTCGCCTTCCGCTATGAAACGACCACCATCGCGATTGTGCTGGGCGAGACCGCGGAGAAAGAAGCCCTGATGGCAGTGGAGAAGCTGCGCAAGGTGATTGCCGGGGTCAAGCTGCCGGGCAAGGAAGAGAAAATTGCCTTCAGCGCCGGCCTGGCGGAAGCGGTGGTGCGGCAGCAGTACGATCCCGTTGACATCGTCACCGAAGTCATCAATCGTGCCGAACTGGCGCTCGATATGGCGGTCGCCCAGGGCGCGGGCAAAGTCGTCTCCATGGCGGCGTCGCTGGCTACGGCGGCGGTGGCGTAAGCCGTATTTGCGATTTTCAATCGCAATTTCCAAGTGAACACTTGTGCCGTTCGTCATCCCCAGCGCAACCAGGGAACTGCAGCTTGCTCGCTACGCTCGGAATGACACTGGTTAATGGGATGTGACGGACGCGAAATTGAGAATCGGAAATCGAACCCGCAATGAAAAGCCGGCGCTTTCCATGAGTTCTCTTCCGCTGATAAACTGGCAAGTTTGGTTGTGCCATTCGGAACTCTTCTGATCCCAGGACCTTCATGTTGAAACCAGGTGATATTGCAATTGTGAGCGGTGCGCGGACGCCCATGGGGCGCTACTGCGGCAAGTTGAAAGACTTTTCGGCCATGGAGTTGGCGGCGGTCGCCGGCAAGGGCGCAATCGAGCGCTCGGGCCTCGATCCCAAGGAATTCGATCACGCGGTGTTCGGCAACGCGCAGCAGACTTCGGGCGACGCGCTCTACGGCGCGCGCCACGTGGGCCTGCGCACCGGGCTGCCGATCGAAACCCCGGCGCTGACCGTGAACCGGCTGTGCGGATCGGGCATGCAGGCGATCGTCAACGCCGCCCAGATGATCCAACTGGGCGAGGCGAACACCGTGCTGGCCGGAGGCATGGAAGCCATGTCGCAGGCGCCGTTTTCCATCCGCGGGCGCGACGGCTTTACGCTTGCCCCGGGCGGCAAGCTGGAAGATTCGCTGATGGTGGCGCTGCTCGATACTTATTGCGGGCTCTACATGGCCAATACGGCCGAGCTCTATGGCGAGCAGCAGGGCATCACGCGGCAGCATCAGGATGAATTTGCGCTGCGCTCGCAGCAGATGGCGGATGACGCCGCGAAAGCTGGACGTCTGGCGGAAGAAATTGTTCCCGTGCCGCTGAAAGATCGCAAGGGAGAGCTGAGCGGAGAGATGTTTGCCGAAGATGACCACCGGCGTCCGCAGACCACGATGGAAGGCCTTGCGAAACTCAAGCCCGCGTTCGGCAAAAACGGCACGGTGACGGCCGGCAACGCGAGCGGCATTGTGGATGGCGGCGCTGCGGTCGTTGTGATGGCGCTGGAGCAGGCGCAGAAACGCAACCTCAAGCCGCTGGGAAGAATCGTCAGCTGGGGTATTGCAGGAGTCGAGCCCAAGCTGATGGGGCGCGGCCCGGTACCAGCGACCAAGCTCGCGCTTCAGAAAGCCGGGTTGACGCTCGACTACATTGACTTGATCGAAGTGAACGAAGCCTTCGCGGCGCAGTATCTGGCGGTCGAGAAAGAATTGGGCCTTGATCGCGAGAAAGTAAACGTCAACGGCGGAGCGATTGCGCTGGGACATCCGCTGGGCGCGACCGGGACACGGCTGGTAATTACGCTGCTGCATGAATTGCGCCGCCGGAAAAAGAAATACGGCCTGGCGACCGCGTGTATTGGCGGAGGGCAGGGGATCGCGATGATTGTGGAGAGCATGAACTGATATCCATGATTGTTGATTTTTGATTGTTGATTAAAAACCCGCGTGGGTTCAATGGGCAATCGGCAATGGAAAATTGGAAATTGACTGTGAACTTCATAAACCACAAAGGACACAAAGGGACACGAAAGAATTTCCTTTGTGATCCTTCGTGTCCTTTGTGGTGAAAAAGGACTTTTATGAATATCAAGAAAGTCGGCGTCCTCGGTTGTGGCCTGATGGGCTCCGGCATCGCGCAGGTTGCGGCGATGGCGGGATTCGATGTTGTCGTGCTCGAAGTCGAGCAGAAGTATCTCGACAAGGGCTTTGCCGGAATTGAGAAATCGCTGGCGAAGTTTGCGGAGAAGGGGACGATCAAGGAACCGGCCGAGACGGTGCGGGCCCGCCTGAAGGGCACGACCAACATGCAGGACCTCGGCGATTGCGACATCATCGTCGAGGCGGTCATCGAGAATGTCGCGGAGAAAAAGAAGATTTATTCCGCGCTCGACGCCATCGTCAAGAAAGACTGCATCTTCGCTTCCAATACGTCTTCGATTTCGATCACCGAGCTGCTGACTTCGACCAAGCGGCCTGAAGGTTTCATCGGACTGCACTTTTTCAATCCTGTGCCGCTGATGAAGCTGGTCGAAGTAGTGCGCACGATTGCCACGGCTGACGACGTTTACGAGACGGCCTACGAGTTTGGCAAGCAGCTGGGCAAGGTGCCGGTGCGCACGTCCGACAAGACGGGATTCATCGTGAACCGGCTGCTGGTGCCGTATCTGCTGGATGCCATCCGCGCATATGAAGAGGGCGTGGGCTCGATCGAAGACATTGACAACGCCATGAAGCTCGGCTGCGGATATCCCATGGGCCCGTTTACGCTGCTCGATTTTGTCGGACTCGATACGACGTACTACATCACGCATGTCATGTATGACGAGTTCAAGGAGCGGCGCTTCGCTTCGCCGGCGTTGCTCAAGCGCATGGTGATGGCGGGATGGTATGGGCGGAAGTCGGGGCGCGGCTTTTACGATTATTCCGACCCGGCGAATCCGAAGCCGCAGAAGCTGTAGGATTTTTCACCACAGAGACAGAGAGACACAGAGAAAACCTTTTGGATCAAAAAGCAAGAAATCGTTTGTCTCTGTGACTCTGTGGTAAAGGAATTTTATGAACTTTGAAAATATTCTTCTCGAAAAGAAAAACTCGATTGCCTACGTCACCATTAACCGTCCCAAGGTCTTGAATGCGCTCAACATGGCAACCATGGAGGATCTGCGGGCGGCGTTTACCGACATTAAAAATGACAGCTCGATTCGGGTTGCGATCATGACGGGGTCGGGCGAGAAGGCGTTCATCGCGGGCGCCGATATCGGCGAACTGGCCAAGCACGATGCGGTTTCGGGTAAGGAGTACACCCACAAGGGACAGTCGGTGCTCGACCTGATCGAAAACCTGGGGAAACCGGTGATTGCCTGTATCAACGGATTCGCCCTCGGCGGCGGGTGCGAAATCGCCATGGCGTGCACCATGCGCCTGGCGAGCGAGAACGCGAAGCTGGGCCAGCCCGAGGTGAAACTCGGCATTATTCCCGGCTACGGCGGGACGCAGCGGTTGCCGCGACTGGTGGGCAAGGGCATCGCGATGCAACTGGTGCTGGCGGGCGAGATGATTACGGCGCAAGAGGCGCACCGCATCGGTCTTGTGAACGAGGTCACAGCTGCCGGTGATCTGATTCCTCGCGCGGAAGCGATTGCCCAGAAGATCATTGCCAATGCGCCGCTGGCGGTGCAGTACGCCATGGAGGCGGTGAACAAGGGCATGGAAATGACCCTGGCGGAAGGCCTGTACCTGGAAGCGGTGCTCTTCGCGGTGGCCTGCGCCACCGAAGACAAGAAAGAGGGCACCACGGCATTTCTGGAGAAGCGGCCGGCGCAGTTCAAGGGAAAATAATTGAAAATGCTGAAATCTCTCCATATCGGCCGGTATGCCACCAAGGCGGAAGACTTCCGCCGGCTGGTGGAATTCTTCGAAGCGATCGGGTTTGAACCGCTGGAGGCGACGGAGCGCCGTTCGGCGATCCTGACGGCCCCTCTCGGCATGTTGAGCCTCAATGCTCTCTCGCCGCAGTATCCCGAGGAAGTGCTGGCGCGGCTGAAAGATGTGGCGCAGCTGATGGTGTTGGAAGTCACGAATCCGGACACGGTTTTCGCCATCGCCGAGAAGATGAAGCTGAAGGTGCTGGCGGACTCGGCATCTCCGGCGACCGGCGAGCGCAGTTTCTCGCTGGAGTTGCCGGGACAGATTATCGTGACCGTGCACGGCAAGCCCGAAGAACCGGCGCCGGGCATCGACGGCGATCTGAATGCAAAGGGGAAACGGTTTGCGCTGGTGGTAGCGAGGTTCAACGCGTTTATTACCGAGCGCCTGCTGCAGGGAGCGCTCGATGCGCTGCGGCGCACCGGGGCGCACAACCGCGACATCACCGTCATGCGGGTGCCGGGGAGCTTTGAACTTCCTTCGGCGGCGCGGACGCTGGCGGAAACCGGCAAGTACGACGCGATCATCTGCATCGGATGCCTGCTGCGTGGCGAGACGGCGCACTACGATGTAATCGTCAATGAAGTGGCGCGCGGGATCGGACAGTCCGCGCAGGAGACCGGCATTCCTCACAGCCTGGGCGTGCTGACCTGCAACACTCTTGAACAGGCCATCGACCGCGCCGGACTGAAGATGGGAAACAAGGGTTTCGAGGCGGCGCTGGCGGCGGTGGAGATGGCGAATCTGAAGCGAGCTGTCAGCTCGCGGCCATCAGCCGTCAACAAGAAAACCGTCGCCGCGGGTCCGGCATCACGCATCCGAAAATCAAAGAAGCGTTAAGCTTTGTCTCTCCTCAGAAGTTTTCCATTAGACTGTAAGCACCGTTGGTCTGGCTGACGACTGAAGGCCGACGACTGGCGACTGTCCATGGGCACCCGGCGCAAATCCCGCGAGATGGTTCTGCAGATGCTTTTTCAGGCCGATATGGGCCGGCAAAAGGCGGAAGACGTCCGCCGTACGTTCTGGAAGGAGCGCAATGATGTGGCTCCCGACGTGCGCGGATTTGCCGATGACTTGTTTCGGGTAGCCAGCGATCGCAGCCAGGAGATTGACCGCATCATCGAGAGCCATGCCGAGAACTGGCGCATGGAGCGCATGGCGGCAGTGGACCGCAATGTGCTGCGCGGGGCGGTTGCCGAGTTGCTGGCGTTTCCCGCTACTCCGCGCGCGGTCATCATCAATGAAGCGCTAGAGATCGCCCGCAAATTTTCCAGTCCCGAGTCGGTGCAGTTCATCAACGGAGTGCTCGACAGCGTGGGGAAGGACCTGGAAAAGCAGGCTTCCGGCTCGGGGCTTTAGGCTCCCGGGGTTCACCGGTCGCACGCACTCTCTTTCCTAATTCACACGTAACGCAGCTCAGGTCCGAGAAGCGAGCGCCTGCCTTACTGCGGCTGAATGCCGATCAGATTGGGGCGGCACATCATGGGCGGCGTAGTGGGGCAGAGATAGTCCGGTGTCGTGGGGGTGGAGGGGAAGGCAACGTCGGTGACATCGCCGCCGGAAAGCGTGCTCAGGACGTGAATCATGCGGTCGTTGCCGGCGACGTAGAGCAGGTTGCCATCGAGCGTGAGGGCGGCGGCCAGCGCCTGGGTGGTGCCATTCAAAGGAATGGAAGATGACACCTGGTTGACGACGTCAAAGACCAGAATGCTCGGCAGGTTGGCGGTGATCACATAAGCCTTGGTGCCGTCGGGAGCGATCAGGAATTGCAGGGGCACGAAATTTCCCTGGCCGAGATTGAAGGATGTGACAGTATTTGTGACGGTGGGAAAGCATCCCATGAGCCCCGGGGGCGGAGGCGTCACAGTGATGACGTCAATGTTCGGCGGATCAAGCGCCAGAACCTGCGTGGCGTTGGGCAGGGTCCGGATAAAGGCCGGGGCTGCCGGGGTGGTGACCGACGGCAGGATGGCGTTGTCACAGGTCCTTCCTACACTGACGCCGCTGGGACTTCCGCCGGCGATGTAAGCGAAAGCGCCCTCCGACAGAAACGAGACGCTGTTGGCTGGCGTGACCGTGCTCAGCGGGATGGTCTGCAGCGCATCGAGCAGGGAATAAACGTACAGAGTGCTGGCCGTGCCGTTGTTTCCGACAATGAAAGCTTTGAGGCCATCGGGGGAGAAGTCGGCGGCGGTACCCCCAGTAATGGGGAGGCTTATCGAGGTGTGCGCAGTGTTGTCGAAAACGTAGACCTGGTTGGGAGTATCGAGAGTGTCGGAAACGATGACCTTGCTTCCAGTGGGCGATACCGCGAGAACCTTGCCAACGACTCCGGGATATTGCAGCACCGAAGGTGAGTTGGAGGTCAGAGTGGCGACCATCAGCCCGGTGCTTCCTTGCAAACTCGAGTCGGTGCCCATGAAACCGGTGAGACTGCCGGTGGTTCCCGAGCGCACGACGTTTATGACCATAGAATTGGGGGTGGCGGGAAGCCGAGTGAGATTGCCCACCACATTGCTGGGACTGGTGATCGGCACCAGCGCCGTGGTGCAATTGGTCCCCGCATTCTGGGCCGAGTTGCAGTCGGTGGTTGAGACCCAAACCGTTTGCGTTTGCTCGCTGGTGCCGTTCGAGGTCGCCGTGCCGGTAATCACGGTTTCCGGATAGATAGCGCCGGTCGGGAAGACCGGGTCGGCAGGCGTGAGACCGATGTTGCAGGTCGGCGGCGTGCAGGAAGCGACCACCGCGGTGGTTCCGGGGTGGCTCATGGTGATGGTGCCAAGGCCGCTGGTCGTGTCGCCCGACGCAGTGCCTGCGGTGTCGACTGACGTGCTCCAGGTCAGCGGCACTGCTGAGATGACATTGTTGTTCACGTCGGTGACGGTGGGAGTCACCGTCTTTGAGCCCGAATTGGTCACAGTAAAAGTGTTTCCGGCGACGCCATTGATGACCAGAGAGATGGATTTCACTGGGCAGGTATAGATGTTCAACGGCGGGCTGACGACGTTGGCCACCGAGGCGAACAACTGGGTTAAGCCCGGCGTCTTGCCGGTGACCTGGACCTGGTTGAGGGAAACGCCGTCCACCAGGTTGCCCAGTCCACTGGCGGTGTTGCTGGTGGTTGCCACTTCGACGTTCGCGGCTTGCCAGATAAATTGCCCCACACTGGCGGTGATGTCCAGGCCCTGACTGAAGGCGCTGACCTGGAAGACAGCCGTTGCATCCTTGGTGATGCAGGGGATCGGCGGAGGCGGGATAGGCGCAATCTGTTTAATGGTGATGTTGTCAATCTGCTGATGCACATAGATGGTGACGGGCGCCGAAGTAACACCGCGAGCCGAAGCGACTACCTGGGCCGCCCCGGTGGATCCCGGCGTACAGACTTGCGGCAGGGCCAGCGAGTCCCAGGTGCCGGCACAGGCCACGCCGTTGTTCGCCACCGTAACCACGGAAGTATTGCTGGACTGGTAAGACGGAGAGATGGTGATGGTACGGTTCTGAAAATTGACGGCAGAGGCGGTAAACGCCTGAGTTTCGCCAAGGTTTAGCGATACCGAGCTCGAAGGCAGGAGGTTGATATGGGCAGGCTTTTCGAACGTAGAACCGCTGACGGCACCGCTGCTGCAGCCCGCCCAGAGAGCGGTCAGCGGGATGATCAAAACGATTGCGAAGCCAAGCGAACCCCACCTACCCATGCATCCTCCCCGTCACAGGGCTTTCCCCCGTGGCGAGCACTCCTATGATTGGAAACGGACAGTTTAGAGGCTGGGAATGTTTTCAGCAAGCTGAGTTGAATCCGAAAGCCCGGTTGCCGGTCGAACCACCCCGGGGTGAGATGCGCCCGGGGATGGTTGACGATGTGCGAGAGGCACTGTTATATTTAAACGGTTCCGCGAGCTAAGTCTGGCTAGTCTGTACGCGGAGGTTTTCTTCGCGCGCTGATCTTGTGCGTCGAAACGCCCCGTACGAATGCAGCTCAGCTTTAGAAGTTTACGTCTTCAGAGTTAGGTTCTGAGGCGGTCCTCGCTGAAATGCTCCGCGCGCACCTTTCACCCGTTGAAAGGCTATGCGGGGCAAAGCTAGCGAAACGGAGCACCTCCTGCCGCAAACCGCGGCGGTGCCTGGTGCCACCGTCGTCAGCGCAAGTCCGAACGGGAAACCGGAATTTTCCAGCCGTGGCAGTGTGCGGCCGGAAGCATGGTGGCGCGTTCTGCCATCCAGCCCCTGAAATCAGGGAAAGGCAAGTGCGGCGATGTCCGCGTTTGCGCGCATGGGGTGCGCAGCGGACGGCCGAAGGAGCAGCAAGAGTGCCGACTTTTAATCAATTGGTGAAAGCTGGCCGCAAGCGGCCGCGGTACAAGACGGCGAGCCCGGCGTTGCAGGGATGCCCGCAGAAGCGCGGCGTCTGCACCCGCGTCTACACCCAGACGCCCAAGAAGCCGAACTCGGCCTTGCGCAAGGTGGCGCGTGTGCGCCTGACCAACGGGATCGAAGTCACCACCTACATTCCCGGCGTCGGTCACAACCTGCAGGAGCACTCGATCGTGCTCATCCGCGGGGGCCGTGTGAAAGACCTGCCGGGGGTGCGTTATCACGTGGTGCGGGGGACGCTCGACGCTGTGGGCGTAGCCAACCGCAAGCAGAGCCGCTCGAAGTACGGAGCCAAGAGACCGAAAGCGTAAAGTCGTTGGTCGTTCGTCGTTGGTCGTTGGCCAAGACGAGCCTCAAGCTAACGGCTAGGAGCTGAGAGCTGAATGCCGCGTAAAGGACATATCGCAAAGCGTGGAACCGAGATGGATCCGGTCTACCAGTCGGATCTGGTCACGAAGTTCGTGAACTCGATGATGTGGCAGGGCAAGAAGAGCACCGCCGAGGGCATTTTTTATGAGGCCCTGGAGCGGTTGCAGCAGAAGGGCGGCGACGAGGCCCTGAAGCTGTTCAAGAAGGCGGTGGAGAATACCAAGCCCCTGCTCGAAGTGAAGACCCGCCGCGTGGGTGGCGCGAACTACCAGGTGCCGGTCGAGGTCAACGCCGACCGCCGCACTTCGCTCGCTATCCGCTGGCTGATCACCTATGCCCGCGGGCGTGGCGAGAAGGGTATGGTCGACAAGTTGAGCAACGAATTGCTGGATGCCGCCAATAACCGCGGCGCGGCAATCAAAAAGAAGGAAGACGTTCACCGCATGGCGGAAGCCAATAAGGCCTTCGCGCATTATCGGTGGTAGAAGAAGCTTTTTTGGAGCCCCAGAAGGAAGAATAGAAAGCCGTGGCCAGAACAGTCCCATTAGAACGTTGCAGGAACATCGGCATCATGGCGCACATCGATGCCGGCAAGACCACTACGACGGAGCGCATCCTGTTTTATACGGGTCGCACGCACCGCATCGGAGAGGTCCATGAAGGCACGGCCACGATGGACTGGATGGAGCAGGAGCAGGAGCGCGGCATCACGATTACCTCGGCGGCCACCACCTGTACCTGGCGCGATATCCGCATCAACATCATTGATACTCCGGGCCACGTCGATTTCACCGCTGAAGTCGAGCGCTCATTGCGCGTGCTCGATGGTGCGGTCGCGGTGTTTGATGCCG
>Ga0335085_10006571_pt1 | contig 18298 bp, 19 predicted proteins | sample Lox_Sample_45_FD_206712 | JGI IMG/M metagenome (GOLD analysis project Ga0335085, IMG submission 206712) | Soil microbial communities from Loxahatchee National Wildlife Refuge, Florida, United States - Lox_Sample_4.5 | ecosystem: Environmental > Terrestrial > Soil > Wetlands | place: USA...
CCCAGACGCCCAGCACCAATCCGGCGGACCTGCTGCTGGAAGCCCGGAGCAAGGGAAGTGCAACGGCACCGGTGACCGTCTACGAGATGTCCGACTTTCAATGTCCCTACTGTCGGCGGCAGGCGGTCGAGACCTTCCCGGAGCTGGAGCGGCGCTACATCGCGACCGGCAAGGTGCGGTGGGTGTTCATCAACTTTCCGCTGACCCAGATTCACGCCAATGCCGCGGCCGCCGCCGAGTTCGCGATGTGCTCGGCCAAGGCCGGCATGTTCTGGCCGATCCACGACCTGCTCTTCAAGTACCAGGACAAGTGGGCCCCGCTCAAGGACCCCGCCCCCTTCCTGCTCTCGCTGGCCGACTCCGCGCGGATGGGACGGGATGCGGTGATGCCGTGTCTCACGACGGGGGAGATGCGCGCCGTGGTCCGGAGTGATGCGGATGGGGCCGCCCGGTCGGGAGCAGGGAGCACCCCGACCTTCTACATCGAAGGGGGCCTGCTGGAGGGGGCGGCGCCGCTCGCCGACTTCGTGGGAATCCTGGACTCCATCTACAACGCCAAGGTCACCCGGAAGCAGTGATCAGATCCCCAGCGCCAGGAGCACGTCGTAGAGCGCGTGGGCCCAGGCGGTGATCCCGAAGCCGCGCAGCAGGTAGAGCCCGCTGAACAAGAGGCCGGCGATGGTGCGGAACACGAAGGAACCGGCGGTCAGCCGATCTCCGTAGGGTCCCACGTAGTGAAACGCGGCGAAGATCAGGGCTCCGAAGAGAGCGGCAAAGACTCCCGCCGTCCGGGTCCCCCAGCCAAAGACCACCCGGCCCATTCCCGCCAGCAGGGATACCAGCAACACCCGGAACAGCAGCTCCTCGTAGATCCCCGCTCCCAGCGAGACCATCAGCTGGGTCGGCAGATCGAGTTGCGCTACCGATCCCCCGGAGGCCAGGCTCAGGTTCAGCAGGAGACCGGTGAGTCGGCTGGTCACGCCACCGAAGACAAGGGCATAAACCAGCGATTCGATCGCCATCCCCACGAATACCCGGGCCTCCCACCCGCCGCCTCGGCGACGATCCCGCCACACTAGGTACGCCCCCGAACCCAGGAGCCCCGCCCCGAAGGCGACCAGCCCGTAGCGGCCACCCAGCACCAGGAACAGGCTCTTGAGCAGCACGTCGGCCCCGTTGCGTACCCCTTCGAGAGCGTCGTGGGTCAGGGCGAAGGCCAGGGTCTCGTAGCCGATCAGCAGCGGCAGCGCAAACATCAGGCTGTAGCGTGGCGCGCGGGTGGCCTGCCAGTAGGATTTGACGGAGGACGCTGGGGTGGTCATGCGGGAAGCGCGGCGGGACGGGAAAGCGGATGGGGCCTTGAAGGATTCAAGGCCCCATCGGTTGGCATCCAGCTCGAGACGATATGCCTCGCCGGATCAGTTGTTCGTCAAGGCCAGGCGATCGCTTGCCCACCTCGAGCCGCGGATGCAACTCTCACTAGACAATGGATCACCTCCTTTGCTGAAGGGTGAGAAATCGGGCGAACGCACCGAGTCTATCACCCCCTCCCTTGCCTGAGCAAGGCCTGACCGGAGACATTGGCGCCATGCCAGAGACCTCGCTGGTCTATCGGACCGCGATGCGGCTGGGGCGCCTCTGCCTGCCGGCGGTGGCCATGGTGCAGCCGAAACTGCGCCATGGGCACGCTGCCCGCGCCGGTGTGCTGGCGCGCTTGAGGGACTGGGCCGCGGCCTCGCGCGATCCGGCGCGCCCACTAATCTGGTTCCACGCCCCTTCCGTGGGTGAAGGGCTCCAGGCCGACGCCGTGATTCGCCGGCTTCGGGTGCTCCGACCGACCTGGCAGGTCGCCTACACCTTTTTCAGCCCCTCCGCCGAAGCGCTCGCGCGGCGCCTGGCGGTGGATGTTGCCGATTATCTCCCCTACGATCTGCCGGCGGCGGCGGAAAGCATGCTCGATCTGCTCAAACCGGACCTCCTGGTCTTCACCAAGCTCGACCTCTGGCCCGAACTGGCCACCCGGGCCGCGGCGCGCGGGATTCCAGTGAGTCTGATCGCCGGCACCGTGCGACCTCACAGCGGCCGCCTGGGGTGGCCCATGGCCCGATTGCTCGAGCCCGGTTACCGCTCGCTGGCCCTGGCCGCCGCGATCGACGCCGCCGATGGCGAACGGTTGCTCCAGCTCGGCGCTCCCCGGGAGCACCTGATGGTTGCAGGCGATCCGCGGTTCGACAGCGTCCTCGACCGGGTCGGCGCGGTGCCGGCCGGCGATCCGCTGCTCAAGCTTGGCGCCGGAGCATCCACGCTGGTGGCCGGATCGACCTGGCCGGGCGACGAGGACGTGCTCCTCGATGCGCTGGCGCGCCTCCAGGATCATCCCTCGCGACCGCGCCTGATCCTGGTTCCGCACGAACCGACCGAGCCACGGCTCAAGGAAATCACCTGGAGTGCCAGGAAGCGCGGCCTGCCTGCCCCGGAACGGCTGAGCCAGTTGGCCGCCGATCGCGCCTCCGGGCCGCTCCTTCTGGTGGATCGCGTCGGCGTCCTCGCGACCCTCTACGGAGCCGGGACCATGGCCTACGTCGGCGGAGGGTTCCATCGTGCCGGGCTCCACTCGGTGCTGGAGCCCGCCGCCTGGGGCCTGCCGGTGGCGTTCGGGCCGCAATGGAGAGAAAGCCGGGACGCGACGTTGCTCATCGAAGCCGGTGGCGCGGAGTCCGTCGGCACCGCGACACAAGGAGACGGGAAGCCGTTATTCGAGGTGTGGGAGAACTGGCTCCGCGACGACCGCCGCCGCGCCACCCAAGGCGAGACGGCCCGCCGGGTGGTCGAGCAGGGTGCCGGCGCAGCGGCCCGCCTGGCGAATGCGCTGGTGGACCTGGTGCGGCGGGATTAGGGCGATGGTGCCGGCGGCGGGGTGGGCGGAGTGGACTGCAACACGATGCCCTCGAACGTCACCGACCGGGGCACGATCAACCCCGCGGTGAGGACCGTGACCAACACATCGTTCCACCGGCTGCGTACCTTGATCTTCAGGTTGGCGATCCCCTTGGCCCCTGCCAGCTGCGACGCCAGCGCGGCATCGAGCTTGGGCCGCCCGACCTGAGCGATTCCCCAGAAGGCGTATACTGCGTGGCTGGTCACCCTGAAATGGGAACCCTCCGGCGGAGCCTCGACCGGCGAGGAGACGGTGACCGGCAGTCCCAGACGCTGCGCATCGAAGGTGTTGGCGCACGCACTCAGGGCCAGGATGCCCACCATCGCCATCAGCAGATTCAGTCGAGGCACCGTCAGGGAGCCCTGAAAAAGATGTAGTGAATGCCGAAGGCCAATGTCGTGGGGTCCTGGCCGGAGGTCGCGATCCGATCGTACGAGGCCCGGAGTCCGAGCCCATTCAGCAGGGTGACGTCGAGGCCGCCGCTGATCCCGAATCGGGCGTCCGTCGAGGAGACTCCGCCCCCGGACGCGATCATGAGGTCGGCGCGGGGCATCAGCCAGGGGCGGATCGCGATGCCGGGGATCGGAATCGTCAGCGCGATGCCGAGGCCCAGTGGCACATGCGAGACCCCGGTCCCGCTCGTCTTCCAGTAGCCGTATCCCGCCTGCAGGGTGAGCGAGAGCGGGTTGAGGGGACCGCCCACCACCGCCACTCCCACGTCGCCCCCGTACGAGGTGATGCTCGACGCCGCCGACGGGTCGTGCACCGCGATGGTGGCCGTGAGATCGAGCGGTCCCACGCCCGCCAGCGCGGTGGCCCCGTAAGCGGTGCCTCCGCCAAGGGCATCGCCGGGGAAACCGATCTCTCCCGCGACACCGATCCCTCGCGGAATGCCCGCGACCTCCACCGGAATCCCTCGTACCTGTCCCCACGCCGCATGCGCGACGGACAGCGCCAGGACGAGGGCGCCAGAAGCTACCGCGCTCCGGCGGGGGAAGTCAATCACGGAAATGACAACCCTCCGCGGCCGAACGACCGCGGAGGGTGCAGAGGGAACCGTACACGCGAGGCTAGTGCAGGTACGCCGCGCTGATGCTTACGCCGTCCAGGTCGCCGATGCCGCCGCTCACCCGGAGATCGAAGCTCTTGGTGAACTTGACGTCCACACCCAAGCCGAAGGTGAAGAGCAGGTCGCTCGTGTCGAGGAAAGTCGGCGTCAATACGGGATGCACGTACGGTGAGAAACTGATGCTGGAATTCTCGAGGAGTATCCGGCGTCCCAGCGAGATTCCAAGCGGAATGTAGGCAACGTCGTTTCCGGCCCCGAAATTACCGCCCAGCCCGAAGGTCAGGGCGCCATCCAGGGGGAAGCTGTTGGAATGGGTCACGACCCGGGTCCGGGCGTCACCCCCGATCAGGAAGCGGGAGTCGCCGCCGCTGGGATCCCAGACACCCGACCGAAGTCCGATATCGAAATTCTTGTACCCCCAGCGATAGAACCCCTCCAGAGCCCAGCCTGAGCCGGGATCGCTGAGCGAGGCCCCCAGCTCCCAATTGTTGAATGCGCGGTACGGCGCCAGGAAGACCGGGGTTCCGGTCGACTGGGCCGCCACCGGTGCGGTGACCAGCGCCGCCAAAACTGCCACCTTCCAGAGGCTACGAACCATGGGTCTCTCCTTTGACTTCTTCGGCCACGATCCGAACCGTGTTGTTCAGGGTTTGAAGAAATCCACCGCGCACGGAGAACCGGCGGGTGGTCCCTCCGGTCCGCACCGTCAGAGTGCCTTGACCGAGGAGGGTCATGAACGGCGCATGGCGAGGAAGGATCCCCACCTGGCCGTCGAACGCCGGGGCGACGACCGCCTCGGCTTCGCCCTCGAAGATGGACGCCTCGGGAGAAATGACCGTGATATGCATCACGTCGCCGCCAGTTTCTTCGCTTTTTCCACGGCCTCGTCGATCGCGCCCACCATATAGAAGGCCTGCTCGGGAAGCTCGTCGAACTCACCCGACAGCACGCGCGCGAAGCTCTCGATGGTGTCCGCGAGCTTCACGTACTTGCCCTCGAACCCGGTGAACTGCTGGGCCACGAAGAAGGGCTGGCTCAGGAACCGCTGCAACCGCCGCGCGCGGGCCACGACCAGCTTGTCCTCCTCGCTCAGCTCGTCCATGCCCAGGATCGCGATGATGTCCTGGAGCGACTTGTAGCGCTGCAGGGTGCGCTGGACCCCGATCGCGACCTCGTAGTGGCGGTCGCCGAGGAACTGCGGGGCCAGGATCCGGCTCGAGCTGTCGAGCGGGTCCACCGCCGGATAGATACCCAGCTCCGCGATCGAACGGGAGAGTACGACGGTCGCGTCGAGGTGGGCGAAGGCCGTGGCGGGGGCGGGATCGGTCAGGTCGTCGGCGGGCACGTAGATCGCCTGCACCGACGTGATGGACCCCTTCTTGGTGGAGGTGATCCGCTCCTGGAGATCGCCCATCTCGGTCGCCAGCGTGGGCTGGTAGCCGACCGCGCTCGGCATTCGGCCCAGGAGGGCGGAGACCTCGGAGCCGGCCTGGGTGAATCGGAAGATGTTGTCGATGAACAGCAGCACGTCCTGACCTTCCACATCGCGGAAGTACTCCGCGATCGTCAGACCGGTGAGCCCGACCCGGAGCCGGGCGCCCGGCGGCTCGTTCATCTGGCCGTACACCAGCGCCACCGAGTCCAGAATGTTGGCTTCCTTGAACTCGAGGTAGAGGTCGTTCCCCTCACGGGTCCGCTCGCCCACGCCGCAGAACACCGAGCGGCCGCCGTGGCCGCTCTGCACGTTGTGGATCAGCTCCTGGATCACCACCGTCTTGCCCACGCCGGCGCCGCCGAAGAGGCCGATCTTGCCGCCTTTCACGAAGGGCGCGATCAGGTCGACGACCTTGATGCCGGTCTCGAAGATCTGGGTCTTGGGCTCGAGCTCGGTGAACTTGGGCGTCGGGCGATGGATCGGCCACCGCTCGTTGCTGGCCGGGATGTCGGGCCCGCCATCCACCGGCTCGCCCAGGACGTTGAGGATCCGGCCCAGCGAAGCGTTCCCCACCGGCGCCGTGATCGGCCCGCCGGCATCCACGGCGTGCATGCCCCGGACCACCCCGTCGCTGCTGCTCATGGCCACGGCGCGGACCTGGTTCTGCCCGATGTGCTGCTGCACTTCAGCCACCAGGCGCACCGGCATGGGGCCGCTCGAGTCATCCACCAGGAGCGCGTTGTAGATCTCGGGAAGCTTTTCCGGCTCGAACTCCACGTCGAGAACCGGCCCGATGACCTGGACGATCTTGCCTACGTTGGGTGCCGCCGCTGCCGTTGCCATGTCGAGTCCTGTGGTCCCGTGTTCGAGGTTCGTCTATCAGCCTTCGAGCGCCGCCGCCCCGCCGACGATCTCCGAAAGCTCCTGCGTGATCTGCGCCTGCCGCTGCCGGTTGGCCGTCCGGGTCAGGATCCGCAGCAGCTCGTCGGCGTTATCGGTCGCGTTTTTCATCGCGGTCCGCCGGGCCCCATGCTCGGAGGCCGCGGTCTCTACCAGGCCCCGGTAGATCTGGTTGCGTACGTAGAGCGGGAGCAGCCGCTCCACGATTTCCTCCGGTCCCGGGCTGAAAATGAAATCCGGACGAGGACCGCTGGTCTTGGCCTGGGGCGCCTCGACCGGCAGCACCCGCAGCGTGACCGGCGGGGTGGAAATGGCGCTATTGAAGCGGGCGTAGATGACGTCCAGGCTGGCCAGCTTGCCGGCCTCGTACGCCGCGATCAGGTCGTTGACCAGCTCGGGGGCATGGGCCAGCGTCGGCTTGTCGCCGATGTCGAGGCGCGCGGTCGCCAGGGGGCGCCCCAGGAACTTGAAATACCCGATCCCCTTTTTCCCCACCGCATGCAGCTCGGTCTGGTAACCGCCCTTTTCGAGGGTCTCCAGAAGCTTGCGCGCCTCCTTGATCAAGTTGGCGTTGAACCCCCCGGCCAGGCCGCGGTTGGAGGTGATGAGCAGGACGGCGGCGCGGGTCGGACCGCCTTTCGCGGGCGGTTTGGGGCGCTGCAGCAAGGGGAACTGGGAGATCAGATCCGGAGTCGAGAGGCTCGCGATCACCTCGCTCAGCGCCTGCGCGTAGGGCCGCGTCGCCAGCACCTTGTCCTGGGCGCGCCTGAGCTTCGACGTGGAGACCAGCTCCATCGTCCGCGTGATCTTGCGGGTGTTCTGGATGGAGCGGATGCGCCGCTTGATCTGCCGCGACTTGGCCATGCTACTCGGGCTTGAACATCGGCTTGAAGGCGGTGATGGCGGCCTTGAGCTCCTTGGTCAGGTCGTCATCCAGGGCCTTCTTGGTGCGGATCGAGTCCAGCAGCGTCCCATGGGTCGAGGAGAGGTACTCGAGGAAGTCCCGCTCCCACTGCTGGCAGGCCTTGACCTCGACGTCATCCATGTACCCGTTGGTCACCGCGAAGATGATCGCCACCTGACGCTCCACCGGGACCGGCTCGTACTGCGGCTGTTTCAGGATCTCGACCGTGCGGGCGCCGCGGGCCAGCTGTTTCAGGGTGGCGGCGTCGAGGTCGGAGCCGAACTGGGCAAAGGCCTCGAGCTCGCGGTACTGGGCCAGGCTCAGTCGAAGCGGGCCGGCCACCTGCTTCATCGCCTTGATCTGGGCGTTGCCACCCACGCGGCTCACGCTGATCCCCACGTCGAGCGCCGGCCGGACGTTGGAGAAGAACAGATCGGTCGTGAGGTAGATCTGGCCGTCAGTAATCGAAATGACGTTGGTCGGGATGTAGGCCGAGACGTCACCTGCCTGGGTCTCGATGATCGGCAGCGCCGTGAGTGACCCGCCCGGCTTCTTGATCCGGGGATCCAGCTTCACCACGTCCCCGCTCTCGGAAATCTTGGCGGCCCGCTCGAGCAGCCGACTGTGTACGTAGAACACGTCGCCGGGATAGGCCTCGCGGCCGGGCGGACGGCGGAGCACCAGCGACAGCTGCCGGTAGGCGACCGCCTGCTTGGAGAGGTCGTCGTAGACGCAGAGGGTCGCCTTGCCCTCTTCGTACATGAAGTGCTCCGCGATGGCGCAGCCGGAGTAGGGCGCGATGTACTGCAGCGGCGCCGGCTCGGAGGCGGTGGCCTGGACCACGATGGTGTAGTCCATCGCCCCGGCCTGGCGGAGCCGCTCGACCACGGTGGCGACCGTCGAGCGCTTCTGCCCGATCGCCACGTAGACGCAGATTACCCCGGTGCCCTTCTGATTCAGAATCGTGTCGATGGCGATCGCGGTCTTCCCGGTGCCGCGGTCTCCGATGATCAGCTCCCGCTGGCCCCGCCCGATCGGAATCATCGAGTCGATGGCCTTGATGCCGGTCTGCAGCGGCTCCTTCACCGGCTGCCGGACGATGATCCCCGGCGCGATCATTTCCACCGGACGGGTGGTCTTGGTCTCGATCGCGCCCTTGCCATCCACCGGACGGCCCAGCGCGTCCACCACCCGACCCAGCATGGCCGGCCCCGTCGGCACGTCGAGCAGGCGGCCGGTCGACCGGACCTCGTCGCCCTCTCTGAGCTTGAGGTAATCGCCCAGGATGACCGCGCCGATGTTGTCCTCTTCGAGGTTGAGCGCCAGCCCGGTGATCACCTCCCCGGTCTCACTGGAAATGAACTCCAGCATCTCGCCCGAGAGGGCCGACAGGAGGCCGTAAATGCGGGCCACTCCGTCGCGGACCTCCAATACGGTGCCGACTTCGCTGACGTCGGCCTGGGCCAACTCGGCGGACTCGATCTCCTGAAGCAAGACTTTCTTGAGCTCGCCGGCGCGCAGCGTGGTGGCCATAGATCAACGGTGAGAAAGTGGTGGTTGAAAGGGGTTAGATCAGATTGTGAAAAATATCACAATCCCCGGGACTGGGGAAGGGCCGGTCAGGGCCGAAACCGCATGCAAGATACTACGCGGTCCGGCTCCGGGTATTCCCCCGAACGAAGGCGGCCAGCACCCCTCTGGGGCCCAGCTCGCCCAGCTCAGCGGGCGCCACATTGGCGATTCGGCGCGCCGTGCGACTCAGGTGACTGGGGGAGGCAAAACCCAGGAGCCGGCCCGCCAGCCTGACATCGTACCCGGGGTTGCTGAGGAGTTGCGCGGCGCAGGCGATCCGGGTGAGGTCGATGACCCGCTTGAGATTGGGGGCGCCGCCGGCCCCGAACTGCCGGCTGAGGTGCTCCCGGCTGATCCGCAGAGCCCGCGCGATCTCGCTGGTCCGGAGGGGACGATCCACCCGCTCCAGCACCAGGCCCCAGACCCGCGCCTGCAGGGGATCGGCCAGACGGAGCACGCGGGGCGCGTCGTTGAGAAACCGGCGGCGCTGCTCCGTGAGCGAGCAGCGCCGCACCCATTCTCCCACCACCGCATCGTCCACCTGCTCCACCAGCGCGGCGGCGACCCCGACCGCGCGGCACGCCAGTAACAGCTCTCCGTCGTCGGGGCGAAAGGGGGCGTAGGCGAGGGCCGGCACACCGGGATAGTCGGTCCGGATCCGGGTCACGTCGCTCCAGGCGGCTCGTTGCGGGGCGAAGACCCACGCGTCGATCAGGCGGCTGCGAAGGGTGCGCTCCAGGGCGGACCAGGATCGACACACCACCACCGCGGGACCCCCGCGGGAGAGCCCTCGCCGCAGTGCCCCCACCGCCCGGCGGCTGGCGAGCACCGCGGCGACCGCGGGCATGGCCTACTCCGCCGGGGGAACGGTAACGGCCGGCCGGCCGCTGGCCGTCGCGGTCAGGGTGAAGGCCATCTCAGCGGCGCGCTTCAATACGCTGCGTGCGTTGTCGTAACTCAGCGTCTGCTGGGCCTCAGGGAGTGGGCACCACTTGCAGGCCGTGATCCCCTCGTCGAGTTGGGGCGTTGCCGTACCCTCCCGGCCCTCGAACAGGAAGAAGTGGCAGTATTTATGGATCAGCCGGCCGCGGAGTCGGAAATGCCAATCGATGATCCGGATGGGGCCGTGCAGCTGCAGGTCGACCAGCCCGGTCTCCTCCGTCGTCTCCCGGCGGGCCGCGTCCGCCGGCAGCTCGCCCGGCTCGAGGTGCCCCTTGGGGAAGCCCCACTTCTGATAGGAGTCTCTGATCAGCAGAAACTCGAGCGTGCCACTGGGCTGGCGGCGGAAGACAATGCCGCCGGCGCTGGTTTCCCGCTCCGATTTGCGCTTAGCCATGGAGGCTGGTCATCAGAAGACGCTGAACTTGAAGTACTTTCTCGGATTGGCCTGAATGTCGAGCAAGAGCTGCCGCAACTGGACAATGGTGGCCGTGGTCTCACGATAGAGCATCGAGTCGGTCGCCAGCATGCCGAGCGTGCCCTGGCCCGCCTGGATCTTGGTCATCAGGGAGTCGGCCGCCAGCAGCACGTGGACCAGGCTGGCCTCGTGACTCCGCGCGGCCTCCATCAAGCCCCGAAGGTCCGCCGCCGCCTTCTGAATGTCGGCGCTGGTGGCCTGGGTCGAGTTCATGATGTTCTGCAGCTGGCCGCTGCTGGTGGCGGAATCGATGCGGGCCAGCGTGGCCTGGAAGTTGGTGGAGGCAGAGGCGACCACATCGGAGGTCGCGGCCACGTTCCCGGTGACCTTGTTGAGCAGCGAGGTCTGATTCTTGGTGAACCCGACCAGCTGGTCCATGATGTCGGTGAAGTCCTTGATGCTGCGCCGCAGCTCCCGCACCGCGTTGGTGTCGAAGGCCTCCTGGACCCGGTTGGTGAGCGAGGCGATGTCGCTCGCGATCCGGCCGGCCTGCGCGGTGAGTTGTCCCACGTCCGGCAGCGTGGCGCCCGGCCAGACATCACCGCCGACCGCGGCCGCTTCCTCGATCAGCTTGGCGATGTTGGGGTCGTCGAGCGGCTGATCGCGGGAGACCACGGTGATGGCCCAATCGCCGAACAGGCTGCGCGAGGCGGCGATCGCGGCGGGCCGGGAGGGGAGGCCCACTCCCTGGTAGATCCGGAGATCGGCCTCGACCCAGTTCTCCTGCGCCAGGCGGATCGCCTCCACTCGGCCCACCCGCACGCCCCGGAACGTGACCGGGGTGCCGACGCTGACACTGCCCACCGTGCGGAAGCGGGCAGTGTGCATCCGTTGCCGGTGGCCGATGTCGGTCTCGCTCAGCCAGAGCGCCCCGCCCACGATCAGGGCCAGGCCCGCCAGGACCGTGAGTCCCACCAGGAACTCGTTCCGGCGTTTCACGCGACCTCCAGCGGCACGGCCGCCTCGGGCCGGCCCTCGATGAACTGCCGGACCACGGGGTCGGTGGTTTGCTGAATGGCCTCGACCGAGCCGACCTGGCGGATTTGCCCCTCGTAGAGCATCGCGATGCGATCTCCGACCGCGTAGGCGCTGGTCATGTTGTGGGTGACCACGATCCCGGTGACCCCCAGTTCCCGGCGGGTCCGGATGATCAGCTGGTCGATCACCGCCGTGGTAACCGGATCGAGTCCGGTGGTGGGTTCGTCCCAGAGAATGTACCGGGGCCGATACGCGATGGCCCGCGCGATCCCCACTCGCTTGCGCATGCCGCCGGAAAGCTCGGCCGGATACTTGTCCTCGGTGCCCTCCAGCTCCACCAGCGCCAGGCTCTCGCGGATCCGTTGCTCGACGGTGTCCTCATCCAGTCCCCGCCGCGTGAGGCCGAGCCGGATGTTCTCCGCGACGGTCATGGAATCGAAGAGAGCGGCGAACTGGAACACGTACCCGATGGTCCCGCGGAGCTGGGTCAGCTCGTCCCGGGCCAGCTCGTGCACGCAGTGGCCGTCGACGGTAACGCGGCCAGCATCGGGACGCAGCAGTCCGACGATCAGCTTGAGCGCGACACTCTTTCCGGTCCCGGAGTAGCCCAGGATCACGGTGGTCATGCCGTCGTGGACGGTGAGCGAGAGTCCCTTCAGGACGTGGTGGGTCCCGAAGAACTTGTGGACGTCCTCGAAGACGATCATGCGCGGGAGACCGCGGGGGCGTTCACAGGAGCACCAGCGCCCAGAAGGCGTCCAGGACCAGGATCGCCTCACAACCGAGCACCACCGCACGGGTGGTGTTGCGGCCGACGCCCTCGGCCCCGCCTCGCGTGGTGAGGCCCATGAGGCATCCCGCCAGGGTGACGGCGAGGCCGAAGCTGGCGCTCTTCACCAGACCGAACCAGATGTCCTTGAAGACGTAGAAGAGCCGCAAGCCCTTGATGAACTCGACCGAAGTGAGATCCAGCAGGTTGATGGCGGTGAGCCAGCCCATCCCGACGCCTACCGCGACGGCGAAGGTGGTGACCACGGGAAACATCAGCCCGCCGGCCAGCACCCGCGGGACCACCAGATAGGATGCCGGGCTGTAGGCCAGGGTCTCGAGGGCATCCACCTGTTCGGTGACCTTCATCGTCCCCAGCTCGGCCGCGATGTTGGCGCCGACCCGGCCCGCGAGGGCGAGCCCGGTGAGGACCGGACCCAACTCCATCATGATGGCTTTGCCGACCAGCGCCCCCACGAAGACCAGGGGCACGGCACCGGTGAAGATGTAGGAGGCCAGCAGGGAGAGGACGATACCGGTGAACACGGCGATGAACACCGCGATGGGGAGCGAGTCGACGCCCAGGCGCCGCATCTGTCCCAGCAGCAGCGGCCCCCAGGTGACAATGTCTCCCACCGCGCGTGCCGTCTCCCCGGCCCAGTGCCCCACGCGTTCGATGGCGCGGAGCGGAGGCCCGGCGGGCACCGCCAGTGGCTGCGTCACGCCGTGTAGCTTATGGCTCGCAGCGAGCGGTGTAAAGCAGGAGTGGGAAGCCTAGGCGGCGAAGCTGGCGAGGGCACGGCCGACCTCACCTTCACGGAGGCGCTTGAGGGCGCGGTCGCGCAGCTGGCGCACCCGCTCCCGGGTCACCCCCAGCATCCCGCCGATCTCTTCGAGGGTGTGCTCACGGTCGCCTTCGAGGCCGAAATAGAGCCGAAGCACCTTGGCGTCGCGCGGCGCCAGCGTGGCCAGCGCCTGCTCGATCTCGTCAGTCAGGAAGCGGTCCATGGCCGCTTCCTCGGTGTCGCCCCGGTCCTCGGCGATGAACCGCTCGATCAGCGACCGATCCCCTTCGGGATCCAGCGGCGCGTCCAGCCGGACCTCGGCGGTATTGAGCGCGGCCAGGGAGGTGACCACTTCGAGTGAGAGGCCGACGGCGGCGGCGATCTCCTCCGGCGTCGGCTCACGGCGGAGCTCCTGGCGAAGCGCCTCCGCGGTGCGGACGATCCGGGAAAGGTCGGCGGTGCGGTTGAGCGGGACCCGGACCGTGCGGCCCTGGCGGGCCAGCGAAGCGAGGATGGCCTGGCGAATCCACCAGACCGCGTAGGAGATGAACTTGACCCCCTGGTCGGGGTCGAATTTCCGGGCCGCCGTGAGCAAGCCGACGTTGCCCTCGCCGATCAGGTCGGAGAGCGGGAGGCCGCGGTTCTGGTATTTCTTGGCGACCGAGATCACGAAGCGGAGGTTGCGCTTCACCAGCTCCTGCATCGCCTCCTGGTCGCCCTGGCGCACCAGGCGGGCGATGGCGATCTCCTGCTGTGGCGTGAGCAGCGGAGTCTTGCTGACCTCGTAGAGATACTGGTCGAGAATGTCCCGATCGGGTTCGTAGGTCCCCAGCGTGCGGGTGCCGGCGTCACGGCGCCGTGCCCGCGGCTTCTTGGGGGGCGTCGAGGCCAGGATCTCCTGCACCGGCGACCGCTGGGGAGCGGCCGCGGCGGGGGCCGGCGCCGCTGCGCGACTGGAGGACTTGGTCTTGGAGCCCGAGGGCTTTCTCTTCATAATGAAAGATGTATCCCGGTCGCGCGCGACGGGCCCGAATCCTGCTTGACACCCGTTTCACGTCGGACTAGGTTGGCTTGCTTCCCATACTGGCCATCGTTGGGCGCGACAATATAGCGGGGGCGTAGCTCAGTTGGGAGAGCGCGTGAATGGCATTCACGAGGTCAGGGGTTCGATCCCCCTCGCCTCCATCCGCCGCCGGCCCGACCCTGTCTCCAGCGCCCCCGGCCTCACGGTCGAGGCGCGCGAGTCAGGGGGCCAGAAAGTAACGCGAAGTCGGTTGCGGGAATAGCTCAGTTGGTAGAGCACAACCTTGCCAAGGTTGGGGTCGCGGGTTCGAGTCCCGTTTCCCGCTCTCGCATGAAATCAGGTGGGCGAGCCTCGGTAAATTCCCGAGGCGTTCGACTCACCAGCAGCCATCGCGGGGTGGAGCAGTCTGGTAGCTCGCCGGGCTCATAACCCGGAGGTCGTGGGTTCAAATCCCACCCCCGCTATAAGACAGGACTGAGGGATGAGGACTGAGGACTGAGTGGTCCGGCTGCAACTGGAGCCACTCAGACCTCAGTCCTCAGTCCTCAGTCCTTCGCAGTTCCGGGCGGTTAGCTCAGTTGGTTAGAGCGCCACGTTGACATCGTGGAGGTCACAAGTTCGAGCCTTGTACCGCCCATTCCTTTATTAGTGTGACGAGCGGTCCGGCGCCGGCTCGCGGCCCGCTCACCCCTCAGGTCTTACCCCGGGAAACCACGCCGGCCTCTCGCGGCGTTGAACTGCCGGAGCCTTCCGTGACCGCGAGCCCTGTCGCCAGTCCCCACCCCGTCTTCCCCACCAGTCCCGATGGGGTCCCGAGCGGTGTCATCCGCTCGGGAGACTACACGCTCACCTTTGCCGACTCGCTCGAAGCGCTGGATGCCGCCCTCCGGCTCCGGTTCGGGGTCTTCAACCTGGAACTCCGGGAAGGCCTCGACCAGTCGTTCACGACCGGCCGGGACGAGGACGAGTTCGACATCCATCTACATCATCTCCTGGTCACCCACCGCCCCAGTAACGAGGTCGTAGGGACCTACCGGATGCAGACCGCAACCATGGCGGCCCGGCACCTCGGCTTCTACTCGGCCGGGGAGTTCGACCTCACCCAGTTGCCTCCGGAGGTCATCGCCGACGCGGTCGAGATCGGGCGAGCCTGCGTGGCACGGGAGCATCGGACCGGGCGGGTGCTCCACCTGCTCTGGCGCGGTCTGGCCGAGTACCTGGGCTGGAACCGGAAGCGCTATCTCTTCGGCTGCTGCTCCCTCACCAGCCAGGACATGACGCTCGGGGTACGGGTCCACCGGTATCTCCAGACCCGGGGCCAGGAACACGAGGCGTATCGGGCGCCGCCGCTGCCGGAATTGGCTTGTGTCTCGTCGACTCCGGTCCCGACCGACGGCGATTCCGAGATCAGGATCCCCGCCCTGTTCCAGAGTTACCTGAGCCTGGGAGCCAAGACCTGCGGCGCCCCCGCCATCGACCGACTGTTCAAGACCATCGACTTCCTTGTCCTGCTCGACACCGCCACCCTGGATGAACGCGTCTACCGCAGTTTCTTCGGCTGAGCCGCTGGTCGGTCCGGCCCGGGTGCCCGGGTGGCGCGCCCCCCTCCGATTATCCGGGTTGGGGCTGTGGACGGCGTTCTGCCTTCCTTTCTATATGGTGGGGACCGCGGTCCTGGTATTTGCCCCCGAGACTCGGCGGCGGTGGCGCCGGTGGTCGGTACGAACCTGGAGCACAGGGAGCGCACGCCTTGTCGGCCTGAGAGTGGTCGCTCATGGCGAGGTTCCAGCGCCCCCATTTCTTCTGGTCTCCAACCACCTGGGCTATCTCGACGTCGTCCTGCTGGGTAGCCAGACTAGCGGCCGATTCATCGCCAAGAAGGAAGTCAGCAAGTGGCCGATTTGGGGTCTGCTGGCGCGGGTGGCAGGGACCATCTTCGTGGACCGAGAGGACGGGAGAGACGTTGTGCGGGTCGCCCAGCTGATCGAACAAGCCTGGGACGAGGGGGACGGCGTGCTCTTGTTCCCCGAAGGGACCAGCACCCCCGGCGATCGCGTCCTCCCCTTCAAACCGGCGCTGCTCGAGGCGGCGGCCCGCCGGTCATGGCCGGTGCGTTACGCCAGCCTGTCCTACCAGGTCCCGGCCGGCGAGGCGCCGGCATCTCACTCGGTCTGCTGGTGGGGAGACATGACCCTCGGCCCCCACCTGATCGGTCTCTGCCGCTTGAGTCAGTGCACGGGATCCATCGCCTTCGGCGCAGAGCCGGTTCAGGCGACGGATCGCAAGGAGCTGGCCCGCCGGCTGCACCAGAATGTCGTTCGCATCTTCACTCCAGTTCTTTCTCAGGATTATCCATGACCCTTTCGACCATTCCCGCCAACTGCGCCGTGCTGGCGCAGGGCATCGACGCCCTGGACCGCCACGGTGAAGCGTTGTTCCGGGCGCCGGCCTCCACTGGCCCTCATTTCCGTCACATCCTGGATCACTACCGGTGTTTCCTCCGCGGACTCCCGTCCGGCCGCATTGACTACGACGCGCGCGACCGGGACCCGATGTTGGAGACCGACCCGGCCCAGACCCGGGCGGCGCTGGCGGAAGTGAGCCGAGAGCTGTCCGAGCTGGAGCCGGTACAGCGGGATCATCGCATCCTGGTCCACGTGGCCACGTCGGCGGACGAAGATTCGGCGGCCGATTGGGCCTCCTCGACGATCAAGCGCGAGCTGCTCTTTCTCCAGAGCCACACGGTCCACCACTTCGCGCTGATCGCGCTCCTGGCGAGGACCGCCGGGATCGAGCTGGGCGAGGACTTCGGGGTCGCCCCCAGTACACTCGCGCATCGGAAGCGCACGCTGGCATGTGCACCCTCAGCTGGCTGAACCACGAGACCGGCGGGTATTCCGTCTGGTTCAATCGGGACGAACAGAAGACCCGCGGACTCGCGCGACCACCGAGCGTGCAGGAGCGTGGAGGCCTCCAGGTCATCACGCCACAGGACCCTGATTTTGGGGGGACCTGGATCGGGGTGAACGAGAAGGGCGTCGCCTTCTGTCTGGCTAACCGGTATCACGAAACACCGCCCGCCATCCCGCCCCTCCGAGATCGCATCAGCCGGGGCCTGCTCCTGGCTTCGATCCTCGACGCCTCCAGCCGCCGCGAGGCGGGCGATCGCATCGCGACCATGGAGCTGCACCGCTTCCAGCCCTTCACCGTGGCCAGCTTCGAACTCGGAAGCCCGGTGCTCCTGCTGGGGTGGGACGGCCGGAGCCTCGCCGGCGCTGAGCACGCAGCGCCCGGCCTGGTGCTCACCAGCTCAGGCCTGGACCAGGCCGCCGCGGAGTCGTCCCGTCGCGGTGTCTTCGAAGCCGCGCTGCGAGGGGCGAGAGCCTATGGCCCGACCGTGATGCGCCGGATCCACCGGGGTCATCTCCCCGACCGAGGCTCGACCTCGGTCTGTATGCATCGGGAAGACGCCGAAACGGTGAGTCTCAGTGAGATCAGGGTGGAGCCCGGTCGAGTGACCTTCTCCTACGTGGCCGGATCTCCCTGCCAGAGTGCCCGGCCGGCGGTGGTCTCCATGCGAGGTCCGAGGATCGAGGATTGAAAACGGCTCGGCTGCTGGTCCTGTTGTACCTGTTGTCCCTCCTCGCGTCCCACGTCTACCGTCGATTGCATCCCCTCGACGGCGTCTCCCGCCCCGATCAGAAGGAAATTGCTGTTCGCGTGGTGGGTTCTCAGGCGAACTCGTCCGCGGTGCGGATCGCCTATCGCGACTGGGGCCCAGCTGAGGCACCGGTGATCCTGCTGCTCCACGGCAGTCCGGGCGACGGTGGCGCCTTCGAAGAACTGGGTCCAATGCTGGCCCAGCGCTATCGGGTGATCGCGCCCGACCTGCCCGGCTTTGGCGGCTCCACCTGGCGGATTCCCGACTACTCGATCAAGGCTCACGCCCGCTACCTGACGGAGATGATGGACTCGCTACGGATTCCAGGCGTTCACGTGGTGGGCTGGAGTCTGGGCGGTGGCGTGGCGCTGGAGCTTCAGGACCAGTCTCCCGACCGCGTCCGCTCCATCACGCTCCTGGCTTCGATCGGCGCGCAGGAGATGGAGCTGTTGGGCGAGTATCACATCAATCACGCCATTCACGGGCTCCAATTGTTCGGGCTGTGGTTCCTGACCGAGGCGACGCCCAACTTCGGATTCTTCGATGGCGCCATGCTGGGCTACTCCTACGCCCGGAACTTCTACGACACCGACCAGCGTCCGCTCCGGGGAATCCTCGAGCGCTACCCCGGGCCGATGCTGATCATCCACGGCAGCCGGGATCCCCTGGTCGCGCCGGCGGCCGCGCTCGAGCACCACCGCCTGGTTCCCCAGTCCGAGCTGGTGATGCTCCAGGGTGATCACTTCATGCCGTTCATGCATCCGGAGGTCCTGGTCGCCCCGCTCAGCGAGTTCGTGGATCGCGTGGAGCAGGGAAAAGCGCCAACTCGTGCGACGGCCGACCCTGA